>Ga0209018_1003079_pt1 | contig 10938 bp, 8 predicted proteins | sample YNPBryBLVA2012_FD_185814 | JGI IMG/M metagenome (GOLD analysis project Ga0209018, IMG submission 185814) | Anoxygenic and chlorotrophic microbial mat microbial communities from Yellowstone National Park, USA - YNP Bryant BLVA 2012 (SPAdes)... ...
GAGGCGGGATGACGACCGCGGGAGGCAGGCGTCGGATTCGCGCGGTGTGGCTCGGCCGCCGTAAGTACCAGCCGGTGCACGACCTGCAAACCAAGCTGATGGACGCCCGGCAGCAGGGCACGATCGGCGACACGGTCCTGCTGCTCGAGCATGACCCAGTCATCACGCTCGGGCGAGGTGCCCGGCGCGAGCACCTGCTCGTCGATGAGGCGTATCTGTGCGCCCGGGGCGTGGACCTGTGCGAGACTGCCCGCGGTGGCGATGTCACCTACCACGGGCCGGGACAGCTCGTCGGCTATCCCATCCTCGACCTCACCCCCGACCGCTGCGACGTTCGTCGCTACGTGCACGACCTGATCGGCACCATGGCGTCGGTGGCCGCGACGGTCGGCGTCGACGGCGGCGTGATGGCGGAGTACCCCGGGATATGGGTGGACCTGGACAGCCCCGGGCGCTGGCCGGGTGAGCCCCTGGCGTCGCGCCCAGCCAAGCTGGGAGCCGTCGGCGTGCGCATCTCGCGGTGGGTCACCATGCATGGTTTTGCGCTGAACGCGACCACGTCGATGGACGCGTTCTCGTTGATCGTGCCCTGCGGGATTCGCGAGCACGGGGTGACGTCGCTCCAGGAGCTGAAGGGGAACGTGCCGGGACCGGCCGACCTGGCGCCGGTGGCGGCTCAGGCGCTGTGCGATGCGCTGGATGCCGACCTGGCGAGCTACGAGGTGATGGACAGCGGCGACCCCGACCTGTGCAGGGCGTTGCTCGGGCGCGGGTAGCTGCGGTCCCAAGCCATCTCCAGGTCCGCGAGATCGCGTCGCGTCGCTGCGACCTGAACGGTTGCCTGCTGGAGGTTGCTGCCAAGGCAGATGAAACGCGGGCTGCGCTTCGCCGGGTTGTGGCACCCACTCACAACCCCCTCTGGCGTCGCCAGTTCGAGACACGCGCACGACCGGCCTGCGTTCGAGACAAGGCGCCGCGACGTGGACAGGAGAACGGGCAACGCACGACAAGCAGGGCGAGCATGTCGGCAGGCCACAGCGCGAACGGCGAACCGCCCCCGACGCAACCTGACACTCCCACGACACAGGATTGTGTAGGCCGGTGCACCGTGACAGAGCTTCGGTGGGGGCTGGTGCACTGCCTGCGTGTACCCGCGGATCCGGGCGCACGGTCGGCCGATGCTGGGCGCGGCGGCGTGCGTTGGTGTCAGGTTGACGCGCGAGATGTTGACCCAAGCTTGGAGTCGTCGGTGTGCGAATCTCCAAGGCATCCGGATGCGCCCGCTGGTGCTGAACGAGACCGAGCCGGCAAGCGCGTTCCGAACGGCGCTTGGGCGGAGGAGTCGCGCCACGGGCGACCGGTGGCGAAGACCAACGCCCTGGCACCGACATGAAACAGCGTTGTCAATCATGATAGAATGTGCAACCGTAGTTTCATTCCTACCCCGCCAGCCGCGGACGGCCCACCGAGCAGAGACGATGAGAATCCGACGCTGGATATTCGTTTGCAATGCGGTTCTGTTTGGGGCTTGCTCCTCTGCACCCACCACGGAACAGGAGCAGGTCGGCGTTGCGTCCCGTGCTGCCGCGCCGGGATCGTGCGAGGGCGCCTGTGGTGACCGTTCGCCGGACGGCTGCTGGTGCGACGACAAGTGCCACGACAAGGGCGACTGCTGCACCGACAAGCGCGTGGTCTGTGACGGCCAGGTTGCGTCGTGTCGCGGAGCTTGCGGCGACCGATCGCCGGATGGCTGCTGGTGCGACGACAAGTGTGCGAGCTACGGCGACTGCTGTCCCGATGTAAACATGGAATGCCCCGCTCCCCTGACCGCTGGGAGCTGTGCCGGACGCTGTGGCGGGGAGGGGTCGGAGGGATGCTGGTGTGACGAGCGCTGTGCGAGCTACGCCGACTGCTGTTCCGACTACGTGCCGCTGTGCGTTCTTGACGGGATGGTGGGAGAGGACGTCGCGAACGCGCTCGTGTTCGGTCCAGAGGGGGGACCACCCCGGTTTTCCGGTGAGGACTTCACCGGTCGCAGTGTGCAATACAGTTATCGGCGCCTGACCGACGCCCATCCGGAGTGCGTGGAGCGGACGGATGACGGCGGGAGCGTCGTGAGGGTGGTCCTGGAAACCTGGTATACCGAGGGGCGTGATGACGACACGAGAACGGACTATCGTGAGACGAAGTTCGTCTCCGGGTTCTCCACGACGCCGGCAGTGGAGGTTCCCATCAGGAAGTCATTGCATTTGTTGAGCGGGAAAAACTTGCACCTCCGGTTCCGTTGCGGGGCTGCCCCAAGCTTTGATGCGGCGTACGATGGCCCAGAGCACGGCTATGTTGTCTATATCATACGCTGACGAGCAACCATCGTGGAGCGGTCATTCGCGTTGCGCAGCGGAACTCGAAGCGGGGTGCCGACTGCACGAACGAGGCGTGTTCGCACTTCAGCGAAGCGTGCTGATGTGTGCACGCAGGCAGGGCACGGGCATCTGCCGACAGGCGCGCCCCGGCAACGAAGGTTCGTTCCAAGGGCATCAAACAGTGGTTTCATCCAGCGGCGTGCGTGCATGACACGCATGGCATAGCGAGGTTTGCGATGCAGCAACCCGCATCCGTCCATGACCCGGTCACCCCACTCACCGCCAGCGCGTCCCGCGGATCCCTCGCGCCAGCCGATGACGTCGTAGAATTCACCGCCAAGGCGGTCGTTGCAGGACTGTTGCTCGGAGTCGTGTTCGGTGCTGCCAACGCCTACCTGGGGTTGCGAGTCGGCATGACGGTATCTGCATCCATCCCGGCCGCGGTCATGACGGTGGCAGCGTTTCGTCTGGTGCGGTCCCGCATTACCATTTACGAGGCCAACCTGTCGCAGACGGTGGCATCGGCTTCCACGGCGCTGGCGACCGGGACGATCTTCACGGTCCCGGCCCTGTTCCTCTGGAACATGGTTCCTGCCTACGGACAGGTGGTGCTGTTGTGTCTTCTCGGCGGCGTCCTCGGGATCTGCGCGATGATCCCGCTGCGTCGGGTGCTCATCGTCGACGCTGCGCAGGAGCTGCCGTACCCGGAGGGGACGGCCTGCGCGCAGGTGCTTGGCGCGACACAGGAACGTGCGGCCGGGGCACGCTGGATCTTCTATGGCATTGCGGTCGGGGTGGCTGTGAAGACGGCTGTCTCGGTGTTTTTCGTGATTCCAGGGGAGGTGGGGGTGGCGCTGCCGGTTCTGCCGCAGGCCTGGGTGGGCGTCGAGATTGCGCCGGCGTTGATCGGAATCGGGTTCATCCTCGGGTTCCGCCAGTCTGCCGTGATCGTGGCGGGGGCGGGCCTGTCTTCCCTGTTGCTGATACCGCTGATTGCCCATGTCGGGGCATCCTTGCCCGGCCCGCTGTTTCCCGAAACGACACGCACGGTTTCCCAGATGACGGCATCCGAAATCTGGGCCACATTCGTCCGATACATCGGCGCGGGGGCCGTCGCGTGCGCTGCATTGTGGACTGTGATCAAGACACTTCCCACGATGGCTCGCTCCCTTGCTGCGGTGGTCAACGGGCTTCGGCGCAAGAGCACCGCAGAGCCCAAGCCGCAAAGAACGGAGCTGGACGCGCCAGCTTGGGTCGTGGTGGGAGGTATCTTGTCAGTCGCCTTGGCCTCGGCTGTCATCCCTGGCGTGTTGGGCGCAGACATGCCTATCGCCGGGCGCGCGGCGTGCGCAGTGGGTGTCGTGGCGCTGGGGCTGGCGTTCGTGGCGGTGGCCGCTCGCATCGTTGGAGTGGTTGGCGTTTCCTCGCAACCCACGTCCGGTATTGCGTTGATAACGTTGATGGTGGTGGCAGGCGGATTCGTGTTGGCCGGCTGGACCGACGTGTGGGCGCGGGCAGGAGTACTGTGCGTTGGGACGTTAGTGGCCATCGCGGCATCGAAGGCCGGCGACATCGCGCAGGATTTGAAGACCGGTGCCCTGCTGGGAGCAACGCCGGCGCGGCAGCAGTACGGGCAATTGCTGGGTGCCGCGGTCGCATGCTGGGCCGTGGCGGGCACGGTGTTGCTGCTCGGTCAGGCCTGGGCGTTCGGGTCGCGCGATCTGCCAGCACCCCAAGCCATGCTGATGAAGACCGTGATCGAAGGCGTCCTGTCCGGCGCGTTGCCCTGGGAACTTGTCGCGATGGGCGCCGGGCTCACGCTGCCAGTCATGCTTTGCGGGGTGCCAGGGCTCTCGTTCGCCATTGGCGTCTATCTGCCACTCGCGGCCATGGCGCCTGTGTTCCTCGGAGGATGCGTCCGCGCTTGGGCTGACCGTCGGCGCCAGGCGCCTCGGGATGAGCACGACGAGCATTCGAATCCGGGAGTGCTTGCGGCCTCGGGGCTCGTGGCTGGCGAGGCGCTTGCGGGTGTACTGGTCGCCGCTGCAGTGGTGGGCGGGCTCGTGCCGAAGTCGGGGGGCCTCCGGTTGGGCGAGACGCTCGGCCACGGTGCGGCCGTCGCAGTGCTGGTAGCCATCGGGGTACTTCTGATTCGTGCAGCAAGCAGCAACGACCGATTGGACCGGTCCCCATGAGAGCCAAGCGCAGACAGAACAAGTTCCGCGGGCAGCGAGAAGCCACGCCAGCGCCTGCGGCAGAGGACGACTTCAAGCGTCAGCTTGTCGAGCATTTCGCCACGCTTCCCGGCCAGCAGCAGGTCATCGGCAACTATTTGCTCGAGCACCTCTCCGAACTTCCCTTCTTGTCCGTCCCAGAGCTTTCTGCTGCCTGCGGTGTCTCGGAAGCCACGATTGTCCGCTTCGCCCAGCGACTCGGCTACGACGGATTCAGCGGGTTGAAAGCGTCGCTCGCCAACGATCTTCGCAACAGGGTGGTGAAAGCCCACGAGCTGCCGCCGCGAGCGGAGCAGCTTGCGCAGGAACAAGGGGCCGATGCCCTCCAGGCAGCCGCCCGCCAGGAAGTCATCAACATCGAGCACACCCTCGACGACGTGGACCGTCGGGTATTTCGCGCAGCGGCGGCGACCATGTTCAAGGCCGACCACGTCTTCACGTTCGGTCTGGGGGTGTCATCGTTCCTCGCCGAACTGCTCGCGTACCTGCTGGTCCAGGTCGGTGTGCGGTCGACGCCGCTGTCGAACCGCTTCTCTTCGCCCCTGGAGCAACTGGGCACGCTGCACCGGTCCGACGTGCTGGTCCTGTTCTCGTTTCCGCCGTACTCGAAGCGGACCATCGAGCTGGCCCGAGAGGCGCATCAAGACGAGATCCCGACGATCGCGATCTGCGACCGACCGACCGCGCCGGTCGCGAAAGACGCGGCGCACGTCTTGCCAGTCCGCTCGGACAACATGATGTACACGAATGCCATAGGGGCCGTGTCCGTGTTGCTGAACGGCCTGACGACGGAAATCGCGCTGCGACACCACGACCACGCTGCGCGCGCAGCAGCACGCATCACGGAGGTTCTGGCGAGAGATGACAGCCTGCTATCGCATCGACGCGTCCACCACGGTTGACGCGCGAATCGTCGACCTTTTCTGCGAGCTGGCGCCCATCGAGGGGCTATCGGGTCAGGAGAGGGCAGTTGCCGACTACGTGCACAGATTCGCACGCAACACCGGGCTGCGGATCCGCGAAGAACCGGTGCCGCCCGGCACGGGCGAGAACGCCGGCAACCTCCTCGCGGTCCATGGCGAATGCCCGAGGCTCGCCTTGCTAGCCCACATGGACACCGCACGCTCGACAAGGGGCACGACGCCAATCCGGACGGAAGACCGGATATCGTCGGACGGCACGGCGCCTCTGGGCGTCGACAACCGCGCGGGCATGGCCATCCTGCTGAGGCTCCTTGAACTCGCCGCTTGCGGGGAGCTACGAGCGAGCCCTTTCTGCGTTGCGTTGACGACGAGCGAGGAAACGACGCTTGCGGGATCACGGAGGCTGCAGCTTCCTTCCAGCGTCCAAATGGCGGTTGTCTTCGACTCGAGCCTCCGTCCGGGAAACGTGATAACCGCCGCCCACGGCGCCTCTCGTTTCGAAGTTACCATCGAGGGACGTCCTGCGCACGCCGGCCTTGCTCCCGAGAAAGGTATCAACGCGATTGCCGCAGCAGGACGAGCTCTTGCCGCGCTGCCGCAAGGGCGGTTGGACGACATCACGACGGCAAACGTCGGGCGGATCGAAGGAGGAACCGCCGTGAACGTGGTCTGCGACCGAGTCCGCTTGGAGGGGGAGATTCGGTCGCAGTCGACAGAGCGAATCGCGACGCAGCTCGAAGAATTCCGTCGCATCTTCGAGGAGTCATGCGGGAAGGTCGGGGCGGGGGTGACGTTCACCTCGAGCTGGGAGTTCCTGCCGTACACGGTGCAGGCGGAGCAGGCCGTCTTCCGCCGGGTCGAGCACGCTATCCACGCGGCGGGGTTGAACATGACGCCGTGCGTGTCCGCCGGTGGGAGCGATGCGAACAGCCTGAACGCGCGAGGCCTGGAAACGGTCAATGTCGGGATCGGAGCACAAAATCCGCACTCGGACGCGGAGTTCATCCTGCTCGAGGACCTCGAGCGCAGCCTCGAGATTGCGGCGCATCTGGTGCGTGGCTGAGCGCCTGGCGTCGGCGCACGAGGACCGCCGGACAAGGAAGCATCACACATCAAGGGCCAGTGGCCCCAGGAGCCGACCCGCCACGACCCAAGCGTCGACGCCCTTTGAGGTCATACGCCTGTCCAGCAACCAGCACATCCGTTCGCATGCCGGACACGGAGATGCGTCCGGCCGCATCCACGGACACTTCGGCAGAGGATGGATCGTAGACGAACACTGAGCTTTCCCCGAGCACGCGGAAGGTCGAGTCGGGTTTGACCCACACCGCCGTGCCTTCGTCGATCCCGACGCCAATGTTTCCGGGATGCTCCAGGATGGCGGTGATGAGGCGGTTGTGACGCCTTCGCGCCAGGAAGTGTTGGTCGACAATCACGCCCTCGAACAACCCGGTGCCTTGGGCCGTGGGGATATTCCCCGCTCGCACGACGCTCTCGTCTCCCGCGTCGCCCGTGAGCATCACGGCGCTCTGGCAAGCGGTGCCTGCGCTGGTTCCTCCGACTACACCGCCTGCGTTCTTCATCGCTCGAATCGCATCCATGACCGGCGTGTCGACGAGCCATGCCCCGATCCGTTTCTGGTCGCCCCCGGTAAAGAATACGCCCCCTGCTCCCCGTATAGTATCCACGTACGCCTGGCGATGAGCATCGCGCCGGTCGCGGATGTGCACGACACGAACGTCGCGGGCACCGTGCGCCGAAAACAGGTCTACGTAGTCTGCACCAGCAGCCTCTGGATCCTCACTGGCTACGGGCAACACGACGAGGTAAGGGCCATGGGCGACTGCGAGCTTGACGAACAGTTCGACGACATCGGCGGGCTTCTTGCCGCCGCCGATGAGGACCAGATGGCCCCCTTGGGGACCTGCTCTGGTCACCGAGCGCCTGGACACGTTGGTGTTGCTCGCGCAACCGATGATCGAAAGGCAGGCAACAACGAGCAGCGCTGGCGCCAACAGAGCCGTGCTGCGAGACGACCGGCCGGGGAAGGACGAGCGGTTAGAGTTCATATCGGACTCCGAGGTGGAACTCACGCGGACGCTCGATGCGGCTCACGCGACGAAACACAGTGGATTGTTCGCGCAGGCCCGTCACCGTCGCCGAGTTGAGCACGTTATAGACCGACACCCACGTCCCCCAGCGGCCCGTACCGTCCACCGGCAGTGTCCAATCAAGCCTGGCATCGACCAGGTGCCGCGATGGCAACTGGTAACCACCCCGTCCTTTCGAATCGAGGATATAGGTCCGGGGACCATTCGTCGGGGACACCCGGAAATAGCGAGAATAGTACTGTCCAGAGAAGAAATAGTACTCGAGCGTCGCGCGTAGCTTCCCGGGTAGATCGCCGACGGCAGAGAGCTTGACCTTCCAGGGGTCGTAGCCGGACATGTTGCCGAAGGAGTTGATCCTTCCATTCGGATCGCGCCACTCCGTGGACACGCCCGCCGTGTTTTCGAGGCTGCCACGATCGTAGGTGTACGTGCCCATACCACGCAATGTCAACCAGCGCAGGGGATCGAGCCGGATTGCTAGCGCGACGGAGTCGTAGCTGCGCCAGGCGTCGGGCGGGTTGCCGACCACGAAGGTGGGGTGGGCGCTTTCGCGAAGATCGTAGTATGTCGTCTGGTCACGAGCCCCCGGCAGATCATCACCGTACGACCGAACGTCGTACGACCCGCCTGGGTTGGTCAAAGGGTCGTAGACGCTCGCTGTTGCGTCATAGATGGCCAGGATGTCGCGGTATTGCCGCCGCTCGTAGCGCAACTCCGCTTCGAGGTTGATTGCATCGACCGTCTGGACAACCGAGAGGACCAGCCGGTCGGCATAGGGATGCTTGGCATCATGCATGCTCCCCATCAGCGCGGGAAACTGCTGCGCAAGGCGCCACCCAGGGTCGGAGCGTCCGGGGGGCGGGGCGTCTTGCGGTCCTGTCCAGTCCCAGTACTCCAACGGACTGTAGGCCGCTCCTTCCGCGCAGCGCAGGACCGTGGAAGGATCCAAGGCTTGGTAGTGACGACCCGCCGACGCCAGCAACCGGGTACTGCCTCTCTCATGCACGAGCCATTCGGCGCGCACTCGCTGCGATATCGTGTCCGATTCCCACACGGTGGGGCCGTCGATGAAGCCACCCGAGAAGTGCTCGAACCGGGCGCCCGGAACCAGCGTGAACCGGCCCCCGAGCTGAATCTCGTCTTGTGCGTAGGCCGCCCAGTTCAGTTGTCGCGTGCGCCCGTGCAGCTCGTCGCCTCGATCGCTGGAGAACAGCTCCCAAGTCGCCCGGTCGTTCTCGTTCACGCTCCGCACGGGAACGCCGCGATCATCCGTTGCAGCATAGTCCACGAACGTGAACCCGCCGTTGCGCGTTTCGTCGTCCCGGCTCCGCAGCGCTTCGAGTTGGACGCCGACGGTGACCGTGTGCGCGTCGTTGTCGAGCAGCAGTCCGTCAAGAAACGTGGACCAGCGCAGGTCCGCTCGGTGACGGGTCCGATCCTGGATGAGCGTCATGGGATAGTTGCCCCAGCGCTGGTAGGTGTCGAGGTTGATGTGTCCCGGCACGGCCAGGCCGCTGGCGGCGAGACCATCGTCGCGCAGACGGGTCAGGTCGTAGATCGCGGCCACTTCGTTGCGCGGCGAGAGTTGTCGGCGCGCCGTCAGCACCACCGAGAGTTCCACGGTCTGCTTGCGCCGTGCCGCGGAGGCCAGGTCGTATGCGGACAACCCGGCGTTCGTCACCAGAGCCGCGTCGTAGCGACCGCCGAGCGTCAGGTGCGTGAGGGCGTCGGGAGTCCATGTGAAGTTTAGCGTGTAGCGCGGACGCGAATGCTCCTCGGGCTCGGTGGCACCGAGATAGGTGCGCGATTCGCGTTCGTCGATCCCCTCGACCGCAACCTGGAGGCGATTGTCGGCGATGACGCCTTCGACTTCGACGATTGCGCGGTTGAAGTACCGGCCTTGGTGGCCGACCAAGTAGTCAGGGAGCGTGTTGGGGTACTTGCGCAGCAGAGCCTCGGCGTCCAGGTTGCGCCCATACATGGGGCCAACGGCGAATTCATCGGAGACTCGGAGACGGTCGCGCCCACTACCCTCCGGCAGCACCCTGGGCGGATCCTCGTAACCGTCGTCGCGTCGCCCAAGCCCGGGACGATACCGTTCGCCGTCATTCCAGCCCCGCAGGCCTGGGTCCGAATTGCCAAGGCTACCCGATGGCGCACGCACGACCCAGAGCCAGGGCAGCTCCAGACGACGGGGTTCGATGGCCTGCTGTGCACGTGCGCACACGCTGACCGTGGAGGATGCCAGCGTCAACGACAGGACGAGAGAAACACACGGGAAGCCCCTGCGCCCAAAGTGCGCGCGCACGCCCGGAGCAAGATCGACCGGCGTCACTGCGCGACCACCAGGTCCGAGGCCTCACGCGGAAGCAGGGCTCCCGCGCTGATCGACTCGGAGACGTAGAAAGTACCGCGGATCGAATCGAATGCGGTCCCGGCAACGACGGCAGGTGCGTACTCGTTGTCGACCAGCAGGGTCGGGCCTGGCGTCTTGGCGTCGGTCACCTCAAAGTAGTAGGCATCGACGCTCGGATTGGAGACGACCACCTCGTCGACTTCCACGAAGCACCCCTCCCAGACCTCGGGATCAAGGTCTTGCAGGCGGACTACCGACACCACCAGCGGTTCCGTTCCTACCTTCACCAACTTCACGAAGTCGATGCTGGAGTGGCCGTTTCGTTCGGTGTATTCGCCTTCGACCGTGACGACGTCGCCCACACGCAGGTCGAGCGGTGGCACGCCCGCGTCGGCTGCATGGTTCTCTGGCTTTCGAGAATCCCGAAATAGCACGCCAGAGTAGGGGCCACCGCCCGGGTCCTGCCCGTAGAAGTCGAGGTACTCCCCATCCGGGTTCAGCGCGAATACCACCGCCTTCGTCGAAACGGCCGTGCCCTGGAGGTAGCTCCGTTGCTGCACACGCGCGATGGTTGTCTCGAGCGATCCTTGCACGGTGATCGCCAGACCCGCCGACACCCCGGCAAAAGTGCATTCGACCGTCGTCACGCCGGGCTTGGTCGGGTGGAAGACCATGCCGACAAGCTCGCCCGGAGGATCCTGGGCCGTGAGTGTGCACGTAGCTCGATCTGTTACGTCGGTGGAGGTCCCATCGGCGGTGATGGCGCGGACGTAGATGCGTATCGAAAGCTCCGGATCCGCCGGCACGATGGTGCGATCGGGACTGGTCACGCTCAATGCGACCACAGCCGCATCATCCCGCCTTATTCACGCTACGACTCGTCGGGGAATCCTAGAGTCGAGTTGCTGTAGTGGTGTGTAGGTAGTTGGGCGGCGATCTAGCGCCCCGTGG
>Ga0209018_1003080_pt1 | contig 10937 bp, 9 predicted proteins | sample YNPBryBLVA2012_FD_185814 | JGI IMG/M metagenome (GOLD analysis project Ga0209018, IMG submission 185814) | Anoxygenic and chlorotrophic microbial mat microbial communities from Yellowstone National Park, USA - YNP Bryant BLVA 2012 (SPAdes)... ...
TTATGTCCACCACTGGGAGATTATTTCACTAAAATGCCCATATTCCCCAGAACCAAGGGTGGGGGGTGCCCCCCTGCAATCCATTTTTAGAATTGCCCTTTAATGTTCAAAAATCCCCTGATAATTTAACAGGTCTAAACTCACGATAGTCGGCACACATTGGAAACACTGTTGCGTCAATTCCCAGCGACCTTCCCGTTGCAACATAGCGGTTAACTTTTCCGCAATTTGAGGTAAGTAAATCACATCGTTAGCCGCATAGGCCAATTGCTCAGGACGCAAAGCATCCGGTCGTCCCCAATCCGAGGATTGAGCCTGTTTATCCAATTCAATGCCCAACAGTTCTTGTACCACATCTTTTAGCCCATGTTTGGGGGAATAGGTGCGAGCCATTTTACTGGCAATTTTAGTACAAAAAATCGGTTGGACTCGGATATTCAAATGGTAACGTAAGGTGGCTAAATCAAAGCGAGCATAGTGAAAAATTTTGAGAATCTGGGGAGCTTCCAGCAGGGTTTGCAGATGGGGGGCTTGGGTTTGTCCCGGCAAAATTTTCACCAAAGTTGTCTGTCCTGCCGCATCACTCACCTGTACCAAACACAACCGATCCCGGGCGGGGATCAACCCCATCGTCTCCGTGTCCACACCCAATACGGATTGTTGTTGATAATGGGTGAGCAGTTCGAGGGATAAATCCTGTTCACAGAAATGGGATTGGGCGGCCATATTATTTCCCATATTCCTGGTCAAAAACCTGCCGATTCGGATAAATCTTAATAATCCGTTCGAGTCCGGTAATCTCCAAGAGGGTTTTCACCTGGTCAGAGGGCTGACACAGAGCCAATTCCCCCCCCACCGAGCGTAGGCTTTTCAAGGCGGCCACCATTGCCCCCAATCCAGAACTATCCACAAATTCCACCTGACTGAAATCCAGTAGCACCAGCGCCGCCTTTTGACTGGCAATCTGTTTCACCTGTTGGGTCAACCCATCTTTCGTGGTGGTATCCAAACGCACCGGCGGCACGACCACCTCTACGGGTAATTGGCTCATAATTCTAAGATTAATTGCTTTTCTAAACTACCATAGACCAAATTGGGTCAAAAATAAATGCGTTACGGACGGCCACCACTTTTCCCATAGCTCCCAGGTACGGGTCAGCAAGGCACGGGGACCAAGCCCAAAGCCAAATTGTAAAATTCCCAGAATCAGCCCAATGGTCAGCAAGGTTTTGCCCGTATCCACTGTCACTTTGATGACCCAACGCAACACCAACCAGACCAACAATAGGGTCAACGCCAGTAAAAGTATATCCCCAATGGTTGTTTTCATGAGGTGTAGTACCTCTCAGGGAACCAGTATCTTTACACAACTCCATCAATCTATTTTATGACGTATTTATGGCGTATTTGATCCCAGTCGGCTGTAACAATTTCAGATAATCTATGGGAATAAATAACCAAGTTATATAGCTATGCCAGGCGGGGGAGGAGAACCAGGGTAAAATTATCTGTAGAATTATAAGAATATAAAAAACTTACTTTTAAGGCTTAGCGTCAATGGGATTTTACACCACACTTCTGTTAATTTCAAAGTATAGAAATCCCACTTGATTAACGAACGGAAATTCCGCAGAACCAAATACGGGGGCGTTGCCCCTGCGACCCCTGTTCTATTCTCATTTAGGATTGCTATAGACCGTGATCAAGTTGCCTATGGTAATTATTTATTGCCAAAATCAAGGCTGGTCGGCTCAGGCTGGCATCCTGCGGTTCGGACTCAAGTATCTGGACAGCCATGAACCCTGCAACACAAAACCATTAAGATAGAGTTGCCATCTGGTGGTGCCTGTTATGCTTCGCCTTGAACATATTCAAAAAATTTACCCGACCGGTGAGGTGCTCAAGGATATTAACTGGGAAGTAAAAGCTGGGGATCGCATCGGTTTGGTCGGGGTGAATGGGGCGGGTAAGTCCACCCAATTAAAAATTATTACCGGGGAAATCGAGCCAACGGCAGGGCATATTATCAAGCCCAGTCAGTTCAAAGTGGGCTATCTCAGTCAGGAATTTGCGGTTGATCTCACCAGAACGGTTAAAGAGGAATTTTGGACTGTTTTTACGGAAGCCAATCAGATTCAAGCCGAACTGGCGGCAGTGAATGTAGCACTGGAACAGATTAAAGAAGGCGAAGATTTTCAGCCACTCCTCAAAAAATTAGACCGTTTGCAGAGGCGATTTGAAGAACTATATGGCTATCAACTGGAAAGTCAAATTGATGAAATTCTACCGGAGTTGGGTTTCACTCCAGCGGACGGCACCCGGCTTGTCGGTGAATTTAGCGGTGGTTGGCAGATGCGGATCAATTTGGGCAAGGTGATGCTCACCTGTCCCGATCTAATGCTATTGGATGAACCAACCAATCACTTGGACTTGGAAACAATTCAATGGTTAGAAGCCTATCTAAAGCAACAAAAAATTCCTATGGTTATCGTCTCCCATGACCGTACTTTTTTAGACCGATTATGTACGCAGATTGTTGAAACTGAACGGGGTATTTCTCGTACCTATTTAGGAAATTATTCCCAATATCTAGCCCAAAAGGCGGAAGACCAAGATGCCCAATTGAGTGCCTTTGAACGTCAACAAAAATATATTGAAAAACAACAGGTATTTGTGGAGCGATTTCGTGCCAGTGCCCATCGCAGTACCCAAGCAAAAAGTAGGGAAAAACTATTGAATAAAATGGAGAAAATCGAAGCTCCAGCCAGTCAAGTCCGCACCCTTAAATTCAAGTTTCCCCCCCCACCTCGCAGTGGTAAATTTACAGTATCAATTAAAAATCTTACCCATGCCTATGGTGATAAAATCTTGTTTTTGGGAGCAAACCTAGAGATTGAAAATGGGGATAAGGTGGCATTTTTAGGGGCAAATGGTACTGGCAAATCTACCCTACTGCGCCTGATCGTTGGCAAAGAAATTCCCAACGAAGGGGATATTACCTATGGTCATAATGTGCAGATCGGTTACTTTGAACAAAATCAAGCGGAAGCCCTGGATTTGCATAAAACTGTGTTTGATACCATCCAAGATGAATTTCCCGAGCGGGATCATCAGGAAGTACGCAGTTTGTTGGGGCAATTTCTGTTTTCAGGGGATACGGTCTTTAAGAAGGTCAGGGACATCAGCGGGGGTGAAAAAGCTCGCCTTGCGCTGGCAAAAATGCTTTGGAAGCCGGTAAATTTTTTGATTTTAGATGAGCCAACCAACCACCTTGATATTCCCGCTAAGGAAATGCTAGAAAATGCAATTCAAGAATATACGGGAACCGTAGCAATTGTTTCCCACGACCGCTATTTTATCGCTCAAACCGCTACTAAGATTGTGGAAATAAGGGATGGATTACTGTATGTCTATCTGGGTAATTATGACTATTACCTAGAGAAAAAAGAGGAAGAGAAACGCCAAGCCGCCGCTATGGCTAAACAGGGTAAAACGAAGCGTAAAAAATAAAAGTACCCCTAGACCAGCAATTCCCCAAAACCAAAATGGGGCAATGCTCTGCAACCCTTGATGTTATCAGTATAAAATCACAGTTAATTACCCTGAATAACCCTCACATTGTACTCTCAATTTTTATGCGGATTCAGCAACGCCTGGGTTCGTTAACCGATGCAGTCCGGCGGCGCATACCAACTCTTGGGTGTAGGGATGTTGGGGATGGTCAAGCACCGTTTGGGCGCACCCATATTCCACAATCTGCCCTCTTTGCAAAACGGCGACTCGATGGCAAAATTGCCGTGCCACCCGCAAGTCGTGGGTAATAAATAAAAACGTTAATCCTAGTTCTTGTCGGAGTTGTGCCAATAACTGCAAAATTTGCACCTGCACCTGGGCATCCAACATACTCACCGGCTCATCACAAATTAACACCTGGGGACGCATGATCAACGCCCGGGCAATCGCCACCCGCTGTTGTTGCCCCCCCGAAAGTTGTTGGGGATAACGAGGTAGGTATTGCTCCGATAGCCCCACCTGGGTCAAGAGTTCCCGCACCATGTCCCCTGCCCGTTGCCCCTGGGCTAACCCGTGAATGCGTAAAGGTTCCCGCAGAATTTGCTCGACGGTCAAAAGGGGATTGAGACAGGCACGGGGGTCTTGGAAAATGATTTGTAAATGGCGGCGGTAGGGGCGAAATTGCCGAGCATTGAGGGGAATAATATCCTGATTGTGCCAAAATACTTGCCCCTGGGTGGGATGAATTAATTTGAGGATAATCCGGGCGCAGGTGCTTTTCCCAGAACCGGACTCCCCCACCAGCCCCAGGGTTTCCCCCGGTTGCAAACTAAAATTTACCCCGTCCAAAATGGTCAATTGCGGTACAGGTCGCCAGCCCAGCCGTTGTAGGGGGGTTTGCGCCGGGAGCGGGTAGGAATGTTTCAGCCCCTGGACGACCAAACAGGGGACAGCCGGGGTTAACGGCGGGACAGCCAAGGTCAGGTTTGCGCCCCGCAGGGCTTGGGTGTAGGGGTGTTGCGGTTGGGTTAACACCTGGGCGGTCATGCCCGCTTCGACAATTTGCCCCTGGTACATCACCGCCACCCGCTGGCAATACTGGCTCACCAAATGCAAGTCATGGGAAATGAGGAGCAACGCCGGAGCCAAACGTACTAATAATTGCAGTATTTCCGCTGACACCGTCGCATCCAAACTGGTGGTGGGTTCATCGGCAATCACCAAGGGGGGACGCAACAGCAACGCCAGGGCAATTCCCACCCGTTGACGCATCCCACCGGAAAGCTGATGGGGATATTGCCCCCAACACCGCTGGGGGAGTTGCACCGCTTCCAGCATGGCTAACCCGGTCGCTTTCGCTTCAGCTGGGGTGATGCGCCGGTGGGCATAGAGGGTTTCCCGCAGGTGTTCTCCCACCGTCATCAGGGGGTTCAACCGGGTCATGGGGTCTTGGAAGACGAACCCCACCTGTTCCCCCCGCAGGTGACGCAGTTGTCGTGGGGACAACGTTAATACATTTACCCCGTCTAAAAGAATTTCCCCCTGCACCCGGCTTCCCTGGGGCAACAAACGCACCAACGCCCTGCCCAGGGTGGATTTGCCGGAACCGGACTCCCCCACCAACCCCAGGCGTTCCCCCACTGCCAAGGTTAAATGAATATCCTGCAATGCCCAGGGGGAATGGGGATAGGCGACCCAAAGATGCCGCACCGATAGTAAAGGCTTTCCGGTTACACTGGAAGTCAAGGCGGTCATTATCCAAGGAACTCTTCCATGAAATCATACGGGATGTGGGTGGGGCTGAGTGCCATACTGGTGGGGTGCTTGGGGGGTGCAGAGATAGCCTGGGCAAAACCCCGCCCAAAACCCGCCGAAGTCATCGAACCCAGCGGTTTAGAACCCATCCTGGGACCCAGCCCCGCCCTGCGCCAGGAAGTGGAATCCTTGAGCATCCCCCCCCAACCCGTCACCATTCCCCCCCTGGAAATCCAAGGCACCCCCCCCAACACCCAGGAAATTGAATTTCGCATCACCCCTGTGCAAGGTCCTGGATCCGTACCCGATTAACCCCTACTCCAACTCCTCCGCCAAGAGTTCCCCCAAAGCCGCCCGGGTGCTATGGGTAAAGGCTTTCACATCCACTGTGCGGAGTAAGGTTGCCGCTGTCAAAAGCAATACAATTTGTGTACCAAATACCGGCACATACGCCCAAAAACTTTCCGCCCCAAACCATCTGCTCCCCAATTCCAGCAATCCGCCACCGCCCAAGGTCGCCAACGCCCGTGCCAACGCCTGTGCCAGTCCCCACGCCCCGATAAACGTCCCCGCCGTTTCCGCCAGGGTCAAATCCAGCATCAGGGTTAAGGCTCCCGTGGTCGTTACCCCCGCCGCCACCCCAAAGGCAAACACCATCAGGGTAAACAGCCACACCTGCCCCACCCAGCCCGCCAACAGGATGCCCAAAAACCCCAGAGCCGCCAAACCACAGCCCAAAATCGTGGTCGGACGTTTCCCCAGGCGGGGCACCACCCAAAACCCCGTCACCCCCAGCCCCAACAGCGTCCCCATCCCCCAGTAGGCATTCAACCGGGTCGTGTCAGCAATCGGCATCCCAAACACTGCCCCCCCATAGGGTTCCAGCACCGGCTCCTGCATAAATAAACCCAGGGTCATGCACAGCAAAAAACTAAAAAATAAACCGGTTTGCGGACTAGCTGTCAACACCCGCAACGCCCGCCCCAGGGTAATCTGATCTTCTCGTTCCACCACTTGGGAGCGCAGTCGGTAGCGGGAAAATCGGGCTTCAATTCCCGCCGTCGCCGCCCATGCCAACCCCGCCACTCCCAATGGCACCAGGGTAAACAGACGGTTCACACTCCCCCGCACCACCGCTTCTGCCGCATCCAATTCCACCTGTTTGAGCAAGCCACTGCCAATGATGGCTCCCGCAATAATCCCCACCATCAACAAAGACCAGACCACCCCCACCAACTGGGAGCGGTTATCCTCATCGGAAATATCCACCAACAGCGCCGCAAACGGCGTAGAACTGGCACTCACCGCCAACCCATACAGGGCAAACCCCAACCCCAGCAAAGCCACCCACGCCCAGGTCACCCCCGTCCAGCCCAGAGCCATCTGCGCCGCCACCCGCCAGGTGATTTGCACCACCCCCCAAGCCAACAGGGCAAACACCCCCGCCCCCAGCCACACATAACCCGTGCGGTGCAGTCCCCCCACCGGATGAGCATCAGACATCTGTCCAAACCACACCCGTGCCGGTGCCACCAACTGGTGCATGGCAATCACCCCCGCCGCCACCAGAGGGGGAATCGCCAACTCACTGATCATCACCCGGTTGAGAATCCCCAACATCAACACCGACATCATCCCCAAACCCGCCTGGAATAACCCCAAGCGCACCATCGTCACCAAGTTAATCCGGGGATATTCGCCCATGCCCGTCACCTGTCTGAAATCGCCACGTTATCTATTATGGTGCAGATGCTCACGGTCAATGGGGAGTGGGCAGGAGGGTTGCTTAATTACTCAGAAATAACAGGAATAAAAAAATAACGGCAATAGAAATCACAGGAATCAACGACTAAAGCGGCACAGCCTCCCTGTTTTCAGAATCTCTACCTTTTTTCTTAAGGGCACTTCTAAAAATGGGTCGCAGGGGGTATCCCCCGTCTGTGGTTCTGGGGAATTGTTGGGCGTTTTTGGGAGAGTACAAACACCATAACCGTGTCCCAGTGTGATGAAATGATGCGATTAAATGAATATAATTCCCATAGTCGTATCTCTTCCTGATACCTGATGGTGCTTTGGCAACAAACGGCACGTTTACGGGAGTCCCCCTGGGCAGAACCGGGCATTGGGCGGGGACGGCAGGCGGTGGTGCTGATGGTCGGTATCAGCCTGGTACTGTTTGGGGGGATTGGGAGCCGCTTAGCCTATTTGCAACTGGTGAAAGGGCAAGAACACCAGCAGATGGCGGATAGCAACCGCATTCGTTTGATTCCCAAACCACCGGATCGGGGGCGGATTTTTGACCGGCAGGGACGGTTGTTGGCCGGGAGTCGCCTGTCCTATTCCGTGTTTCTCTGGCCGATTGCCCAACGCCCCCAGGAATGGCAAAAAACCCTTACCACCCTGGCGCAACTGCTGGACATCCCGGAACAGGAAATGCAAAACCGCCTGGAAAAGGCGGGGTACTATTCCCCCTACCTGTTGCGGTTGGCACGGGGGATCGGCCCGGCGCACATCACCGCCCTGATGGAGCATAGCGACCACTTGCCGGGGGTGATTATCAATGCGGAACCCATCCGCTACTACGCCCACGGGGAATTGTTTGCCCATGTCCTGGGCTATACGGGGGAAATCAGCGAACAGGAACTGCAAGCCCGCCAAGGGGAAAATTATCGGCTGGGGGATGTGATCGGGCAAATGGGGGTGGAGTCCGCCTTGGAATCCCGTCTGCGAGGGGAATGGGGGGGACAACAGGTGGAGGTGGACGCCCGGGGGCAGGTTTTACGCATCTTGGGCAAAAAGCCTTCGGTGGCGGGGCAGGATGTCACCCTGACCTTGGATTTGGATTTGCAAAAGGCGGCGGCCAAAGCCCTGGGCAACCGGCGGGGGGCGGTGGTGGCCCTTGACCCCCGGAATGGGGCAGTGCGGGCGATGGTCAGCTATCCGGGGTTTGACCCGAATATCTTTTCCGGGCGGGTGACCCCCCAACAGTGGCAGGAGTTGCAACGGCGCAGTTTTCCCTTTGTGAATCGGGCATTGCAGGCCTATCCCCCGGCCAGTACCTTTAAGATTGTGACCACGACGGCGGCTTTGGAATCCGGTCGCTTTAGCCCCAATACGGTGTTGGCCACCTTTCCCTTTTTGACCGTGGGGGGGATTCAGTTTTGGGACTGGAACCGGGCGGGGTTTGGGCCTTTGGATTTTGTCGGGGCCATGGCCTGGAGTAGCGATACCTTTTTTTATCAGATTGCCCTGGGGGTCAAAGAGCAACCGATTGTGGAGTGGTCCCGCCGCTATGGCTTTGGGGAAAAAACCGGGATTGAATTGGCGGCAGAAGAGGCCAAGGGGCTGGTGCCGGATGAGGACTGGAAGCTGAAAACCCTCAAGGAACCCTGGTATGCCGGGGATACGGTGAATATGTCCATCGGCCAGGGGTTTATGCAGACCTCGCCCTTGCAGGTGGCGGTGATGTTTGCGGTGGTGGCCAACGGGGGGTATCGGGTGCGTCCCCATCTGTACGAAGCGCCGGGGGATACGCCCAGCCAGTGGCGCACACCCATCGGTCTCAAACCCACCACCGTTGATATTCTCCAGCGGGGACTGCGGCAGGTGGTCACCGGGGGCACGGGCAGTGCCTTAAATGTCAACCATCTCCCCCCCATTGCGGGCAAAAGCGGCACGGCGGAGGATCCCCCCCGGCAGAGCCACACCTGGTTTGGGGCCTATGCCCCGGCGGATAACCCGGAATTGGTGGTGGTGGCCTTCGGGGAAAACTCCGGGGGCGGCGGGGGGAGTTTGGCTGGCCCCATGACCCTGCAGGTGCTGGAAGCCTATTTTGCCCAAAAGCGCAAGCAGGGCCGCCCATGACGGAAACCAGGGAGCCACACCCCCAACCGGTGATTTTACTCAGCAGTCGGGAACCGATCCTGCGCCTGGGACTCTCCCGCTGGCTGGAGCAACAAAACCTGGCCCAGGTGGTGACCAGCGACCAACCGGGGGAGTTGCAAAATCTGTTGAGCGAACGGTTGCAACAGACCCAACCCCTGGTGAATTTGCTGGTGGTGGATTTGGAACCGGCGGACATCCCCCTGTGCCAATCCCTGCGCCGCCGTTACCCCCACCTGCCCATCCTCGCCCTCGGCCCCCCGGTGAGCCGGGATCAGCTATTGCAATTTCAACAACTGGGGCTAGCGGCCTACGTGGAACGCACCACCCCGGCGTACACCCTCTGGCAATGGATGCAGGCGATTTTGGGGGGCTATTCCCCCTGGTTGCAACCGGAAACCCTCACCCCCCGCTGGCGTTCCGAGTTCTATACCCAGGGTTTGGCGCAGATTGAAGCGGCGCTAGCGCAATGCCAGCAATGGGCACAACGTCCCCGTCCCTGGCTGGCCACCCAGATCACCCGGGGGCGCATCCGGGAATTGCACGCCGCTCGCCGTTTGATCACCTGGCTGTGGCGACCGGGAGCCGTGTTGGCATCTCCCCCCGCCGTGGTGACCCCCCCCCCAGCCCTCCCCAGTGGGGAACGATGGAGCCGAGTGCGGCAAAAATTCAACCAACCCCTGACCAACACCAGCAATCTGCTTTTGGAAACCGACCTGCTCCGGTTTGAAAAACAACGAGAACTGTGGAATACCATTCTCAATCGGTGGGAAGCATTGCTGGCGGAATTGCTCGAAGCCCGCCTTACCCCCGAGGAACTGCCCCCCCGTTGCCCGGAGTTGGTGGAACGGCTGTGGCAGGAAGCCCTGACGGATTTTGTCGGACGTTATTACACCATTGACGGACAGGATGTGCTTGACACCCTACTGGCACAGCGGGACACGGTGCGAGCGGTCATTTTGGATAAAATTCCCCTGGTCAACGACCTGTTTAGTTTTCATTTATTTCAAACACCCCTGGGCATTGATGGGGTCTTGTATGCGGCGAACAGCCAAATCGCCAGCAACCACGCCGCCATCCTCCTGGAAAATTTGGTGTTGCAAGTTGCCAACGGGGTGGTACAACCCCTGCTCAACTGTTTTCCCCACCATGAATCGGTGAAGCAACGGTTTTATCGGCGCAACCTGCTTTCTACCCGGGAAACCGAACGGCTCCGCAACCAACTTTCCCAACGCTACCGCTGGCAACGCTACTGGGACGAACCCCGGGCGATTTTTGAGAGTCGTTATCAACTGTTGCGGATTCAAGACCAAGCGATTGTCCAGTACCCGGTGTATGCGGGGCGCACGGCGGAACTGGCGCAACTCCGGGGCATTCCCTGGCTGGTCACCCTCTGGTTGGAGTTTCAGGATGCGGTGGCACCCGTACTGCGGGCGGTGGCAAATTACATTGGTCATACCAGCGCCTATCTGCTCACCCGGATCATTGGGCGGGGCTTGGGCTTGATTGGGCGGGGGATTTTGCAGGGCATTGGCAGTACCTTGCAAAACAATCGCTCCCAGGAATCCTCCCAACTGTAATCTTTCGTAACCATTTAACTTCTTGAGTATTAAAACTTACTTAAGGCGGGAAAGGGTCAGGATTTACATTGCTCTAATTGAGAATATATAGCTAAACATACAAAGGTTGATACAGTCTTTTAAGTGCTTATGGGATACAGTTGAACCCCACTTGCCGTGAGTCAATTATTCTGAGCCTTGAGAATGATGGAGGCTTTTTGTATCCTT
>Ga0209018_1003083_pt1 | contig 10929 bp, 8 predicted proteins | sample YNPBryBLVA2012_FD_185814 | JGI IMG/M metagenome (GOLD analysis project Ga0209018, IMG submission 185814) | Anoxygenic and chlorotrophic microbial mat microbial communities from Yellowstone National Park, USA - YNP Bryant BLVA 2012 (SPAdes)... ...
TGGGACCGCCATGTTGACCGATTTCGGCATTGCGCGCGTGGCAGAGGGCACCACTCTCACCGCGGCAAGCCTGGGCACTCCGGCATATATGAGTCCGGAGCAGGTTGCGGGGGATGAGGTAGATGCGCGTTCCGATATCTATAGCCTGGGCGTGCTGCTCTTCGAGATGGCGACCGGTCGGCGGCCGTTCACCGGGCGGTGGCCGGCTGCGGGCCGGACATCACTTCCGTCGACGTCCATGATTACGCACACGGCGATGCCCGGGCGCTGGCCGAGGCGATCCGGGCACGCGGTATCGCCGAGGACCTGCTCGTGGTGAACGGAGACGTGTTCGCCGACGGCGATGACCTGACCAAACTGGTCAGGACCTTTGGCGACGCACCGGGCTGTAGCGCGGCCCTCGTGGACGAACTGGATGAGAACGAGGACAAGCCGAGCTGGACCACGGTTCGCCTGAGCCGCGACGGGCGAGAGATCCGCGAAGTCTGCGGCCGGGTAGATGGCGAGCGGATCCGCCTGTCGGGAGCGTACGTCTTCCGCGCCGCGGACCTGGCCGCCCTCGCCGACCTCGCCGGCAGGCTGGAACGGGCATATCTGACGGAGATGCTCGGCCGGTTGCTGGCCGAGGGCAAGACGATCCGATCGGTTCGCGCGGAAAGCCCGATCGTACACGTTGACCGCGCGTTCGATTACCTCGAAGCCAACCAGCTTGCCGTGGAACGCGCCGTCCAGCGGATCGCGACAGCCGAGGGAACCTACGTCTATGTGGGCGGCCAAGGCCGGCCCGACCCGCGCTTCATCTTCCCCGGGTGTCTCGTCAGCCCCGGAGCCCGGGTCGTCATGGAGGCGGACAGCTTCATCGGCCCGTACGAGTCCCGGGAGGCGCACCTCGATGCCCTTCGCGATCCGCCGGGCGGAGTGATCCCTATCCGCATCCGCGGCCATGTGCACGTCGGCCCGCGTTCCCGCATCGGTCTGAACGCACTGATCGAGGGAAACCTGGTCATCGGCGCAGACTGCGTCATCGAGGACGCCGTCATCGAGCCGGACGTACTCCTCGGCAATGGCGTGGTCGTGCGTCGCCATGCCGTCATCCGCAGCCGCTCCGTCTGTGGAGACAACACGCGGTTCGAGTGCGGGGCCGACTTCGAGGGCGTCGCCGGGAAGGGCACGATCTACATGCACCCCGGCCAGTGCTGGGTCGTGACGGGCGAAGGCTGCGACCTGGGCGCGGGAAACTTCTTCGGCACGTGGCGATTCGACAGCGGCATCTGCGCCTATCGCATCGGCAAGCGAAACGTACGGCCGAAAAACGAACGCATCGGCAACGCCTGCTACTTGGGCGACGGCTCCCGGACCGGGGTCGGCGTGATGTTCGCCCCGGGCACCCGCGTCGGCGCCGACTGCATGCTCGGCATCGGGCTGCTGGCCGGCGGGGTCCTGGAGGCCGGCCAGTCCTACCTGCCCCGACAGGAGGTGACGCGCGTCCGCACGGGGCTTCTGACCCGCAGAAAACGGCCGGATTGACCCGACCCCGGCCGGAAGATCCCGACAAGACCCGCGGCCGGGCCGACGGCTTTGTCCCGTGGGCACGCAAGATCCTCGGGACAGCGACCGGCGTGCGCATCACGTCCCTCGGGGTGTGTTCGCGGGCGGCCCTCACCAGAACACGATGTAGAAGGCCGCTACACCGGCCACGAGAGCGGCGCTGAGCGCAAGGATCCTCCGCGACGGGACCAGCGGGAAGTCCGTGCGGACCGGCAGGGCTTTCGGCTCCCGCTGCGGACTCCAGACCGTGATGACCGTCATGATCGCCAGGATCACGACGAACGTAATCGCCATGCGATTCAGGAATGCGATCTGCCCGAATCGCCAGTGCAAGAACCCATACACCGGAGCGGTGAGGACGAGCGCCGCGATGCCCGCCGCGGCCGGCGCCCGGCGGACCGCGAAGCCGAAGACGAACGCCGCCAGTATCCCCGGTGAAATGTATCCCTGAAACTCCTGAATGTACCGGAAGACGCCCCCGAATCGGGGGTCCGTCAGATTTGGCGCAATCAGGCATCCGATGAGCATGAACACCACGGTCATGATCCGCCCCTGCACCACGACGGCCCGGGGCGAAGCATCCGGAACCCAATGCCGCTTGTAGAGGTCGATCGTGAAAATCGTCGCGGCAGAATTCAGCAGCGACGCGAGGCTGCTGATGACCGCCCCGGCCAGCGCCGCCAGAATGAACCCCCGCAGCCCCGCCGGCACCACATGGCGGACCAGCACCGGATACGCGCGATCCGGCGAGGAGAGCTGATCCCCATAGAGCTGCCAGGCGACGATCCCGGGCATCACGATCGCAAACGGAACCAACAGCCACAGAAGTCCGGCGAAGAGGATCCCCAGTTGACCCTCCTTCAGACTGCGGGCCGCCAGGGTGCGCTGGACGATGAACTGGTTTACGCCGCAGTAGTACAGGTTCGGGATCCACAAACCGATCACCAAGGCCGTCCACGGGAGCTCCGGATGATCCGCCGGCAGGACCATATGCAGCTTGTCCGCACTGGCCTCCAGGAACCGCTCGAGGCCGCCGCACGCGCGAAGGCCCAGCCCCAGCGTCACCAGCCCCCCCACCAGCAGACCGCCACCCTGGATCAGGTCGGCCCACACGACCGCCGAAAGCCCGCCCCACGCCGTGTACAGGGCGGCCACGCCTCCGATCATCCACACCGCCCCGGTCAGGCGGATTCCGAAGATCGTATGGAGCGTGAGCGCCCCGGAGAACAGAACGGCCGTGATGCTCACCGCCACATAGATCACCATCGTGTAGGCGGCCATGATTGAACGCGCCGCAGGGCAGTACCGGTATTCCAGGTACTCCGGAAGCGTGTAGATCCCGGCCCGCAGGAAGCGCGGCAGAAAGACGAGCCCCGCGAACGTGATCGCCACGATGCCCAGAAGCTGATAGCCGGCCACAGCCAGCCCCACGTTGCCGGCGGCGCTCCCGCTCATCCCCACGAACTGCTCCGTGGAGATGTTCGCGGCCACGATGGAAACGCCGATCAACCACCACCGCAGGGTGCGACCGGCCAGAAAATACTGGGCCCCGTCGGCCTTCCGGCGGCTGCGCGTCAGACCGAGTGCCACCACCAGGCCGAAAAACGCGGCGATGACCGCCAGATCCAGCAGCCCCAGAGGCATGGCACACCCCTCGCCGGCCGGGCCCTGCGATGACCCGATCCCACGGAAGGCGCTCCCCCTACTCGAACCCCGGCCCGTTGTCCAGGCGCCGTCGCCGCGTCCCGCGCCGCCCCTCGCCGCGGGGCTTGATCCTGCCGGGCGGTCGCGATACCGTTCGTGCATGTAATCGTTGCGTGAGGCTACCGTGGGCCACGTCTCCCCCGAGCGGTGCGCCCGCGAGGTGCTCGTCGGCGTACCGGCCGTCATGCGATTCATCCGATGCCAGATGCGGCGTAATCGGCAGGCCGACCTGACCGTCCCCCAGTTCCGGGCCCTGGTCTTCCTGAGCCACTCCGAGGACGCTTCGCTCTCGGCGATGGCGGAACATCTCGGGCTGTCGCTGCCCGCCGCATCAAGAATGATGGATGTGCTCGTCCGGCGGGGACTCGTCCGCAGACGCGATCAGCCCAGGGACCGCCGTCGGGTGTCCCTTTCGCTGACCGCTCGCGGGCGCAGCGCCTTCGAGGCGGCCTTTGCCGCGACACACACGGCCATGTCGCGGAGCCTGAAATCGATTCCCCGTGAGGAACTCGCCGTGATCCACGCCGCCATGCGGACCCTCAGCCGGACGTTCGACCCCCGGAACTGCCGGGTGCCCCTCGCGAGCCGCCGCCGCGCCACCATGCCTGACGGAGCCGTTCCATGAAGAAGGTCTTGCTGCTTCCGGTGTTCCTGGCCTTGATCGGTGGCGCCGTCCTGTACTGGCAGCGCTCGACCGCTCCCGCGCCTCCGTTCCGTACGGCCCTCGTCGAACGCGGGGACCTGCTGATCACCATCAGCGCCACGGGAACCGTCGAACCCGTGGAAGTCGTCGACGTGGGGGCGCAGGTCGCCGGCAGGATCATCGCCCTGGGACAGGACCCCAACGACCCCGCCAAGTCCATCGACTACGGGACTCCGGTCGAAGAGGGAACCATTCTGGCCCGCATCGACGACTCGCTCTACGCGGCCGACGTGGCCCAGGCCGCCGCCCAGGTCGAGCAGGCCCGTGCGAATGTCCGCAAGGCCGAAGCCGACCTCGCCCAGATGAAGGCACGCCTCGCCCAGGCGGAAAACAACTGGAAGCGCGCCCGCGAGCTGGGCCCCTCGCGAGCCCTGGCCGCCACCGAGTATGACTCCTATGAGGCCGCCTACGAGACCGCCAAGGCCGCGGTCGCCGTCGCCGAGGCCACCGTCCTCCAGATGCAGAAGAGCGTCCTCCAGGCGGAGGCGAACCTTCAGCGCGCCCGGACGAACCTCGGTTATTGCACCATCCGGTCTCCGGTCAAGGGCGTCATCATCGACCGGCGGGTCAACATCGGCCAGACGGTCGTAGCCAGCCTCAACGCGCCGAGCCTCTTCCTGATTGCCAGGGACCTCAGGAGGCTGCAGGTCTGGGTAGCCGTCAACGAAGCCGACATCGGCAATATCCGTCCGGGGCAGCCCGTCACCTTCACTGTGGACGCGTTCCCGGGCCGGGTCTTTCGCGGCGAGGTGGGCAAGATCCGTCTGAACGCCACCATGACGCAGAACGTCGTAACCTACACGGTCGAGGTCAACACCGACAACTCCGACGGAACGCTGTTGCCCTACCTGACGGCCAACATCCGGTTCGAGGTAGAGACTCGCAGGAATGTGCTGACGGTCCCGAACGCCGCACTGCGTTGGACCCCCGAGCCTCACCGGATCGCCCCCGATGCGCGGAATGCCGCCGACCAGGATCTCGGCCCGCTCCGATCACCGTCGGGCCGCCCCACGACAGGGCCGGCCGGGTCTCCGGGCACTGCCACCGCCGGCCGGCTGTGGATCCCTGACGGCGCATTCGTCCGGCCCGTGGTCGTGACCATCGGCCCCACGGACGGCACGCGCTCGGAAATCCGAGCGGAACACCTGAAGGAGGGCACTTCCGTAGTGATCGGTGAAGCGGAGCAGGCCATCGGCCAGGAGACATCCAACCCGTTTCTCCCGCGCCTCTTCGGCGGGCGGGGGCGCGCGGGCTGAACGAACGCCCGGACCCGAGGCGCAACCGCCCCGCCGCCCGGCCGGCTCGGAATCGATCCGTATGGAACTGATTCGAATGCAGGACGTCTGGAAGACCTATCGGATCGGCGAGCTCGACCTGCCCGTGCTCAGAGGGGTCAGTCTGCGCGTCGAGCGGGGAGAGATGGTCGCGCTGATGGGAGCCTCCGGGTCGGGAAAGACCACGCTCATGAACATCCTGGGGTGCCTCGACCGTCCGAGTTCGGGGCGTTATTGGCTCGAGGGCCAGGAGATCACGCGTCTTGCGGCCGATGAACGGGCCTTCCTGCGGAACCGCAAGATCGGCTTCGTGTTCCAGAACTTCAACCTTCTGCCCCGCACGAGCGCCCTGGAGAACGTCCGGATGCCCACCCTGTACGGACCCGAGCGCATCCCGGACCGCGAGGCGGAAGAACGCGCCCGGGCTCTGCTCGAGCGCGTCGGGCTGGGCGACCGGATGGATCATGAACCGTCGCAGCTCTCGGGCGGTCAGCAGCAGCGCGTGGCCATCGCCCGCGCGCTCGTCAACCGCCCCTCTCTGCTTCTGGCCGACGAACCCACCGGCAACCTTGATTCGCACACCAGCGAAGAGATCCTGCGGATGTTCCAGCAGCTCAACGAGGAGGAGGGCATCACCATCGTGCTGGTCACCCACGACGCCGGCGTGGCCTCCCACGCCCGTCGAACGATCCGCATCCGGGACGGACTCGTCGAGGATGATTCGAACCCGGGCGAGCCGGGGCGGACGCCCGCCGGGCCGCCTTCGATGACACGCTCCGCCCCGGCGGAGGCACGACCATGAGGTTGCTGTCGCGCCGATTCTACTCCCGTACGCTGCGGACCGCCTTCCAGGCGCTGCGTCGCAACATCATGCGCTCGACCCTCACGACCCTGGGAATCATCATCGGGGTCGCCGCGGTCATCGCCATGATGGAAATCGGCAACGGGTCCGCGCGGACCATTGAGAAGTCGATCGCCACGATGGGAGCGGACAACCTGACCGTCGCCTCCGGCGCGGCCGCCAGCGGCGGCGTCACCTTCGGCGGCGGAAGCGCCGACACGCTCACCCCCGAAGACGCCGAGGCGATCCTGGCGGAATGTCCCGCGGTCCGCGCCGTCGCTCCGCTCGTCCGGACGCGGACCCAGGTGGTCTACGGGAACCGTAACTGGGTGCCGCTGTTCATCTTCGGCTCCACGCCCGACTACCTCGATGTGCGAAGGTGGTCTGTGGCCCAGGGAGACCCCTTCACCGACCAGGACGTCCGCAATGCCGCCAAGGTCTGCCTGCTCGGGCAGACGATCGTGCGGGAACTCTTCCAGGGACTCTCCCCCGTCGGCGAGGAAATCCGCGTCAAGAACGTGTCCTTCAAGGTCGTCGGCGTGCTGAGCGCGAAGGGCTCGAACATGATGGGCATGGATCAGGACGACATCATCCTGATGCCTTGGACGACGATCAAGCGCCGGATCTCCAGGTCGGCCCTCCGCGAGACCAATCAGAGCCAGGCCGCCGCCGGGGACACCGCGCAGCGGGTCAACAGCCTCAACGACCTCTATCCCGGCCAGGGCAGCCTTTACCCCCTCCCGTCCGCCAATCAGCTCGCTAATAATCCTCTGCCCGTCCGCTTCATCAACATCGACCAGATCCTGGTGGCGGCCCAATCGGCCGAGAAGGTCCCCCAGGCCATCCGGCAGATCGCCGAACTGCTCCGGCAGCGGCATCGCATCGGACCGGACGAGCTGGACGACTTCAACATCCGCGACATGACGGAGATCACACGGGCCATGACGGCCACGACCCACCTGATGACCCGCCTGCTGCTCTGCGTGGCCCTGATCTCGCTGGTCGTCGGCGGCGTGGGAATCATGAACATCATGCTCGTCTCCGTCACGGAACGCACCCGCGAGATCGGCCTCCGGATGGCCGTCGGCGCCCGCGCGCGGGACATCCTCCGGCGGTTCCTCGTCGAGGCGGTCGTGCTCTGTCTGCTTGGCGGGGCCATCGGGATCCTCACCGGCCGCGGAAGTTCCATGCTGCTGCGGAACGTGATGAAGTGGCCCACCGAGCTGTCGGTCGGGGCCATCGTGGCCGCCGTCGCCGTCTCCGTCACCGTGGGCGTGATCTTCGGGTACTACCCCGCGTGGAAGGCCTCGCGGCTCGATCCGATCGACGCATTGCGCTACGAGTAGCGGGACCAGACGGCGGCAGGAGTCGCCGGCTCTGCGGCGAGTGGAGGACCATGAAACCGATAGAATCCGTTCTGACGGGCCTGGCGTGCGTCGTACCCCTGCTCGGCGGATGTGCTCTCGCGCCCCCTTCCCGTTCGCCCGGTGTGGCGACCCCGTCGTCCTGGACGGCCAGAACCCCCGCGCCCGATTCGCAACCCGCCGGCCCCACCACGCGACCTTTCGAAGCCGTCGCCTAGTGGGAGTCGCTCAACGACCCGACGCTCAACTCTCTGATACGGCGCGCCACCACATCGAACCTGGACCTCCGCCTGGCCGAGGCTCGCGTTCGCGAAGCGCGGGCCGCCCGGGCTCTGGCCGCCGCCGACCTCTGGCCGCAAGTGAACGTGGCCGGATCCTACGCGTATCGCGGCAGCAGCCTCAACAGCGGGCCCGGACTCGAGGGCGGCACGAGTCCCGCCGAGCAGGTCCGGAACAACGCCGTAAACTCGGCCCTCCGCTCGCTGACCCGCGCCGCAGGCGGCGCGACCGACGCCACCGCGGCAGACACCACCCCGGCGGGCATCGTCGGCCAGGCGATCTCCAGCGCGATCAGCAACCGCCTGGCCGGCGATGCGCCCCGCGCCTCCCGCGATCAGAACCTCTTTCTGGCCGGTTTCGACGCAAGTTGGGAACTCGACCTCTTCGGAGGACGTCGCCGGGCCGTCGAGGCGGCTGACGCCGAAATCGCCGCCGCCCAGGAAGACCGCCGGGCCGTTCTCCTCACGCTGCTCTCCGAGGTCGCCCTCAACTATGTCCAGCTCCGCGGCTTCCAGCGACGCCTGGCCATCGCCCGCGAGAACATCCAGCTCCAGCAGGACACGGTCGCCCTGACGCGGGAGCGATTCGAGGCCGGCTTCGCCAGCAAGCTGGACCTGACCCAGGCGCAGACGCAACTGGCCTCCACCCAGTCCCAGGTGCCCCTGTTCCGTGCGGCGATCCGACAGACCATCTATCAGCTCAGCGTACTGTTGGCGCAGCCGCCGGGAACGCTCCTGAAAGAACTGGAAGAGGAAGGCCCCCTCCCGGCACCCACCGCGAACCCGTCGATCGGATTGCCGTCCGAGCTGCTGCGCCGACGCCCGGACATCCGCGCCGCTGAGCAACGCCTTGCCGTTGCCACGGCCCGCAGCGCCGAGGCGATCGCCGACCTCTTCCCGCGGTTTTCGTTGACCGGCTCGATCGGCCCCCAGAGCCGGACGATGAGGCACTTTCTCGACGCCCAGAGCCTGACGTGGTCGGTCGGTCCCGCCCTGAGCTGGCCTCTCTTCGACGGCTGGCGGATCCGGTCGAACATCCAGATTCAGGACGCCCGCCAGGAACAGGCGGTCACGGCATACGAGCAGACCGTCCTGACCGCCTTTCAGGAAGTGGAGAACGCCCTGACGGCGTATATCGAAGAACGGTTCCGCTTCCAATCGCTCGTGGAAGCGGTCCGCGCCAGTCGGGAGTCGGTCGCCCTCAGCACCGAGCTGTTCGCCAAGCAGTGGACGAACTTCCTCTCCGTCCTGGAGTCTCAGCGTGCCCTTTACGCCTCCCAGGACCAGCTCGTCCAGAGCCAGACCGCCGTCATCACCAACCTCATCGCCCTGTACAAGGCACTCGGCGGCGGTTGGCAGGTTGCCGAAGAGACCGCCAGTCCATGAGGCCCCTTCGCGCCGGGGGCCGCCCGATGCCCGTCAGGCCAGCGGGGCCCTGCTCATGTTCGGGCCGCCATCCCGGCGGTCGCCACGACCCGCTCAGCGGAAGCGCAGGGAGTACAGGTCCGCATCCCTCATCACGAACCGAAGACGCACGGGCCGGCCGGCCAGCTCGCCCACATCCGCCCCCCCGCGCCACCGGACGACCCGGTCGATCTCGTCCCCGATCATCTCGAGACAATCAGCCAGCGACCGCCCCGCCACGGGTTGGCCATCCGCCTCCTGAATCTCGACGCGGACGCCGCCGGCCGCCGACGACTCGAAGTTGATCACGAGCTCGCGGCCTGCGAACGTCAGGGGCCGGGTCACCAGCTCGCCGCCGGCATAGGGGGCATGTACCGAGGTAAAGCCGTCCGTCCGCAGGGTCATCCGCTCGACGTGGATCGACGGCTGACCGTAATGCCGCCCGACATACACCGACATCTCCCGCGGTCCCGTCGGCACCACGCCCAGAGCAGGATAGTTCGAGCGGGCCACCCAGTTCCGCAGGTCCGGCCCGGGCCGGATGAAGCTCTCGAGAAAGGTCCGGTCGTAGCGGCTGCCGCCCCGGCTCGTGAGCAGCACGGCATCCGAGGTATCCTCCTTAAGGCCGGCGTAGTTTCTCGGGTTGTCCAGGTCGAGCGTCTTTACCTGTTCGTCGCTCAGTGCGCGACGACCGGGATGGAACCGGGCGGCCGTCCCGATGTAAATGTGCGGCGCCCGGAAGTACGGTTGCGTCTGGTTAATATACAGGTGCTCGGGAGGGGCGCCGCCGAACGACATCTCCTCGGGGGGCGTCCAGTTCAGGAAGTCCTTGGACGTGGTCCGGCTGATCCACCGGTAGCCGACGCCGCCGACCTGCTTCCACGTGCGGAAGTAGCAGAGGTAGCAGCCCTCGGTTTCCGACCAGAACCCGACGTTCTGCGAATCGAACGCCCCTTCCCGGATCAGCGGCCCGTCGCGCACCGGCCTCCAGTGTATCCCATCCTCCGAGACGTATCCGAACAGACCCTGCGTCCCGCCGAAAGCCTTGAATCGCTCCGCGGCGGCCACGCCCGGGCGCCTGTCCAGAAACGGCGCGAAGTTGTGCGTGACAGCCTTGGGTTCGGTGAGGATCACGTTGTTCTCGCGCGTGCCCGCGACCTCGTACAGGCCCAGGTTCGGTCGCGTCCAGTTCACAGCGTCCGGGCTCAGGGCCACGCACGTCACCTCCTCTGCCTCGGCGGAGGCATCGCGACGCGACGTGGAGGGCCGACCCCGGTAGTACATGAGATAGCGCGGGCCGTCCCGGATGACTGTGATGTAGCCGCAGACGATGCCCTCCCACGGCCGATCCAGCCGCATCGCCACGCCCGCCGGGCGTGGATGGTGCAGCCTCAGCTCAAGCCCATCGAGCCTGTCGATCAGGAAACGATCCACAAAGAGCTCCAGCCTCGTGCCGATATCGCACGCCCCCGTTCGCACCTCATGCGCGGGCCTCGGCTCGTCCACCATCGCGGCGGGTCGCGAGCCGACCTCCGATACAGGTGCAGACGACGCGACACTCGGGACAATGAGCGCGCAGCAGCCCCACGCAAGACACCGTTTCACCGGATTCCACACGACGACACCTCCGGACAGCAATACCGCAGGCCGCCGCGCTCCAGGCGCGCGGGCCTTGCAGACTCCACATGCCACGACGGTCCCGGCAGGATGGCGTGCCGCCTTCACCACTGGCAGGCCGGCGGACCGCCTGTCCCGTTGAAACACACCTGGAACGCAGCGAAGTCGGAAACGTCCACGTCGCCGTCATCATCCT
>Ga0209018_1003084_pt1 | contig 10928 bp, 9 predicted proteins | sample YNPBryBLVA2012_FD_185814 | JGI IMG/M metagenome (GOLD analysis project Ga0209018, IMG submission 185814) | Anoxygenic and chlorotrophic microbial mat microbial communities from Yellowstone National Park, USA - YNP Bryant BLVA 2012 (SPAdes)... ...
GAGACCACACTGTATTATACACCACATGGTGCGCTTCGCGCACCCGCCATTCCTCCCGCGACTCAAGTCGCGGGTTTCCTTGCGGAGGGTCTATGAACAAGCCATTGTTGCCCACCCTTGCCTTCACCCTGGCCCTTGCCGCCGGCGCTTCGGTTCTCGCGGATGAGCACGGCCATTCCGTGCATTGGGACTATGTCGGCCCCGAGGGGCCGGAACACTGGGGCGATCTCGACCCTGACTTCGAACTCTGCAAACGCGGCAAGAACCAGTCACCCATCGATCTGAAAAACTTCGTGGACTCCAAACTGCCGCCGATCGGTTTTCACTACAAGCCTGGCGGGCATGACGAGGTCAACAACGGCCACACCATCCAGATCGAATACGATGCCGGCAGTACCATCACCATCGACGGACACAACTACGAGCTCAAGCAGTTCCACTTCCATACTCCAAGCGAAAACCACATCGCTGGCCAAGAATTCCCGATGGAGGCGCATCTGGTTCATGCCGACAAAGAGGGCCATCTGGCCGTGATCGCGGTCATGATCGAGCGCGGTATCGAGAACCTTGCCCTGGCCAAGGCCTGGTCAGCGATGCCGGATCACCCCAACACCACAGTCCATCTATCCACCGAGGTTTCAGCTGAGGATCTACTACCGGCTAATCGCGACTACTATCGCTTCAATGGCTCGCTGACCACCCCGCCCTGCTCCGAGGGCGTGCTCTGGCTGGTCATGAAACATCCGATCACGGCCTCGCCTAAGCAGATCGCTCAGTTCGCCCATGTGATCGGGCATCCCAACAATCGTCCGATCCAGGAACTTAACGCACGTCTGATCCTCAAGTGAGTCACGGTGAATGCGATCGCTTTCGACTCTATCAGCTGGCGGTCCAGAATCCGGTCGCCGAGATCGACCTGATCGATCGGATCTTTGAGGAGCGGCATGGACGCTTGGCGCGAGCACTGCGCGAGGACTTCTGCGGCACAGCGGCCCTCTGTGCCGAATGGGTGCGTCGGCGGGCGGACAACCGCGCCTGGGGGGTGGATCTCGACCCCGAGGCGCTCGACTGGGGAAGACGGCACAACCTCAGACCCCTGAGCACCGAGCAACGCGCCCGGGTCAGGCTCATCCGCGGCGATGTCCTGAGCGTCAAGACCCCCAGGCCCGAGCTTGTGGTTGCGCTGAACTTCAGCTACTGGCTGTTGCATACTCGTCAGGCGCTGCTCACCTATTTCCAGCGCGTGCGCGCGTTCCTACCGCCAACAGGACTCCTGGTGCTCGACGCCCACGGCGGCCCGGAATCGCTCCGGCTCGGCACCGAGACTCGGCGCATCCATGACCCGCTGGGCGATGGCTTCGACTATATCTGGGAGCGCGCCGACCTCGATCCCATCACTGGCCGCCAGCGCTGTCATATCCATTTTCGCTTCGACGACGGCTCTAGCCTCGAACGCGCCTTCAGCTACGACTGGCGTCTCTGGACACTCCCCGAGCTCCGCGAGTTGCTCGATGCGGCCGGTTTCTCCAGGGTCCAGGTCTATTGGCAGGGTTGGGACGCGCATGACGAGCCGGACGGATGGTTCGTCCCGGTCGAGCGCGGCGAGCCGGACGAGGCCTGGATCGCCTATCTCAGTGCCGAGCCATAGCGGGAGATCAACCCGGCTCATAGGGCCGACGGCCATAGAGGCGACTGAGCCTGAGCAGCCGCTCGGCCACCGCCGGATCGAGCTGATCGGCGCGATAGCGCCACACCCAGTTGCCCTCGGTCGTGCCCGGACGGTTCATGCAGGCTTCCGAACCCAGGTCCAGCACATCCTGCATGGGAAAGATCGCCAGATCGGCCACCGAGCCGAGCGCAACGCGGATGCAGTCCCAGTTGACCGCCCGACCGTCGCTATTGAGATAGGCCAGCACCTGAGCGCGCAGAGGCTCGGTGCGCTCCGACCACCAGCCGAGCAAGGTGTTGTTGTCGTGCGTCCCTGTATACACAGCCAGCTGCCGACGATGATGGTGCGGCAGGAAGTACGAACCGCCAAAGCCATCCTCCAAATCCTCGAAGCCGAATTGCAGCACCGCCATTCCAGGCAGCCCGAGGGTGTCGCGCAAGGACTCGACGTCCGGGGTGATGACCCCAAGATCCTCGGCGATCAGTGGTAGGTTCTCGCCCAGGGCGGACTTCAGGGCCTGGAAGAGTTCCAGTCCCGGACCTGGTACCCAGCGCCCGTTGATCGCCGTCTCCTCGCTCGCCGGGATCTCCCAATACCCGGCAAAGCCACGGAAATGATCGATGCGCACCAGATCGACCAGTTCCAGCGCCCGGCGCAGACGTTCGACCCAAAAACGATAGCCGTCGGCGGCCAGTACCGGCCAGCGATAGAGCGGATTGCCCCAGCGCTGTCCGGTGGTGCTGAAATAATCCGGTGGCACCCCGGCGATCACGGTCGGATTCCCCCTCTCGTCGAGCTCGAACCACTCGGGATGGGTCCAGACCTCGCTGGAATCGTGGGCGACAAAGATCGGGATATCGCCGATCAGACGCACGCCGCGCGCGCGCGCATAGTCGCGCAATGCCGACCACTGACGATGGAAGACATATTGGATAAACCGCTGGAGTTCGATCGCGTCGCGGTGACGCTCGGACCATTCGGCCAGCGCAACCGGATCGCGCTGGGCGAGGGCTGGCTCCCAGTCAGTCCAGGGACGCAGTTCATGCTGGGTCTTGAGCGCGTGATAGAGGGCATAGTCGTCGAGCCAAAAGGCCTCGCGCTCGCAGAAATGCGCATACCAGGCACGGTCGCCTTCGCTTGCGCGCTCGACGAATCCCATCCAGGCCGATTCCAACAGCCGGGACTTCCAGGGCGCGACAGACCCGAAATCGACCTGCTCTTGGGGAAAGTCCGGTCGCCCCTCTAGATCCGAGTCCTGCAACCAGCCAAGCCTCAGAAGTTCGTCTGGACTGATCAGCAAGGCATTGCCGGCAAAGGCCGAGAGACATTGATAGGGCGAGTCGCGATAACCAGTCGGACCCAGTGGCAGCATCTGCCACAGCCCCTGACCGGCCGCGGCAAGGAAATCGATGAACTGACGGGCACTCGGACCCAGATCACCGATGCCATGGGGACTCGGCAGCGAGGTCGGATGAAGCAGAAGGCCGCTGGTGCGGTGCATGATGATCAAGTGCTCCGGTTGGACGGGCTTGGGCTAGATGCGGAGTCTACCAAAGCCGGTTGCAAAAACCCGCCCCATCCGACTTCGCTTGCCGCTCCGGACCCAGACACCTAGACTTGGTCGCACGAAGAACCCAATCCACGGCCACCGAGCCACCGAGACCAAGGGGGCATGATGACACGACTGATTGCAGTCGGATTGCTCTGGATGATGACCTATGCCCTGAACGTTCAGGCACAGTCCGCCTATCCGCTCGACGAGCGCGGGTACCCTGACCAGGGCGGGTATCAGCCGCCGGCTCCAGGGACCTCTCGAGGAGGCTACCAGAGTGAGGCGTCTTCCGCCTATCAGGGCAGCCAAGACACCTACAATGAGCAGGAGATCCTGACCAGGGTGGAGTCCTTTTTCGGTCAGGGGGCCGAGAACCTGGCACTGGCGGTGCAGAGGATCTTTCGCGACCAGGGCGAACCCAACGGCTATATCGCCGGCGAGGAGTTCGGGGCGGCATTCGGCGTGGGATTGCGTTATGGGCGCGGCGTGCTGAGTACCCGCCGGATTCAGAATCGACCCGTCTTCTGGCAAGGCCCCTCAATCGGTCTGGATCTTGGGGTCAACGTCGCCAAGGTCTTCATCCTCGTCTATCGACTGCCAAGCGAGGAGTATCTGTTCCGGCGTTTTCCCGGCGTCGAGGGGAGCCTCTACTTCGTCGGCGGCGTGGGCGTGAACTATCTGCAATCGGGCGATACCGTCATTGCACCCATCCGTCTCGGGGTCGGTTGGCGCCAAGGCGTGAGCGCGGGCTACATGGATTTCACCGAGCGCGCCCATTACAACCCCTTCTGAGTCGCCATCCGTGGCGTGCTGGACGCTCTGATCAAAGCGGCGGAGGACCACGGCGACCGTCATAGCCCGGGGGCGGCGGTTCAGGCCGGCCATCATAGGGTGGCGGGGGTTCACGATAATGCGGCGCCACCTCGTTGTTGTTCGACAGATCGCGGATACGCCGATCCAAACGCCCCAGACGTCGCTCGATCAGGCGATGCGCCTCATGCGGCGGATAGCCATCATGGCGTAGGTCACGCATGAATTGTCGCGCCTCGTCCTGCTCACGTCTCAGCGCCCGGCCCTCACGGCGCGTCAGCTCGCCCGAATCGATGCCGCGTTGAATAGCCGCGGCCTGACGACCGAGCCAATCGTCGTACCTCGGTTCGGGCGGACCGCCGAGTTGAGCCTGGGCGGGCAGCGACGACAGCAGGCCCGTCGCCACCAAGACCAAGAGGGCTTGAATCGCTTCTTTGATACCTGTTCGTTTTTTCGAGTTCATCTAAAATTGACCTGCCCTTTTGAAGGTTTTTGCCTGCTCGATGCGCATCCCCGCCAGATCATTGAGGTGTTGGCCAGAGCCAGATCGCATTCGCCTACCACAACTGTCTTACCCAAGGTCCATCTGGGTCGCGATCGTGCGCCAGCACGGCTGCGTTGACGGACTTGACTCGAAAATTGTCGCCACCCTCAGCCGTAGCGGCGCTCGAACGCCTGCATGAAGGCCACCAGTGCATCCACCCCGGCCTCAGGCATGGCGTTGTAGAGGCTTGCCCGCATCCCGCCGACCGAGCGATGCCCCTTGAGCGTGGTCAGGCCCGCCGCCTTGGCCTCCCTGAGAAAGGACTCGTCCAGCTCGGGATTGGCCAGGGTGAAGGGCACGTTCATCCAAGACCGTGCGCTCGGCTCGACCGGATTGGCATAGAAGCCGGACGCATCGATGGCGTCATAGAGCTTCTTGGCCTTGCGCGCATTGATCTCGGCCATCGCCGCCAGACCGCCCTGCCCCTTCAGCCACTTGAACACCAGTCCTGCCAGATACCAGGCATAGGTGGGCGGGGTGTTGTACATGGAGTCGTTGTCGGCGTGGGTCTTGTAATCGAGCATGGTCGGTGTGCCGGGCAGCGTCTGGCCGATCAGGTCCTCGCGCACGATGACGAGGGTCAGTCCTGCCGGACCGATGTTCTTCTGCGCCCCGGCATAGATCAGCCCGAACCTGGAGACATCGATCGGACGCGACAGGAGGGTCGAGGACATGTCGGCGACCAGCGGCGTGTCTCCGGTCTCCGGCACATAGGGGAACTCGACCCCCTCGATGGTCTCATTCGGCGTGTAGTGGACATAGGCGGCATCGGCGCTCAGGTTCAGCTCGCCCTGGGCCGGCACGCGGGTGAACCGGCTCGACTCGGTGCTCGCAGCGATATTCACGTCGCCATAGCGGCGCGCCTCAGCGATGGCCTTCTTCGACCAGGAGCCGGTGTTGATGTAGTCTGCGCCCTTGGCCCCGCGCAGCAGGTTCATGGGTACCATGGCGAATTGGAGCGAAGCCCCGCCCTGCAGAAACAACACCTTGTAATTGGCCGGGATCGCAAGCAGCTCGCGCAGATCGGCCTCGGCCTCGGCGGCGATGGACATAAACTCCTTGCCGCGATGACTCATCTCGGCCACGCACATGCCGCTGCCCTGCCAATCGAGCATCTCGTCGCGGGCCTGGGCTAAGACCGCCTCGGGCAGCATCGCAGGACCGGCACTGAAGTTATAGACGCGAGCCATTCTGACATTCCCCATCAATTGAGTATGGCGTTGTTAAAAACGGCAAAGTAGTCAAAATTTACAGGGTTTTTAAGGCATGGCTATTGAAGCCTGTCCATCTTGAGAAATCCTGTAAATCCTAATCTATTTCAACGACCGTTCAGGATTCCGGATCCTTGTCCGCCTCGGCCTCCTCGCCCGTCTCCTTGTCGCCCTCTAGGGCGGCGATGCGCTCGACGGAGACCAGTCGTTGACCCTCGCTGAGATTGATCAATTTGACCCCCTTGGTATTGCGTCCGACCACCGGGATCTGATCGACCGAGGTACGGATCAGGGTACCGTCGTCAGCGATCAGCATGATCTCGTCGCCCGGATGGACCAGGATCGCACCGACCTGGGCGCCATTGCGCTCGGCGGTGTCGATGGCGATCACGCCCTGGGTACCGCGCCCCTTGGTCGGGAACTGATCGACAGCGGTACGCTTGCCATAGCCGTTCGCGGTGACGCTGAGTACGGTACCGCCCTCCTCGGGTACCACCAAGGCGATCACCCGCTGACCCTCTTGGAGCAGCATACCGCGCACGCCATGTGCCGCCCGCCCCATCGGGCGGACTTGGCTCTCGGAGAAGCGCACCGCCTTGCCTGCTGAGGTGAAGAGCATCAGATCCTGCTCGCCGCGCGTGATGGCCGCACCGACCAGCCACTCATCCTCGTGCAGGTCCATGGCGATGATGCCGCGCGAGAGTGGGCGCGAGAAGTCCTTGATCGGGGTCTTCTTGACCGTGCCGGCGCTGGTGGCCATGAATACGAAGGATCCATCCTCATAGTCGCGCACCGGCAGCAAGGTGGTGATGCGCTCGCCCGGCTCCAGCGGCAATAGGTTGATCATGGGCCGGCCACGCGCGCCGCGTCCGGCCTGGGGCAGATCATAGACCTTGAGCCAGTAGACCCGTCCGCGACTGGAGAAGCAGAGCACGGTGTCGTGTGTGTTGGCGACGAAGAGGCGATCGATGAAGTCCTCCTCCTTGATCGCGGTCGCGCTCTTGCCCTTACCGCCACGTTTTTGGGCCTGATAATCGCTGAGCGGCTGGGTCTTGACGTAGCCCTGATGCGAGAGCGTGACCACCCTGTCTTCAGGCGCGATCAGATCCTCTAGGGTGAGATCCGTTTGATCGACCTGGATCTCGGTGCGGCGCTGGTCGCCGAACTGGTCGCGCACGGCGATCAGCTCCTCGCGGATGACCTCCATCAGCCGATCCGGGTTGGAGAGGATCAAGAGCAACGCAGCGATGGTGTCCAGGATCGCCTCGAATTCCTTGAGGATCTTGTCCTGCTCCAGCCCGGTCAGACGATGGAGTTGCAAATCTAGGATCGCCTTGGCCTGAGGCTCGCTCAGCCGATAGCCGGCCTCGCTTAATCCGAAACCGGGCTCGAGTCCCTCGGGGCGGGTGCGGTCGGCCCCGGCGCGCTCCAGCATCCCGGTTACGACACCAGGTGCCCAGTGGCGCTCCATCAGCCGTTCGCGCGCCTCGGCGGGATTCGCGGCGGCCTTGATGGTCGCGATCACCGCGTCGATGTTGGCGAGCGCGATGGCATAGCCTTCCAATACATGCGCCCGCTCGCGTGCCTTGCGTAGCTCGTACAGGGTACGGCGCGTGACCACATCACGACGATGGCGCAGAAAGCATTCGAGGATCTGCTTGAGGTTGAGCGTCAGCGGCTGGCCATCGACCAGGGCGACCATGTTGATGCCGAACACCTGCTGGAGCTGGGTGTGTTGATAGAGGTTGTTGAGCAGCACCTCGGCATGGGCGTCGCGCTTGAGTTCGATGACGATGCGCATCCCGTCCTTGTCGGACTCGTCGCGCAGACCGTCCGGGGCGATGCCTTCGAGTTTCTTCTCCTTGACCAGCTCGGCGATGCGCTCCAGCAACCGTGCCTTGTTGACCTGATAGGGGATCTCGGTGATGACGATCGCCTCGCGACCGCTGCGCCTCTGGGTCTCGGTGGTGGCGCGCGCGCGTATCACACAGCGACCGCGCCCGGTACGGTAGGCCTCGCGGATTCCGGCCACCCCATTGATCAGCCCGGCGGTCGGAAAATCTGGGCCGGGCACGATCTCCATGAGCCTGTCGATCGACACGAGTGGGTTGTCGATGAGCGCTAGACAGGCGTCGATGACCTCACGCAGATTGTGCGGCGGGATGTTGGTCGCCATGCCGACGGCGATACCCGAGGCGCCGTTGACCAGCAGGTTGGGAAAGCGCGCCGGCAGGACCGAGGGTTCATGCTCGGTATTGTCGTAGTTCGGGACAAACTCGACCGTTTCCTTGTCCAGATCGTCGAGCAGGGTATCGGCGATGCGCGTCATGCGCACCTCGGTGTAACGCATGGCCGCCGGAGGATCGCCATCGACCGAACCGAAATTGCCCTGACCATCGACGAGCAGATAGCGCAGCGAGAACGGCTGGGCCATGCGCACGATGGTGTCATAGATGGCCGCATCGCCATGCGGGTGGTATTTACCCATCACATCGCCGACGACGCGCGCCGATTTGCGATAGGGTCGGTTCCAGACATTGCCCTGTTCGTGCATGGAAAAGAGGACACGCCGATGCACCGGTTTGAGACCATCGCGGACATCCGGCAGGGCGCGGCCCACGATCACGCTCATGGCATAATCGAGGTAGGACTGACGCATCTCGTCTTCGAGATTGATGGGCAGGACTTCTTTGGCGAACTCTGGCATGGGCGTGATGAACCGACTCTGAGGCGCGCGGCAGGGGGCGGGCGCGTGACCGCGCGGGCTAGATGTTTAACCGTGCGATTCTAACACGATCGTGGGGCTGGACCGCGTTTATAAGGGCGGTATCCGTCGCTACTCGGCTGAAACCCGGCCTCGACAGACCCGGTGGTCTACCGCCGATCGCTCCCCCAGAACTCAGACCATTGCGGCTCGTGTGGCTGGGGCGCGGGCCGGGCGAACAGATAACCCTGTACCAGATCGGCGCCCTCCGCTATCACATAGGCCAGCTCGGCCTGGGTCTCGATCCCTTCGGCCAGCACCTGGATCCCGAGATCGCGCGCGATGCCGACCAGGGCCCGGAATACCGACTGGCGCTGGGGATCGGCGTCGATCCCGCGCACGATCTCCAGGTCGATCTTGATGATGTCGGGCTTGAGTGTGGCGAGCAGATTGAGCGAGGCATAGCCGCTGCCCATGTCGTCGAGCGCGACCCGGTAACCGGCGTCGCGGTAGAAATCCAGGATGCACCTGAGGTGATCGAGGTCTCCGACCCGTTCGGTCTCGACCACCTCGAACACCAGTCGCCCTGGATCGAAACCGAGCCTGCGCGCCCAGCCGACCGTGCTTTGCAGACAGTGCGCCGGATCATAGATCGCCGTCGGGACGAAATTGACGAAGAGTTGCCCCTGAAGTCCCACGGACGCTGCACAGCGCAGGGCCGACTCGCGCGCCTGGCGGTCCACCTGGAACAGCAGGTCATTGTCGCCGGCGAGCGAAAAGATCTCGCCGGGGAACATCAGGGTGCCGTCGGGCCGCTGACCGCGCAGCAACGCCTCATGACCGATCACGGCCCCATCGGTCGCCGCCAGGATCGGCTGAAACCAGGAGACGAAGCGCTGGGCCTCGAGGATCTCGATCAGACCACAGGCATCGATCAGACCCAGCCACTGCTCCAGGGTGCGGGCGCGGGTGAAGGCGTGGAAACTCAGGGTCTCGCCCGGCTCCAGCAGCAGCGCCGAGATGCCGCGCCGTTCGAGTGCATTGAAGGCCTGGGTCGCGCGCACCCGTTGCAGGAATTCAAACAGATTGGAGTCAGGCAGGCGCACCTCTAGACCGGCGTCCTCGAAGGCCAGACCCTCGACCTCCAGAAAGCCGATCAGGATGTCGATGAGCTCACGCACCGCCCCGGTCAGCAACAGGGTGCCGCGCGTCTCGACCGAGAGCGGAAGCGTCTGACAACGTGAACAGGCCATGGCGAGTGGTCTCCTTTAATCTGGTCGGATGGAGATTTCACCCCATCAGCGCGCGCAGTTTCTCGGTGGTGGGATTCAGCACCACGCCGCACTCGGTGACGAGGGCATCGACCAGCGCCGCCGGGGTGACGTCGAACACCGGATTGCGCGCCGCACAGCCGGCCGGGGCGATGCGCCGTCCGCCGCAGCCGAGCAATTCATCGGGGTCGCGCTCCTCGATCGGGATCTCGGCGCCCGAGGCGAGGGACAGGTCGATGGTCGAGGTCGGCGCCGCGACCATGAACCGGACGCCGTGATACCTGGCCATGATCGCCAACCCATAGGTGCCGATCTTGTTGGCGACATCGCCATTGGCGGCGATCCGGTCGGCGCCCACGATCACCCAGCCGATCCGACCCGTAGCCATGAGGCTTGCGGCCGCGCAGTCGGCCTGGAGCGTGACCGGGATGCCATCCTGCATCAGTTCCCAGGCGGTCAGGCGCGCACCCTGCATCCAAGGACGGGTCTCGTCGGCATAGACGCGGCGGATCTTGCCGGCGGCATAGGCACTGCGCACCACGCCGAGCGCAGTGCCATAGCCGCCGGTAGCGAGTGCCCCGGCGTTGCAATGGGTGATGATCTCGGTCGGCTCGGTGATGAGTTCGGCGCCCAGCTCGCCAATGCGGCGATTGGCGGCGCGGTCTTCTTCATGGATGGCGTGCGCCTCATCGAACAGGGCCTGGGTCGGATCACTCGCATCCAGCCGCTCGATCAGATCGCGCATGCGCCGGATCGCCCAGAACAGATTGACGGCGGTCGGACGCGAGGCGGCCAGCCGTTCCAGATCGGGCTCGATCGCCTGCTTCCAGTTCGTGCCCGCGTTGCTGTAGGCCTCGCGTCCGGCCAGGGCCACACCATAGGCCGCGGCTATACCGATCGCCGGCGCACCGCGCACCACCATGTCGCGGATGGCTGTGGCGACCTCGGCGGCCCGGTCATAGATCAGGAACTCAGCGCGCTCAGGCAGGATGCGCTGATCGGCCAGATAGAGTCGCCCATCATGCCAGAAGACGGCATCGTCGGGCGTAGGTGCGGTGGGCAGCGTGGTTTTCATAGACCCTCCGCAAGGAAACCCGCGACTTGAGTCGCGGGAGGAATGGCGGGTGCGCGAAGCGCACCATGTGGTGTATAATACAGTGTGGTCTC
>Ga0209018_1003090_pt1 | contig 10913 bp, 10 predicted proteins | sample YNPBryBLVA2012_FD_185814 | JGI IMG/M metagenome (GOLD analysis project Ga0209018, IMG submission 185814) | Anoxygenic and chlorotrophic microbial mat microbial communities from Yellowstone National Park, USA - YNP Bryant BLVA 2012 (SPAdes)... ...
GAAGCAATCTCCTTGCAAGCCAGGAGACTGCTTCGCTTTGCTCGCAGTGACAAAATGCGTAGAGTTTATAGAACAAGAGTTTAACTTGACATTGTCAAGCTACTTAGATGGAATGTTTCCATTGCCAATAGAATAGGTTGAGCAATGGCACGAATTCTGCTGTTGCCTTTTGATTGCCTGCGCTATTGGCATGATGATCTTGGGTAGGATAAGCAAGCAAGTTGAATCGCAAGTCCGCTTGATGCTGAATCTCTCCATTCCACCAGCGGTGGTGATTGCCAGTTGCTTGCCCCAGATCATTTACATCCGGTTTCCCACCGTTGGTCGTCAAGACATTGAAATAATCGAAGACGGCTACATTCTTCAAGGGGTAGTCTTTCAACCAGTCATGTACCAACCATTGATTGAATGCGCGAGCGTTGGATGCTGTTGTGGAATACAACAATGGGGGGGCAGTAATCACCACGAACAATTTGTCGGGATGTTTTTCGAAACAGTTCAACAATTCCAGATACATCCCTTTGGCGTTGGCAACGGTGTATGCGAATTCGTTTTTCGCTTTACCTGTCAAAAACTTGATTGTGAATTTTAGAACGTAGATGAGATAACGCAAAGTGCTTTTTGAATTGGGCGGAACGCGAGCTGCTTTTTGGCCGCGTATGGGGTTTTGGTGAAATTTTGGTGCCGGCGCTGAAGGATCGCCCCGAAGATGCGAATTGGGGAAGCAGGACTTGAAGAGGATGATTTCATTCTCGCCTGCTGGTGGAGGGGACGTGCGTGAATAAGGCGCATTTTGCCCGCTTTCGTCAAACAATGCTTTCAATATCTTGGGGCTTTGTTGAGGGTCGCAAAACCATTCCCACCAGTGGCCAATGTCGGTGCGGTCGCCTACGTGGTTAGGCCCCCAATGGTAATTGGTATCGCTGACAAAGTAGTTGTTCTTTTCCAATGCGATACCCAAGCCGCCATTGTGATCTGCAAGCCAATTTTCACCGCTGGAATGGTGAATGAATACCAGGCGCACAGGCTGTTTGGGCGCACTTGTTTTCTCTTCGGTCATTTTGGGACCTCCAGTTTTTTCAATTCCGACTTGATCACCTTTCCATGCTGGTTCATTGGCAGGCTTTTGATAAAAACGATATCTTTAGGAACCTTGTGGCGCGCTAAATGCTGCATACAATGAGTTATGATGATGCTTTCGTTGACATGGGAATTTGACCGCAAAACTACAAATGCCCGAATGGCTTCTCCTTGCAGTGGGTCTGGTACGCCTATCACTGCCGTTGCTATTACATCCTTTATTTCTAGTATACAGGCTTCGATTTCTTGGCTGCTGACGCGATGCCCGTATGATTTGATGAAATCGCTCTTACGGTCAACAATGTAAATATAACCTTCATCATCAACGGTGGCTATATCTCCAGTTCGCAGCCCGCCGTTGACAAATTTTTCTGCGTTGATTTCGGGTTCGTTGACGTAACCTGGCGAGATATTTTTCCCATAGGCAACGATTTCTCCCAATTCCCCTGCTTTTACTTCTTTTCCATCGTCGTTCAATACTTTCAAGACCACTCCTGGGATGCCGCGTCCAATGGAGCCAAGTTTCTTGCTCAAAAGGTCAGGAGGGAGGTAGGATAGTCGGGCAGTGGCTTCTGTCTGTCCATACATAATGTATATTTTCGATGATGGACGGCATTTGATGAGTTCCTCGATTAGCACATTGGGCAGTTTCCCGCCGGCTTGCTGGATTTTTTTCAGGCTGGGCAGGGCGCGTTTGGGAAACGTAGAATTGCGCAAATACATTTGAAAAGTGGTGGGAACGCCTGCAAATCCAGTACAGGCTTTTTCTTCCATCAGATCTAACACTTTCTCTGGAAAACCCAGCGTATCGCCTAGCACGAGCGAAGCCCCCACTCTCAAATGGGTATGAAGCAGCGAAGTGCCGTAACAGTAATAAAAAGGTAGAACAACCATCATTCTTTCGACACGACTTAAGTCCAAATATTGAATGATCGAGTCGGTATTGGCTTGAATATTGAGATGCGTGATTCTCACGATCCTGGGCTTGGCAGTAGTGCCAGAGGTCAGCATCCAGACGGCATCCTGGTTTTCATTGAATTCGGCGGGGGGAGCGGACCAGGGGGGCAAAGTTTGCGTCAAAACGTCTTCGTTGATTGATTGTAGAGGGGAGTGAAACAGGCTGGCATGTCTTTTCTGCAGCCCTTTTTCGATGCACAAGATCTTACAGTTCGTTATTTGAATTTGTTCGGCAACAGCATCTCCAGGCAATTTGGTGCCAAGAGGGACGGCAATGGCGCCAAATTTCATGGCTGCTAGATAACTGGCTATCCAGAACAGCGAATTGTTTCCCCAAATACCTACTCGCTCGCCAGTGGCTAACCCCAAAGAGTGAAATACACTTAGTACTTTGCTGGTAGCCTCTTTTAGGTCTCGGTAAGTATATTCCTGTTTGGGAGTAATGATCGAGATGTCGTCGTCTGGCGCGTTCTGAAGTAAATAGTCAGTGGTATTCATTTGTTTCAGCCGAAAACTCAATTGTCTTCGTTACGTATTTTCTCTTTGGCGGCCTGTTCCAAAACAAAGAAGCCTTGCTTTAGCAACGGCTTCAAATCAGAGTGAGAGACAGCAATATTTCGTTCTAGTTTTTCCAATGTGCGAACCAACGAGCCGCGTATGCCGCTGGCGCGATGCGCCCAGTAAGAATCAACCGAGATGCGCTCCAGGCGGCTCAGCAGAATGCGTAGTAATTCTTGGTCGCTTTCCTGGCTCATCATGAAAAAGCGCCCCCGGCGGGATTCGAACCCACAACCTACTGATTCGAAGTCAGGCACTCTGTCCATTGAGCTACGGGGGCGTGTGGAAATAATTATACTCCAATATTTATCGCCCTAAAGCCTGCGCTGCAAACAGGGCGTGACTCAAATTTTCTGAGGGAAGCGAACGCTGGTAAAAGCATGACGGTTCCTCGTCATACGGATTTGCCTGGCCTTACCCCCCTCAAACGAGCCCCGTTAAAGCGAACCAGGCGGCTCGAACCGTCTTTGTACGCATAGCCCGACGGTTTATCGTCGGGCGGCTTCTGGTTGTGTTTCCTCCGCCTGGCGCATGGTCTTGAATGAGCAGATGGCAACTTCCAGCATGTCCATGCTGGGTTCGCGTGTCGTGAGCGATTGCAGCGCCAGGTTGGGTTGGATGAGCCAGCGGACGAGGCGCGAATCCAGGTGATTGGCGGTCCAGCGGATGTACTCTACTGCTATACCTGCCAGCACAGGGATAAGCAGCACGCGGCTGGTCAGGCGCCAGAAGATGGGCAAAGGCCCCAAGGCGGTGAAGGCCAGGATGGAAAGCAAAACCAACGTCAGCAAGAAGGCGGTGCCGCAGCGGGCGTGTTCGAGCGGGAAGCGGGCGACCGATTCGGGCGTCAATTCTGCCCCGGCTTCATAGGCGTTGATGGTCTTATGCTCGGCGCCATGATAGGCAAATACCCGTTTGATATCGGGGATGAAACCAATCGCCCAAATATACCCTACCAACAGCAGCAGGCGTACCACTCCCTCCAATAGGTTGTTCCACCACACGTTCCAACCCAGCACGGATTCGGCCAAACTGCCGATGCCCGCCGGCAGCAGGAAGAACAGACCAATGCCGATGGTCAGAGACAGGCCCAGGGTCAGATAAAGAGCCGCGCCTTCCAATTTCTCGTCTTGACCGCTTTGGGTGTTGGCCGAAATCGTCAGCGCGCGCATCCCCAGTCCCAGCGCATCCCATAACAACAGAATGCCGCGCAGGAAGGGTATCTTTGTGATGGTGGAGCGGTAGATGCCCGATAGCGCCTCCTGATAGGTGACAATTTCTCCATTGGGGGCGCGCATGGCAATGGCCATCGCCTTTTTTCCGCGCATCAATACCCCTTCGATGACAGCCTGACCGCCATACGTGATGATTCTGTCTTCCATACCTGTAAATGTCCTGATAGGGCTAAGTGTAAACGGGACAGGCGTACAGCCTGCCTTTAAGCCAGGTTGTAAAAGAAATGGATGTATGCTTCGATGGCTTTGTACCAGGTGGGCAAGTGCAAACGCTCATTGGGCGCGTGGACGTTATCTTCTGGCAGGCCGGCGCCGCACAAAATGGACTCCGCGCCTAGATTTCTCTGCAACAAAGCCACAATGGGAATGGAGCCGCCCTCACGTTTGAACAGGGGCTGCACCCCCCAGGCCGCTTGCATGGCTCTTGCCATGGCTTGGACGGCCGGCAAGTGGCGGTTGGTGATGGCGGTTGGCCCGGCATTGAGCAGTTTAACCTCCCAGTGTATTGTCTTGGGTGCCTTCTCTTCCATGTAACGGAGCAGTTGACGGTGTACCTCATGCGCATCCTGGTCAGGCACCAGGCGGCAGGATAGTTTTGCCATGGCCCTGGCCGGCAATACCGTTTTCGAGCCTTCGCCTGTGTAACCCGCAAGAAAGCCATTGACTTCCAGCGTGGGACGCGCGCTGGTGCGTTCCACCGGCAGGTATTCTGGTTCGCCCCACAAAGCAGGGACGCCCGTCTGCGCCTGGTAGAACGCCTCGTCCATGGGCAGTTTCGACATTTCGGCATGTTCTTCTGCGCTCACTGGCCGAACGGCGTCGTAGAAGCCGGGCAGGGTCACGCGGCCTTGCGCGTCGTGCATTCCGGCGATCAGCTCGATGAGGGCCTGGGCCGGGTTGTGGATCGTTCCGCCGTACAGGCCAGAATGCAGGTCGTGATTGGGTCCCCATACGTGGACCTCGAAATAGGCCAGGCCGCGCAAGCCATACGTGATGGTGGGCTTGTCCGCAGCAATCATGCCGGCGTCTGGGTTCAGGCAAAAGTCGGCTGCCAGCAGGTCCTTATGCGCCGGCAAGAAGGTTTCCATGCTGGGCGAGCCCATCTCCTCCTCCCCTTCGATCAGCCATTTGACATTCACGGGCAGGCCAGCAGTGCGGACAAGCGACTCCACAGCCGCCAGGGTCGCCATCACCTGTCCCTTCATATCCGATGCGCCGCGTCCAAACAACAGGTCGCCTTGCTGCGTCGCCTCGTAAGGCTGGGTTTTCCACAAATCGAGCGGGTCTACAGGCTGGACATCGTAATGCCCATAAATCAACAGGGTGGGCGCACCCTTGCCGGCGCCCAGCCATTCGCCAAACACCACCGGATGTTTTGCGGTGGGTAGAACCTGGACGTTTTCCATGCCCAGTGCGCGTAGTTTGTTCGCCAGCCATTCGGCTGCGCGCTGCATATCGGCCTTGTGCGCATCTTGCATCGAAACCGAAGGGATGGCGATCAGGCTCTTCAAATCTGCCAGGAACTGCTCGTGATGTTGCCTGGCGTAATCGAGCGTTTTTTGGCGTGTATCCGTCATGTTCTTCTCCTAACTTTTCAACTTTCCATACAGGTACCAATAGGTTTCGCGTGGAAAACCAGTCTGCAATTTGGCCTCCCACACGAAACCGCCTGGGTTCCAATTTGCCCGTACAAGGTTGTCCAATTGGACAAGGAGTTCCTGCTCGGCCGGGGGCGCAGGGAGTTCTCCCTTCAGCAAATGCAGCATGACACGATAGCGAACCTCCTGCGGATAAGCGTCTGCGTGTTGTTCGGGATTGTGACGATAATCGCCAAGATAGGCTTGCCACAATCCGCATCTGGCTCGGAACTCGCGGCCTGCTCTCGTTTCCCAGGCCACCCGCCATCTCGAGCGGATTCCGTCTATCCGCGCCCGAAAAGCAAGGCTGCCCTGCCCGGCTGCCTCCAGGCGCGCCAAAGACAAGAGCAAACCGCCAATCGTCAAGCGCGGCAGGCTCATTCCGCGCGTCGAGAGCGGCCAATATAACTCATTGGAAAGCAGGTAATCCTCTAATTCAGGAATGCCCGCCTCCAGAAAAGCCCAATCGTTTTCGATAGCCGTCACGCCGTATCCCTTCTCAAGGCGTGGCCGTTTCTTGCGGCGCGCTTTCCAATGAGCGGCGCGTTACCAGATACCAGTTCGTGATGACCGAAAAACGGTCACTGATGTCATACAACGGCGGCACCTGCACGCCCAACACTTGCGCATCCACCGCGAAAGAATAGACCGGCGAATACAACGGCAGGCAGGGCAACTCTTTGGCAAAAACGACTTGAAAATTGCGGTATAGGCGCGTGCGCACACCGAAGTCCGTGTTGACGCGCGCCTGCTCCAGGTACTCGCTGGCGGTGCGGTTGTCCCACTGGGCATAATTTTGGCCGCCGGTTGCCTCCGCTTGATGCCAGAACGGATAAGGATCCGGATCGGGGGTGCGCGCCAGATTCAGGTCTACCAATGCCGCCTGATAGGTGCGCGGACCCAGGTAGTCGAAGGCGATGCGGTCATACGGCACGGCTTGTAAATTGACTTGTACGCCAATCGCCGCCCAACTGGCTTGCAGGGTTTGGGCAATCTGCGTATGCAATTCATCGTCTGGATGCAACAGCGTGAATGCCAGCGCCTGGCCCTCTTTGGCGCGCACGCTGCCCCCTTCTGCGGGGATGACATAACCTTCAGCTTTCAACAGGCTGATGGCTGTTTCAGGATCATATTCCAGGTGTTCGACGCCGTCGTAATACGCCCAAGAGCCGGGCAAAATCGGGCTGTGCGCCACAATGGCCTGTCCTTGCAAGAGGGTAGAAATCATGCGCTGACGGTTCAACGCCAGCATCAGCGCCCGCCGCACCTGTGCATTTTGCAGAAATGGCACTTCGGGGTTGTTCAGGTTCAGCATCACCATGCTGATTTGCGGCAAACGGCTGGTATACACCGACAAGTTGGGCAGGGCAAGCGCCCGTTGGAGTACATCGGCTGAGATGCGGCTGATGCCCAGCACCTCACCCTGTTCGTAAGCGTCTAGCGCCGCCGCCGCAGAAGGATAATACCGAAATACGACTTGAGAGATGAAGGGCGGTTTCCCGTAATAGGCATCGAAAGCCGTCAATACCACGCCGCTAATTTGCCCACCGCTCAAAATCAAGTGGTCGAATTTGTACGGCCCGCTGCCAATGGGTTGAATGTTGAATTCTGCGCTCGCCAACCCTTCTGGCGGCGTGGTTTCCAGGATATGTTTAGGCAGGATACCTACGGTCAGGTAGTCCAGGAACGGCGCAAACGGTTCTGGCAGAGTGAACTTCAAGTTCTTGTCGTTCAATTTGCGCACCTCGACGTTGGCCCATAAATCCTTGATATCCTGGGGGTAAAGCGAGCCGTTGCTTTTGAGCAATTCAATGGTAAAGATGACATCGTCGCTGGTCACCGCTTGCCCGTCGTGCCAGACAGCGTTTGGGCGTAGGGTAAAGTTGTAAATCGTCCCCTCTGCGTTCACCCCCCATGATTCGGCCAGGTCGGGCTGTGGTAGACCGCGCTCATCGAAGCGAATCAACCCGCTGAAGAGCAAGCGATCCACATCACGGTCGGCCGGGTTGTTCCAATCCAGGAGCGGATTCAAACGTCCCAACGAGCCTACCAGCCCCTCCGAATACACTCCACCGCTGACGGGTTGAGGAAGCACTTGCACCGGCCCTACCGGTTGTTGGGTGATCAAAAGCACCCCTACCACCGCAAGGGTCGCGACGACCATCAAGATTTGCCAGCGCAATTGTTTCATAGGCAAAAAAGAAAGGCCTTGCCGGTTACAGCAGAAGCCGAATCCGGAAGCGGCCTTCCCCGGGACAGGCTGCTCTTAGCGACCAAGCAACACGGACGCGATGGCCAGCGCAAAGAAAATCACGCTCAGGATAATGGTCACCCAAAACAAGGTGCGTTCGATGCCCCGCCGTGCGGTGAACACGCTGCCGGCATCTGCGCCGCTCAATCCGCCCAACCCGGCGCCTTTGCTTTGCAGGATGACGCTGGCAATCAAAGCCACCGAGGTTATAATCAAGGCGATGTCCAAAAATTTTTCCATGTACGAGCCTCCTTCTAAGTAAGCGGAAGGAATTATACCTGTCCTAAAGGGAAATCGTCAACGTTGAGGCGATATGAACGAAATTGTCGTCAATTTACACATGCACACCCGCTACTCTGACGGCAGCGGAACCCACAAAGACATTGCCCAGGCTGCCATGCGGGCTGGGCTGGATGCTGTCATCGTGACAGACCACAATGTGCTGGTTCAGGGCGTAGAAGGATACTACCGCAGCGGCTCCAGCCGTGTGTTGCTCTTGGTCGGACAGGAGATTCACGACCAGGCGCGCAACCCGCAAAAGAATCACTTGCTGGTTTTCGATACCCAGCGTGACCTGGCTACCCTGGCAGAAAGCCCTCAGCGCCTCATTGATGCAGTCCGTGAAGCGGGCGGCTTGTCCTTTCTGGCGCATCCGCACGACATGGCAGCGCCGGCTTTTGGCGAAACGGACATTACCTGGGAAGCGTGGGATGCGCAGGGGTATACCGGCCTGGAATTGTGGAATGGCTTCAGTGAATTCAAAGTGTATCTGAAGAGCAAGTTGCATGGCATTTTCTATGCCTATTTTCCCCATTTCATCGGACACGGCCCTAGCCCGCTGACCTTGCTCAAATGGGATGAATTGTTGCTAGAGGGCAAGCGCGTGGTTGCCGTTGGCGGCTCAGATGCGCATGCTCTACATCTGCGCTTGGGCCCGCTTTCGCGCGTGGTTTTTCCTTATGAATTTCATTTCAAGGCTGTCAACACACATCTATTCCTGTCCCAACCGCTTACAGGCAACGCCGCCATAGACCGCAAGGTCATCTACGAGGCCCTGGCTGCCGGGCGCTGCTTTGTTGCATATGACTTGCCCGCCTCCACGCGCGGCTTTCGCTTTACCGTTCAGGGGCGTGAGAAGACGGCCATGATGGGCGAGGAAATTTCGGTCGAAGGCGGGGTGACCTTGCAAGCGCGCTTTCCGGGCCTGGCTGAATGCCGCTTGCTCAAAGATGGCAAAACGATCAAAGCCTGGCATCGTCAACAGGCCTGCGCCCATATCGTTACCGAGCCGGGCATCTATCGCGTAGAAGCCTATCGCCGCTACTTGGGGATGCGGGTTGGTTGGATTTTCAGCAACCCCATTTATGTCAGGCCGGGGTCATATCTCGATGGCGAGACTTTAGCATCCTCTCGATAAAGCAGGCGCGGGGCATTTTGGACGAACACAGCCCGTCCAAAACGCCCCGCTTCCCTTCTTTTGGTTACTGTCTTATTTGATAAGCGTGCGAATTTGCTCGTGCATGTAGAGTTGGACGTAATAGTAGCCGCCGCCGTTCTTGCCGCTCGCCCCAGAACCTTTCCAGCCGCCAAAGGGTTGGAATCCAGGCCAGGCGCCGGTGGTAGCGCCCTGCGGACGGTTGGCATACGTCACGCCCGCTTCGATGTTGTCGAAGAACCATTCGGCTTCCTCTTCGCTGCCGTAGAAGCCGGCTGTCAGGCCATACTTCACGCTGTTGGCAATCTTCATCGCCTCGTCCAGGTTTTTGACCTTGCCAATGGTCGTGATCGGCAGAAACATTTCGTACTGCCATAGGCGGTGTTCGTAGGGCAGGTCGGTGACGAAGGTCGGTTCGCAGTAATAGCCCTTGTCGAATAGCCCGCCTGTTTTGACTTTGCCGCCGGTCACGAATTTACCACCGCCCTGAGCAATCTCTTTGCAGTAGTGTTGGAAGTCCTGGTAAGCGCTGGCGTTGATGACCGGGCCAAGGTAGGTGCTGCGCTCGGTGGGATCGCCGATGACCAGTTTTTCGGTCAATTCCTTCAAACGAGCCACCAGCGCATCGTAAATGGGTTCTTCGGCCAGCACGCGCGAGGCGGCTGAGCATTTTTGCCCTTGCAGACCAAATGCCGAGCGGACGATGCCAATGGCTGCGCGTTCCAGGTCGGCGTTCTTCGACACGATGGCCGGGTTCTTGCCGCCCAATTCCAACACCACCGGGCGGACGTAATCGCGGTTGGCAAAGGCGCGGAACATCTTCATGCCGACATCATACGAGCCGGTGAAGGTCGCGCCGTCTATTTCGGGGCTGTCTACCAGCGCCTGCCCAAGCGTGGAGCCGGGCCCGGTGACGAAGTTGACCACCCCATCGGGGAAGCCGGCGTCGCGCAGGCACTCGGCGTACAGGCGCACGATCCAGGCGGTGTCGGTGGCGGGTTTGATGACGACCGTATTGCCGGCCACCAGCGCAGCGCCGGTCGGGCCGCCGGTCAGCGCAAAGGGGAAATTGAAGGGCGAGACCACCAGCCACACGCCATAAGGCCGCAGCACCGAGATGTTGCGAGCCTCGTAGCCCACCAGCGGGTCTTTGCCCATCTCTTTGATGAAACCGTCGTTCTGTTCCATCATCAACGCTGAGTAATACATCAGGTCGGCGGTTTCTTGCACGTCGCCCAGCGCTTCCATGCGATTCTTGCCCACTTCCAGCGACATGGCAGCGCCCAATTCGAAGATGCGTTCCTCGATCAACGAAGCGGCCTTGCGCACCAGTTTGACGCGCTCTTGCCAGGGTGTTCGGCTCCATTTGGGGAAGGCCGCGCGCGCCGCAGCCACGGCCTGATGAGCGTGCGAGGCATTCCCTTTTTGCATCACGGCCAGTTTCCAGTCCGTGTTGACCGGCGAGTAGTCATCGAATTTTTCGTCGGCAAACACGTCTTTGCCGTTGATGAACATGGCATGTTCTTTGCCCAGGTTTTTCTTCAAAGTTTCGACCGCCTTGTCGAAGCCCGTGTGCAGTTCTTCGGGCGGGTTGAACATGGTTGCATAGGTGAGTTTGAAGTCAGCCATTTTTCCTCCAGGAGAGACTTGTTGACGTTAATCTTAGTATAGCGCAGGTTGAATGAAACGTCAAAACACTGCCGTTTCAGGTAAGATAATGAAGACCGAAAATGTCTTAATGGACAACTGTCTGCCACGGC
>Ga0209018_1003091_pt1 | contig 10911 bp, 8 predicted proteins | sample YNPBryBLVA2012_FD_185814 | JGI IMG/M metagenome (GOLD analysis project Ga0209018, IMG submission 185814) | Anoxygenic and chlorotrophic microbial mat microbial communities from Yellowstone National Park, USA - YNP Bryant BLVA 2012 (SPAdes)... ...
CAATGTCTGAACGTATTATCGGCACGGTCAAATGGTTCAATGGCGGTAAAGGCTACGGTTTCATCAGCCGCGAAGGCGGCCCGGATGTCTTCGTCCACTACTCGGCTATCCAGAGCGATGGTTACCGCAATCTGCAGGAAGGCCAACAGGTTGAGTTCTCGATCGAAAAAGGCCCCAAGGGCCTGCAGGCCGTCAACGTCATCCCCCAGTAAGATAACCTGTCAAGTCTGAAGACCCCACCTCTGCCGGGTGGGGTTTTTCGTTCCCCCTTGGCACTCAAAGCGAGGGGAATCCGAGCCACGCCTCTACCTCGTGAGAATCCCCCGCCAAGCCGGCAGGGATCAGGTTGCCCGCTATCTCCTGCCCGTCCACCACCAGGCGGCGAAGGCCGCGCGCGACGTGCTGCGGGTTGTGGATGCGCAGGCGGTATTCTTGCCCGCGAAAGTGACGCACAGCCTCGAATTCTTCCCACTCTGGCGGAATGCACGGATCGAGACGCAGGCCGTCGTAGTCGGGGCGAATACCCAGAATCCACTGTGTGACAGCGACATAATTCCACGCCGCGGCGCCGGTCAGCCAGGAATTTTTGGCCTCGCCGTAGGTGGCAGCGTCTTTGCCGGCAATCATCTGGGCATAGACGTAAGGTTCGCAGCGATGGATTTCGCTCAAATCTTCGCGCGCCGAGGGGTTAATGCGCAGGTAATAATCATGCGCCTTGCCGCCCCGCCCGATCTTTGCCTCGGCAATCATGATCCAGGGGTTGGTGTGGCAAAACACCCCGGCGTTTTCCTTGTAGCCGGGCGGGTAGGAAGAGATTTCACCCAAATGCAGATAGTAGCGGCTGAAGGCCGGTTGAAGCAGGACAATGCCATGCGGCGTGGCCAGGTGTTCGGCCACGGCGTCTAGAGCTTTTTCGGCGCGGCCGTCTTCCACACCCAGCCCGGCCATCACGCATATCCCTTGCGGCTCGATGAAAATGCGCCCCTCGTCATTCTCCTTTGAACCAAGCGGACGGCCGAAATCATCGTAGGCGCGGCGAAACCACTCCCCGTCCCAGCCGTGCGCCCAGATGGCTTTTTCCATTTCCGCTGCTTTGGAAAGGTAAAAAGAAGAGGGCAAAAAGGAATTCCCTTGCGGCTCGTTTTCTGTTCTCTTCTCAAATTTCTCGCTTATCTTGGCCATCTCCTGGCATGCCAGCACAAACAAGCCGGCGATGAAGACGCTTTCGGCTACCTTGCCATCCTTGTTGGTGGTGGTCTGGAAGGATTGACCGGGCGAAGCAGAGAAGCAGTTCAGGTTGAGGCAATCGTTCCAGTCGGCGCGGCCGATGAGCGGCAGCCCATGGGGGCCAAGACGGTCGAGCGTGTACTGAACGGCGCGCTGAAGATGCTCGAGGAGCGGGGCCTCACTGCCCGGCTGATTGTCATACGCCGCCGCTGCTTCCAGAATGCTCCAATCGGCGGTTTCCTTCAGGTAGGCGGCTGTGGAAAGCACCAGCCAGAGCGGGTCATCGTTGAAGTTCGAGCCAATGTCGTTGTTGCCGCGTTTGGTCAGCGGCTGGTACTGATGGTAGGCTCCGCCATTGGGCAGTTGCGTGGCGGCCAGGTCGAGAATCCGCTGGCGGGCGCGCTGCGGCGCCAAGTGCATGAAGCCGAGCAAATCCTGGTTCGAATCGCGGAAGCCCATCCCCCGTCCCACGCCGCTCTCGAAATACGAGGCCGAGCGACTCAGGTTGAAGGTAATCATCACCTGGTAGGCGTTCCAGATGTTCACCATGCGGTTGGTGTGTTCGTCGGGAGTGCGCACGCTCAACTTGCTCAGCAGGCCATCCCAATGGCCGCGCAAATCATCGAAGGCGCGCTCCACCTCCTGCGGGTTCAGCCAGCGGGCGATGAGCGGCGAGACGGTGCGCTTGTTGATGGTTTGCGAATCGGGCGGGTCGAATTTGGCGTCTGGCGGGTTTTCGTGATAGCCCAGCAGAAAGACGATTTTCTTCCGTTCCCCGGCCTCCAGGTGGGTTTTTACCTGCAGCACCCCGACAGGCTGCCATCCGTGCGCCACCGAACCGGACGTTTGGCCTGTTTCTACAACCCAGGGCGAATCCCAGCCCCGGTAGGGCCCCAGAAAAGCCTGGCGGTCGGTGTCGAAGCCGGCCAGTGTTTCAGAACAGGCAAAAAAGGCGAAGTGATTGCGTCGCTCGCGGTACTCGCTCTTGTGGTAAATCACATTGTCGGCGATTTCTACTTCGCCGATGGAATAATTGCGCTGGAAGTTGGCGGCGTCGTCGAGGGCGTCCCACAAGGCAAATTCGACCGTCCCAAAGACGGAAAGGTCGGCTGCGGTGCGGCGCCGGTTGGCGAGAGTCAATTCCCAGATTTCGAGGGCTTCTCCCGGCGGGACGAAATAACGCGTCTGGGCTTCGATGCCATGCTTCCGCGAGCGGATGATGGTGTAGCCCAGGCCATGGCGGCATTCGTAGAAGTCCAGCGGGCGGCGCATCGGCATCCAGGTCGGCGACCAGGCGCGGGGGGCGGCAGCGTGCGGCGCGTCTTCTCTCAGGTAGATGTACCGTCCGCCCATGTCCAGCGGGGCGTTGTTGTAGCGGTAACGCGTCAAACGGCGCAGGCGGGCATCGCGGTAAAAGGAGTAGCCGCCGGCGGTGTTCGAGATCAGGCCAAAATAGGAGTCGCAACCGAGATAGTTGATCCAGGGCAAGGGGGTATCGGGCCGCGTGATGACATACTCGCGGCGTTCATCATCGAAATAGCCGTAGCGCATGGGGTCTCCTTTCTGACGCTGCTCGTGATGGTCTGCCTCTCTGGCCATCAGGGAGATGCAAATGGAGAGCGGGAGTTATCCGCCTGTTTGGGTCACTTTCCAGCAGGCAACCCAATGCTCCGGTTCGATTTCGATCGGCAGGGGCCTGCTGCGCTTGCATTGTTCGAAAGCCAGCGGGCAGCGGCTGGAATAAACACATCCTTTTGGCGATCCGATGACATCGGCTTGTGTTTCGACATTGGTTTTCTGGTCCCATTTTTTGTCCAAGCGGGGGACGGAGGCCAGCAGCATCTGCGTATAAGGGTGGGCAGGCCGGGTGAAAATCCTGCCGACCTCGCCGCTTTCGGCCACGCAGCCGCGATACAAAATCATTGCCCGTTCGCTGATGTAATTTGCCAGCGACAAGTCATGGGTGATGAACAGGATGGACAGGCCGCGCTTTTTTAATTCGGCGAGCAGATTCAGCACGTCAATGCGCGTCGAGGCGTCCAACATGCTGATGATTTCATCGGCCACCAGAAACTTGATGTCGAGCAGCAGGGCGCGGGCAATCAGGAAACGCTGCAATTGTCCACCGCTTAACTGATGCGGGTACTTGTTCAGCACATGCTCCGGGTTGAGACCCACCTCGCGCAGGGTGTGCTCTACCTTCTCCTGCCATTCGACAGCGCCGACCTGGGGGTAGAACTCATCATGCACCACCTGGAAAATGCGGTCGGCCTTGAAGATGGGATTATAGGAACTGAACGGGTCCTGGAAGACGCCCTGTACCTTGCGATAGTACTCTTTCAGCGCCGCGCCTTTGAGGGCGGAAATATCCACACCATCCAGAGAGATCGTGCCTGATGTAATCGAAATCAGGCGCAGGATCATCTTGCCGATGGTGCTTTTGCCGCTGCCGCTTTCGCCGATGAGCGCCACCACTTCCCCGTCGCGCACCTCGAGACTGACTCCGTTGACGGCGTAGAGTTGCCTGCTCCCAAAGGCGCCCACTTTGTAGGTCTTGGAGACGTTGTCGAGTTTAAGCATGGCCGTCGGTCTCCTTCCAGCAGGCGATGAAATGACCGGCGCTGACTTCGACAAAAGGCGGGACCTGGTAGCATTTGTCGAAGGCCAGCGGGCAACGTTCCCTGAAACGGCAGCCGGCGGGCGGGTCGAGCAAGAGGGGCGGTTTACCGGGGATACCGTTCAGTTTCCGCTCGGCGTATTTGACGCCAATCTCGGGCAGTGAGGAGATGAGCAGTTTGGTGTAGGGGTGGCGCGGGTTGCGGATGATTTCCGCTGTTGGCCCTTTTTCGGCCAGTTGGCCGGCATACATGATAAGAATGCTGTCGGCCAGTTGATACAGGATGGAGATGTCGTGGGTGATGACCAGGGCGCTCTTGCAATAGCCCTGGTTACGGAATTCGACCAGCATTTCGGCCACCGCCTTCTGGCTGGATACATCCAGGGCGGAGGTGATTTCGTCGGCAATCAGCAAGGAAGGATTGAGCAGCGAGGAGATCACCATCACCATGCGCTGTTTCATCCCGCCCGACAATTCGATGGGATACATGTTCAACACGTCATGCGGCAACTTCACCAGGTCGAGGCGGCGCTTCAATTCGGGCAGCAAGGCCTGATAATCCACTTTCCTGGCGATCAGCAGTTCTTCGATCATCTTTCCGATCTTGCGGATGGGATTCATGGCGTTCATGGCGTATTGCGGGATGATCGAGATTTTGCGGAAGCGGAATGCATCCATCTTGCGGCTGTCCCAAATGGGCAGGGCTTCTCCATCGAGCAAGATTTTCCCGGAGATGTACTTCATGGGCGGCGCAAGCGAAATCAGGCCGTGACCGAGCGTGGTCTTGCCGCAGCCCGATTCACCGGCCAGCCCCATGATTTCTCCATCGTCAATCGTAAAGGTGACGTTTTCGAGGGCGTGCACATCGCCGCGCAGGGTCTGATAGTAGAGGATGAGATTCTCGACTTGTAAACCCATGCTTACATCTCCCGCAATTTGGGGTTGAAGACTTCGTCCAGACCAACGTTCATGCTGTAAAGCGAGCCAACAATGGCGGTAATGGCCAGTCCGGGCGGGACGAACCACCACCAGATTCCCAGTTGCAGAGCGCCCCACAGAACGGCATACTGCATCATCAAACCGAGCGAGATGGCATTGGTCGGCCCCAGTCCAATGAAGTCCAGTGTGGCGGCGCTCAGAATCGCCCCGCCAAACTGCAGGATGAAAACCAGCAAGAGGTATGACATCATATTGGGGGCGATTTCCTGGAAAATGATTTTGGTCGAACTCACCCCACTCATGCGCGCCAAGTCCACGAAATCGCGCGTCCGCAGGGAAAAGGTTTGGGCGCGGATAGCACGCGCCGCCCACGGCCAGGCGGTCAGGCCGATGAAGATGCACTCAGTGGCAATGCTGCGGACTTCGAGATAAGCGGCAATGATGAGCAGGACTGCCAGGGTGGGGATGACCAGCACGATATTGGTGAAAGCGTTGAGGATCTCATCCAGCATCCCGCCTCGATAGCCGGCGATGAAACCGATGAGCATGCCGAGCAAGGTCCCCAGCCCGCCGCCGATGAGGCCAACGATGAATGTGGCGCGCAGGCCATACACAAACTGCGAAAAGACATCCTCTCCGAAGAAGGTCGTCCCAAACCAGTATTGGGCTGAGGGCGCTGCGGGGCCGAGCGGATTGGCGTAGTCGAAAGGCTCGTTAGGCGTGAGCGCAGGGCCAACCAACGCCAGCAGGAGGAAAACAAGGATGATGGAGAACCCCGCCAACAGTTTTTTGTTCCGCAGGGCAAAATAGAGGGCTTCGTTTTTCTTCTTTGGCGCGTTCATGCTGTCTCTCCAGTCATGCCGCGGCGGGTGCGTGGATCCACCAGCACGTAGGCAATATCAATCAGGAAATTCGCCAGCAGGACGCCGATGATGATGAACAGGAAACATCCCTGGATGAGAAAATAATCCTGGTTTTGGATGGCCGCCAGCAGCAGATAGCCGATTCCCGGGTACGAGAAGACCACTTCCGTCACCAGCGCACCAGCCACCACCACTCCCAGTTTGAGCGCCAGGCCGGTGATTTGCGGCAAGACAGCGTTGTTGAAGGCATACTTGCGGATGAGTTTCTGGGGCGCGCCCAGGGCGGCAAGATAGTGGGAGTAATCGGCTTCCAGTTCATAGATGATCATGTTGCGCATGCCAATTGCCCAGCCGCCGAAGTCTACCAAGAAGAGCGAGGCAAACGGAAGGAACCAATGATGAAAAACACTGCCGATGAATGCAAGCGTGAGACTGGGGCGCAGGGAAAAACTGTAGGCCCCGGCAATGGGGAACCAGCCCAGGACGATTCCAAAGAACCAGGCCAGCAAAATGCCCAGCCACATATACGGTGTGGCCGTGAGAATGTACGAAAGAGGGGAGACAGTGTTGTCCAACCACTTCGAGCGGGCGGCAAATGCGCCGAACTTGTTGCCTGCCCACCAGGACAACAGGATGGAGGGGATGAGCAGGAAGAGGTCGTAGGGCACGGCGCGTTTCAGCACCTCGGCGACAGGGGTTGGGAACATGTATACGCTGACGCCCAAATCGCCGTGGAAGAGGGCAATCCAAAAGTTCAGGTATTGCTGCCAGAGCGGCACATCCAGCCCGAAAGCCTTGGTAAAGTAACTGCGCAGGGCTTCGGCGGCTTCGGGGTGCAGGGCAACGCGCGCCAGCATGTTTTGCACCGGGTCGCCGGGCATGAAGCGCGGAATGAGCCAATCAATGGTGACCGCCAGGAAGAAGGTCAAAAGATAAATCAGGATTTTCCTGCCAAAGTAACGCCGCACGCCGACCTCCGAGAAAAGTATCTCGCTGTTGATTGCCCCTCCTCCTTCGGGGGGAGGGGCAATCGTAGATGGAAAATCCGCTTACGGGGCGACCGGTTTCAACTCGAGGAGCGTCTGCATGCCGCCCATCTGCCAGTAGCCAGACCAGGTGGTCGGCAGGGCCGAGGAGCCGGAACCATCCACTGGCCAGTTGGTCCAGGTGGAGGTGCTGAACTGCGCCCACAGGCCATTGTACCAGAGCGGAATCACGGGCATATCGGTCAGCATGAGTTCCTGGATCTGGGAGCAGACAGCCTTCATCCCTTCGACATCGTCTGCAGGGACTGCGGCAAGCGCATCAACGAGATCGAACATCTGCTGGTTGTCGTAGCGGCCAAAGTTGCCGCTGCCCATCGTCTCCTGGATCGGGTGCCGGAACAGCAGGTTGTAGAGCGTCCAGGGGGTATTGCTCATCCCGGCCCAGTTGTTCAGGGTCATGTGGAAGGTGCCCTGGGTGAGGGCGGTGTTCCAGGCGCCGTAGTCGGGATAGGCGGCTTTGACGTTGATGCCGGCTTTCTGACTACTGCTGGCGATGATGTCAATGGCAGCCATCCAGTCGGTCCAGCCGTTCGGGCAGGTCACTTCCAGTTCAATCTTGGAGCCGTCGGGGGCTTCGACAAAGCCGTCGCCGTCAACATCGGCGTAACCAGCGTCGGCCAGCATCTGCTTGGCTTTGTCGGTGTCGAAGGAATAGCCCAGGCGGGCAATCACATCCTGGTCATCGAACTGGCTGAGGGTCGGCAGCAGACCGGTGGGGCTGGCGGCCTTGACCAGGTTGGCGTAGGCGACGTTGACGATGGAGGGCACATCAATGGCGAAGGCCAGGGCGCGGCGGAAGGCCGGGTCGTCCATCGGCTTGATGGTGGTGTTCAGGAACAGGACGGCTGTATTGGCCGAGAGCATGTAGGGCGCCTGCGGATAGTAGGTTTTGATGTAGCCCTTGTCCACCAAAGTGGCCACACCCGGCAGGAAGTTGTTGCTCAGGTCCACCTCGCCTTTGAGCACCGCGCCGAGCGCAATGTTGTTGCTGGAAAAGCGGATGTCCACAATGTATTTGGGGGCCGGTTTGCCAAAGACGGCGTTGCCCCACCAATTCTCGTTGCGTATCCACACATTGCGGTCTTCGCTGTGGGTGTAGTACAGGTAAGCGCCAGAGCCAATCGGGTTTTCATTTGCGCCGGCGGTGATTTCTTCCTCAGTCCGATTTTCCCACAGGTGCTTTGGGACAATGGCGATGTTGTAAAGGTTGTTGGTCCACTCCTGGTAGAGCGGGTCAGTGAAGGTGAATTGCAAGTGCGTGTCATCGCTTACGGTAATGCCGGTGAGGTAGTTCCATACCGGGCTGAACCAGATGGCGGCGTACTTCTGACCGAGTTCGAAGGTGAACTTGACATCCTCGGCGGTCAGGGGGGTTCCGTCGCTCCAGGTCAGGTTGGGACGCAGCGCCAGGTCGTAGGTGGTGGGTGTGCTCCACTTACCGCTCTCGGCGAGCCAGGGGGTCAGTTCGCCCGTCATCGGGTTGAAGGCAAAGAGGGTTTCATAGACGAAGCCGATGGTGCCGGTGGTGTTGGCTTTGCTCCAGGTGATGAAGGGGTTCCAGTCGTTGGCTGGACCCCAGGCTGCGCCGCTGACGTAGAGCGTCTCATTGCGGGGGTATTCGGTGGGGGCTGGGGGAGGTTCAGTGGCGACCGGCGGCTGAGTGGCCGGTGCCTCCGTAGCGGGAGGTTCAGTGGCGACCGGCGGCTGAGTGGCCGGTGCCTCCGTAGCGGGAGGCTCAGTGACTGTTGGTGCAGGCTGGCAGGCGGCCAGCAGCAGGCTGGCAGTCACCACGATGGATAGAACAAGCGATATGCGTTTCATCTTTCATTCTCCTTAACTTGGGTTGGGTATAGGGATAGGTTTTGGGGCGGGCAAGGATTCTCGATAGGCGTATATTTCACCTCCTTGAATTTGAGGGTGGGGTTTTGGGAGCACTCCCAAATACGTGCAAAAAAACAAGCGATTCTTCTCACCCTGGCCACTCTCCTCTAGCGGTCGAGGATGCTCCACAAGAGGCACGCACCACCAGTTCGGTGCCGAGAATGATCCGGCGGGGCGGTTCGATGCCGTTCTCGATAATATCGAGTAACAATTCTACCGTCTGGATGCCAAGCGGCACAACAGGCTGACGCACTGTGGTCAGTTGCACCTCAGCTTGCGAGGTAAGGGGCAAATCATCGAAACCCACGATGGCAATATCATCTGGGATGCGCAGGCCTGCCTGACGGATGGCACGCACGGCCCCCAACGCCATAATGTCTGAGGCAGCAAAGACCGCATCGGGGCGAGCGGGCAAGAGGCGCTGCATGGCGTAGAAGCCTCCACCCTCGGTGAAATCGCCCTCGACGATGAGCGTTTCATCGGGCGTCAGGCCGCGCTCGACCAGAGCTTTACGATACCCCTCCAGCCGGTCAATACCCACTGTACTGGCCAAAGGGCCGGTAATCGTGGCAACCCGCCGCCGCCCCAGGCGAACCAGATGAACCACGGCGCTATAGGCTGCATTGATATTATCCACATCCACATAGCTGACATTGTCGTAGCGAAACGGGCGGCCTGCCACCACCAGCGGTATTTTGGCGTCCACCATGCGCCCGATGATCCACTGGTCGCCGCGATGGCCGGATTGGATGATGACCCCATCCAACAAGCCTTGCCGGGCAAGGCGCGGAAAAACCCGTTGTTCGTCTTCTTGGGTGGCTACCAGGAAGAGAGCCAGAGTGTACTCATGCTGGTTGCAGGCTTGGGCGATACCTTTGATGAGGTGGGGATAGTAGGGATCGGTGAAGAAAGCTCCCACGCTTTGCGGCAGGATCAAGCCGAGGGTGGCGGAGCGTTGGGAGGCCAGCGTGCGGGCGGCAGCGTGTGGGCGATAGCCGGTTTCTTCGATGGCCGCCAGGACGCGCTGTCGCACCTCGTCGCTGACGCTGGGGTGGTTGTTCACCACGCGGGAAACCGTCGAACGCGAAACGCCAGTTTTTCGGGCAATGTCTTCAAGCCTGAGAGAGGCCATGCGGCAACCTCGTTTGGCAGCGCTCTCAAAGTGCTTTGGCTATATGTGGGGAAAATTCCCTGAAATCAGTGCCGTTGCCTGTATTTCGTGGTATAATGGGAGCGCTCCCAACACCGTTATTATACAATTATTTCGCCCACAAGTCAACTACTTTTTTCGAACGGATGCTGCTATGTGCTCCCTCCCTTCTTCCTCGCCTCACCCCTTCCCTTGGGAACCACGCCCACCTGCTTCAGACGAAATCGTCTGGCGTTATAGCGCCAACCCCATCATCCCACGTCACCTTTTCCCGGCCGCTAATAGCATCTTCAATAGCGCAGTCGTCCCTTTCCAAGACCGCTTCGCCGGCGTTTTCCGTTGCGACGACCGAAAACGCCAGATGAACCTGCATCGCGGCTTCAGCCCCGATGGCATCCATTGGCAAATTGACCCCACCCCGATTGAATGGCATTTCTCAGACCCCGAACTGAGCCGCTTCGAGCACCGTTACGATCCGCGCCTGGTATGGCTCGAAGACCGTTACTACATCACCTGGTGTAATGGTTATCACGGCCCCACTATTGGCATTGGCTACACCTTCGATTTCGAGACGTTCTGCTTTCTCGAAAACGCCTTACTGCCTTTCAATCGCAACGGCGTTCTCTTTCCTCGCCGCATCAACGGCAAATATGTGCTGCTCAGCCGCCCCAGCGACAACGGCCACACCCCCTTCGGCGACATCTATCTCAGCCAGAGTCCCGACCTCATTCACTGGGGAGAACACCGCTTTGTCATGGGCGTCAAAGGCGGCTGGCAAAGCACAAAGATCGGCGCCGGGCCAATACCCATCGAGACAGAGGCTGGCTGGCTGTTGTTCTATCACGGCGTGTTGACCTCGTGTAATGGATTCGTTTACTCCTTTGGCGCCGCTCTGCTCGACTTGGATCAGCCCTGGAAGGTGATTGCCCGCGGCAGCTCCTATTTGTTGTCTCCTCAAACTCTGTACGAATGCGTGGGCGATGTGCCCAATGTCGTCTTCCCCTGCGCCGCGCTCTACGATCCCCCCACCGGCCGCATTGCCATTTACTACGGCGCTGCCGACACGGTCACGGCCCTGGCGTTTGCCCACATAGGCGAGGTGTTGGATTTTGTCAAAAACAACTCTGAGTTGTAAACGACACGGCCGGGCGAGGCGGCGTCACTGGCCTGTTCGCCGCCCGCTTCGCC
>Ga0209018_1003092_pt1 | contig 10908 bp, 14 predicted proteins | sample YNPBryBLVA2012_FD_185814 | JGI IMG/M metagenome (GOLD analysis project Ga0209018, IMG submission 185814) | Anoxygenic and chlorotrophic microbial mat microbial communities from Yellowstone National Park, USA - YNP Bryant BLVA 2012 (SPAdes)... ...
GGGGATGGGGTAGGGCGATGGCAACTGCTGTATTGCCCTACACCCCTCTCCCCTCGGGAGAGGGGATGGGGGTGAGGGCGATAGGCAGTACGAAAAATCTGTGAAATCTGCGTCACAGCGTCCCTTTTGGGGATCTACGGAGCATTCTCAAGGGGTGAGCAAATCTTTGGTCCACTCATGCTCGGCTCGATACCATTCATAGAGCCGTTTTACGCCCTCGTACATATTGACTTGTGGTTCCCAGCCAAGTAGCGCGCCGGCTTTGGTTACGTCGGCCCAGTTCGTGTACATATCGGCAGGATTGGGCGGGCCGTACTGCACGATGGCCTGCTTGCCGATAACCTCTTCCATGATTTCGATGAGATGGTTGATGGTGATGACCTCGTGTCCGCCCAAGTTGATGATTTCGAAGCCAAGTGGTTTGAGCGCCAACAGCGTGCCGCGCGCAATATCATCAATATAGGTAAAACCGCGCGATTGTTGACCATCGCCATTGACGCGCACCGGATGACCCTCGGCAATCCACTTCACAAAGCGCAGATGCGCCAGATCGGGTCGCCCTGCCGGACCATATACCGTAAAATAACGCAGAATGCTGACATCTATGCCGTACAAGTGATGGTAAGCATGACACATCGCCTCGGCGCCCTTCTTGCTAGCCGCATAGGGCTGGAGCGGCTCGCTGCTCGAAGCGCTTTCTGGCGTTGGGTAGGGCGGATTGGCGCCGTAGATGCTGGAAGTAGAGGCCAGGATGAATTTCTTGGTTCCGGTTTGCCGGCATAGTTCCAGCATGTTCAACGTACCAATCATGTTGCTTTGGACGAAGATCCAGGGATTCTCCACGCTAAAGCGCACCCCAGCGCGCGCCGCCAGGTTGATGACGGCATCGAACTTCTGTCCATTCAATTGTTCGATAATGGACTGCTCGGAGACATCCAGTTTATGAAAGGAAAAGCCAGGCCAGGTTTGTAACCGGCGCAAGCGGTATTCTTTGAGGCGAACGTCGTAGGCGTCGTTCATGTTGTCCACGCCAACGACGCTATGCCCCTCTTGGAGCAGGAACTCTGCTACGCGCCAGCCAATGAAACCCGCTGCGCCGGTAACGAGATAATGCTTCATTTCCTCTTGATCTGACATTACAGCCGTTCTACCTTGGGATTATTCTTGGCTAACTTGCCCAGCGCATTGCGCGAATCGAAGATGAATTGGGCAGAATCCAAGATAGCCTGGTAGTCATAGGCTTTATGGTTGGTCACAATGACTACAGCGTCGGCTTCTTTCACGCCCCGCATGACATCCGGAATCGAGTCCATTCGCCAGCCGTCGTATTCGTGATGAATGTGCGGAATATACGGGTCATGGTATTCGACCTGCGCGCCCTTCTTCTGGAGCAAGCCGATGACATCCAGGGCAGGCGATTCGCGCACGTCGTCAATATCAGGCTTATAGGCTACGCCCAGCACCAACACTTTGGCGCCTTTGAGGGTCTTGCCGCGCGCATTCATGGCATCTAGCACGCGCCCAACCACATAGCGCGGCATGTTGGTATTGATTTCGGAGGCCAACTCGATGAAACGTGCATTGTAATTGAGCGCCTTCATCTTCCAGGAGAGATACAGCGGGTCAATCGGGATGCAATGGCCGCCCAGCCCCGGCCCTGGAGTAAATTTCATGAAGCCGAACGGTTTGGTAGCGGCTGCCTCGATCACCTCCCACACGTCCACGCCCAGGCGCTCACACATGATGGCCAGTTCGTTCACCAAACCAATGTTGATCATGCGGAAGGTGTTTTCGAGCAGTTTCGACATCTCAGCCGCCTCTGCCGAACTGACCGGGTAAACGGTTTGGATAGCGCCGGAATACCAGGCGGTGGCGACTTCTGAGCAAGCCTCTGTAATGCCGCCCATCACCTTAGGCGTATTGACGGTCGTCCAGTCCTCGCGGCCGGGATCGACGCGCTCCGGCGAGAAAGCCAGGAACAGGTCTTCGCCTACTTTCAAACCGCTCTTTTCGGTCAACCGGGGGAGCAGCACTTCGCGGGTCGTGCCAGGGTAGGTGGTGGATTCCAGCACGACCACCATGTTCTTGTGGACGTACTTCGCCAGTTCTTCCACTGCCGACAGAATGAATGACATATCCGGGTCGCCGGTTTGACGTAACGGCGTCGGCACGCAAATGCTCACGGCGTCTATTTCTCGCAAAACCGAAAAATCGGTTGTAGCGGTCAGGTGACCCGAGGCGACCAGCGCCGCTACAGCCTCCGTCTTGACATCGGGGATGTAGGAAATGCCTTTGTTGAGCGCCTCCACTTTGCGCACGTCAGGGTCTATGCCGGTGACATGGAAACCGGCCTCGCCAAACACCACTGCCAGCGGCAGCCCAACATAGCCCAGGCCCAAAACTGCCATGCGCGCTTGCTTGTTTTTCAAATTTTGGATGAGAGTATCTTTGGAGGTCATTTTTTTCCTTATTTCAAGTTTTGGATGAGAATATCTTGGGGGCTGTTTCCCCAACTTCAAAACAAACTCAATTGTTTAGGTTCCTCCTGCGGCGCTTCATAGGCGGCTTTTGGCTCAGCAACTTTTGGCGCCGCTTTCGACAACTCGGCGCGCGCCACTTCCAGAAGGGCAGGCAATTTCGCAAAATCGGCCAGAATCTGCGGTTTCCACTTAGGCTGATGCAACGCCGCGGCCGGATGATACATGGGGATAACGAAATGCTTCCCCACGCGGCGCATTTGTCCATGCACTACGCTGATCTTGGCGTCAGGCAGGAACTTATTCATAGAGAAGCGCCCCAGCGTAATGATGATTTTGGGAGCAATGGCCTCGATTTGGCGCTCGAGGTAGGCGTCACAAGCCGCCAGCTCCTCAGGCAGCGGATCGCGATTACCTGGCGGGCGACATTTTACTACATTTCCAATCCATACCTCGCTGCGCTTCAAGCCGGCTTGCTCCAATAACTGGTCCAGAAACTGGCCGGCCGCCCCCACGAATGGCCGCCCTTGCTCGTTTTCGTAGAAACCGGGGCCTTCGCCAATCAACATGATTTCTGCATCAGCCGGGCCTTCCCCTGGCACGGCCTTCTTGCGGGTGCGGTGCAATTCGCACTTCACGCAGGCCGACACTTCGGCGGCAATTCGAGCAAGGACATCTTCTGGCGTCATCATTCCTCCAGGCATTCATTCGAGATAGGTTCGAGTGGCAGTTTGGACAAAGTCATCAAGATAGCATCTTCGTTGTTGTCTTTGTAATAGCGCGGCCGGCAGCCAACCGCCTCGAAACCGAGTTTACGATACAGCCGCAGAGCAGGTTCGTTGCCGGCACGCACTTCCAGCAGAGCCGAACGGGCGCCCTCATTGTACGCCGAATCCAGCGCTTCGACCAACAGGCGTTGCCCGATCTTCTGACGTCGAAAGGCGGGATGTGTGGCCAGGGTAGCAATATGCGCCTCATCTACGATCAGCCACAGCACCAGCATGGCCGCTAACCGCCCGTCCACTTCGGCTACCCAACAGCGCGCCGCCGGGTTGTCGGTCACTTCGTGGCGCAACGAACGTTCGGGCCAGGGCAGTGAAAATGACAAGACATCAATCTCGTGCGCCGCCGCCACATCGGCCAGCGTCATTCGGCGGATGACCAGGTTCATGATGGAATAGGATTGGCGACGTGCAAGTAGATGGGCGCCAGCGCCCGCGCTTCGGACTCCGCTCCGGGCTGGTTCATCCCCAAAGAGCGCCACCGCTTCCAGGCCAATTCTGCCAGGACGGCTGGCCGCCGTACACACTGCGCCGGCGAAGCCAGGCGCACGTTCGAACGCTTGCGCGCTAGACGTTGACGTTCCTCGGCGCTCAATTCGCCGCATACCAGCGTGGGACGATGGATGCTTTGCGCCAGGGCCTCGGCAGTGGTCACTTGCGGTTCGCTTTGTGACTGCCAGAAGCCCTCCACGGCCTTGTACCACACCACTGCCAGCCGCCCACGCCCGGCTTGCAGGACGGCTGCTAACGGCAGGCTTTGGACTTCCAGCGCCGCGGCCACCACGTCTAGCGTTGGCACCCCCAAAATGGGTAAATGTCTCGCCAGAGCCAGCCCTTTGGCAAAGGCCAACCCTACCCGCAAACTGGTAAAAGAGCCAGGTCCCAGCGCCACACCCAGTGCACCCACATCGGCCATGTCTACGCCGACGCGCTGGAACAATGTAGCCACCGCAGGCGCCAATTCGACCGTGTGATGAGCGCGGCTTTGCCAGGTCATTTCACCGAGGACTTGGACGCCATCGTACAAAGCCAGGCCCATAGAAGCCGTGGAGGTGTCTAAGGCCAGGAGCATCATGCCCCTCCGAACAGGCTGTGGCGCAATCTTGACAGCAGAGTATCGTAGCGCTTGCCTACAGCATGGAACCACAGGCGGCGCTGTTCTTCAGCCACGTCTTCGAGGGTAATCCACAGACGCTCGGCCGGCAGCAGCGCCTGGATGCGCTCCGCCCATTCCACCAGCAGAGAACTGTCAGTCAGCAATTGGTCGAGGTCCAGTTCAGCAGCCTCGGGCGTGGATTCGAGGCGGTAAGCGTCCAAATGGCACAGCAGGCCGCCATCGGCGCGTCTGTATTGGTTGACGAGAATGAAGGTCGGGCTGGAAACCGCATCCAGAGAGCCCCAGCCCTGCGCCACGCCTTGCACGAAAGTCGTCTTGCCGGCCCCTAGTTCGCCTTGCAAGCAAATCAGATCGCCAGGCTGCAGCAGTGCGCCCAGGCGTATTCCTACGCGCTGCGTTTGTTGCGGGCTGTGACTGAAAAACTCGAGGCTGTGGTTGTCCAGGATAGGCATGGGGAAATTATATCAGGCGTCGGGCTTCCGTATTGTGGCACCAGCAGGTCAGCGGTACAAATGTCGCTTTGGGGTTGCGGAATGAATTCTACGCTTCATCCTTTTCGGCATTGCTCACACGGACACAAAGCCCGTAAGTAATGCCAGTTGTAGATGCCGTAGTCGTGACCGTCTTCCCACACGATGCTCAAGGCATACGAACCGACGGCCACCACGTTGACTAGTCGCGTGGCGGGCGAATCTTCCAGGGGAAGGTCAAAAACGTGTGGGTCTGGTTCGCTGCTCATGTTTTCGTGGCCGCCGCGGCAGGAAGCGCATGGACAGGCGGCGCGCAGCAGCGAAAAGCGATATACGCTGACATGCCCGTCGTTCCAGGTGATGGTAAACTCGCGGGTTTGTTTATTGGCAGTGATGCCGGTGGGTCTTTCGTTCATGAATGTTCTCCGTCATGGGGATGGAATGGGGGAAAGGAAATCCGCCGCCGCCCAGCCGGCGCGACTCTCGTCGTAGGGGGCTACCAGATACCACCAGGTATAGCCATCGGCGTCCTTGGGACCGTCGCGCACTTCGAATACTTCCTCGTCATAGCCCAAAAAGACCGCCTCGCCGGTTAGACCGGGTGAGGCGCGTAAACGCAGCCCCTCGCCCTCTGTGCCGGTGATTTGGACGTACCCTCCAATGCCTATCTCATCGGGCTGCAAAGTAGGGGTGCCTGCCAACAGGGGGTCGAGGGGGGGCGTGTCAGTCAGGTTGGGGGTGGAGGTCGGGGCGGGGATGATGGTCAGGTGCGCGGGAGCAAACCCCAGGTCCAGGCGCGAGGCGGGGCGCATCCAGCCCAGCAAGACCAGGGTAGCAATCAACAACAAAGCGGCAATAACGATTGCACCGATGACCACACGCATATTCAAAAGATCTTGCCAATCGGTTCGGTTCATAGAGATCGTAAAAGATTCAATGCCTTCGGCGGCATCAGCACCTTGAGCGCCTGTTTGTGAACGGTGATGATGGCCTGCGTAGCCGCTTGCTTGGGTTCGCCGTCCATGTGGATGAAAAAAGGGGCATCGGCTTGCACGCGCAGGGTTTGGAACGTGATGCGCGTCACGTTGCCGGAAGCAACGTGCAAACCGCGCCAAAGGTCATAGGCATGGCGGAAGGCGTCAGCCAGGCTGTTGCCGCCGAACAACCACAGGTCGAGCAGGCCGTCGTCCAGAAAAGCATCGGGCGAGAGGTTGGCATAGCCTCCCATATAGTGGCGGATGTTGTTTGCCACCGCCAGCATATAGTGGCCTTCCACTTCTTTGCCGTCGGCCCACAAGCGCAATCGAATGCCGCGCCACTGGCTGGCTTTCCAAATGACCGAAGCGGCATATTCCGGCACAGAAAAGAATTTTTCCAAACGAGCGCGCGGTTCGATGGCGTGAATGGCCATGGCGTCTAACCCCATGCCGGCCCACATCATGAAGGGAAACTCATTGCACTGTCCCATATCCACACGATGAACGGGGGCGCGCGCAAGCAGACGGGCGTTTTCGCGCAAGCGGCCGGCGTGCAGCCAGCCAAAGGGCCATAGCCCCAATTCATGCGCCCACACGTTGGAGGTGCCGGCCGGTAAGATGCCTAGCGCCGTTTCAGAGCCAAGCAAGCCGCTGGCTACCTGCCCCACCGTTCCATCGCCGCCAACCGCAAAAGCCGCCTCATATCTCTCGGCGGCGGCCTGCTTGCCTAATTCGATAGCGTGCTCGCCGCTGCGGGTGGCGGCCAGGTCCACCTGCCAGCCGGCGCGGACAAGTTCCCTCTCTACGGCTCGCATGAAAGGCCTGACGGGGAAACGTCCTGCCGCCGGATTGTAGATGACCATGGCTTTACGCATAATATGGGAATTATACCCTCTACCCTGGAAATGATATAATCGCCCCATGCAAGAAGGCGCACGCCTCAACAATCGTTATCAACTGCTGCAGCGTCTTGGCTCTGGCGGCATGGCCGAGGTGTTCCGCGCCCGCGACCTGATGCTCGAACGTTATGTGGCCGTCAAAATCTTGCGCGCTGACTATACCAACAGCCAGTCTTTCCAGGAACGTTTTCGCCAGGAAGCGCGCGCAGCGGCCAACCTGTCACATCCCAACATCGTCACCGTGCATGACTTTGGGCTGGATCGCGGGCAATTGTTCATCGTTATGGAACACGTCCCCGGTTCGGACCTCAAGACCCTGCTCAGACAACGCGGGCGTTTTTCTATCGAAGAAGCCATCCCTTTGATTGTGCAAGCCTGTGCCGGCATAGGCTACGCTCACCGAGCCGGTTTGGTGCATTGCGACGTGAAACCCCACAACATGTTGGTCACGCCCGACAAGCGCCTGAAAGTGACCGACTTTGGCATTGCCCGCGCCCTGTCAACCATCCATCCAGATGAACACAGCGACGTTGTGTGGGGCTCGCCACAGTATTTTTCCCCTGAGCAAGCCGCCGGCGAGCCGCCCTCCCCGGCCTCGGACGTGTATTCGTTGGGCATCGTCTTGTACGAGACGTTGACCGGTTCCCTGCCGTTCAACGGTTCCACGCCTGAAGAACTAGCGCGTATGCACCTGGAGAAGCCGCCGGCGCCCATCCGTGAGTACCTGCCCGAAATCCCCGAACCGCTCGAACAAATTGTAGAAAAGGTGCTTTCCAAAGAACCCTCGGCCCGCTATCGAACGGCTGATCAATTGGGACGGGTGTTGATGCGCTTTGGAACGCAACCGGAACTCCCCGCCTCGCTCACGCTGACGCCCGAAACGGCTACCGTTTATCAGCCTGCACCTGTTCCCGAAGCGGAACCCGTTCCCCCCTCCACCCCCATAGACATTGATTGGCTTTCGGTGGCGCTGGGTCTGCTGGCGCTCATTGCGGTAGGCGGCTTGATCCCGTTTTGGATGTGGGTGTATTTCGTTTACAATCCACCGATTCGATGAATACATGAACAACGAAAAATCCGTTTCTGCATTTGGTAGACTTGGTGCTGGTCATGTGCGTCGAACCGGGCTATTCTGGACAAGCCTTCCAGCCAGGATGTATTGCGCGGGTAGCCGCCCTGCGCCGCAAACTAGACGAGATTTCTTCTGCCGCCTGGTTGGAAGTAGACGGCGGCATCTCTCCCCAAAATGTGCCGGCGCTGCGGGCGGCGGGAGCAAATGCTTTCGTCTCGGCTACGACTGTTTTTATGCACCCCCAAGGCATTGCGGCGGGCATCCAGGCGCTGCGAAGCGCAGCAGAATCTTGACCTTGTAATCTGCTTTGCCCCACAAACAAAATCACGGCTTGCGCCGCGATTTTTATGGGGAGGAGTAGGCGACCCGTCAAGCCGCTGATTTCGTCAAGGTGCGGATGCACCTGGCGCACAACACCTTCTTGACCTTGCGGTTGCCCTCGTAAACCGTAATTTTTTGGAGATTCGGTTTGAACGCGCGATTGGTGGCGCGCATGGAGAACGAGCGGTTATGGCCGAAGGTGGTCGTTTTTCCACATTGAGCGCATTTTGCCATTTCGAACGATCCTTTCCTGCTATAATTCCATGTGATGTGCCTGCTTTTGCAGGCAGGGCATTTTACCACATATCGTATCCTTCTTCAAGTCGAGCTGTTAAACTAACAGAGGATGACTATGGGCGAAGAAACGACATCTTTAGGAAGTATCCACATTTCCCCGCGCGCTGTGGCAACGATTGCCTACCATGCCACGCTGGAATCGTATGGCGTGGTAGGGTTGGCCCCCAAGAATCTGGCGGAAGGCCTGGCGCACACCATCACCCGCGAGCCAATGCGAGGCGTCTCGGTCAGTTATGACGGCGAAAATATAGACATCGAAATCTATATCGTTGTCGAATACGGCACTCGGATTACCTCAGTGGCAACCAGTGTAGCCAATACCGTCCAATATCATGTCGAAAAGGCGTTAGGCCTGCGCGTCAATACGGTCAATGTGCATGTAGCCGGTCTGCGTGTCAGCAATATAGATTGAGAAATAAAGGAGCAAAAAAACAGCATGGTTTTGGAGTCTATTGACACTCAGAAAAGGCTGGAGAAATTCCGCAAGGCACCCATGGATGGGCAGGCGCTCAAACGTCTGGTCGAGGCCGGCCTGACCTGGCTGCGCACCAACCAGCAGACAGTCAATGCGTTGAATGTGTTCCCTGTGCCAGATGGAGATACCGGCACGAATATGGTTTTGACCATGCAGTCGGCCTATAATGAAATCAGCAATCTGGGACAGCGTAACGTCGGCGAGATGGCGGCGGCAATCTCGCAGGGGGCGTTGATGGGCGCGCGTGGAAATTCAGGGGTGATTCTTTCGCAGTTATGGCGCGGTTTTTCGCGTGGATTACAAGGTAAGGAAGTACTAGACGGTCCGGCGCTTGTGAAGGCTTTTGCTGAGGCGCGCGATACGGCCTACAAGGGCGTCGTCCGCCCGGTGGAGGGGACGATTTTGACCGTCGCCAAAGATGTGGCCGCAGCCGCGGAAGCAGGTTTGGGGTCCACGCAAGACCCGATCGAACTCCTGGAGAGGGTGGTGAAAGCCGCCGACGAATCTGTCCAACGCACACCAGAGTTGTTGCCGGTCCTCAAGCAAGCCGGGGTGGTGGATTCGGGCGGCAAGGGGTTGTTCTTCATTTTGGAGGGGATGCTGCGTCACATCTACGGTTTGCCGTTGGATACTCCGCTGGTCAGCGTACAACCCCTTTCGGCTATGAATTTGGAGAGCGCCATGGAAGAAGTAGAAGAAGGACAGGATTTCGAGGTGGTGGTGGATTTTTATCCGCAAGGCGAATTGGATTTGCAATCATTCTATGGGCGCTTGGAAGAGATGGGCACCTCTATTCAGGTGGGAGAAGGCGACGGCATGTATCGGATGCACATCCACGTGCCGTTGGAGAATCGTTACCGGCCGATTGATTACATTATGGAATTGGGAACGATTACCAAGGTCGCCATGGAAAACCTTGTAGCGCAAATGGATGAAATTGACCAGCGGGCGCGAGGCGACAAACTAGAGTTGACCAACATCGAGCCGGGGCAGATCGCGGTGGTGACGGTCTCGCCGGGGCCGGGCCTGAGCCGCATCTTTGCCAGTTTGGGCGTGGCGGCGATTGTGGAGGGCGGTCAGACGATGAATCCCAGCACGCAGGAAATTTTGGCTGCCTTCGAGAACCTGCCAACAGACAAGGTCATCATCTTGCCGAACAACAAGAACATCGTGATGGCTGCCAATCAGGCCAAAGAAGTGACGGTGAAAGAGGTGGTTGTGGTGCCAAGCCGCACCGTGCCGCAAGGGCTGGCGGCTATGCTGGCGCTCGACCCCAATGGCGAGTTAGCGGCGGTGGCTGAGAAGATGAACAAGTCGCTCACGCTGGTAAAATCAGGTGAAGTGACCATTGCTACACGCAGCGTAGAAATAGATGGAGTGAATGTCGAAAAAGGCCAGGTCATTGCCTTGTTGGACGGAAAACTGGTTTGCTCGGCTGCCTCAGCGGAAGAAGCCGTATTGTGCTTGCTCGAAAAGGCCGGCGCCGCTCAACAAGAGTTGATTACGTTGTTCTATGGCGAAGATTTGACGATTACAGAGGCCAACCGCATTGCCGATAAAGTGCGCGAGGCGTATCCAGGGCAAGAGATCGAAGTCCAGGATGGCGGTCAGCCGCATTATCTTTTCATTATTTCTGTCGAATAGGTTGACAGCGCAGGTTGAAAGCGACCAGCGGATAGGAAGCAGATAAGCGGATAAGGCGCTCCCATCCGTTCATCCGCTTCGATATCCGTTGGTCACTCCCCACGCAGGAAAGACCGGCGCGTGTGCTGTAGTGAATAGGTGATTAACTGGTGATTGTCCACATCTTTGTATTGCCTAAACTCTAGGGCCAGCAGCCAGGCTCGAACAGCGTATCACCAGGCTCTGTATCACCAGGCTCTGCCTGGTCGCACCGACCCAACAGCGTATCACCAGGCTCTGTATCACCAGGCTCTGCCTGGTCGCACCGACCCAAGGTCGGTGGTACGACGACTGATCAACGTATCACCAGGCTCTGCCTGGTCGCACCGACCCAAGGT
>Ga0209018_1003096_pt1 | contig 10895 bp, 15 predicted proteins | sample YNPBryBLVA2012_FD_185814 | JGI IMG/M metagenome (GOLD analysis project Ga0209018, IMG submission 185814) | Anoxygenic and chlorotrophic microbial mat microbial communities from Yellowstone National Park, USA - YNP Bryant BLVA 2012 (SPAdes)... ...
TCCGGGCGCGATGACTATCTCGTCGATGGTCGGCACCATGGTCGGTTCCATGGCCGCCGGGATGCTGAACCGCACTTCGGCGACTGACAGGTATAGCTTCGCCGTGTTGCCCGTATGGTCCGAGTGCTCCTCCGCCGCGATCTCTATCGACCCCGCGAAGTCGTCATGCTCCCATCGGCTGGGGATTGCCGGGATAATCCGACTGAATAGACTGTCTGCGGCTTCCTCTCCTTCGGCCCAACATCGCACCAAAATCGGCAAAACTCGTTTGCCGCGCACATAGCGCTGTTTCCAAGTCTTGGCTGTCTCGTCGTAAAACCTGACCGTCCGCGCCTCCGACTCGTCAAAGGTCCCCGGATTAGTGATGAGAGACACCAGCGGCCACTTTCTGGCCATAACCGCCTGCGCCTCATCCTTTGCGGAGCGCACAACAGTAGCCTCCGGCACACGGAATGCAACCACCGCCGCAAGCAAATCCTTGGCTGCTTTAATCACGACTCGCCTCCTGCCATGCCCAGCCATTCAAGCACCTTGGGGTCGGTGAGAATCCTTCGGTCAAAATCCTGTGGCACGCCCATGTACGGCCGCGCCGGAATAAGCGCCTTCTGGCCTCGTCCCGCCTGACCGCCCTGCTGATGTATTCGGGCGTAGACCACATTCGATCCGTAAATCACCGATCCGTCCGGAAAGGCCTCCCATATTAAAGAGTCCTTAAGGTGGCCTCCTGCGTTCAAGATAGGTCGACTATTCCCGTCTCTCCGGGGCCGCTTTAACGGCTCCCATTTTGTCTCGGTGACGGGATCTTGTTCATTCGTGAAGGCCGCCTTGCTGATAAAATCCAGCTCCCCACCTGCAAAATCGGCGATCTTCTTTAAGTCCGGCATGGCGGCACGGGCAAGCGCATCAAGAATCGCCTGGAACTCCCGCTCGTCGAACCGAACCTCTATTCCTGCCCCAGCCATCAATACCCCTCCCAATCAAGCCTGGGTCTCGCCGACACTTGTATGTTCCCCGACGGGGGTCGCGCGGTTTCGCCTTCCTGGGCGTATCCAGGGATCCGGAACTTGCCCTCCGCCACCTTCTCCAGGTAGCGGCGGGCCGCCTTGGCCTGCTCGACGACGGCGGTTCCGCCGGGATCGTCCTTCAGGACGCCGACGCCTACGATAAGGTTGGCGGCAGCGATGTCGATGCAGTATTTCTTGACGTTCGCGGGCGGGCCCGCGAGAGGCACCGGATACCCGCCCGAAAGCAGGTACCCGTCAATCTCGGCCCCGGCGTCGGCTATGGCCCTGTCCACTGCATCGGGATCCATGCGGCTCCAGGCGCTGATCTTGTCCTCGCCGTAGGCGGCTTGCAGGTCCGTGATGGTACAATACGCCATAGCTCAACTCCCTTGGCAATCAGAGCACATCCTTGATGCTGTAGATCAGCTCGGGGGCGACCACGAGCTCTGCCGTGTCGTGCGCGACCTGGACGTACTCACCGCCCAGCACGCCGCCATCTTCCTCGTCCCAGATGCGGACTACAAAGCCGTTGTTGTCAGCCTCTTGATAGTTGACTGACACGGTTTTACCCGCACAAGGTTCATCCCATACATCGCTGGCATACGCGAGCACAACGTTGTTACCCCAGATTCCGGAGAGGGTGACGGTCTTGGAGCTGTTTCGCTTGCCGAAGTCAGCCTTGCCCTTGGCAATTATGACGCGGTCGATCCGGAAGAGCTTGGAGAGGTTGGACTCGTCCACCTTCTTCACGAGGTTCGCCTCGCCGAGCTTGCTAATGAGCCGGGGGTGGAACTCAATGGCGTCGTAGACGGCCTCGGGGATCACCATCAGATTCGGTCGCATGAACAGGTTAGAGATGGCATCGATAATGGCCGCGTAGGGATCACCGCCTAAGGAGTCGGAGGCGTTAGCCCACTTGTTGGTCTTGGCCGTGCCGGTACCAGACAGTGTAGTCGACCGACCCGCGAGGGCGAGGATCGAATCGGCAATCCGCTTCTCCTGGGCCAGCTCCAGCTTGGCCGTTAGGAGTTCCACCTTGCGCTTCTCCCAAAGTCGGAACGGACCATCCATGAACTCAAGGTCAGCATAGTCGATAAAGCTTTTGAGGCCATGCGCAGCGGTGGCAAAGCTCACCATCTCGCCGGAGGCAGAAAATTCTGCCGCGCGGGCGCGCTCCCCGGACATGGTGGTGTCGGGAACTTTGAAGGCGGTCTCCGCGCTGAAGGTCGCGTACTTGCCGGAGGGCTTGCCCACCGGGATGCGCGGAAAGATGATGGGGCCGACCAGCCCCTCTCGCACTTTGGTTGAATAGTCACTCGCAAGATTGCTTAAGAGTGGACTGACATATCCTTTTTCTCTTCCCATAGTTACACCTTCTCCTTGGCCTACGCCGTAATGGTAACGCTACCGCGCTCCACGATCATGTCCACATACTCCCCGGCCGAGCCGGACTGGAGGAACGTGCCGCAGGTGGCGTATCTGCCTATTGCGGTGGGCACGTTAACAAAGGACCCTGAGGTATCGGACTTAAGGACCGCCTTCTTCCCAGCGGTTACAGATCCACCCGCCAATACCTTGACCACGCCATCAAGCTCGATGCCGACGGAGTCTCCGGCGGCCTTGGCCTCGTTGGCCTCAAAGGGGTACACCCCGATGTAATCGCCGGATCCGCCGGGCCCCGGAGCCTTGACCTGGTTCTCGGCCGTTCCTTGGACCACTCCGGTACCGGGGGCGATGGACGATTCAGCAACGTATGGTCTACGATTGCTCATTACTCTCCTCCTTCATCAAAAAGTTCGGGCTTCTCCGCGTACAGCGCGGCGGCCGCGTCGGCGAAGGTGGCCATCTTCTTTTCCGCCTGGAATGCCCTGATTTTGGCGGTGAGCGACGCACTTCCCGCTTGGGGGCTTCCGGCCCGCTTTTTGTCCGCCACATGCGTGCCGGTAAGATCGACCGTAGTGGAAAGCTCTCCGAAAAGCGCGCGCAATTCCTTGCGATCCTCGTCACCAAGCTTGACATCCAGCGCCACGGCGCGGTCTAACAGCGCCGGTGCAAGCTTGCCTTCGTCCCGCAGCTTCCCGAAGAACTCGGTCGCGTCGTTCTTTTTCCACGCGGACTTCAGCTCTTCGTTTTCCTTGCGGAAGGCGGCGAGCTGCTCGTTACTCCTCGCAAGCTCGGCCTGCAGTTTCTCAACATCACCCATAGCTTCCTCCTGTAGGTGTTGAGTTTCCTCTTGCCGTCCTACCGACGACAGGATGCTTAGTTCTTCGGCACTTACCTTGCGGGTGAAGGCCGCAATATGCTGTTTTTCATCGACCACACTCATCGCTCCGTCGCCCATAAGGCCGAAGAGACTCGGAAGCCGTGTAGTAGGGACGGCCGGAGTATCACGGCCCAGGAGCGCAACGGCACGGAGGTAAGGCGGTTGGTTGGGGTCAAGTTTGTCAAACTCATAAATCTCTGCGGATACGTAGCGGAGCTTTTTTTCTGCAAGGGCCTGCTTGACCTCCGAGGTAAACTCGGGTATATCCGCATACACCTTCCCTGATCCGTCCATGCGCAGACTCTTGACCCACCCATGGGCAAACTGCGCTTCGTTGGTGTCAGCGTAGAATCGGTGGCCAATCACCACCGGTGCTTCGATATTCTTGTCAGGATCGTAAGCATCGACCATCCGCTGCACCCGCTCCTTTGGCCAGTCGCCTTGGGGGTATTTTCCTGTCTTAAAAATCATGATCTCAGGCATAGACCCTCCTTGCTAGGGGAAAATGCAAAATTGATTCCCCAGACCAATTTAAAATTTGCCCTACAAGCCGTTTAAATGGCTTTAATTTTGCTTTAAATAAAAAAATGGTAAAATGATAAGGGAAGCCGTTTCTGGACGCTTCTATGGCCCGTTTTTGCGTTTTCATGCTTTCGCCTCCGAAACCGACTTAACCTTGAAAATCCGCTTACTTTCCAGCGTGCCTTCCGTCGCCGAGCGGCTGACGCCCCACGGATCGAAGGCCACGTGTCCAGCGCCGTCCCCGGCTACGAAGTGGCCTCCCGCCGTCGGGTGCTTGAAATAGAGAACTTCAATTTCTCCAGCCCCGCATAAACGGTCAGGTTTTTCATGAACCCCAGTATAGGAAGCATCCACGCCGAAGTACCGGAGGATCCTCTCGGGATTCAGAATGTAGCAGCTGGCCTTCATCCAGCCGTTGGCGACAAACACATTGTACAAGTCTCCCGTGATGAGTTCCGCCGACAGCGGCACGTTGGCCAGCTTGTTGGCGAGAAAGAGCAGGCTCATCAGGTAGCAGCCGTTCTTTTTAATCTCATCCCGCATGCGCGGGTCTCGTTGCAGGATCATGAGCGTCCTCCTTGACCGCCGCGCGAAGCGGCGCTATACTTATACGTGGCAGCCGTTGAGGCCCCGAATAAAGGCAGGGCCCGGGCGCGCAAGCGCTGGGGATGCAGCGGGTGTAATTCCCGTCCGACGGCTACCATATTTTTTTCCACCTCTCCCCTGCATACGAATCCTCGATAACCCCAAGCGTCACCAGGCGGAGTGCCGAAGCCTTGCTCTTCAATCGAAAGACGGAATAAACGTTGCGCCCGTCTCCATTGTCTTTCACGAAATGGAATTCGCGCCCGTTCGCCGAGTGGTCGGGCGTTTGGTTCTCGAATATTCGCTCCGGCTCTTGGAACAGCCGGTAAACGTCCTCGAATTGCTCTTTAGAGAGCCTTTGACGCTCGTTCTTATCAGCCGTCCCGTGGTACAAAGCCTTGTCGTCGGCCATCACTTTCGAGTCGTGGACCCCTTCCTTCATCAGCGCGTCCGCGCGAGAAGACTCAAGGTTTCCCACCTGGTACAGAATCCCCTGCGGCACGTAGTCCTTCTCGTTCATCCGGTCAAGGAGCGTCTTGAACTCCCCCTGCGTCAGGCGCGTCTGATCCATGTCGGCGCGGTAGCGGTCCACCACGTGGCGCAGGGCCGTACGACCATCGCTCATACGCATCCGGGAAAGCGCCTCGTACTTCGAGAAGTTCGGCGCAAAGGCCTCCCGTCCTGGGTTGTAGCGCCACTCCTCGGGTGTGAACTTGTCCCAATCCACCGCTCGGCCGTCCGGTCCCACGAGCGCCGGAGGTTTGCCGTCGGGACCAGATTCGAGGACCTCGATACCTTCGCGTTCTGCACCTGCTTCGCTCTGCGTCACCACGGAGCACTCACATCCCCAGCCGTCCGGCGGGTAGTGGCTATTCCAGAACGGGTCGTCGTAGCGGAACGCCTTGCCGTGCATGGCCACGTGGTCCTGCCTGCGATTCTTGCCGATGAGCTTTGAGTGCCACACCCAGATCGGGCGGCCCTCCGCTCCGCGCAATTGTTGCCGATAGCGCCCGGCGGAATAGGCGGTCCGCATGTTGACGTGGTAGATCAACTTGGTACGCCAGTTTATATAGTCCTTATCTTCCGGACCCTTATCTTGTCTGCCATACCAACCATGCCGCTCCATAATGCCTCGAAGGTTCTTGGCAAAGGTCTCATAGCTCTCGCCATTATCCTGAGCCTGGATAAGCGCTTGGAAGATATCCTCCAGCGCCCCGCCGTAGGTTGAATGCGCTACGGTGAAGGCGTGAGCATGCTCGCCCCATTTAAGGTCGTCCCAGTCCTCCGTCTCCACCACGGCTTTACGGGAAAGGTAGCGCCGGGCATCGGCGGCGGCGGGGAAACGGTCAGCCACGGCGGGCTCCTATTTGGCTTGCCGCATAGCGAGCGTTATCAAGCAGTTCCGCACCGCGCGTAAAATCCAAGCGGCCATACGCAGATACCAGAGCTTCAAGTGCATCTTCGTAAGTCGTCGCCGATCCCGCCGCATCGACAAGAGCGTTAATCTTTGCATCCATATCCTCCTGGGCCTTGCCCAGCAGCGTTTCTTCGTAATCACCCATCAGTGTGTCGTCCTTGGCCGCGGCCTTGTCTTCCTTGGAGGCGAACAGGGCCGCGAAGCGCTCGGCCAGGGTCTTGGGTTGCTTTGCGGGTAGCACCCCTATTGAGCGGACAGTATCATGGTGGCTATGACCAGGCCGTCCGCCGACCTGCGCCGCAAAGGCCTGCATGGCCTCGAAAAGATCGAAGTCGTCTTCGGGCATCCCGTACTCGCGGGCGATGTAGCTCTTCTTCGGCCGCCAGCCGATGGCGTAGAGCTTCATGTCGCGATCGGCGCGTTCGGGCTGGAGGTCTTCGTCCTTCACGAACGTGAATACCGGCGGCGTCACATCGGCACCGAAGTTGTAGAACGTGAAGACCGAAGCCAGCCGATTAAAGGCGGCCGCGATCCGGCGCCGGTCGGCGGCGGCCAGATCCTCGCGGACCATGTTGTGGGTCTTTGCCGCGGCATAGCTTCCCTTGTCGCCGATCTCGGTGGTCAAAGTCTGTCCAAGGATAGCCTTGGATATCTCGGCGTTCGCCATAGCAATGTACTCGGCATGCACATTTGACACACCGCCTTTGTTCGCCAAGGCCTCGATGGTGATGTCCGCGCCTTCGGGCGCTATGGCGACCGCGTCGGATATCATCTTCTCCAGGGCGCCAAGGAGCTCGGCCTTGTACTCTTCCCCGGCGTTGTTCGGGTACTTTCCGTACAGGAATGCGCCGCCGTACTTCTCCACGAACACGGTCCACCACCGGAAGCCATTCTTTTTGAACGTTACCGGCCAGAAGCATTTGGAGAACAACTTGTCCCCGTAGGGGTTGGCGTAGCTCGGGCGATGGCGAACGAGGAGGAAGCGGTTTTCCGGGATTTCTTCGATACCCATAGCACCGGTGCGGAATACCAGGCGGTTGTCCTGGTCGAACTCGAACCACTGTGGCGGCTTACCGACGATGCCACCAATACCCCAACGATCGCCATCCTGCTTCCAAAGCACCTCCAGCGGCGAATAGCCATAGGCGACTGCATTCATCATCTCTTCGATAATGAGCGGCACGTCCAGGGCGGAGAGCTGCTCGGCGAAGGCATCGGCCGCCTCCTGCTCGCGCTTGCCGTCTGCCCCGGCGGCTATGAACCACTCGGCTCCGGAGGCGGCCGAACAGCGGACGCTCCAGACGCTTTCCAGGTGGCTATCGGTCAAGAGCTCCTGCAGGGCAGTGATACCCTTGCCCATCTTCTTGAGGACCGGATCGGGGTCCGGAAGCGTGCGCATGAGGCGCACGAAATCGTTGGCGCGAGCTCGGGTGGCGAAATGGTCGCCGCCCGCAAGGTTCATCTCGGGCTGGTCGGCAAGCCCTTCCGAGACCTTGTCGGTCGTGAAGCCCGGCGCCCAGTTCTGGTAGTTCCGATGTTTGCGGCTCATTCATACCCCCGTAATACCCAAGCCGAGGAGCGCGGACGGCCCGTGGTGGGCATCCCCGCGCGGCGCTTGCGGGCGTACTCCTGGAGCTTGCGGACCACGCCCTCCAGGGCGTCAGGGCCGTCCTTGTATTCCCCGTCGGGAAATTGCAGGAGCTGGTCGATCAGCTCCTTCTGGTCCGGGTCGGCCTTGTGGAAACGGATCAGGCCGTTTTCGATGGGGGCGGAGAGCGTCCCCTCGATGCGAGTATCCTTGTGGATCGTGTTGGTCTCGGCGCGGCGCGGGATGTGGTACCCCTCCTTTTCCGCCTTGGCGTCCAGCACCTCGGCCAGAAGCGCCTGGCCGCCATTGTCCTCATAGAACATCCACGACGGATTGCAGGCGGCATAGATGAGGTACATGCCGTCTACCATCCGGGAAACGGACTCCTTGCGGATCCGTGCTTTAAGGACGTAGATAATACCGTCGTCGGTAATGCCCGCACAGACGGTCGCTTTGTAGCAGTGCTTCTCTTCATGTTTCACCGACGGGTCGGTCCAGCTGAACACGTAGGCAAACCGGACACCAACCAGCTCTTCCGGCTCGTAGTTTTTAATGCACTCTTCGCGGAATATCTTTTCATCCAGGGCCTGCGGGATCAGGAGGTATTCCTGCGCGTAGGCCGTGGAACCAATGGTCTTCTTGATCTTGGCCAGTCGGGATGCCGGGAAGGCTTCCTTCCAGGTCGGACGGCCGCGTTTTTCTGCGGGGAACTTGTACGTTCTTATTGGTCCCACGTCGTCGCTGCCCTTTTCCAAGACGCTGGCAACACATTGCGTATTGAGCGGTGTGGCAACGATAAAGGCCGAATAGGTTGCGGCAAGCGCAGGAATCAGATCCTGCATAATCCACTCGACAGTAGAAAGTACAAACTTGCGGCTCTTCGCACGCTGGCGGCTCTGGATATCGTCCAGGCGCACGTAGTCCGGACGAAACGGTCCATGCACAAAGCCCCGTGGATCCTGGCCAATGGAGATGGCCCGCACCAGCACACTCTTTCCGCCGGAGCCCGGCACCTCGGCAACGAAGCGCCCGAGGGCTGGCTTTTGGCCGCCTGGAATGAACTCGCCGAAGTCATTCTGCAGACGCTGGTTATACATTAACTCCAGGAGGATGCGGCCCGTGAAGGCGGCACTCTTCTCCTCGTTGTAGCTGGAGAAGATCATAAACGAGCGCTTGCCATAGGCAATCTCGTGGATTGGGTCCAGGAGCGTGAAAAAGGTCGACTTACCAGCACCGCGAAAGGCTTCCAGGAGTACCGGCTCGTTTTCAATGCTACGAATCTTGTCCCAGTCCTTATGTATCTTGGAATACTCGGCCGGGACATAGTCCGGAAAGTAGGTGCGGGCAAACTCAAGGACACTGCCCTCGCATCGTTTTACCCGCTCCTCCCTGGCCTTTTGGGAATTATCTAGGAACAGCGGACGAGAGAGGATCTCTTCTTTCAGCTCATTCCAGGCGTTTTCAAGCTGCTTTAAAGTCCTTATTTCCCGCATTAGAATAGCCCTTTACGGGTCGAATAATTGACCAGCTCTTGGTAAATGGGGTCCCAAAAAGGTTCCATCTTAGCCTTCATATCCGGCTGATTTTCTGCCAACCAGCTATTGGCAACCTTAATCAAATCAATAGCGACGCCGAGGTATTGACTGCGGGCGTCGATTTTTTGCATGACGGAAATGTGCTTGGCGATGGCATCGGCAATCTTCGGATCGGAGAGCAACTCGGGATTGGCCTTGATTTTTACAAGCCAAGCTTTGACACTCTCCGCATACATCGCAACCATCTCGCGGGGACTCATGTTGTAGATGCGGCGCTGGACGTCCCAGTCAAGAGCCTCGCCATTCTCGGCGGCCTCGGCCTTCCAGCGATAGACAGTTCCCTCGTTGACACCCAACTCCTTCGCAATAGCCGGGCAGGTCATGGATTGGCGCACATAGAGACGCTCAGCTTCGTCGCGCTTGTCGGGGAGGGCCACTATTTACCTCCCAAAAGTTTTGGCAAGAGAGCAACCGCGACGCCAATCAGAAAGGACAGCACGGCAATACCTCCAGAGGCATAGACGATTTTTTTAGATACTTCGTTCAGGGTCTTCTGCATCCCGGCGATCTGCTTTTCGGTCACCTCAATGCGGGCCGTCAAGGCCGATATGCGGAAGTTTATGGACTGGGCGTATTCTTCCTTAAGGTACGAGCGCAGGCTTTCTATGCCTTCGTCGAACTTGGTTTCTAAACGATCCATCCGTTCCGCCAGATTTTCGTAATTCGAGGCGATGGAGGCAAACTCTGCCGCACAATAAGGGTTCATAGGGCAGGGAGTCTGGGCGCTGTCCCGTGTTTGAGGTATGGTTGGTTGGACGGCCTGCGCCGATCTTCTCGCTGCCACTATTCCCCCTTGTAAAACTCGATGATGACTTCCAGCCGCGCGCAATATTCCCGCAGGGCTATCACGTTTCGCTCCAGCGCCCGGTAGTCGTCGTAGGACAGCCACAGGCCGCCGTCTCGGTCCTCGAAGGAAACGCTCTCCATGTCCGGCGCCTTCGGCATGGGCGGCACCAGGGCCGCCTCTACCTTTTCAAGCTCCGCGTCAGGAGCGCTTTTTACCGTCGCGCACGCCGAAAAGGCCATTAGCGCGACCAGCAAGATCGGAATCAGCCGTAGCGGCCAGGTCTTTCCGTTTTTCATCCGCTTCCTCCTCCGCCTTGAGATTTCCGTCCAAGGCTTTCTGCAGGCGCTCGGCCCGCTGCTCGACTTCCCAGAAGGCGTCGTGGAGGCGCTTGGCCTCCGCCTCGGCCTTTGCAGCCCGCTTCGCCTGGGCTTTGGCCACGAGCACCGACACGGCGCAAGCAGCGGCGAGGACCAGGACGAGCACCAGGAGCGCCTGGATCATCGGTTTTCCTTCTTGCCGAAGATGTTCTCCAGCCACAGGGATACGTCCACGGTGGCAAAGATGCCGACCACGAACGCGGCGGTCTTGAGTACGTCGTCGATGGGGAGTCCGGGGGCGATGGTCGCCTTGGCGGCGAGCCCGCCGATAGCCAGGGCCGAAGCGAACAGCTTCGCCCCGAGGGACAGGGTTTTGCCTTTCAGTTCCATGATTGATCTCCTTCAGAAGGCCGACCTACCGCGTAATTGATCTGGCGGAGGAAGTCGAGAAGCGTAGGCTGTTCATCTTCCCGGTGCAGTTCCTCATGGATACGCCGGAGCATGGCCATGATTGGATTCTTCCGACGGGGCTTTGCGCGCTTGTTCATCGATTGCCTCCCGCGCCGTTGTTTAAAAGGTGGCGGGAGGAAGGAAAGGAGCTAGAACCATCCTCCCGCCGAGGATACAAGAAGGAGGTTATAGCAACGTGATGATGAGTATCAAACAAAGTTTTTGATTTTTTTTATTGCATTAAGTATTTGAATAAAACATCTCACCAGAAGAATAAAAAAGCCCTCCCGGCTGGGAGGGCTTAAAGGTCTACGCGCCGACGGCTCGGCGCTCCATATCGATATGCTCCAGGTATTCCTCCATCCGT
>Ga0209018_1003098_pt1 | contig 10893 bp, 7 predicted proteins | sample YNPBryBLVA2012_FD_185814 | JGI IMG/M metagenome (GOLD analysis project Ga0209018, IMG submission 185814) | Anoxygenic and chlorotrophic microbial mat microbial communities from Yellowstone National Park, USA - YNP Bryant BLVA 2012 (SPAdes)... ...
GTCACGGCGTCCATCTCGACCATGCGCAGATACTCGAAGCAGCGGGAATACTTGCCGCCGAACTCAATACGCATGTCGGCTTTGCGCACAACTTCGCCCTCGAAGGCCGAGCCGTAAGGCACCGGCACGGGCACATCGGCCACGCGCACCTTGACGCCGCGTACCTCGATGCACTTCTGCACCAGCCGTTCGGCGCGTTCCAGGTCGTCTTTGCCCTCGATCTCGTTGAAGGGCATACTCACAACATGCTCATAGGTGGTGACGCCGGTGGGCAGGATTTCCGGGATCACCGTATCGGCGATGACGGGGAAGCCGAAGTTAATCGCGCCCGCCGCCGCCGCGTACTTGAGGTCGTCCACCTCGCCCAGCGCCAGCACGAAGGCAAACACGCGCTCCTTGTTGTACATCAGAATGTCACGCGCCATGCCGCCTTTCATGCCGCCGAAGGTCAGCGCCGAACGCACGGCGAACCCCAGTGCATAGATCGCGCTGATCGTGTCTGTGCCGAAGGGGACGGTGTAGGTGTCGTAGCCGAGTTCGACGCCTTCCTCATGCAACTGGTGGATGATGCTCCGCCCGTTGACGTTGCCGGAGAGGAAGCAGAGGATGTTACGGCGTTGCAGCTCACGCACGATCTTGACGGCGACTTCGTTCGACTTGGCCGCGCCGACAATGGCGGCGAAGCCGGGCATACGCCCATCGACCAACTGAATACCCCAACTGCGAAGCTGGATGTCGTCAATCGGGCCGTTCAGGTGGCCCTCTGCGCCGTTGCCGTTCCCGCCGTCGGGACTGGTGAAGGCAGTGCCGCCTGCCAGCGTGAAGCCGGGCATCCGTTCCGGTTGGAGGCCGTAGACGAAGCGGATGGCCTCGATGGTTTCGGCAGCCAGCAGGGTTGCCATGCCGCTGTCAAGCGTCTCGCCCAGGTAAGGCGTCCAATGGCGCTCCGAGGGCACAGGGTGGAGCAAGCCACGCGCGTGTTCCAGGATCGGCGTCAATTGCCCGATGGTTTCCACTTTCTGGCCGGTCATCCCGAAGATCAGCGGCAGGTAGTAGGCCGTGTTCGGGAAAGCGACCGGCGTGTCCGGCCCTTTTTCCGCCAGGGCCTTGCGGAGCATGATCTCTGCTTCCGTAACCAGGGCGTTCGCGCCGCGAATGGCGCGGGTTGCGATATAGCGTGACATAGCGTTCTCCTACCTGTTCGGCATGCCGTAGAGGGCGGCCTGGCGTTCGGCCAGAGGTAGCTTTTCCAGTTCGGCTATGCGCGCATCGCCGCTACGGCCAAAGCGCGCCGGGTCGTAGACGGGCAGGCCCAACGCGGCCCGCTTCTGATCGATGTGCGCCAGCGTTCGCCGGATCATCTCATCCGGGTCGCGCACGAATTCCATCTTGCCGCCGTAGAGTTTTTCCCATCCTGCGCTGATGTAATTCAACACGGCGTCGCTGTTGGAAACACGGTCCGGCATTCCTTCGATAGGCGATGAGCCGCCGAAGATGACGTAAGCCCCAGAGGCCACGCAATAGGTCCCGATGGAAAGCGCCTTTTCACTCATCCACTCCGGGGCCAGACCGACGGCGGGAATCTGGTCGATGTCGTCGCCCAGGCCGCCTTCCTCGACCATCTGCGTCAGCACCGTCAGGATGCGGGTGTTATCTACACACGACCCCATGTGCAGCACCGGCGGGATGCCGATGGTCTCACATACCTCACGCAGGCCCGGCCCGACCTGATCCAGGCCCGCTTCACCCAGCAGCAGGCCCAGCTTGGCGCTGGCAATCGCGCCGCAGCCGGTTTCGACCACCAACACATCCTGCTTGAGCAGTTCGCGGGTAACGTGGGTATGCAGATAATCTTGCGTGCTGCGCGGGTTGTTGCAGCCGACAATAGCGGCCACACCGCGAATGCGCCCGGCCATGATTGCATCGTTGAGCGGGCGGAAGGAGGCGCGGTAGCTGCCGCCGAGCATATAGTTGATGTACTCGTGTGAGAAGCCGGGGATGAGGTCCTCGCGCACGTCGGGAATCTGGGTCTCGCCGCGATTCTTAAAGTTGTCGATGGCATGGCGCAGGATGTCTTTGGCGATGGTCAGCGCCTTGTGCTCGTCAAATTCGATGTGCATGGCTCCGGCGATCCTGACTTTGGGCGAGGTCGTGATGATCTTCGTATGGAAGTTCGTTGCCAGTTCTACCAGTGCCTGCATGATGCATTGCACGTCCACGACCATCGCTTCGACCGCCCCGGTCAGGATGGCAAGCTCCTGCTGCAAGAAATTGCCTGCCGCCGGGACGCCCTGGCGCATGAGAATTTCGTTGGCCGTGCAGCAAATTCCGGCCAGGTTGATGCCCTTTGCCCCCGCCTTCTTCGCATAGTCAATAATCTCCGGGTCTTGCGAAGCGGCCACGATCATCTGGCTCAGCGTCGGTTCGTGCCCGTGCACGATGACGTTGACCATGTCACGCTTCAGAACGCCCAGGTTGGCCTGTCCCAGCACCGGCGCGGGGGTGCCGAACAGAATGTCCGAAATATCGGTTGCGATCAGGCTGCCGCCCCAACCATCCGAAAGGGCGGTGCGCACGGCGTGTTGCAAAATGTGGGTGGCTTCCTGGTCGTCGCCGATGTGGGTGCGGTGCAGACATTCCACCACCTCGCGGTCAATACCGCGTGGCATGACGCCTGTTTCCTCCCACAGCTTTTGCCGCCTGGCCGGTGCGCGCTTTGTTGCGACGATTCTGCCCTTTTGCTGCCCGAATTGGGCGATGTATAAATCGGCCAGGTCGTTAGCGATCTCCTGAGGAGCGCGGCCTTCGATGGCGATGCCGTTCAGCGCCGCGATGGTGCGTAGCTTGGCGATGTCACGGATGGTATAGCCTTCGGCTTCGCCGTTGGCGACGGCCTTGAGCGTGAAGGCCATGTCGCGCCCGTGATCCGAGTGGGCCGCTGCACCTGCCGCGATCATGCGCATGAAGTTGCGGGCCTGGATAGTGTCGATAGTCGCGCCGCAGACACCGGTCTGACCGTCCTGAGTCAGGCGGCAAGGCCCCATACCGCACATTTTGCAGCACATCCCTGCCGAGCCGATGTTGCACGGCGGCATGGCTTCTGCCCGGCTGAAGGCCGTGCTGATGCCGAGTTGATCGGCCCGGATCAACATTTCTTGTGCAGCGGGGTCGATACTACGCTGTTCAGGGCTGCGTTTTTCCTTTGGCATTGGTTTATTCCCCTTCGTCCATGAGGGCTGGCTTGATCACATCCATGCCGGGACACGGCCACAGCGGGCGGCCATGCCAGGTCACCCGTTGGGCAAAGCCGATCACCTGTTTGGTCTGTTCGTAGGCAACGGTATGACGGAAGAAAGTATTGCCTTTGGCGCTGGTCGGATCGAAGGCGGCAGGAACTTCGACGGGCGTCACCAGGTCTTGTAGATACCCTGCCTTGCCCAACCGGGCGGTAATGGCATCGGCGCTTACTTTGGCCGGATCATAGGTCACTTCGACGACCTGAAAGCAACTGCTGGCGTAAACTTCCTGGACGCCCGGCATGTCCAACAGGATGCGGCGGACCTCGGTGACATGATGATCTCCATACATGGCGGGGAGGTTAATCGTGAGTGTTTGCATAGCTCCTGCTTTCCCTAACTGGCAACGGGCAAGGGCGAGTCAGAGCAGATTGCCGACTAAATTGTGAAAATATTCACCTATTTCGACCCAATAGTTACTTTTACTGCTACGCTAGATCGTGCTGTAGAAAGCGAGGTAAAGCGAGTGCAAATTGTCACTCGCTGTCATTGTGATTGTCATTTTTGCACGAAAGTTGCCCGTAGCAATCGCCTAACTGCCGAACCGGGCTTATCCTTGTCGCAGCAGCATGGCGGTGCGCGGCAACACATCCAGCGCGCGGTCGGCGACTGCGACGGTCGTCGGTCCCAGGCCGCAGCTCGGCGTGATCAGGCTGCGCATTGCCAGATCGTCTACACTGATCTTTACTCCCCGCGCCCGTGCCCTGTCACTGATCAGGTCGAACCCTGCCCGTAGCCGTTCGGCCAGGGTTTCGGGCGTTTCCTCAAAGATATGCTCATTGTTCGGCACGAGTCCCCACGCGATCACACCGCCGCGATCCAGAAAGGCGCGCAGTTCCGCCGGGTAAAGAGCCAGCGTTTCCAGGTAGCCGTAAGCGTCCAGGTTGAGAATATCCACCTGGGTCGCCATCAGCACAGACCAGTCGGTGTTGCCGCAACAGTGAACGCCTGCCAGCGCGCCTTCTTCCTGAATGGCGGTGAAGACTTCGTCCAGCATGGCAATCACCTGCTCCCGGCCCAGGCTGATGAAGGCCGAGCCGAACGAGGCCATGTACGGCTCATCCACAAAGACGATCACGTTGGGGCGCGCCTGGCGAATCTGCCGGATTTGCCAGCGGGCGATCATGGCCGCGTTTTTCACCAGCGCGTCTGCCAGCAAATCGTGGTACAGGCTGGCGCGGCGACCCTGGTCCGTGACGGTGAGGCCGAAGCTGATCGGCCCCGTGACCTGGCCCTTGCCCCACGCACCCGGCGCAGTGGAAAGTGCCTCCAGCATGGCGAAGAATCCGGCAGCGTAGGCCGGTTTCAGGGCAAAAGAGTCCACGTCCCCGGACAGGTAGCGGGTGTAGAAGGCTTCAAGCGCGGGAGTCAGGTCGCCCGTCGTATCGAAATAGATGCGCTCGCCGGTCCCGTCCTCCACCAGCCCCGGCAGGCCGGGAGCGTACTGGGTGTACATGTTCTCGCGGAATGTGCGGCGGGAAAATTGCGGCCAGGCGGGTATATCCAACGCATCGACCAGCCGCGCACAGGTCGCCCCTACGTCGAGGTACGGCACACTGCCGACATGCGTGGTCCAGAAATTAGATGTCAGGGACATATTCCCCCCTTTGATGGCAGGCGCATTGACCGCAGCGTGGGGTTATTGAACCACAAAGGCGCGCAGGACACAAAAGATTCCGGGCACTTCGGGTGTCTTTGGCACGTGCTTCCTGGCTTGACGGCGGATCGGAGAGCGGGGCATACTTGGGCTGGTGAGCAGCATGAACACAGGAGAGGTCACGATGTTAACTGCGTGGGCCATCGCTGAACCGGGACTTATCCTGCACGAGGATGCCATCCGCGCCGCACTGGAAGCCGGTCTGGGCGGCAGGTTGACCGGGGCACGGGTGTTGGCGCTCATCCCCGATCACACCCGCACGCTGCCGCTGCCGCTGCTGTTCCGGCTGCTGGTGGATGTACTTGCAGATGTTCGCCAGCTCGACTTCCTAGTGGCGTTGGGCACCCATCCGCCGTTGAGCGAGTCGGCGCTCTGTGACTTGGTAGGTCTCACAGCGGATGAACGGCAGACTCGTTATGCACGGATCGGGCTGTATAACCATGCCTGGGATGACCCCGGCGCACTGGCCCATCTGGGCACGTTGGCTCAGGATCAGATGAAGGTGCTGACCGGCCCGTACTGGCATTCTTCACTGGGAGGGGATGTACCTGTGCGGATCAACCGACGGGCGCTTGAATACGATCAGATCGTCATTCTCGGCCCGACCTTTCCTCATGAGGTGGTCGGTTTTTCCGGCGGGGCCAAGTACCTCTATCCCGGCATTGCCGGGCCGGAGATCATTCATGTGACCCACTGGCTCGGCGCGCTGATCACCGTGATAGGCACGATTGGCATCGAACACACCCCCATGCGCGACGTGATCCACGCTGCCGCCGCGCTGCTGCCGACGCCCGTCACACTGGTCAGCCTGGTCGTGGCGGGGGAAGGGCTGGCGGGTCTGTTCGTCGGCGATTATCTGGAGGCGTTTCACGCGGCGGCAGAACTTTCGGCGCAGCGGCACATCATCTGGCTGGAACGTCCTTATCGCCGCGTGCTGTCTTGCGCGCCACCGATGTACGACGAACTGTGGACGGCGGCAAAAGCGATGTACAAACTGGAGCCGGGCATCGCCGACGGCGGGGAGGTGATCATCTACGCGCCGCACCTGGATACAGTCAGCCGGGTGCATGGAGCGAACATTTACCGCGTGGGCTACCACGTGCGCGATTATTTCCTCAAGCAGTGGGACCGCTTCAAGGATGTACCGGCGGGCGTGCTGGCGCACAGTACCCATCTCAAGGGGGCGGGCACGTTTGAGAACGGCGTCGAACAGCCGCGTATTCACGTGACCCTGGCGACGCGCATCCCGCCGGAGGATTGCCGGGCGCTTAACCTGGGCTACCTGGATTATCGAGGGATCGATCCGGCGGCCTGGCAGGGCCGCGAATCGGAAGGCATTCTCTACGTCCCCAAAGCCGGGGAAATGCTGTACCGGGTGCAGGCGCAATGACTGTCTTGATCATCGATGTCGGCAGTTCGTCGGTGCGGGCATTGCTGTTTGACGACGCGGCCCGTCCTATTCCGGGCGCACAGGCCAGCCGCCCTTCCGGCTTCCGAACCGTGCCCCCTGGCGCAGCAACGCTCAACCCGGCGGGGTTGCAGGCCCGCACCGAAGCCTGCATCGACCAGGTGCTGGCACACCCGGCAGCGAAGGACATCCGCGCGGTCGGCATGGCGACGCTGGTCGGCAATGTGCTCGGCGTGGACCACGCAGGCAGACCGCTGACGCCGATCTATACCTACGCCGACACGCGCAGCGCCGCTGACGTGGCTTTTCTGAGAAACCGCGTCGATCTCCGGGCGGCGCACCAGCGGACCGGCTGCATCGTCCACACGGCCTATCTGCCGGGCCGCCTGCACTGGTTGCGCCGGACGCTGCCGGGGCGCTTCACCGCCGTCACATGCTGGCTCGACTTCGGCGCGTATCTGTATCACCGCTGGTTTGGACACAGCCTGTGCAGTTATTCCGTTGCCTCGTGGAGCGGAATGCTGAATCGCGCCGATCTGGATTGGGATGCAGCGTGGCTGGATACCCTCGGCCTGTCTAAAAACAGCCTGCCGCCCCTGACCGATTACGACGCGGCCCAGGTCGGCCTGCGGCCTGTCTATGCGCGGCGCTGGCCCGCGCTCAAGGACGTGCCGTTCTACCTGCCGGTCGGCGACGGCGCAGCGGCGAATGTGGGATCGGGCTGTGTGAACGAAACGCACATTGCGCTGACCGTCGGCACGACGGCGGCGCTGCGGATCGTTTCCCGTGCAGCCTTGCCGTCTGTCCCGGACGGCCTGTGGAGCTACCGTGTGGATGCTGCGCATCACCTGATCGGCGGAGCCACCAGTGAGGGCGGCAACATCTTCGGCTGGGCGCGTTCTGTGCTGGCGCTGGGCGACCCTGCCGACCTGGAGGTCGCATTGGCCGCGCGGACGCCTGATTCGCACAGGCTCTCTTTTTTGCCGTTGCTGGCGGGGGAGCGTAGTCCGGGCTGGGCCAGCGGCGCAACTGGTGCAGTAGCCGGGCTGCGGCTTTCTACGACGGCGCTCGACCTGTTGCAGGCGGCGTTGGAAGGCGTGGCGCTGCGCCTGGCGCTGATCGCGGATCAACTCGCAGCGGTGGCTAGGTCGGATGCAGCGATCATCGGTGGGGGCGGGGCGCTGGTCGCGTCGCGGGCATGGGCGCAGATCATGGCCGACGCCCTGGACCGTCCGCTGCACGTCACGGCGGAAGAAGAGATCACGGCGCGCGGCGTGGCGATCTTGATCCTGCGGGCGTTGGGCCTTTGCGCCCTGGATGATTACCCACCCGCCATCGCCTGGACCCTTCACCCGCGCCCTGCTGCTGCGACGGCCTTGCGCGCCGCCCGTGAACGTCAGGCCGATCTGTATCGCCGGTTGATCGGGGAGGGAGAGTGAAAGGTGGATTCCTTACAGGCTGTCTCGCCCATCGACGGGCGTTACCGGAACGAAGTCGAGCCGTTGGCGGAGTATTTTTCTGAGTATGCGCTGATTCGCTGCCGCCTGCGTGTGGAAATCCGGTATTTTATCGCGCTGGCGAACCATCCCGGCGTAGACTTTATCCGCCCGCTGACTTCACTGGAAGTTGACTTCCTGCGCGGCCTGATCCGCGATTTTGACCCGGAGCAGGCCCGGCGCGTCAAGGAGATCGAAGCGCGTCTCCGCCACGATGTCAAGGCCGTCGAGGTTTTTCTGCGGGAGCAATTCGCCGGGACGAGTCTGGACGATGTGCGGGAGGGCATTCACTTCGGCCTGACTTCCGAGGATGTGAACAACCTGGCTCATGCTCTGGCCGTGCGGGATGGGCTGGCAGAAGTCTATTTCCCCGTGTTGGAACAGTTGCAGACAAAACTGCGCGAGATGGCGTTGGCCCATGCGGCCATCCCGATGCTGGCGCGGACGCACGGCCAGCCCGCTTCACCGACGACGGTCGGCAAGGAGATGGCTGTGTTTGCCGGGCGGATCGAGCAGCAGCGGCGCTATCTTCAAGAAGCCTGGGAGCGTATACCGGGCAAGCTGAACGGCGCCACAGGCAACTACAATGCGCATTTCGCTGCCTATCCCAGTATAGACTGGATCGCTTTTAGCCAGGACTTTGTTACCTCGCTAGGACTCGTGCCCACCTTGGTCACGACCCAGATCGAGCCGCATGATGCCCTGATCGCCCTGTTTGATGCTCTGGCCCGCATCAACGCTATCCTGCTCGATCTCTGCCAGGACATGTGGCACTACGTCAGCTACGGCTACTTTGCTCAGATCGTCCGACCGGGCGAGGTCAGCTCTTCGACCATGCCGCATAAGGTCAACCCGATCCACTTCGAGAATGCCGAGGGCAATCTGGAAGTTGCCAATGCACTCTTTCAGTTGTTCGCGCGCAGGCTGCCTGTCTCGCGGATGCAGCGTGACCTTTCTAACAGCACCGTGATGCGCAACATCGGCGTGGCCCTGGCACACACGTTGATCGCCTGCAAAGGCGTGCTGCGCGGCCTGGAACGTCTTGTGGTGGACGAGGCCAGCCTGCGCGCCGACCTGGATCGCCATTGGGAAGTGATCACCGAGGGCATTCAAACCATCCTGCGGCGGGAACGGGTCGAGGGTGCTTACGACATACTCAAGGCGTTCAGCCGGGGCGCGGCGATCCGGCGCGAGGACATTGTCGCGTTCATCGCCGGGCTGGATGTCTCCCCGGCAGTCAAGGATGAACTGCTGCGCCTGACGCCCGACACCTATACCGGCGAGGCGGCAAGGTTAGCCGGTGATCTGTAGCAGCGGAATGCATTCTGCCGTTGCTGCCTCTTGTGAAGACACACGAAAGTCACGGAATCCACGACAGGATTGCGTCACGCTGCGGCCCGGTCGTACCGAAGATCGGTGTCACGTCCAGCGCCCGGCACAGGAAAGCGACGTACCGGATGGCCTCCGGCGGCAGTTCTTCCAGCGTTTTAAGTCCTCGCACCTGCGCGCCGTCCCACGAGGGCAGTTCCAGGTAGTGCGGCGCCATCCGGTTCAGGGCATTCTGGTCCGGGCGATAAGGCGCAACCTGCCCGTGTTCATCGGTGTAATGCGTGCAAACCCTGATCGGCGTGTCGGCATAAGCGATGTCCAGGTGGGTCAGCACGAGATGCGTCATGCCGCTGACGCGGGCGAAGAAGCGCAGGCAGGGCAGGTCGATATAGGCAATGTCGCGCGGGCGGCGCGTCGTGGCGCCGTATTCATGCGCATCCTCGCGGATGCGGTTCGCCAGCGGTTCGTCCATCAGAGTCGGCAGGCGGCGTGTCCCGACGCTGGAAGTGTAGGTCGCCTTGATCGCGCCTGCCTTCACCGCGATCTGGGCCGGGTGAACGATCCCTTCGGTGGAATGCAGGATGCCGCCGAAGGTCGGGTCAGAGGCAGTCACGTCCGGGTAGACCCCGAAGCGCGGATCGAGGCCTACCGCCTGCGCGCCCTCGAAGACGAACGGGATTTCTGAGTTGTTCCAGGCGTCAAAAACCAGCTGGTGCACATCTTGAATGTAAGGGAGTAGCGCGTCTCGCTGCACTGCCAGCCGATCTAGGAATACTGCCTTCGCGCCGACCGGGTACTTGCCTGCCAGTGAGGGAACTTCGGTTTCCGCCAGCGTTCCCCCCAGCCCGCCGATCAGCGCCGCGTACAGATCGTAGTGCCTGCCGAGCCTATCCCGCCAGTCGGCTGCTTGCAGATCGCCTGCGCGTACAGGATGGCGCAACAGCACGTCGGCGTAAGCCGGGGAGATGCCCCGTCCGGTCGCGCCTTTGCCACCACTTGCCCACATCTTAAGCTGAGCCTCAAAGGCGCGGTGGGTGTCCAGGGCGAGGACGGCCAGCGCGTCGATCAGCAGCCGCGCCGGGAGCGCCTGTCCGGTGACGCGCTCTACCTCGTGCATTTCGGTCACCACGTCGCCGGGATGGACGACCATGCCTTTGCCCAGGATCACTATCGCGCCGGGCGTGAACGCGCCGGAGGGAAGCTGGTGCAGGGCGATTCGTTTGCCCTCGAACTCGATGGTGTGCCCGGCGTTGGCTCCGCCGTTCCAGCGGTAGACGATCAATGCTCCAAAGTGGCGGGCGAACCGGCTGCAAAGCTCGTCCACGATCTTGCCCTTGCCTTCATCCCCGAACGCACCGCCTTCGATGGCGATGCTGTTTTTACGAATGCCCGCCGCTACCGCGACGAGCGGGTTTTCGGGCAGCCGACGATCCAGGTCGAACAGTCTGTCTTGTTCGTAGATTTCCTGCCATAGCTGGCTATCGTCGATCATGGTGGCCCTCGCTTGGTGTCTGATGAAGGTATCCGATTCAGTGTAACAGAAAAATGGCGGTAGGTGTGATCAAAACAACAGGGGCACGGCGAACCGCGCCCCTGCGAGATAACCGACTGCGCAGGCCGGGGATTACAGTTCCATCACCACCCGCAGCAACTTTTCGTCAGCAGAGGGCATGACCTGGAAGCCCAATCGCAGGCAGAGGCGCTGCA
>Ga0209018_1003105_pt1 | contig 10873 bp, 5 predicted proteins | sample YNPBryBLVA2012_FD_185814 | JGI IMG/M metagenome (GOLD analysis project Ga0209018, IMG submission 185814) | Anoxygenic and chlorotrophic microbial mat microbial communities from Yellowstone National Park, USA - YNP Bryant BLVA 2012 (SPAdes)... ...
CGTGACGGTGTGGGGCAAGACAGGCACGCTGACGCGGGCGTCGACGCAGGAGTTCATCACCTGGTTCGTGGGCTACGCAGGCACGGAGAAGCCGGAGGTAGCCTTCGCGGCGCTGGTGGTCAACAAGCCGACCTGGCAGACCAAGGCGAACGTCTTCGCCCGTGAGATGTTGCGCGCATACTACGCCGCCCGGGGCGCTCCAGGCGTGACGGCCCCCTGATGGGTCGTCGCGCCACAGCCACGCTGGCCCGTGCGTGACACCAGTGTCACACCCCAGGCGGGTGTCCACGGCCTCGCGTTGCCGCGAATCAAGGCAGAATTCCACCGATCCACAATGGGCACGAAGTTTGTAGCGGCGGGCTCGTCCACTTGGCTTGCGCCCGTATCCATGCTTTTCGGGCGTTTCTTTGTCGGCGGGACACCATCGACCACGCCGGGTCCGCGGGTTTCATCCCCAAACGGCCTGCCCGGACACGGCGGGCTGATGGTGCCCCGGCGACTCGATCCGAAACGAGGAGGCGCCATGCGGCGACGGTGGCGGGTATTCGGGCTGGTCGCATCATCCGTGGGGGTCTTGGGCGCGTCGGCATGCGGTGCTGGTGCTGCGGACGATTGGGTGGGGGCGCCCCCGCAAGGGCACGGCGGCGGGTCCTACGCCGACGCGGGCTACAACGGATATCCGACGGGCGGTGCGGGTGGAGCGCTGTCCGACGCGGCGAGCGAGTCTGCTCTTCCGCCGGAGCAGGAGCTCGGGTCGAGCTATGAGTCACCCGTCGCGACCGGACGGTTCGTATGGGTCACGAACCCCGCGAGCGGACGGGTGGCCTACGTGGATGCCTCGTCGCTCGAGGTGCGCACGGTGCTCGCTGGCAATGGTCCGCGATATCTGGCCGCCGTGCCATCTTCGAACGCCGACGTGGCGGTGGTGGTCAACACGCTATCGAGCGATGCCACGATCCTGCGCGCGAGCCCGGACGGAACCATCGAGACGACGACGCTTCGGATCGCGACGGGCGCGAATTCTTGGGCCATGTCCCACGACGGGCGCTGGGCCATCGCGTGGACGGACGCCCGGCTCGAAACGGGCGCCAGCCCGCTGCAAGGGTTCCAGGACGTGACGGCCGTCGACCTGACGCCGGGACAGGAGCGCGCGACGCGGCTGTCGGTTGGCTATCGCCCCGTGGCCCTGTCTTTCTCCGCGAACGATGCGGCAGCGTATGCGGTGACCCACGACGGCGTTTCCGTGCTGGAGTTCGACGGACCGGGCGGTCCCCGGGCGACGCGGGTGGTTCCGTTGACGGACGATCCGCTGGAAGATCCTGACACGCGTGACGTGTCGATCACGCCGGACGGCGCGTGGGCGCTGGTACGACGCGACGGACACGCGCAGGTCACGGTGGTCTCACTCTCGACAGGGGCGCTGACGACCGTGCCACTCCCTGCACCGTGCACCGACCTGGATCTGAGCCCGGACGGCAAGCTGGCGCTCGCCGTACTTCGCGATCTCAACGATATCGCCCTGCTGCCCGTCCCGGCGATCGCCACGTCGCCTGATGTTTACGACCTTTTGCACGTGGACGAGGCCACGGTGGGTTCCATCGCGATCGCGCCCGCCGCGTCGATCGCGCTAGTGTACTCGAACGCGGTACACGAGGAGCTCATCACCAGCGTAGGCTTCGACACCACGCCTGCCCAGGTCACGACGATGCGGCTGCACGGCGCGGTGCAGAGCGTTTTTCCGTCGTACACCGGGGCGAGCGCCATCGTGGTGCACCAACCCATCGCGGGTTCGCCGGGAGCCTTCAGCACGTTGAGCCTGGCGCCCTTGCTGCCGGCCAGGATCCAGAGCACCAAGGCTCCCATCACCGCCGTGGCGCTCACGCCATCCGGCGACCGGGCGGTGGTGGCCGAGCGCTCCGACCTCCCCCAGGTGTACGGTGCCTACCTGGTTCGAAGCGGCAACCAACAGGTGGACCGCTACGAGCTGACGAGCCCGCCTGCGGCCGTGGGCGCGGTGGTCGGCGCCAACCGAGCCTACGTGGCCCAGGAGCATCCGGAAGGACGCCTGACATTCATCGACCTCGATACCGGACTTGCGCGCACGCTCACGGGGTTCGAACTCGGCGCGCGCGTGATCGACGGGAGCCAACCATGACACGACCTGACTACCGATACGTTCCCGCAGGGGCTCTTTTCCTGGCTGCTGCTGTCTCGGCCGGCTGCGGCAGCCGCCCCGAAAGCTGGGACCAACCGCCCTCCGTACAATTCGCGCTCGGCCTTTCAGGCTCCGTCGTAGTCCTCGACGAAGCCGTGCATGCGGCCGATTTGATGTCGATCCGGCCAGGCTTCCAGATGGCACAGTCCAGGCAACCCGTGGGCGAGTCCGTCGCCAACGTGCGCAGCTCGCCCAGCGGCGACCGCGTGTTCGTGCTGACGCGAGGGAGACAGCCGCGCCGCATGCCGTCGGACGAGCGCCCGAAGCTGTGGGTCTATGACGGCAAGGGGTCCGGGCAGCTACTGCAGACCTACGAGCTGTCCGAGGCGCTCAACGGGCTGGAGGTGGACCCACAAGGCCGGTTCGTCGTGATCTACGCCGCGGGCGATACGGGCTCGTTCCTGGACAACCCGAACGAGCTCGTCATCGTGGACACGCAGCAGCCTCAGCGCGAAGCCACCGAGACCACGCTCGCCAATCCGGTCACCCGCACCATTCGCAGCTACGGAGGGAACCCGCAACGCCTGACCTTCACGCCGTCCATCCAGGTTCCCACCGGCCAGCGCCGGCTGCTGGTGGTGGAGTGCGACGAGTACCTGTCGATTCTGGACCTGGACAACCTGGACCGGCCCGAGATCACCGTCAAGCTGAGCGAAAGCGGTCACGTCACGCCGGCCGGGCTGACCCTTACGGAGGGCGCGCCGGACAATCCCGACGACAGCCGCATTGCCGTACGCGCCGGCAATGCCAACAGCGTGTTCTTGCTGACCCTGGCGCCACAGACCAAGCAGGACGCCCCCAACGACTTCAAGATCGAGGTCAATATCGTGGGCTTCTCCACCGTGCCGAGCGACTTCGCGTTCGTCAACACCGACGGAGGCTTGCGGCTCGCGGTGCTGCGGCCGTCCGTGCACAAGGCCACGCTCGTGGACCCGCAAACCAGCGTGACGACCGACGTGGACATGCCTGCGTCGTACGGGCGGATGGCGGTGGTAACGCGGCAGGTGGGCGAGGCGCCGTCGGGGGGCAGTGATGTCGCGCTGCTGTGGGGCGGGGCGTCATCCACCGCGTCGGGTGTGGCGTTCTGGTCGCTTGGCAAGTCGGTGGGACAAGCCTACCGCAGCATCGAGACGCTGCCCGACGTGGCAGCGTCGGTCACCGACATCGTGGACGTGCCGGCGCCGCACGACGAGCTCAAGATTCTGGTACCCACGCAGTTGCAGGGAGGCGCAGGCAGGTTCCACGTCTTGAACCTGGCCCAGCGCACGGCTGCCCCGCTGCAGACCACAGCGACACAGCTCCAGCTCACGGTGTCGTCGGACGGCGAGCGCGCGTGGTTCTACCAGGAGGGCGGATACAACGTGGCGCAGGTGGACCTGCTGAACCTGCATCCCACGCCGCTGGTGTTGGACAGGCCGATCTGGAAGGTCTTCGAGGTTGCGACCCTGGACAGCCCGACACCGGGTCGTGCGTTGGTGGCGTTGCACCGGGGAGGGACGCTGGGCGCGACGGTGCTGAACGCGCTGGTCCCAGACGAGGCCGCGGCCACTCGTTACGCGGCAATCCTGCAAGGAGCGTACTGATGCAAAGACGCGAGCTCGGTCTGGTTTGGGCGACAGCGGCGCTGGTGGTTGCAAGCTCCTCGACCGCGGGGGCGCAGCAGCCCAATGCGCCTCCGCCCCTACCCCCGGCGGCTTCAACGCCGGCGCCGGAACCTGCAGCGCCCGAGGCGCCCGCCCCTGCATCCCAGCCCGCGGCCGGTTCCGGCACCGCACCGGCACCGTCCGCGGCCGCGCCGGCCCCGTCGGCCGCCGCACCGTCGCCGGCCTTTCCGCCACCGCACGTGGGCATGCCGTGGATGCCGCCGCAGCCCGCGCCCGCGCAGGCCGCTCCCGAGCAAGATAAGCCGTCGGGGCCCACGCGCGATCGGTCGAGGGATTTCTGGCAAGTCGAGCTCGGGATGCGATCGATGTGGATTCGAGGCGCCGGCTACGACCCGTTCTCGACCAACAACAACCTGAGCGAGGCGTCGATCGGCGGCACGCGGGCGCTGGTTCTGCTGGGCCCGGTGTCCATCGCGGCGGGTTTGACCTACGAGTCGGGGAGCAAGGATGCCCAGGCCAGGGGGGCCGCGGCAAAGCTGAGCGTGCATCGGGCTGGTGCGGTCGGCGAGGCGCGCCTGCACGTGGGCCGCGACGTGTATGGGTTCTTCAAGCTCGTGCCGCAGGCGGTCTACACACGCGCTTCGCTTCAGGATGACTCCGTCGCCGCGGAGCTCGTTCAGAAGAAGTGGCGCTTCGGTGCGGACACGACCATCGGCTGCGGTTGGAATGCGCCGCGCACGCTCGGCGCGCCCCATACGACGCCCGAAGTGTGGCTGACCGGCGAGCTCGGATACGGCTGGACGATGACCGAGGACGTGAAGATGTCCCCGGATGTCGGCGAGTCGGACCCGAGCCACACGATCGTGGTGAATACGGGACCGCTCGCGCTTCGTGGCGTCATGATGCGGCTCGGGGCAGCGATCACGTTCTGAGGATCCAGCGAGGTGAGGCCATGAGCAGCGTCGGCAGAGTTTGCACGCAGGCAGCATGGGCGGTGGCTGCGGTCGTGGCGGCAGGGTGCGCGGCCAACGACGCGGGCGGTGCAGCGGCCACGGCGGGCGCACCGTATCCTCCGAACGACAACGGCGGATCGGGAGGCGCCGCGGGAGCGGGAGGAGCGGGAGCCACTGGCGGAACCGGCGGCTCCTTGCCGCCCGAGCAGGAGGTCGAAAGCTCCTACGAGTCGCCGGTCGCCACGGGCCGCTTCGTCTGGGTCGCCAACCCGTCTTCCGGCCGCGTGGCCTTCGTGGACGCCGTGACCCTCCAGGTGAAAACCACGGAAGCAGGCAACGGCCCCGAACATCTGGCCGCCGTGCCGTCGCCGGATCAAGACGTCGCGGTGGTCATCAACACGCTGTCCAGCAGCGCCACCCTGCTCCGGGCCGATGCGACGGGCGTGATCGACAGCGTGGAGTTGCCGGTGGCTTCGGCGAGCAACTCGTGGGCCGTTTCGAAAGGGGGCACGTGGGCGCTGGCCTGGACCGATGCACGCAAGGTGACCGCGCTCAGTGACGCGGAAGGCTGTCAGGACGTCACCGTGATCTCTACCGTTGCGGGCAAGGAGGCCGCGACGCGCCTGACCGTGGGCTATCGCCCGGTAGCGGTAAGCTTCGCCGACGACGAGAAGCATGCGTACGCGGTCACGCAGGACGGTATCTCGGTGCTGGACATGGAGGCTCCGGGCGGACCGGCCGCGACCAAGCTGGTACCGATCTCGTATGACTTGGAGGATCCGGGGTCGCGCGACGTGGCCATCACGCCCGACGGACGATTCGCCCTGGTTCGTCGCGACGGAAGCTCCCACGTGACGGTCGTCGGAATCGACGACGGTACGCTGACCGAAGTGGAGTTGCCCGGCGAGGTGACCGACATGGACGTGTCGCCGGACGGAGCGCATGCGATTGCGGTGATTCGCAGCACCGGGCAGGCGGCCGTGCTGCCTGTTCCGGGCATCGCGACCGATCCGGCGCACTACGAGCTGGTGACGGTCTCGGGGACGGTGGTGGGCTCGGTGGCGATGGCGTCGGCGGCGAACACCGCCCTGCTATACTCGAACGTGAGCGACCAGGAGCGGGTCGTGCAGCTCGACTTCGGCACGGCGAATCCGACCACGCGCGTGCTGAAGCTGCACGCCCCGGTGCTTGCGGTGTTTCTGTCGTCGACGGCCGCGAGCGCCCTTGTTCTGCATGATCCCGTTGCCGGATCCACCGACGGCTCCGCGGGGGCTTTCAGCGTGATGAGCCTGTCGCCTCTGCTTCCTGCCAAGATCGTCAGCACGAAAGCCAGGCCGTGGGCGGTGGCGCTGACGCCGGAAGGCGAGTACGGAGTCGTCGCGGAGCGTGACGACGCCGCGAAGGTGTACGGGGCGTATCTGGTCCGGTCCGCCAACCAGCAGGTGGACCGCTACGAGCTGGCGAGCCCGCCCATCGCGGTTGGCGCCGTGACAGGCGCCCGGCGGGCATTCGTTGCGCAACAGCACACCGAGGGGCGTATCACCTTCATCGACCTGGACACGGGCCAGGCACGCACGCTGACGGGCTTCGAGCTCGGAGCACGCGTCGTCGACGGAAGCGGCATGTGAGGGTCGACGCCCCTGGGCGTGCTGAAGGGCACGGGCCGCTACGGGGACGCGACGATCCTCAGGCGCGCCCCTGCAGGATTGCGCCCTCCAGCTCGAGTCGGAGTGCCTCGATCGAGTACGGCTTCTGCAAGAACCCGATCGACTCGGACGGCGCATCGGGATGGCGCGTGCGTGCGACGCCGCCAGTCGCGATCACGGGGATGTCGTTGCGAATGAGGCGGAGCGCGCGGACAATCTCGGATCCTGCCGTCGACGGCATCGACCAGTCCAGGATGACGCAGGCGATGTGGTCGGCATGAGCGCGAAATAGGTCCATCGCCTCGGAGCCATCGGAAGCCTGCAGGCAATCCCATCCGAGTCGTTCGACCATTCGGCTGGTGACGATGCGAACGGGCTGGTCGCCGTCGACGATGAGCACGGTACGGCGCGCGGCGTGCACGGACCGGACGCCGCACGAGCGACACGCCACGGTGGGCTGATGCGAGACGGCCGGCAGGGCGACGCGGATCCGCGAGCCGGCACCGGGTTCGGACTGGACGAAGATGGCGCCGCCATGACTGCGCACGATGCCATGGACCGCGGCGAGACCGAGCCCGCGGCCGGTGAACCGCGTGGAGAAGAACGGATCGAACAGGCGTTCGAGCGTCTGCTCGTCCATGCCGGTCCCGTTGTCGGCCACCTCGATCCAGGCAAACGTGCCCGCGGCCGGGAGCTGAGCAATCCGGCTCTGCACAAGCGCCGCCTGATCGAAATCGCTGACCCCGGTCGACAACGTGATGCGACCGTCGGGCTTGTCCATGGCTTCGGCCGCGTTCGTGACAAGGTTCAGCAGCACCTGCTCGAGCTGCCGGGGGTCGCCGCGCACGACAGCTTTGCAATCGCACAGGTCCAGCTCGAGGCATGCGTGACGCGGAACGCGGGTTTGCAGCATGGGCAGCGCGTCGCGCACGGCCTGGTCCAGATCGAGATCCTGCAGCAGGAAGGTGCCCTTGCCCGCATAGGCGAGCATCTGGCGCGTGAGATTGGCGGCCCGCCGCGCTGCCGACATGGCCTGGTCGATGCCGGCCCGGGCGTTCGAGTGGTTGGGGACCGTTTCGCGAACCAGGTCGAGGTTGCCGAGGATGGCAAGCAACAGATTGTTGAAGTCGTGGGCGATGCCACCCGCCAACACGCCCAGGCTCTCGAGCTTCTGCGCCTGCGCGGACCGCAGCTCCATGCGAAGCCGTTGCTCCTCGCCGAGCCGGATCGAGGTGAAGTCGGTGTGCGTGCCGACCACGCGCACGACCCGGCCATCGTCGCCACCCCGGAGGACCGCACCGCTGGCCCACACCCATCGCCATTCGCCCCCTGGCGCGCGGATCCGGTACTGGGTGCAGAAAACGTCTTGCTTGCCCGCGACGCACTCGTCGAAGAGAGCGTGGACCGCGGGCCGGTCGTCGGGATGGAGGCGCTCGAGCCAGCCCTCGATGGAAGGCCGGACCTCCGCCAGCTCATCACCGAACATCCGCGCGAATTCGTCACTGACCACCAGTTCGCCCGTGGCGACGTGGAAGTCGAACAGGCCATGCTTGCCTGCACGAAGGGCGGCAAGCAGGGATTGCTCGCGTTCGCGCAGCCGCTGTTCGGTCCGCAAGCGGTCTTCTTCCCTCCCGATCTCGGCCGCGATCACGCCGAGCAGCGCCCGTTCCGATCGCCCCGGACCCTCCCTGGAACACCAGAAGACGCAGAGGGAACCCCTCGCCTCGCCATGCACCAGGACAGCGTGCCCCAACCAGGTTCGGTAGCCGCACGCCCGTACGACCGGGTCCGGCATCGTACGGGGCGTGCCGTGCGGGCCGCGGACCGCGCACGCTCGCATGAGGGTTTCGCGCAGCACATCGGTGTAGGGCACGCTCGCATCGTCACGACCGCTCGCGGGACCGGGACGCCGGTGCCAGGAGGCACGCAACACCGGGGCGTTGTCGTCGACCCAGGCATAGTGCGCGCAGTCCGCACCCAACAGCTCGCCGGCCAGGGCCGTCAGTGTGCTGACGTTCGCGCGCGGGTCAGGGCCGAGGCCGAGCAGCGCCGCTTGCAGACGAGCGAGTCGCGCCTGAACGGAGCTGCCTCCAGAAGCCGACCGGCCGTCCCTCGCTGTCGAGCTCATCGTCACCTATTTGGGTAGCCTATTCCAGAATGCCTCCCTTCTCAAACGATTTTGGACAAGCACGGACAGGCTGCGGTGCGATGGCTCTCGGCCCCTGCACCTGGGGCGCGGATGGTGCGCGCGTTGTTCTGCTCTGTTTCGGCCGCTTCTCTGCTCCACACTTCGCTCGGTACGCAGGGGAGCGTCGCGAGAGCGGAATCCGGTAGCAATCCGCGTTGGTCAGACCGTCTGTCAGCTCGAAGGGCGAGGATGCGCGGTGGGTTCTGGGCTGCACGTGGGCGAGTCCGTGCCGCTGCATCGGCACGTCGCGCAGCCCACGCGGGCAGCGCACTCGCCTGATCGAAGTCCGGGCGTGCAGCGAAGTCGCATCGGCCAGCGGCCTGGTCAGCGCGTTCCAGGCTTGTTGTGCAACGCTCTCGAATTCCTGTCGGAAACGTGAGCCCGTACAGCAGCCGACCCGAAGTGTGGGCTTCCGCTTGATTGAGCGGGTGCTCTCCGCCGTGCGGGCTTCCAGAGCAGGTTCACGGATCCAGGACAGCCAGGTCCGCGCCGTCGGTGACAACGTGGCAGAGGTGTGCATTCGGTCGGGCCGGATTGCCCAACGAGCCGACGCGCGCGTACCGGTTGACCGTCCATGCCCACGCCCCACGGCCCGGCGCTGGGCTCGCCGGGCCCCCCCACCTTGGACGCGCACGTGCGCGTGTGGGTGAGGGGTGGCGTGTGGCAGAGGGTGGGGGCAAAACGAGACCGAGGTGGAGCCGGCGCAGCCGTGGCGCCGCCCCCCGTACCGCAACCAGGCAGCGCAGGCGCCTTGTCGAGTCGTGTTCGAGGCGTGTGCAGACGTTGCACATGGGATGGGAAGGGCTCACCACCACGCGTGCGACGTTTGCAACACACATGGTGAGGGCCGACCATCACGCATACGGACCCTGCAACGGGGATGGCGCACCCCACAACCAGGTGAAACAAGGTCTGCAACGAGTGTTTTCACCATCCGCCAAGCGGTGAACAACGTCCGTAGCGGGCATGGTGCATGCGGATCACGGCGCCTACAAGGTCTGATCAACGGTCGTTCGCCATGATTCTCCGTGACATCCTGCAACCGGGGTCGACGTGGCGGTCTTGCATGCCGGGGGTCGCCCGGCACGTCGACCGGGGTCGCGCGTTCACCTGCGCTGGCACGAAGAAGGCACGCAAGAGCGGGACGCACAATCTGCACCCTGGGGCCTCTGCCGACGGGACGCCCGGCAGGGAGCCCTTGCGGGCCGCATGCTCGGCGGTGCTTGCTGAACGGGGTTCGCGCCTCGACCCGGGGTGCACTGCGTCGGCCCGGGTTCTGATCCCCTGCCCCTACCCCTGCCCCTACCCCTGCCCGAGGTGCCGAGAACTTGGCCCGCCGAAACGACCGCTTTGCGGAAGGCGGGGCGTCGAACCATCGAGGCGCTGCTGGATCAAGCGGCACGCGCCCAGCCGACAGGCGGGCCGTGCGCGTGCGGCGGCCCAACGCACTCGGAAGGCTTCGAGCCCAAGTCGTTCGTCATGCGTCATGCGTTTCGGGCGCGTGAGCGTGATGCGGCGTCGGCGCGGGTGCGACGCATGTCGTGGGTCTGCCGTACCTGGGCGAGCACGCCTGCGAGCAGCGCACGGGTCACGGCATGCTGCTGGAGCGGCGCTACGTGGTGACGCGCAACGATCGCGAGGGCTTCTGGGTCCAGTTGCATGCTGCGGCAGCCTCGCACGGTGTGCTCGACCGACAGCAGATAGTCTGGCTGTCGGACGGCGGCAGCTACTTCATCGATCGAAGCGCAGAGCTGTTGCAAGACCAACCGCTCGTGCCCGTAGTCGACATCCAGCATGCCAGACGACACGTCTGGGAAACGGGCCACAAGCTCACGTCCGACAAGAACGCCGCAGGCGCATGGGTCGCCCCGCATATCCGCGCGGTCGACGAAGGCGGCGCACTGGGGGTCGTCCTCGATCTGGCCGAGCAACGACAACGGCCAACGAGCACCGAGCAGCGCAAAGCGATCGACGCGCTGAGCGGGTATGTCGGATCGTATCGAACCTGGCTGAGGGCGCCGGCGAGTTCAGCCCGAGCCAGAAGGCCCGCTTGGATCGGATGGCGCTTCGATCGGCCACCGAGTGCGCCGCGATCATCGACGCAAGCACCGCGCTTGGTGTGGCCGACGGTCCAACAGCCGAGCTGGGACGCCAGCAGATGTTCGCCGCCGTGCGGATGCTGAGCCGCATGGTGCAGAACCTCGAGACCCGCGCGCCCCGTACGACACGACGCAGCCAGCCCGGCTCGCCGCACCCTTGCCGGTGCG
>Ga0209018_1003106_pt1 | contig 10872 bp, 8 predicted proteins | sample YNPBryBLVA2012_FD_185814 | JGI IMG/M metagenome (GOLD analysis project Ga0209018, IMG submission 185814) | Anoxygenic and chlorotrophic microbial mat microbial communities from Yellowstone National Park, USA - YNP Bryant BLVA 2012 (SPAdes)... ...
TTGATGGTCATTTGTTCTTCAGTTGGCATGGTTTCCTCGGTAACATTTTCATTTGAGTGAACCATTTTACCACAGTAACATTTTACATGAAAGAATACGATAAAATTTGCAAAGATATGGCTTTGGAGTATTCTGTGAAATAAAAATTCATTCCGGAGAACAAGGGGCCACGCAAATGAATGACCTTATCAAAGAAATTTACGACGGCGTCTTGAACGGACAGCAGAAGGATGTCTCAGCCGCGGTAGACGCCGCACTCAAAAGTGGCATGGATCCCGCTGTCGTTCTGAACGAAGGTATGGTCGCCGCGATGACCGAAGTGGGACGGCTGTTCGAGCAGGGCGAGTACTTTGTCCCCGAAATGTTGATCGCCGCGCGCGCGATGCAAGCCGGCTTGGCGCTGTTGAAACCGCGCTTGGTGCAAGCGAATATTCAAGCCGCCGGCAAGATCGTCATCGGGACCGTCAAGGGCGACCTGCATGACATTGGCAAGAATCTGGTTGCGATGATGATGGAGGGCGCGGGGTTTGAAATCGTTGACCTCGGCGTGGATGTGTTGCCGGAGAAATTTGTGGACGCGGTGCGAAATCATCAACCGAACTTGGTTGGACTCTCGGCACTGCTCACGACGACAATGCCAAACATGAAGATAACGATTGAGGCACTCAAGACCGCCGGCTTGCGCGATTGCGTGAAGGTGTTGATCGGCGGCGCGCCGGTGACGGAGGCGTACGCGCGCGACATCGGCGCGGATGGCTACGCGCCGGACGCCAGCCGCGCGGTCGCGCTCGCCAAGTCGTTATGCGCTTGAAATGTTTGGGGTGCGGGGCACTCGCGCGGTGTACCTCTGCGCCGCACACTCGCCGCATATCGTTGACGTCGAATTGCTCGAGCGAGGTTTGCACGACCAGCCCGCTGACTTGCGCGCACAATTGCAGGCGCGGATTGACGCGGCGTCGGCGGAGGCGTACGACGCGATTCTCCTCGCCTACGGTTTGTGTGGGCAAGCCACCGCCGGCATCCGCGCCCCGCTGGGTGGTTGCCGCGTCGTCGTGCCGCGCGCACGATTGCATCACCCTCTTTCTTGGCAGTCACGCGCTCTACCGCGATGAATTCGAAAATCACCCGGGATGTAATGGTACGCGCTCGATTACATCGAACGCGGCAAGCATTCCGGCTTGACGCTGACGCTCGGCATGACTACGCTAAGCTCGAACGTGGCGGCGGTCTATGCCGAGTACGTTGCCAACTACGGCAAAGACAATGCGGACTATTTGATGGACGTGATGGGCGCGTGGCAAAAACATTACAGCCACGTCGCGGTCATTGACTTGGGCATCGGCGACAACGCGGCGGTTGAAGCCAAAGTCCAAGCCGACGCCGCGCGCCATGGTTGGATTTTCGAGCGCGTCGCCGGTAATTTGATTTTGATTCGCCGTTTGTCAGAGGGTGATTGGGCAAACGACTTTCTCCTGCTCCAACCTGGCGAGCATATCGCAATAAATTGTCTGAGCGATTGCTGTTGCCGCGCATCTGTGTTATACTTTTGGGCGATGCCAGTGCCCAATCATTTCATCCCCAATCGCGATTCGCGCGTGTTCGCGCCTTTGCGCGATTTTCTCCACGCGCCTCCTCAGAGCGTTGTCGCAGAGTACATCGCCGCGCTCACCGCGCCCGGCGATGTGGTGCTGGATCCATTCGGCGCGCTGCCCAACGTCGCGCGCGCGGCGGTGGCACTGGGGCGACGCGCCATCGTTGTCGAGAGCAATCCGCTGTGGGCGTGGTTGGCGCGCGCGCTGGCGACCTTGCCGCCAGCGGCGGAGATAGATGCCGCGCTCACCCGCTTGGGCGATGTGCCAAAAGATGACGTGGCGTTGCGTACACATCTCGAACAGCTCTACGTAACGCGCTGCGCGGCGTGCCAGCAACTCACGCCTGCCGATTATTTCATCCGCACGCGCGCGGGCGGCTTGGTCGCGCGGCATTACACCTGCGCGCACTGCGGCGTTACGCGCGAGGATGCCGCCACCGAAGAGGATTGGAAACGCGCCGATGCGATTGCCGCGCGCGGCATCCACTATCATTTTGCTCTCGCGCGCGTGCTACCCGAAAACGGCGCGTTCGCGGAACGCCTCCGCAAGATGCTCGATCTGTACACGCCGCGCAATTTGTCCGCGCTGGCAACGCTCACGCAAAAAATCGAAGCGCGTTTTCACGCCGCGCGCGAGCAGACGATCTTGTTGTTACTCCTCTTGCACGCGCTCGAACGCGGTGCATCGTTTTTTGCAAAGCCGGATGCAACGCCCGAATTGATGTCGCATCCGCAATTCGTCGAATTCAATCTTTGGCGCCAAATCGAGGCGGCGGCGCGCGCGCTGACCACGTCGCCACCCGCGCTCGAACTGGCGGAATCGCCCAGCGCGGTGATGAACGCCGCGGCGCGCGTTTTTATCGGACGCGGGAACGCCAAGACGCTCGCGCGCGATTTGCCGCGCGATTCGGTAGCGCTCGTCCTCACCGCGCCACCGACGCGGCGGGTAGCGGTGTGGGCATTGGCGTACTTTTGGGGCGCGTGGATTCTGGGACGCGCGGCGGTTCAATCGCTGGTGCCGTTTCTGGACACGCGCAAAGGCGCGGCGTGGGAATGGCGTTGGTACGCCGATGGGCTAGATAGCGCGTTCAAGAGCATCGCGCAGTTTGGACGCACCGATGCGCCCGCGGTGCTGGTCTTTGACGCGGCGTGGCATTCCGTTCTCGAAGCGTTGTTGCTCGCGGCGGCAGGCGCACGCTGGAAACCCGAAGCGTTCGTGTTTCAACCGCGTCTGGGTGATTTGCCGCGCCACGAGTTCGATGATGTGTGGGGCGAGTATCGCCTCGCGTTTGTTCACGCAGCGGCAGATCGCCGACCGCTGACCGATGTGCCGACTTTGGAAAAACGCATCCGCGCGTCGGCGTTGGCGGCGGCGAATGAAATTTTTGCGCGGCGCGGCGAAGCGCTCGCGTTCTCTTTCGTGCATCACGCGGCGTTCGTGCGGATTGCGCGCGAGGGCTGGTTAGCCGACGCGCGCGCGACGCCGTTGAAAATGTCGCCGGGGCGCTTTGTTCATAACGCTGTGCTGGCGGGCTTGCAAGATGGTTACGCGGACGATTTCGATCACTCCTCCAACGCCAATCAATTCGTTTGGTTCCGCCGTTCTCACGCTTTGGACGTGCCGCTGATCGAGCGCGTGGAGGCGGAGGTGCGCGCTCTGCTATCGCGCGGCGTGACCTCGCGCGAGGAATTGCAGGACGCGCTCTACCGCAAATTTCCCGGCGATCTGACGCCGGAAGCCGGGCTAATCGAGTTGTGCGCGGCGGCGTACGCCGAACCGGTGACGGAGGCGGAACGCGCGCGCGCGATGAACGCGCTGGCGCGGTTGGGAGAGCGGCTGGGCTACCAAACGATTTCGGATTTCAGATTTCAGGTGTCAGATTTGTCACCATCGGCAATCGAAAATCGAAAATCGAAAATCGAAAATTTCGATGTGGTGTGGCTATCGAACGGTGAGATGGCACACGCGTTTGTGTGGCGCGTACGCGCGGCGTTCGCTGATCTCGCGCAGATTCACATCGCGCCGACGCGCGGGTATGTCATCGTTCCAGAGCAGTGGGTGGCGTTGATGCGGGAAAAGACGCGCCGTTTGCCGTACCTCGCGGACGCGTTCTATGAGGCGGGCTGGAATTTTGTGCGCCTTGCGGCGGTGGAGAAATTGCTCACACAAGAAAAGGTCGAGCGAAGTGATGTCGCGTTGATTACTGGATTGATTCCGCCGTTGATGGCAGCGCGCGCTCAGTTGGGGTTGTTGTGAGGGCAGACGACAGACGACAGACGACAGACGACAGACAACAGACAACAGATGACAGACAACAGACAACAGACGACAGACGACAGACGATAGTGGGTAGATAAAATTGAGGGGAGGAGAATGATGGGGCATAATTTCCGAGAGTTGAAAGTTTGGGAGCGCGCAATGAATTTTGTGACGGAAATTTACCGATTGACCCGAACGTTTCCGAAAGATGAGTTGTATGGACTAACAAGCCAAACGCGCCGTGCTGCCACATCGGTTGCTTTGAACATTGCAGAGGGTTCAGGCGCAAGTAGCAACGCCGAGTTCATTCGTTTTCTCGAAATGGCTCGGCGTTCAGTTTACGAAGTCATTGCCGCACTCGAAATCGCGCAACGTCTTGGATATTGTCAAAACGCGCAGATAGCGCCACTGCAAAAAGAGGCAGATGAAATCGCGGCAATGCTTTCTGGGCTGATCAAGCGATTGCGGACGACAGACCACAGATGACAGATGACAGACCGCAGACAACAGACCACAGACCACAGATGACAGACCACAGATGACAGACGACAGACTACAGACGACAGACTACAGACGACAGACCACAGACCAGATGGTTCTTGTCTGTTATCTGATGTCTGTTATCTGATGTCTGATGTCTGATGTCTGTTATCTGATGTCTGTTGTCTGATGTCTGATGTCTGTTATCTGATGTCTGATGTCTGTTATCTGATGTCTGATATCTGTTGTCTAATGTCTGACGTATTTCGCACCACGTATGTCGCTACGCCACTGGCGATGAGTTCCACGGCGGCGCGCTGTGTCTCCGCGCGTCCGCCAAATGTGTTTGCGTCCACAAGAACCGCGATAACGCGCACGCCGCGCCGCTTGATTTCCCGCAGCGCTTGAACGTACTCCAACTCCCCCGATGGCGTGATCGCGACGAGGGTGTGGTTGCGGCTGAGGCGCGCGCCTTCGTACGCGACCACATCGGCAAAGCGCATCCGTCCTTCGGCGCGCAACACGGCTAACACTTCGAGTAGACGATTCAATTGGCGCTCGCCGCGATCGGGCTGGACGATTTCGCGCGCGTGCCCGTAGGCGACAAAGCCGACCGCGCGCTGCTGGCGCAAGAAATATTTGGCGATGGATGCCGCCAGCGTGATGCCGTACTCTTCCGTGCTGGGCGGCAAATGCAAATGCTCGCTGGGCAAGCCCCACCCTAACTCATCCTGCGCGCGCCACGCGTCGGCGTACCACTGACTCGCTTGCGCGGCGCGTTCCAAATCCAGATAAATCCACACCTCCGCGCTCGGATCGAGTTCGAATTCTTTGACGATGAGGCGTTCCATCCGCGCGCTCGAACGCCAATGGATGCGGTTGAACGAATCGCCGGGCGCGTATTCGCGTGTGCCGGCGACGTTCGTCGTGATGTGATGCGTGCGGCGCTGCAACGCTTCGCCGCCACTTTGTTGTCCAGACAGCGGCGCGAACGTTGCCAGTTCGATCGTCGCAGGATAGACGGTGATCGCGCGCGTGGCATCGTGGAGGCGGCGTTGGAACACAAACAAACCGAAGGGATCGCCGCTGGCGATGGTGAGCGGGCCCAGCCGAAAGCGCCCGCGTTGCCGGCAGAGCGTTCGCACTGTCCAGCCCCACCGCGCGCGCGCGCCGAGCGCGTTCAGTACGCGGCTCGCGCGATGCGCCGGCAATTCCGAGTCATCGCGCACTTCGATCCAGATTTTCGTCAGGCGACCGGTGTTGTGCGCTAGAAATTGCTCTTCGGCAAGACGCCCCACCTGGGAGCGCGGCGTGATCGTTTTGCGTTCGATGCGAAAAGTGGTGATGCTATACAATGCCCACAGGAACGCGAAAATTTCCATCGCGAGGATGAGATACGCGAGGCGAAAGAAAATCTCGTGTCCGGTTTGATAAGCCAACACCAAAAGAATTCCCAGCACAAGGAGCAGGACGCCGTGTCGAGTCGTGACGCGCCACGCGCCACCGGCGAGAGGAAGCCAGAGAGGATGCGCGGTGATTGCGGAGGTTCGATTGCCGGTTTCGGATTCGCCTGAAGATCGGCGAGCGAAAATCGGCAATCGAAAATTAAAAACTGCACCGAGCCGTTTCATTGCGTTGGAGGCGCGTCCGGCGGTCGGTCGGGCGGAGTTTCTGGGGGCGGAGGCGCAGGGTTTGCCGGGATGACACTCACATCACCTTTTTGCTGCAACAAGCGATGATATTCGATGAACCAATCGAGAAGATCGGCTTGGTTGCGGCGGGCTTGTTCCATTTGTTGACGATCTCTATACGCATTGCGTCGGCGAAAGATTTCTTGAGTTGCCCATTGCGGATTGGAAACTTTTTTGAACACCAATTGTCCCTGACCACCTGCTGTTTCGATCGTCAAATCGCCAAAGTTGAGGAGGTTGGCAATCAAGTTGGGTTTGCTGTACGAAACATTTTGGATGCGTTCTAGCGTCGTCTCCACCAGGCGTTCTTTGAGTCGAAACGGACTGCGTTCGATGTCGAGCACGCGTTCGTCGGTCAGTTGATAGATGTCATTGCGCCAGTCCTCGTAGTTGTACCACGCCAGGAATCCAAAGAAGAGGAGCGCCAGAGACCACAGCGCGATAAAGAGTAGTCGCTGTACGAGTCCGGTGGAATTCCACGTGGCGAAGAGAATGGCGGGTCCGAGTACCAAGATGACGGCAACGATTGCCAGCCAGCGCCCTGTGCGCGCGAGCAGATCCAGCCAGTGCTTGCGCCACGTGATTCGACCTTGCTCTTCGATTTGCAGACCGAGGAGATCGTTCAGTCGTTTGCCCACGCCGCTTCGGCGACGCTGCCGAATCGGCATTGGAGGTGGTGGCGCGCCGAGTTCCGGCAATCGAGGTGGAGCGATGGGCGCGCCAACTTGGGGTGGAGTGATGTAGCGATACAGTTCTTCGCGGATTTGCGCGCGCATACGTTCGCGCTTTTCCAGTTGCACGCGCGATTTGACTTGTTCGATTTGCTGAAAAACATTCTCGCGCACGTGCAGGCGGCGTGGCACGTACTCAAAACTGATGTCAATCTGATGCCCAGCCGTTTCGATGCGGATGTCAGAAAATTCGAGCAGGCGCGCAAAGAGTCCTTGCGCAGTCTCGTTCACATTTGTTACCTGCTCGATGGGCGCTTCCAATCGCTCTTCGAACAGACCGATGACGCGTTCCAATCGAATGACGCGCTTGTTGGTGAGGATGAGCCAATCGTTTCCCCAATCCAAAAGCGTCCAAGTGAATCCGCCGATGATGAGCAGGAGGAGAATCGCCCACAGGATTGCGCCCACAGGTCCCAACAATTGGCCAACTTCCGGCGATGCGCTTTGAATCAATGTGAAGATGAGCGCGAGCAGAAGCAACGCGCCCGCGCCAATGCCCGGCAGGCGCAACATCAGGAGGAGCGCGTACGGATGTCGGCGCGTTTGCACAACGACGTACTCGCCTTCGCCGAGCCACTTGAAGCGACGCCCCGCGAGTTTCTTTTGAACGTCGGCGCGGATGTTGAGCTGCGCTTTGATGTCGGGGTGCGCGTTGAAAAAGATGTCCCATTCGTTTTTGGGCAGGAGGTACAAATCCGCTTCTTTCGAAAACACTTCGGCGGTGGTGTCGTGCGGAATGCCGGTCAAGAGGGACGTTTCGCCAAAGTAGCGCGGCGCGCTGTAGTAATCTACCACGTGTTCTTGGCCGCGCGCGTCCATCTGGCGCACGCGCAGCACACCAGCCGTCAGAATGTAAAACGCGTCGCCGGGGGTGCCCTGCGCGAAAACAACATCGCCCAACTGATAGCGTTGGTGATGAAACAGGTGCGCGATCTGCGCCAACGCTTCCACGTCGAGTGGCGCAAAGAGCGGAACTTGGCGGAGTTGTTCAACCGGGATCATCAGGATTTCCGATTCAGAGTTGTTCTTTCAATTTTTGCGCCGCCGCGCGCGTCATTCCTTCGACGGTCAGCAACTCGGCAATCGAGGCGGCGCGAATTTTATCGAGCGAGCCAAAGCGCGCAAGGAGCGCGCGCCGGCGGCGCGGTCCAATGCCGGGAATCGCGTCGAGTTGCGATGCCAAGCCGACTTTGGTTCGCAGGGCGCGGTGATATGTGACACCAAAGCGATGCGCTTCATCGCGAATGCGCTGCAGCAATTTTAACGCTTCCGATGATTTGGGCAAACAGAGCGCATCGGCGCGGTTGGGCAAAAACACTTGTTCCTCTTGCTTTGCCAAGCCAATCAGGTTCACCCCTTCGATGCCGAGTTCGCGCAACACGGCTTGCGCCGCGCTCACCTGTCCCTTGCCGCCGTCAATGATCACCAAGTCGGGCACGCGCGTCCACGCGTCATCCGAGGAACGAGAGGCGAGGGGCGAAGCGCGCCTCTCCGTGTCTGCCGGTCTCCCCGTCTTTTCTTCATCTCGGGTCGCGCTGACCAATCGTCGAAAGCGTCGTCGCAGCACTTCTTGCAAACTGGCGTAATCGTCCGCGCCCTCCACCGTTTTGATTTTGAATTTGCGATAGTCGCTTTTCTTTGCCGCGCCGCGCTCGAACACGACCATCGCGCCGACGGAATTCGTCCCTTGCGTATTGGAAATGTCGTAACATTCCATTCGTAGTGGTGGATTTTGTAGCCCCAGCGCTTCTTGCAATTCTGTGACGGCGCGCATCTGCTTGGTTTCGTCGGCGAGCCATTGCGCTTTCAAACTAGCGAGTGTGATGCGCGCATTTTCCTCTGCCATCGCGACCAGTTCTTTGCCCTGTTGATTGCGCGGCACGCGCAGAACAACTTTTTGACCGCGCGCGCGGTTCAGCCATTGTTCGATGATGTGCGCTTCGTCAATCTGGTCGGGCAGCAAAATTTCGGGTGGGACGTACGCGGCTTCGTCGTAGAACTGCTTGACGAACGATGCCAGCACTTGGTCGGTGTTCTCGTCCTCGGTGCCTTCCAGCACAAAGTATTCTCTGCCGAGCAACTTGCCGCCGCGCACGAAAAAGACCTGCACGCACGCCGCGTCCTCTTCGCGCGCGAACGCGATCACGTCTTGATCGAGCATCAGCGGCGAGACGACTTTTTGGTGTTCGGTGATGCGCGCGAGCGCTTGGAGTTGATCGCGATAGCGCGCGGCGCGTTCGAATTCCAACTGCGCCACGGCTTCGTCGAGGCGCGCGCGCAGCGCGGTCGTCACCTCGTCCGTTTTGCCTTGCAGGAACTTGCCCAGCCGATCGATCATCGCGCGGTATTCTTCGCGCGATGCCGCGCCGATGCACGGCGCGAGGCACAAGCCGATGTCGTAGTACAAACAGGCGCGCCGGTCGCGCCCGGTGATTTCGCGGTCGCAGGTGAGGTACGGAAAGATCTTGCGCAGCGTGTCGAGTGTCTCGTGGACTGCCCAGACCGCGGTAAAGGGTCCGAAATAGCGCGCGCCATCGTTGTCCATTCGCCGCGTGACATAGACCTTGGGAAAGGGTTCTTGCCACGTGATTTTGATGTACGGATAACGCTTGTCGTCCTTGAGCCGCACGTTGAAATGCGGCTGGTGTTTTTTGATGAGGTTACATTCCAGGACGAGCGCTTCCAGTTCTGTTTCCGTGACGATGAACTCGATATCGCGGATGCGTTCGACCAGCCGCCATACTTTGGCGTCTTGGTGGTGCGGCGCGTGAAAGTACGAACTGACGCGATTCCGCAGGTTGATCGCTTTGCCGACGTAGATAATTTCCCCGCGTTCATCCTTCATCAAATAGACGCCGGGATTTGTCGGCAGCGTATCCAGAATTTTTTGGATTTCGGGGCGAGGCGTGAAGGTGCTCATCGTAGCGATTGGGTTGATGTTATCGTACAAGTTTCTCGGCAAGTTTTGACTTGGGCCTAGCGGTCGTATATTTCCCGCTGTTTTCCAGCATCATCAATTGTTGTTGATGAACCAAGCCGGGTTTTCGTCTTTGAAAGGAGAGTCTATACCTTTCCTCGATCTTGCCTTGGGCAAGCCGGTCTTGGATCATCCGATAGTATTTCTCATCAATTTCTGCCGAGACGAATTGTCGTCCCAGTCTCTTGCACACTTCCAATTCCGATCCGCTACCGCCGAATTGCACCAGCACGATGTCCCCCGGCAGAGTACAGGACTTGATGAGTAATTCGGCAAGTTGTTGCGGAATCTGACAGGCGTGGAACGTTTTTTCCTTGCTGACGTTCTTGACTAGATTGAAATACAACCAATCGTACGGCATTCGCCCTTTTGAACCATCGGCAATGTTCTTTCGGATTCGTCTGTCGGTAGGGTTTTGGTACGGTACGGCAACCTGATCTTTGTAGAATCTGTTATCGCGCGTTTTTCGGCAGTGCAGAATACTCCGATGCGCTGTAGTGAAGCGCTTGGGGCTATGCCCAATGTTGGAATTAAAGACCCAGACGTAATCCAACACTTCGTAACATGCGGCATCGAGAAAGTGTACGCGCAAATAGGCGTTTTGCTTGGGGTAATTCACCAGGAACATGTTCCCATCGTCTTTTAGCACTCGCAACGATTCTCTGGCTAACTCGATGTACCATTCGACATACTCATCGAAACTCCGCGTGTAGGATCGATCGCCGTATTTGACACCCACGTTGTAGTCGGGATCTCCGTACACCATATCTACGCACTGGTCTGGTAATTGGCGTAGGAGATCCATAACGTCCCCCAAATAGACGTGGTTCAACAATTCGTTCGGAACTGCCGATGGCATATCTTACCTCTTGATGAGATTGTATTGAGATTTCTTCAGCAATCTTATCGAGCCCATATCATCTTCGTCATCAAAAGTGTAGTTGTATAATCGTAGCACAGAACGGTCCTGATGACGTTCTCGAAGTATGTAGCATCCCGTAATCATTCTGATTGCGAGTCCAAGTTCAGAGATGATGGATTTGTAGTACTTGAAAGGGTGAAAGAGTTGGTATACCGCAAAATCCTCCGGCGTTCCATTTTTCCCTTCGAAAACGGTCACAACACCATCCAGTTCCATCGTC
>Ga0209018_1003107_pt1 | contig 10872 bp, 11 predicted proteins | sample YNPBryBLVA2012_FD_185814 | JGI IMG/M metagenome (GOLD analysis project Ga0209018, IMG submission 185814) | Anoxygenic and chlorotrophic microbial mat microbial communities from Yellowstone National Park, USA - YNP Bryant BLVA 2012 (SPAdes)... ...
GGCAGCCAAAACCGAACGCGCGCAAATCGCTATCGAGCGCGACGCGACAACAACCGTGATCGCGATTGTGACGGTCGGCATCAGCCACCCGACTGCCGCAGGCATCACACCAGCCGCACCCATCACGGCGAACACGATCAACATCATCGTCATTGCCGATGCGCGCGTGTCCACCGCCGCGCGCGTCAATGCCATCATCACTGCGACCGAGGCGAAAACGCTCGCACTGATCGAACACGACATCCGCGCGCCCGAGGGTTCGCTCGCCAGTGGCACCGGCACCGATTCGATAGTGATGGCGACGACGGAACGCGGTGCGGCGTACGAGTACGCCGGACCGATTTCGCCGCTCGGCGCGCTGATAGCGCGGGCGGTACGACGCGCGGTGCTGAGAGCGCTGGATGGGTGACGGACGACGGATGACGAAGGACGAAAGACAAAGGACGGATGACGAACGACGCAGGACGGAGGACGAACGACGAATGACGAACGAAGGACGAAGGTCTGTCGTTCGTCCTTGGTCCTTCGTTCTTCGTCTACTTGCCGCGGTCGCACTCGATTGGCTTATTGGCGATCCGCCGAACGCGCTGCATCCGGTCGCGTGGTTCGGCAAAATCGTCCAGGCGATGGAGCATCACGCGCCGCGCGACAATCCACGCGCAGAGTTGTGGTACGGCGCAGGGATGACCGCGAGTGGCATCGCGCTTGCCGCGCTCCCAGCGTTGTTGTTGGAGCGATGGTTGCGCACGCGAACAAGTGTGTGGTGTATCACACTCGCCGCGCTCGCGCTCAAACTGACCTTCGCGTGGCGCGGCTTGATTCGCGCGGGACAAGCGGTGCAGCACGATCTGGAAACGCGCGCCGCCGACGCCGCCCGCGACGACTTGCGCGCACTCGTCAGCCGCGATACGCGCGCCCTCGACACAGCGCAACTGTCCGCCGCCGCCATCGAATCGCTGGCGGAGAATGCGAGCGATTCGTTCGTCGCGCCGCTGTTCTACTTTGGGCTGTTCGGTTTACCGGGGGCATTTGTGTATCGCGCCGTCAACACACTCGATTCGATGATCGGTTATCGCGGGCAGTACGAGTTTTTGGGCAAGGTCGCCGCGCGCCTTGACGACGCGCTGAATTTCATTCCTGCGCGTCTCACTGCGCTCTTGCTCGTCCTCGCCGCGCGATTCACGCGCAACGATGCGCGCCGCGCGTGGCAAACAATGCTGCGCGATCACGCGCGCACCGAAAGCCCAAACGCGGGCTATCCGATGAGCGCGATGGCTGGCGCGCTCGATGTGCGGCTGGAAAAAGTGGGGCATTACGTTTTGAACGAACACGGTCGCGCGCCGCAACCGCGTGACATCGCGCGTGCGGCGAGGATTGTTTCGCTTGCGCTGGTATTTGGCGTGGTGGCGAGTGTGTTTTTTCAAATCTTAAATCGAAAATCTGAAATCTGAAATCTGAAATCGAAAATGTCAATTCGACCTCGCCCCGAAATTGAACGTCTCGCGCCCGTCGCTCACGGCGGTTTTCACAGCACGCACGCCGAAGACTGGATTGATTTCAGTTCCAACGTCAATCCGTACGGTCCCTCGCCGCGCGTGTGGGACGCGCTGCGCGACGTGCCCATCGGTCGCCATCCCGATCCGCGCGCCACGCCGCTGCGCGATGCGCTTGCCGAGCGGCAAGGTGTTGACGCGCGTCAACTCATCGTCGGCAACGGCTCGATCGAGTTGATCTATCATCTTGCCGTCGCGTACCTGCGCACCAACGATCGTGTCCTCATCGTCGCGCCGACGTTTGGCGAGTATGCCGCTGCCGCGACGATGATGGGCGCGCGCATCGTCGAGCATCGCACGCGTCCCGAGAACGATTTTGCGATGGACGTGGACTCGATCGTCGCGCAGGCGCGCGCGGTTCGTCCGCGCGTACTGTTCATCTGCAACCCCAACAATCCAACGGGAACGTACCTCGCGCGCGACGACATTGAAAGAATTTTGCGCGCATGCGACAGTACGCTCGTGGTGCTGGACGAGGCATTCGTCCGATTTGTGGCAAACGCGTGGGACGCGCATACTTTGCGGTACGATAATCTGCTGATTTTGCGTTCGCTCACCAAAGATTACGCGCTCACCGGTTTGCGCGTCGGCTACGCGCTGGCGTCGGCGACGATCATCGAGTCGCTCGAACAAGTACAACCGCCGTGGAGCGTGAACGCGTTCGCGCAAGCCGCCACGCTTGCCGCGTTGGACGATGAACAACATTTGCGCGACTCGCTCGCCGCGCTCGCGCGCGCGAAAATCGCGCTGGTGGATGATTTGACGCGGCTTGGTTGGCGCGTCGTACCTTCGACGACGCACTTTTTCCTCGTGCAAGTCGAATCGGCGACAGAGTTGGCGCGGCAACTGCGCGCGCGCAAAATCGTCGTGCGCGATGGCACATCGTGGGGCTTGCCCAATTTCGTTCGCATCGCCACGCGCACGCCGGCGGAAAACGCGCAATTGGTGCAAGCGTTACAATACATACGTGATGCGTAATGCGTGAGACGTGATCGGTGGTGGTCAAGTAATGAGTGATAGGTTGTCACGAGCGTCATAAATGACGCAACTACAAACCACAAATCAAACTACAAATCACTCTCAACAGCATTGGTGGAATGAACGGAATTTTCACCATGCTCGCGCATCCCGAATCCAAAATCTCCAATCTCTAACCTGCCTCCCGCTTCCGCCTCCCGCCTCCCGCTCCTGCCTCCTGCCTCCCGCTTCCCGCCTCCCGCCTACTCTGGTTTGGGTGGTGCCTCTGCCACGATGTAGAGCGGACGATTTTTCACCTCGTCGTAGATGCGTCCCAGATATTCGCCGAGGATGCCGAGGAAGATGAGTTGCACGCCGCCGAGAAAGAGAACAGCGATCAACGTGGTGGCTTGCCCACCGAAAAATTCTTGCCCCAACACAAAACGCAAGATCGCGACGATGGGAATTGCGATGAGCGCGAGGAGCGAAATCCACAATCCCAGCGTCGTGGCGAGTTGCAACGGCACGTACGAAAAACCGGTGATGGCATCGAGCGCGAACTTGAACATTTTCTTGAACGGATACTGGGTCGTGCCAGCATAACGTTCGTGTCGTTCGTACAAAATACCGGTTTGCTTGAAACCGACCCAGACCGACAAGCCGCGCATAAAGCGATGATGTTCACGCACCTGCCGCAGCGCCAAAACCACTTGCCGATCAATCAAACGAAAATCGCCGGTGTCGGGTGGAATATCAATCGAGGCGAGTTTGCGGATGATGCGATAAAAGAGCGCGGCAGTGAACAGTTTGAAGAACGTTTCGCCGCGCCGCTTGGCGCGCTGCGCGTAGACGATTTTGAATCCTTCTTTCCACTTGGCGACCAGGTCGTGAATCACCTCGGGCGGGTCTTGCAAATCCGAGTCAATGATGACTACCGCGTCGCCTTCCGCGTAATCAATCCCCGCGCTGATAGCGATTTGATGTCCAAAGTTACGTGAAAAGATGATGAGTTTGACGCGCGGATCCTGCGCGCGCAACTCGCGCCCGATCTCCGGCGAACGATCGCGGCTCCCGTCGAAGACGAGAATCAATTCGCAGTCACCATCGAGTTGATCCATCACCGCGCGCGTGCGGCGATAGAATTCGGGTAGCGTTTCCTCTTCGTTAAAAACAGGCGCTACAATCGAGTAGCGCGGTCGTGGTTCAGTCATTCGTTCCTATCTCCTCTGCCAGTGGAGTAAGCCGTTCCAATTTCCAGGGTTCAACGTGCGGCGCGACAGAACACGCCGTGCTCAAAATGTATCCACCGCCGCGTTTGCCGATGCGGATGCGTTCGGTGGCTGCGCCCGTTCGCGGCTGTTCATCGTCATCCTTTGAGCGCGCCGATTCGCAGTCCTTGCATGAAATATTTTTGGAACGCGAAGAAAAAGATGATCATCGGAATTGCGGCCAACGCCGCGCCCGCCATCAGCAAACCATAGTTCGTGCCGAACTCACTCGTGTGAATGAACGAGAGTCCCACCTGCAAGGTGAATAAATCGGGATTTTGCAGAACGATGAGGGGCCACAGAAACGCGTTCCAATAGCGTTGAAACGAAAAGATGGCTGTGACGGCTAGCCCCGGCGTAGCAAGCGGCAAAATGATTTTTGTGAAAATCGTCCACTCGGACGCACCGTCAATGCGCGCGGCTTCTTCCAATTCGCTTGGCAGCGTTTGGATGTACTGTTTGAGCAGAAAAATGCCAATCACGTCCGCCAGACCGGGCAAGATCACTCCCGCAAAGGTGTTGACCAGTTTCCATTGCGTAATCAGCAGGTAGAGCGGCACGAGTGTGACCTGCCCCGGAATCATCAGCGCGGCAAGAATCATCGCAAACAGAACATTGGCGCCGGGAAATTTGCGTTTGGCAAACGCATAGCCCGCCATCGAATCGAACAAGACGTGGATGGCGGTGCTGAGCAAGGTGATGAACGCCGTGTTGAGGAACCAGACGTAGAGGCGTGGCACGCGCCACACCGCGTCCGAACCGGGAATCGGAATCTTGGTGACACCACTTGCCTTGAGAATCGCATCAAAGTTGTCGAACGTCGCGTTCACCGGAATCAAATCGGGAGGTAGTTTGACCGTTGAACTTGCCGGCGTGAGCGCGGTGTTGAAGAGCCAATACAATGGGAAGAGACTGATGACCGCGACAATCGTGAGAATGATGTACGTAAATATTTTCAGCAGGTAAGACATGGCGTTCCTTGTGGCGGTGATGTGAAATTAGTACTCGACATCCGTACTCAGAAATTTGAATTGGACGAATGAAAACGCCGCGATGATCGCAAAGAGGATGAGCGCTTGCGCGCTGGCGCGTCCGTAGTTGAAATCGCTGAAGGCGGTCTGAAAGATCAATTGCACAATCGTCATCGTCGAATTGATGGGACCCCCGCCGGTCATAATGTAGACGCGCTCGAAGATTTGAAACCCAGCGATGGTGTAAATCACCGTAAGATACAACGTTGTTGGTTTCAGCAGCGGAAAAGTGATGTGGATGAGTTTTTGCAACGCGTTCGCGCCTTCCACGTCCGACGCTTCATAGTACTCGCGCGGAATCGCGCCCATCGCGGCTGAATAGAGAACAACGCCACTTCCCGGAATGATTAGGATCGTGCTGAGGACGATGCTCCACAACGCAATGTCCGGATTCTGCAACCACAGTACTTTGGGCAAACCGATCAGCGTGAGCAAGAAATTGAAGAAACCATAATCGGGTTCAAAAATCCAAATCCACACCAGCGCGATGATGACAATACTTGTGACGTTCGGGAGGTAGAACGCGCCGCGATACAACGATTGAATTTTGTTGGACAAGGGTTGAATCAGCGCGGCAACGACGAGTGAGGAAATAATCCACGCGATCACAACGCAGACCGCATAGACGAATGTGTGACGGAGCGATTCCCAGAACAGTTGACTGTTGGCAAGGTCTTGAAAGTTCTTCAATCCTACCCACGTGCTTCCGCGCAAATCCACTTTTTGGAACGCTAGCAAAAACGCTTGCGCGACCGGGTAGGCGATGAAGATGAAAAACAAGATCATACTCGGCGCAATGAAAAAATAACTCCACTTGTGCTTGTTCCAAAAATTGATGATCAAATGTAACCCGCGTCTAACCGAATGTGTGTTCATTCTATCACCTTGATTGAGCGGTGACCGCAGACCGCGACGGGGCGCGATCTGCGGTCCGGGCTATGAGCGGCTGACTACTTGTTCAGCGCATCGAGTTCTTTTTGGTACTGCGGCGCAATCTCATCCATCGCTTGCTTGGCAGTCTTTTTGCCGAGGATGATGGCTTGCAGTGCCGCGCCATAGTTGTTGCCGAGTTCGGCAGAGGTTGCAACGGGCGCTTCGTACACGCCGTACTCTACCAACTTGGCAATCACCTCGCGATTTGCGTTCGTCGAATAGCCGGTGTTGCTGCGGCGCAAGCCCGGCGCCAGTTGCCAGCCCTGTACGTCCTTGGCGACCTGACTGCCGGTCAAATACTTGGCGAACTCGTGTGATGCTTTCAACTTGGCTTGGTCACTCACGTTGACAACGGCAAACAAACCGAACGCGCCATTCGTCACCATCTTTCCCATTGCGCCAATCGGCGGCGGCACCACGGCGAGCGGGAAATTCTCCTTTTCCAAATCGGGGATAAAGCCGGGAGTACTCATCAAGATCGCGACGGTCTTGCGATCCTTGAACTGCGCGCGCACGCCGGCTTGATCCACTGTGCCAAAGTCGGGTGGAGTGCATTTGTGCACCAACGCGAGATCGGCGATCTTTTGCAATGCCGAAACGCCTTCGGGTGAATTCTGCACAAATTTTTTGCCATCGGGGCTGAGGATGCGGCCGCCGTCAATGTACATCAGCGGATAGTACTCGACCGCACCCCACTTGGACGACGAGGTGAACCCGTAGACCTGAGTACCATCGGCGCGTTTGAAGGTGAGTTTCTTGCACGCATCCACGAATTGATCCCATGTCCACGGTTTTGCCATCGAAGGGGGTTCCACACCACGTTCTTTGAAGATGTCGGTGTTGATGAAATTGCTGATGGCGGTCACCCACAGGGGCCACGCCCACACCTTGCCGTCAATCGTCGCGACCTGAAAACCGCTGGGGTAGAAATCTTTCTTGTCCTCTTCGGTCAAGAACGGCGTGATTTCGGAGAGGATACCTTGCTTGGCATAGCGGGGCAAGTTCGGACTGGTCACGCGAAAGACGTTGATGTCGCTCTTGGCAGAGAGCGCGGCTTCCAACTTGGTGTCGCCTTCCGCCGTCCAGGGGATGCCGACGATGTTGATTTTGATGTGGGGGTTGTTTTTCTGGAAAATCTCTACCGCTTTGTCGGTGTTGACCGTGCCTGCATCCGTACCGCCAGCGGTGTAGCCGCGCTGGTAAAATGTGATGGTGACAGGTTGTGGCGCCGCCGTCGCTTTAGGCGCGGCGGTTGGCGCTGTTGTGGGTGCTGCCGGTGCCGCGCAAGCCATCACGATGCCTGCCAGCGCGACGAGTGTGAGTAAAACAAACGAGCGTTTCATTTTTTTCTTCTCCTTGAGATTGGTTAGGTGATTGGGTGAGTAGGTGATTGGGTGATGGGGTGATGGGCATCATCTCCTTTCAGTAGAGTAGATATTTTTGTCGCTGCGCGTCAAAGCGCGCGAGCGCGTGCTCCCATTCGCGCAGCAACGTCTCGAGTGGCTGATTCGTTTGCAACGCGACGCGCGCGCGCGAATCACCAACGAGCAAATCGAAATGCGGTGGATGACCCTCCCAACTCGATGACAGGAATTCAAAGCGTTCGGAGTTTTGCGCGCGACACGCTTGAATGATACGCAAGCCCACCGTGACCGCTCGCAACGCCGCGCGCTCGGTCACGTGAACGTGGACGCCGTAGCACGTTTGCTGCGCGTGCTTGCTTGCCGTTGGGGTGAAGGTGATGGGACGAAAGCGAACGCCCGGCAACTGTTGCGCGTTCAGTTCCTCGGCAAGCGCATGACCGTCCAGAAATGGCGCGCCCACAATTTCGAACGGCAGCGCCGTGCCGCGCCCCTCCGAAAGATTCGTCCCCTCCATCAGACACATTCCCGGATACACCACACTTGCCGCAAAGTGTGACATTCCCGGCGAGGGGGGCACCCATTGCAAGCCGGTCTCGTCGAACCACATCGCGCGCTGCCAGCCGCGCATCGCAATCACATCCAATTCCGCGCCGATGTTCAATTCGGCGTTGTAGAATCGCGCCAGCTCACCGATGGTCATCCCATAGCGAATCGGTAGCGGACCGTGACCGACGAAGGATTGCAGCGCGGAATCGAGAATCGCACCTTCGAGTGTGTTGCCGTTGATGGGATTCGGGCGATCCAGCACGATGAGTGGCACGCGATTTTCCGCGCACGCTTCGAGCGTCAGCGCGAGTGTGGCGGTGTAGGTGTAAAAGCGTACGCCCACGTCTTGCAAATCGAAGAGTAGCACATCCAGATTCGCGAGCATTTCGCGCGTCGGTTTGCGCGTGTCGCCGTAGAGCGAGTAGATGGGCAAGCCGGTGCGCGCATCGTGCCCAGAGGCGATGTGCGCGGCGTCGGGTGCGGACGCGCTGAAGCCGTGTTCGGGTCCAAAGAGCGCGACCAGGTTGACGCCCGCTGCGCGCAGCGCGTCCACGTTCGAGCGCAGATCGCGCGTGACGCCGCTAGCGTTCGTCACCAAGCCGACGCGTTGACGCGCGAGCCGTTGCGGCGCGGTCAGGAGAAGGTCGAGGCCGGGAGTGATGGGTGAACTCATCGGAGTTTCAAGGTGTCTAGCGCGTGTCCAAGTTGCTCAACGATCGCCGGCACGCTCAATGGTTCAATCGGCAGATGATTGGTTGGATCGTTTACGGGATGCAGATGCCAGCCGCGCACGGCATCGAAATCAATCCCCCAAATTCTTTGGTCGTGTTTGATCAGCGCGAACGCTTGAGTTTGCGTGACAGAGTTGAAATAAAACGAGAGAAAGAGTTCTGGATTCACAAAAGCGCGCCCACGCACAACCGGTCCTTCGGGCTGCAGATCAACTTTTGTGACAAGCGGCAGCGTGGCGAGTGCCATCAAGAGGTCTTGGACGAAGCTGGAAGTGTTCATGTGGCTTGGAGCGCTTGGTAATGTTTAAGCAAGGTGACGGCTTGCTCCCATTTCCAGAAATCTTGTTCGACTTCCCAGGAGTAGGCATCCTGACCTAACGTCCCCTCGCGCGCGCGTTGAGCAAATTCATCGAAAGAGAGATGCCATTTATTTTCGAGTTCCGCGATCGTTTGCTTGAGAGTCGCCGTTTTGAAATCAAGGTATTCAGCAAGGACTTGGAATAACGCGGCATCAAGATTAGTGGTCTGGGTTGTACGGATGAGCAACTCACCCAGTTTTGGAGATACAGAGAGCATACCTTCTCCTCGCAAGTAGGACAAATTCCAAATGTGTCCTACTTGAAAATGTAATACGTCCCCTTCTTGTCTCCCATTTTAATCAGCACATCTTTCTCGACCAAATCGGCAAGGTCGCGGCGAATCGTTTCTTCGCTTATGTCGGGGAACATTTCGCGATAGTCGCGGCTGGCGATGCGCGGATGTTGCGCGAGGAAATCGAGCGCGGCAAGTTGGCGTTCGTTCAAATCGAGTGTGCGCCATTTCGCTTTTTCGATTTCTTCGCTCACCAGTTTCTCGCCGGGTCCGCGCAGCGTCACTTTGAAACCGTTGGTCGTTTCGACAAAGCGCGGCGCGGGCAGACCCCACTCGCGCATCTGGCGAATCATCCGGTCAATGCCGTATCCCAGTCGCTCGATGAACCCGAAATCGGCTAGGACCTGCGCGATGACTTGATTGCGCGAAAAGCGTTCCTCGACGATGTTCTCGACGGTGACGTGACCGGGCAACCGTCCCGGACTGTAGACTTCGATGCGGTCGCTGAACATCAGCACGCGAATTTCGTCGCCGCGAATCGCGTAATCGCGATGCGCGACCGCGTTGACGATCGCTTCGCGCACGGCGGGCAGTGGATACTCGGTGCGCTCTTCGCGCTGGAACGCATCGAGGCGCGCGCCGCGCCGCATGTTCGCCGCAAGCCACGCCTCCGCGCGGCGAATCTGTTCGGGGAGCGGTCCGCCGATGACTTGACGCAAGAATTCATCGTCCATCTGTTTGCCGGCGTAACGCGCCAGCAAGATTTCGGCGGAGGGAAAGACGCGCTGCGGTTCGCGCCCGAGCAGCAAATAACCGGAAATGGTGGGACGCCACGTATTGTTTTCTTTGGTGAGACAACCGCGCCGCGCCAGCACATCCATCACGGCATCTTTTTTGGCGGGCGCTTCGCCAAGAAACAAGGCGGCGTATTTTTCGACGAGCGTCGCATCCAAATCGTCCCACGATGCGCCGGGCGCGGGGAGTGTCTCGAAGGTTCCCTCGCCGCGTTCGCGCAAGAGTTGGCGCAACTGGCGCGGACCCAGCGTCACATTTTTCTTGCCTGCGCGCGCCAGATACTTGCCGCGCAAACCGTACGCGTGCGGCAGACCCGGCGCCACTTGAATCACCAGAATTGTTTTGTCGTCGAAAGTCACGCTCTCTGGGCGTGGCAAGATCAACGGCGGGTCACATCGCAAACCAGCGGCGAGCGCTTTGTCGGTGGCGGCATCGGCGTCGCGGATGCCGCGCGTTACGCCACTGTTTGGGTCAACACCCAAAAGCACAATGCCGCCGTTCGTATTGGCGAACGCGGCAAGTGTTTCGGCAAGACGATGCAGCGAAACGCTCTCGACTTCGAACGCGAGCGTTTCGCTCTGCCCTTGTTGGTAGAGCGCGCGGATTTCGTCTGCGTTCATTGTCTAGTGGTTAGATTAGCGATTAGCCATTCAATCTCTAATCGCTCTTACGCGAGCCCCAACGCGTACAACAGGGGGAGCATCCCTTCGCGCGTGGGGGTGACGCGTGGGGTGGGACCGGGTGTGTTGCTAGGGAAGAGAATTGGGCTCAGTTCAAAGCCAATCAAGATGCCGCACATCAGCGCGCAACACGCGGCAAGGAGCAGAACAACGATGACGACGATCATTCGGCCGGCGACGGGGCGCGGCGTCTCGCTGTACGACGGTGACTCGTAACCATAGCCCGTGGGCTGGGAGTACGCGTACGGCGCGCTCTGTCCCTCGCCGATGGGCGTGCCGGCGGGTGGCGTTGGCGCGACGGGTGCCGTCGCCCGCACGTCGGCGCCGCAGTTACCGCAAAAGCGTTGGTTGTCGGGAACGGGATGACCACAGGTGGGGCAATTGACCAATGGGACTCCTTTGGGAATTTTAGATTTTCGATTT
>Ga0209018_1003108_pt1 | contig 10871 bp, 9 predicted proteins | sample YNPBryBLVA2012_FD_185814 | JGI IMG/M metagenome (GOLD analysis project Ga0209018, IMG submission 185814) | Anoxygenic and chlorotrophic microbial mat microbial communities from Yellowstone National Park, USA - YNP Bryant BLVA 2012 (SPAdes)... ...
TGAGGGTGGCGGTGGCGGTGGGTGTGGGGGTGGGCGTGGGGGTGGGGGTTGGGGTGGCGCAGGGTTGGAACGTCATTTCCCAAACGGGCACGTTGCCGTTGCCGATCTCGCGGTTCTCCAGGGTGCCGTCCCCGTCCACGTCCACCAGCACCGGCGGGTCCATGGGCTCGGGGCGCCCACCGCGGTTGTCCAGGTTCGTGTCGAGGTAGAGGTCCTGAACGAAGTCGGCGGGCTGGCCGTAGAGGTCCAGGGCCATGGAGCGGGAGAGGTCGAGAACCACGATGAGGTTGGGGAACACGATGGACCGGGTGATTTGGTTCATGAAGTCGTAGCCTTCTTGATCCGGGTTGGGAGGCGTAGCCCCCCAGCTGGCCGTGGGCAAGGCCAAGCTGGCGCTCAGGTAAGCGGAAAGCACGATTGCCAAAAAGCCACGCTGCCTCATACCCACCTCCTCAGCTCCCACCGTAGACGATCGTGCCGGTGCCCTGCTGGTTCACCAGCTTCTGGGCGATCTGCGACTGGGATGACTGCCCCTCGAAGCTGAACTCCTCCTCGAGGATCTTCACGGCGCGCACGCGCCGGGCCTGAAAACTCAAGCTCGGGTCGGCGCTCCCGGCGACCCACCCTACCGCTACCAGGCGAATCAAGAGATCGCCGTTCGTCGTGGGGCTTTTCGAGGGGTCCGTAGGGTTGTTGCGCACGAACACCGAAAAAAACGCTGGCTGCCCCTTGGCGCCGGTCATGACCACCGGCACGTTGTAAAGCTCCACGCCGTCCGGGGTCGCCAGGTAGGTCCCCAGGTGCTGCCCATCCCAAGAGGAGAGGTCCCCGAAGATCGGGTGCTGGGGTGGGCCGGGGTGTTCCCGCCATGCTTCCGGCGTGGTGGAAGCGTGCTGCAGGAGGGCGTTGGCGTTGTCCACGGTGTAGCCGCCCAAAACTTGCTCCGCACGCCGCAGCCCGGTTTCCGCCGCATACAGCGCGAGCTTGGTCAGGTCCTGGCGACTGGAGACCTGGTCCTCGGCGGTCATCAGCAGCGAGATGGCGATGCCCAGCGCGGTCAGCACCAGCATCACCAAGAGCACGGTAATCAGCGCAGCACCTTTTTCCCGCTTCATGCTCCCTCCCCTCACGATTTCGGGGCGCGGTTGCGCAACAACACCATGGCGGTGGACTGGTAGTGGTAAAAGCGGTCCGGCGCCGCCTGGGGGTCGTGGTTTTCCGCCACCGGCTGCCTGAAGCGGGCCGTGGGTTCCTGCACCGGCGGCAGCTGCGAAGCCGAGCGGGCGGTGATGGTGACCCGCAACGCCACCACGTTGGCCGCGTGCCATGGGCCCACGGTAGCTGGAGGCGTGGGGACCGGTTGGACTTGGTCCTGGACAGGCACGCAGTTCGTAGCCCAACTGCAGTCCTGGGGCAGCCGGTCGTTGCGCACCTCGCCGTTGCGGAAGAAGTACGCCACCTGGAAGTCCTCCACGTTGGGCATCACGGTGAAAAAGCCGTTATCGGGATCGTTGGGGTCGAGGAGGCCGTTTTTCTGCTGCAAGGCTCTTCCCTTGACCCGCAGCGTCACGTAACGCACGCCCAGCGCCACTTGGGGGTTGTCGAGGTTTGGGCAGCATTGGGGTATGTTCCACTTGTCGGAAAGGCCTGGGTTAGCTATTACCCAGATACCTGGAGGCTGGGCGCCCGGTCCGCAGGAATGGCCGCATGCGCTGCAGTTGTTGTCGTTGTCGCCGTCCTTGTAGTCGGTAATCTGCAAAAATGCCCAGTTCCCGTTGCTCCCGAAAAGCACTAAAACGTCGCTCTTTCCGGTGGCCGGGTCGTAGCCTGTGAGTTGTTTGAAGAGGGCCAAATTCGCCGCCGAATCAGGGCACCCCTGGGTGAAACCGATACACAGGTTCACATTCACAGAGTTCGGGCCTCCCTCCCAGCACCCGGTGCTCACGGTGACGAGCTGCTCGGCGCGGGCGAACGTGAGGACGTCAGTCCCGGGGTCCGCCAGGTTGGGGTCGGTGACGTTGTCGTAGGTGAACTGCACCGCACCACCACCGCCCGGCTGCGGCTCCAGCCACACCAAAAGCAGCCCCGGATCCGGGTACTTTTCGGAGCGGGCGTTCATGTCGGTGGCGCCGCGGAGCAGGTAGTGCACATACTCCACCGCGGACCGAGCGGTTTGCCGCGCTTCCACCTGTGCCCGCTGGCGCTCCGCTGACTCCCTGGTGCGGAACAGCAGCTGCGCGCTGGCCAGCAACACCACCACGAGGATGATGAGCGTCACCAGCGCTTCGGGGACCGTGAACCCCCGCTCGCGCCGGCGGGGCACCTCACTTCGGCAGCTGTGCCACATACCTCACCCCTTTTGCAGGGATTGCCATGCCCAGGTACCGAACCCCGGTTTCCCGGGGGTACGCCCGTACGGTCACGAGCCAAAGCTGCCCCTGGTCGGTGAACTCGTAGCGCAGGTCGTAGCGGGCCGAAGCCGCGTCGGCATCCACCACCCGCAGGAACTGCCCCCAGCAGGGGTCGAGAGGGTCGTTGGGAATCGTGACCTCCCCGGTGGGGGGGTTGTCGAAGTCGAAGCCGCAGGTGCCAACGATGGCCGGCACCGTTCCCCCGTACTTCTTCGCGTACTTGGCGATCGAGTAGAGGTAGCGGATCCCTTCCGCGGCCCGCTGGCAGCGGTACTGCAGGTCGGTGCGAGCCAGGGATCCCATGTTGACAAGGTAACCCATGGTGAACAGCTCCACGATGGCTAGGGCAACGAACAGCAGGATCGCCAGGGCCACCAGAACCTCGATGAGCGTCATGCCGTGCTCGCGATGTCTTTTGGTTCGAAGCCGCGGCTTCACCAGAAAGCCCTCCCTCGGAGCATAGTTTAGCAAATCCCGTGCCATCCTTAGCAACATGCTGTTCCCCAAAAGCTTGTTCCTCGGGGTTGGCGAAAAGCCCGAGCCGGGGTTTCCGGAACCCCCTGCTAGTGTGACATCCGGGAACAGCACTCCGGGAGACGTCGCTTGGTATACTCCTGTCATGTCGGTGGCGGCGCAAGCGCGGGGATCCCCTCGGTCCGGCTTGCTGGCCTTGTTTGCCGCGGTGGGGTTCGCCTTGTTTGTTACAGCCTACCGCATCGCCGATTACCCCATTTACTTCTTTTGCGACGAAGCTATCTCGGCCAACTGGGCCGAGCACCTGCTGCGCCACGGCGGCCGTGGGGAGGGCGACGTGCTGCTCCCTACGTTCTTCACCAACGGCCACCGAAAAAACGTGGGGAGCACGGTTTACCTCCTCGTTCCGCTGGTGGCGGTATTCGGCAAGTCGGTGAAGGCCACCCGGGCTTTGAGTGCGGTGCTGGCCGCTGCGGCATCTGGGCTTTTGGGCTTGGCCTGCGCCAAAACCCTCGGGTCGCGGTGGGGTTGGCTGCTGCCGTTGTTCCTGGTGGCTAACCCCGTGTGGTTCCTCCACGCCAGGACCGGCTTCGAGGTGCCGGTGGCGGCGGCGTTTTACGGGGCGTACTTGGCAGCCGCGCTGTTCTTCTTGGCCGGGCAGGGGAGCTGGCTGGTGCCTGGTCTCGTGTGCGCGGCGCTGGCGTTTTACGCTTACGCCCCGGCCAGGCTCGTGGTGCCCGCAAGCCTCGCGGCGTTGGCGCTGGTCTGGCTCGCCACTGGGCGGAAACCCGCGGTCCCCTGGAGCAAAGTCTTGCCAGCTTGTGCCTTGCTGGCTGCCCCGTACCTGCGCTTTCTGCTGCTCGAGCCCCGGGAGCAGTTCGCGCAGCTGCGCCTCTTAGGCTCGCCCTGGGCCGCCGCCGGAAGCGTGGGCGAAGCGTTCCTGCAGAGCGTGAGGAACTACCTCGGTGCTTGGTCTTTCTCCTTCTGGTTCGAGCCACGGGGAGAAGCCGCGGTGCGGCACGTGGTGCTGGATTTGCCGCTCCTTGCTCCCGCCACCGCGCTTTTCGCCGCCTTCGGGGTGCTCGCGTCGCTCACCTGGGGGCGGCTTCCCAACTCAGTACGCTGGACCTTGCTTTCCCACCTTGCAACCTCCCAAGCCTCCGCGTTCTTGATGGAAGCTGGTATCACGCGGCAGCTTTTTTTCGTGCCGGTGGCGGCGACGCTTGCGGTGGTTGGCGGCTCGTGGTTGGCCGAGCGAGGGGGTGGCGTGCTGCGGCGCCTGCTTTCTGTGGGCCTGGCGGTGGTGCTGGGCGCCTATGGGGTGGTCATGCTGGTTCGCGCTCTCGCTCTGGGGCCTACCTGGCACCGGGACTACGGGCTTTACGGCATGCAGTGGGGGGCCGCTGAGGTGTTCGCCGAGGTGAACCGGGTGCTGGAAACCAACCAGGAAGCGGAGGTCGCGGTTTCCCCCACCTGGAGCAACGGTGCCGAGACTCTGGCGCTTTTCTTTCTCGGTGAGCCGCAGCGGGTGGTTTTCCGGACCCCGGATTGGTACGCCATGCGCTTGCGGGAATCCCCAGCGCGTTTGCTGCACGTGCTGACGCCGCCGGAGTACGCGTTCGTGGTTTCCTCGCCGAAGTTCACCAAGCCGCAGCTGCACACGGTCCTCTACTGCCCTGACGGCACCCCTTGCTTTTATGTTTGCCGCTTCGATTACTCCCCCCAGGCGGCAGAGATCATCGGCCAGGAGGCACGGGAGCGAGCCAAACCCGTGGAGGCGCGCCTTACGATTGGGGGGGAGCGCGTGGTGGTGCGCCACTCGCGCTTGGACATGGGGGAAGTGGGGATGGTTTTCGACGGGGATCCCGAAAGCTTGATCCGCACGCTAGAAGCCAACCCGCTGCGGCTCGAGCTGGTGTTTCCCACCGTGCACCGCTTCTTGCGCCTTGAAGCGCGGATCGGCGCGGGGCCAGCGGCGCTGCGGGCTTGGGCGAGAGAGGCAGCGGAGGCTCCGTGGCGAGCGTGCGGCTTGGCTACTTTCCAGGCGGCTCCGGACACGCGAGCTGTCAGTGTGAGCCTCTGCGGTGCCGCGAGCCGGTTCTGGGCCATCGAGGTGGAGAACGCCGGGGAGGGGGAGCCCAGCAACGTGCACCTGTGGGAGCTCGCTTTGCGGGAGGAAGCTGAGCAAAGGGAGGAGCAAGGGCCATGAGCGGGTGGCTTGCGGGGCTCGGGCGATCGCCCTGGGGCGCGTGGCTGGCGCTGGCATCAAGCCTTTTCGGCCAAGCGTTGCTCGAGCCACCGCGGCGGTCGTGGCCCTTGGGTGTGGCCCTGCTGCTGGTCGGGGTTGCGCTGTGGTGGAGGAGTTTGGCAAGCCGCGAGGCCGAGGCTTGCACATTCGAGGTGCGCTTTCCCACGGTGCGGGTACGGTGGGTCTGGATCGGCGTGGCGGCGAGCTTGGGAACAGCCGCTTTTTGGCTTTTCCGGGGCAACCGTTGGAGCTGGCTCAATCTCTCGCTCTGGCTCGGTGCGCTGGTGGCGGGGGTGGGGGCCTGCTGGCAGCGGGAAGAACAAAGGAAGCAGCGGGAGCCTTGGGCAGGCCGCCTGCCGCTTTTGCCGTTCGTTTCCATCCTCCTGATGGCAGGGGTGTTTCGCCTGGTGGCGCTCTCCCAGGTACCGGCGAACCCTTGGTCGGACCATGCCGAGAAGCTCGAAGACGTGTGCGAGCTCGGGGAGGGCACACTGCGAGTTTTCTTTCCTCGCAACACCGGGCGCGAAGGGTTGCAAATGTACTGGACCTTCCTCGTGGGCAAGCTCGCAGGCACAGGAGTGAGCTTCGAGTCGCTGAAGTTGGGCACGGCGCTCTTTGGTTTGCTCACGGTGCCATTGGTTTTCTTTTTGGCCCGGGAGATCGCCGGCAGCGGAGCAGGGTTTGCCGCGATGTTTTTTTTCGGCGTAGCCTATTGGCCCAACGTGATAAGCCGCATCGGCTTGCGTTTTCCGCTCTACCCGCTGTTCGCCGCGGCGGTGTTGCTATCGCTGTTTCGTAGCTTGCGCCGGGGCAGTAGCAACGATCTCGTGCTCACAGGGGTTTTCCTGGGGCTTGGCTTGCACGGCTACACCGCGTTTCGGATCGTGCCTTTCGTGGTGGTGGTGCTTTTGGCGTTTGCTTGGTTCCAGCAGCGCGAAGAAGCGGGGTGGGGAAGGTTGGTGGCGGCCGTGGCGGTGGTTGGTTGGCTCGCCTTGCTGGTTTTCTTGCCGTTGGCCTCGTTCGCCCTGTCCGGGGGTTGGGGCGATTTTTGGTTCCGCTCCACCACCCGCGTTTCGGGCGTGGAGCACGCTTTGCCTGGGCCAGCAGTCTTGGTTTTCCTGGAAAACGTCGTGCGGGCGTTGGCCATGGGTAACCTCGACAACGGGGAGATCTTTGCGATTTCGGTTCCCGGGCGGCCTGCCTTGGACGTGGCAAGCGCAGCGCTCTTCCTGTTGGGGGCGACCAGCGCCGCTTGGCACTGGGTGCGGCAGCGTTGCTTTCCCTTCGCTGCCTTGCTTTTGGCTTTGCCGCTGCTGCAGCTGCCTTCCTCTTTGTCTCTGGCTTTCCCCAACGAGAACCCGGCGCCCAACAGGGCCGCTGCCGCCGCGGTGGTGATGTTCGTGCTGGTGGGTGTGGCAGCAGCCCGCCTCTGGCAGCTGCAGAAGCAAGCACCGGCCTCGGGGAGGTTGGCGCTGGGACTGCTTTTCGGGGCGAGCGCGGTTTTTTCCGCGTGGCAGAACGCTCGGCTGGTTTTTGCCGAGTTCGCTACCGCCAACAGACTCCACCACTTCGACAGCAACGCGGTGGCTTGGGTCGTGCAGGAGTTCCTCGCTGGCGGGGGCAAGCTGGAAACCGTGCACATCGTCCGCGTGCCCCACTGGATGGACACGCGCTTGCCGGCGCTGCTCGCGGGGGTGTGCCACGTGGATTTGGGCTTGGACCGGGAGCTTTTGGACGAGGCGCTGACCGGCCCCGGCCGCAAGCTGTTCATCGTCAAGGACGACGATAACCAAGCGCAGGAGGCCTTGCGCGAGAAAGCCCCCGGCGCGCGCTTTTTACGCTACCCCACCAACGCCCCCCCGGGTTTCTTCTTGGGCGTGGTGGTGGAGGGCTCCTCGGCTGGAGCAAGCGGGTCGCTCAGGGTAGCGGGCTCTCCCGGGTGAGCGTGACCTCCCACACAGGGTTGAGCTGGAGCCGCCAGCGGTAGCGGGGACGCAAGCTGCCGGAGCGCATCCTGTCGTGGGCAAAAACTCCCACTAGCGGCGCACCGATCTGCTCTGGCACTCCGGTTGTGGTGTTTTTCTTCACCGTCCGGTAAAAGGTATCGCACCCCACGTAGTACTGGCCAGACAATACGGACGGCCAGTTGCTCCATTCGGAGTCGGGACCAGGGGACGTGAGACCGAAGGCAATGGCATTCTCGATTGCCACTTCCTTCAACTTCTGCGAAAAATCCTGATTCCAGACTTCCACTGTGCCGCCGGGGCCGTTTCCGTCTTCGGGTATGACCTTGACCCAGATGGTTTGGTTGTACTTGGCCACGAGCTGGGGCACCTCTTGAAACGCCGCCTTCACGTTCAGCACCTGGGACTGAAGCTGGTTTTTCTGGATCACCGCCAGCACTTGGATCGTGCCGATCACCGCGATGAAGCCAAGGATGGCGAGGACCACCAACAGCTCCACCAAGCTAAAGCCTCGGGCCCTTGCACCAACGTTGCCGAAAGCCATGGCGCACCTCCGCAATGCCATCACCAGCCTAGCATATCGAGAGCGAAAAGCACCACCATCACTCCCCACAGCAGCGTGGCCGCCTGCAACCCCCGATCCCGGAAAAAGGCCTGGGAGGGGTCGGCTTGCCCGGCTCGCGCGAGGCAACGGTAGCGCCACAACCCCAGCGCCACGGGAAGGTCGGTGAGCAGGAACCAGCTGGAAAAGGTGTGCCTGGTGGTTTCTTGCGAGGAGTACGCCCCATAAGCGAGGAACGTTGCCACGGTAAGCGCGTCCACCCCCAGGCGGAGGAATCTTGGGGAGTAATGGGTGTCTGGCCGCTCCAAGCGTTTGCCGAAGGCCAGGAGCAGGGCCAAGGTGCCGCCGCACAGCAACAGCCAGGGAGATGGTGGGACTTGCGCCGCTTGAGCTCCCGCCAGCAGACGGACCACGTAGAGCGAGGCGAGGCTCGCCACATCGAGGAAGACCACGCGCTTGAAGAGCAGCGAGTAACCGAAGCTGGTAGCGGCGTACGCCGCCAGGGAAGAAACACACCCGGCGCGCCAGGCCAAGGCGAAAGCGGCAAGGACGAGGATCGCCGCGATCGTAAGTGCCCGGCGGGGGGCTAGCTCGCCGCTGGCCACGGGCCGCGAGCGCGTGCGGGGGTTGTGTCTGTCCGCTTCCTGGTCCACCACGTCGTTGACCAGGTAGGTGGCGGAGGCAGCCAGGCAAAAGGCAGCTACGGCAAGGAAAAGCGAGGGCCAAATGGCCGGGTCGGCAAACCGCAGGCCGAAAACCGCGGGGGCCAGCACGAAGCTGTTCTTGAGCCAGTGGCTCGGGCGCATACCCCGCAAAACGGGTCCAAGTCTCACGTCTCTATGGTAGCGGCTGTTGCTGGAGGCTCGGACTGGAAGATCAGAAGCGGGAGGGAGATCCCAGGGACCGCGCCATGTTCGCTTCGAACTCCTCGGAGTGGATGAGAGCAGCGAGCACCGACTTGAGCTTGCCGCGCTCCACGTCCCGCAGGAAGCGGCGCACCGCCTCGCTGTCCGGGGGGCGGCCCAGAAGGCCGCGGTAGACCTGCTCCAAAAACGCCGTGGGTGGGCGCCCCTGCCACTTCTCCCGGAACTCCTGGCTTTGCAGCATCCCCTCCAGGAGCGAGCCCAAGCGGTCCCGCTGGATTTCCGCCACCGCAGCGCGGAACCCTTCCGGGTCCGGCTGCCGATCGAAGAGCGCGCGGTAGAGGTGGGTGGTGATGTACTCCGCTTGCTCCCGGGTGTAGCCGCCTTTGGCCACCGAGGTGACCTCCACGGGGAAGCTCCAGTCCAAGTTGAGGTTTCCTAAAGCCACCAGGCGCAGCTCGCAGCGTCCCCGGGAGGTGCCCGCGGCAAGCTGCAGGGTCGTGGGGGTGGGCTGGGAAAGCTCCACGAGGTCCCGGCAACTGCGGGTGTCCAGCAAGCCGAACGCCGAAAGCTCCTGGGGGAACGGGCGCCCCCACTGGTCCAGCGGCTGCACCTCCAGGAGCACCGTGGAACCCGCTTCCAGCTCGATGCGCTGCCCGGGGAGCAGGGTCCTGCCCCGGGCCCTTTCCCCCTGGCGCAGCTCGAAGCGGGCATCGGCCACGAACGGCTTGGCCCAGCCGGGGGTCTGGGCGGAGGCGGTGCCAGCCACGAGCAACGCACAGCAAAGCTTGCCGACCATGGGCGACGCTCCCTGGGGCAATTGTACCTCGCCCCGCGCCTCAGCGGGCGGCAAGGGGGTGGGCCACGGTGCCGCGGCAATGGTCCGCCTCCCGCACCACCACCCACCGCTTCCCGTAGGCGAGGAACGTGAACCCCCCTCCTGGGCGGGGCGGGGAGGTGCAGGAGCACCACCGCGGCGGCGTCCCCTCGGTCGAGGATGATGGGGATGGGCCGCAGCTTGGGGGCAGGGGAGGGTGGGGAAGGCTTTTGCAAGGCGAGTGCAGCGAGCATCGTGCGCTCCTTTCGCTACCCAAAACGCAGGGCCGGCTGTGGAGGTTCTGGGAGCACCTCAGACAAGCGGGTTGGGGGTGGGGAAGCCCAGGAAGGCGGGCTCCGGTTCCAGGGCGACCCCGAAGGTGGCGGCCACCGCAGTGCGGATCTCCTTGGCGAGAGCCAAGAGATCCGCGGTGGTGCCACCCCCCAGGTGCACCAGCGCCAGGGCGTGGCGCGAGGCGATCCCCACGGGACCGCGGCGCAGCCCCTTGGGGAACCCCGCCCGCTCCACCAGCCAGGCCGCCGGCACCTTTACCCGGGAGCCCGCCGGGAAATGGGGCGGATCTTCACCAGGGGGCAGGATCCCCTGGCGCCAGACGCGCCGCCGCAGGCGCTCCCAGGCCCGGGGGGAAAGCAAGGGGTTGGTGAAGAACGAGCCCACCGTGCGGTGCTCCGGGTCCGCCGGGTCCAGGAGCATGCCCTTGCGGCCCCGCAACGCCAGCACCGCTGCGGCCACCTGCTGCGGGGTGGGATCGGCACCGCGGCGGGCCAGCTCCTGGGTCAGCTCCGGGTAGCGGATCGGCACAGCTTCCCCGGCCTCCAGGGCAAAGGCCAGGCGCACCAGGATGAAGGGGTTGCGGGGCTTGCGGAAGACGCTCCGGCGGTAGCCGAAGGTGCACCGATCCTTGGAAAGCCGCAGCAGCGCGCCGCTCGGCCGGTGCACCGCTTCCACCCAGAGTAGCTGCTCCGCCACCTCCTGGCCGTAGGCCCCCACGTTTTGCACCGGGGTGGTCACCGCCGCGCCGGGGATCCCCGAAAGGCACGCAAGCCCGCCGAGCCCCGCGGCCACCGTGGCATCCACCACCTCTTGCCACGCCGTACCCCCCCCGGCCACCACCACGGTCTTCCCCCCTCGCTCGGAAAGCTCCAGCTCCCGCCACCCCAGCTGCACCACGAGCCCCGGGAACCCCTCGTCCGCCACCACCAGGTTGGAGCCACCCCCCAGCACCGCCATCGGCAAGCGCCGCCTGGCAGCCCAGCGGCAGCAGGCTTGCAGCTCCTGGAGGCTTGCCGCGCGAAAGAAAAACGCTGCTGGCCCGCCCAGCTCCAGGGTGGTGAGCGGTGCCAGGGGGACGCCTTCGGCCAGCACCAGGTCCACGGCGGGGATTCTACGCTGCCGGTTGTGCTCCCTCGGGCGGGCCTGGTAGACTGGGGGCGGAGCGCTGGGGATGCCTTTGGTTGTGGACACCTTCGCGATTTACCAGGAGCTGGTGCCGCTGTTCGGCGAGGCTGCTG
>Ga0209018_1003109_pt1 | contig 10870 bp, 7 predicted proteins | sample YNPBryBLVA2012_FD_185814 | JGI IMG/M metagenome (GOLD analysis project Ga0209018, IMG submission 185814) | Anoxygenic and chlorotrophic microbial mat microbial communities from Yellowstone National Park, USA - YNP Bryant BLVA 2012 (SPAdes)... ...
GTTGCAGCGCGTTCGATCCGTTCGAGGATACTGAAAGCCATCGCTGAGCGACAGGCTGCCGTCGCTGCCAACGGTTGCAGCGCGTTCGATCCGTTCGAGGATACTGAAAGGTCTGCCAGGCATCAGCAACCATTTCACGCCGATACGTTGCAGCGCGTTCGATCCGTTCGAGGATACTGAAAGAGAGCAGAACTGCTATGATTCGTCAATCTCAAACCCGTTGCAGCGCGTTCGATCCGTTCGAGGATACTGAAAGATGACCGGCGCCACTGCCTCGATCACGCTGGCCAGGTTGCAGCGCGTTCGATCCGTTCGAGGATACTGAAAGCGTGCAGATATGCGCATAATATCAAGCTCACTGTCCGGTTGCAGCGCGTTCGATCCGTTCGAGGATACTGAAAGGGCAACAGACTGATATGCCGTGCCCGCCGACAGGCCGTTGCAGCGCGTTCGATCCGTTCGAGGATACTGAAAGAAACATTGCTGGTCGCGGAGGGGTACGATAAATCACTGGTTGCAGCGCGTTCGATCCGTTCGAGGATACTGAAAGCGCGAACAAAAAGAAGCACAGCAAGAGCCGAGATGAGTTGCAGCGCGTTCGATCCGTTCGAGGATACTGAAAGACTCTTCAAACTTGTGCCGGTCTTGCAGCACTCGAAAGTTGCAGCGCGTTCGATCCGTTCGAGGATACTGAAAGCAGATTTCTCCGCCGTCTGGGGCGGCGGCAAAGTATTGTTGCAGCGCGTTCGATCCGTTCGAGGATACTGAAAGAAAAGTCATCCACGCTAGCACTATCCCAATTCGAGTAGTTGCAGCGCGTTCGATCCGTTCGAGGATACTGAAAGTTAGAGTTAGGCCATCTGAAGAGCAACTCAAAAATCGTTGCAGCGCGTTCGATCCGTTCGAGGATACTGAAAGTGCCATTCTCGCCGATAAGGATTGCCGGGATTTCGACAGTTGCAGCGCGTTCGATCCGTTCGAGGATACTGAAAGCACATTTCAATGCTGGCCTCAATGAGTTTCCGTCTTGTTGCAGCGCGTTCGATCCGTTCGAGGATACTGAAAGGCCGCTACACCGTCAGCTTTTGATTGTTGCAACGTGGTTGCAGCGCGTTCGATCCGTTCGAGGATACTGAAAGGAATGGTCAGCGAATCGGCAATAGGGGTGCCGGCCAGTTGCAGCGCGTTCGATCCGTTCGAGGATACTGAAAGTCCTGCGCGACGGTCCACGACTGTCCCAGATTCTGGCGTTGCAGCGCGTTCGATCCGTTCGAGGATACTGAAAGAGATCGCCGCAGTTGTCGTAGACAAGCAGCCCGTTCAAGTTGCAGCGCGTTCGATCCGTTCGAGGATACTGAAAGAGGGCGAGGATACGATCAAGTGTCCCCAGTACAGCCGTTGCAGCGCGTTCGATCCGTTCGAGGATACTGAAAGCGGGTATCTCTTCATCTAGTGACAGCGCGGCCAGATAGGTTGCAGCGCGTTCGATCCGTTCGAGGATACTGAAAGCAATAAAAAACACAATGTGGGTAGAGAAGTAATCATCGGTTGCAGCGCGTTCGATCCGTTCGAGGATACTGAAAGTGTACTCCAGCTCCAGCGCGGATTGCATCGGCTTGCTGTTGCAGCGCGTTCGATCCGTTCGAGGATACTGAAAGTTCAGCGGTCGTCGCGTATGCCATCTCCCCTCCCAGTTGCAGCGCGTTCGATCCGTTCGAGGATACTGAAAGCTTTATGGAAGCGGTGGCAACATCGACCCCAACCCGCTCTTTGCGAACGCCGCGGGCGGCAACCTGCGCCCGCAACTCTCCTCCCCCCCCATGGACGCCGGGAACAACACCGCCGTCCCCCCCGGCGCCACTACCGACCTGGACGGCAAGGCGCGCTTTGTGGACATCCCCCCCGTCCCCCACACCGGCAACGACACACCGCTGCGAGCCTGCATACGAAATACGCAACACGTTTCACATCGCCGGCTGGAACGGACCGCTACCCCCAGGCAAGAGTAAACAACAACGCCTCACCTGAGCCGCAGGTGAGGCGCTTTGTAGCCCCAAGGGGATTCGAACCCCTGTTTTCGGCTTGAGAGGCCGACGTCCTGGGCCACTAGACGATGGGGCCCTGCCGCTGTATTCTACCAGACTCGCCCCTTTTGTCAACCTTTCCAAACCGTGTTATACTCTACCTGCCTGCTGATAGCCCATGCAACTCTCTACCGAGCAAATCGAACGCCTCCTCTGCCGCGTTCAGCGCCCCGGCCGTTACGTCGGCGGCGAGGTCAACGCCATCCGCAAAGACTGGGACGCCACTCCCATCCGCGTCTGCCTGGCCTTCCCCGACCTCTACGACCTGGGCATGTCCAACCTGGGCCTGGCTATCCTCTACCACATCCTCAACGGCCTGGAGGACGTGCTGGCCGAGCGCGTCTATGCCCCCTGGCCCGACATGGCCATGGCCCTGCGCCAGGCCGGCCTGCCCCTCTACAGCCTGGAAACTTACCACGCCCTGGCCGATTTCGACATCATCGGCTTTGGCCTGCCCTACGAAATCCTCTACACCAACGTCCTGGAGATGCTCGACCTGGCCGGCCTGCCCCTGTGCAGCGCCGACCGCGACGCCCGCCACCCGCTGGTCATTGCCGGCGGCCACGCGACCTTCAACCCCGAACCGGTCGCCGGGTTTATCGATGCGTTCGTCATCGGCGACGGCGAAGAAGCTATCGTCGATGTCGTCACCGCCTACAAAACGACCCGCGACCAGGACCGCCTGGCCCAGCTCGCTGCCCTGGCCCAGATCGACGGCGTCTATGTCCCCCGCTTCTACGACGTCGCCTACCGCGACGACGACACGCTCGCCCGCATCGCCCCCAACCGCCCCGACGCCCCCCTCCCCATCCGCCGCCGCCTGGTGCCGACGCTGCCGCCGCCCCCCACCCGCCCCCTGCTGCCCAACATCACCATCACCCACGACCGCGCCATGATCGAGATCCAGCGCGGCTGCACCCGCGGCTGCCGCTTCTGCCACGCCGGCATGGTCACCCGCCCCCTGCGCGAACGGCCGCTGGCCGAGGTCCTTGCCGCCATGGACGAGACGCTGGCCCACAGCGGCTATGAAGAAGTTGCCTTCCTCTCCCTCTCCTCAGCCGACTATTCGCACATCGGCGAGCTGGTCGAGGCGCTGGGCCAGCGCAGCGCCGACTATCCCCTCTCCATCTCCCTGCCCAGCCTGCGCATCGAGTCCTTCTCCGTCGAGCTGGCCGACGCGGTCAGCCGCGGCCGGCACAGCGGCTTTACCTTCGCCCCGGAAGCCGGCACGGAGCGGCTGCGCGCCGCCATCAACAAGCCCATCCCCGCCGGCCAGATGCTCGACGTCGCCCGCCAGCTCTTTCAGCGCGGCTTTCGCACCCTCAAGCTCTACTTTATGGTCGGCCTGCCCGGCGAGACGATGGAGGACCTGCAGGCCATCATCGACCTGGTCTATGCCGTGCGCGCCGAGGGCCGCCGCGTCCACGGCCGCCAGGCCCAGGTCAACGTCAGCATCAGCACCTTTGTCCCCAAGCCGCACACGCCCTTCCAGTGGGCCGCCCTGGCCCCCCTCGGCGAGATCCGCGCCAAACAGGGGCTGTTGCAGGAGCGCCTGCGCGGCAGCGGCCTCAAGGTGAGCTGGAACGATCCCTGGCTGAGCCGCCTGGAAGCCGCCCTCTGCCGTGGCGACCGCCGCCTCGGCGCCGTCATCCAGCGCGCCTGGGAGCGGGGCGCCCGCTTCGACGGTTGGGAGGAGTGGTTCGACCGCGGCGCCTGGGAGGCCGCCTTCGCCCTCTCCCCTGGCCCTGCCTTCTACGCCTGCCGCCAGCGGGCGCGGGACGAGGCGCTGCCCTGGGATCACATCGACATCGGCGTGCGCAAGTCCTATCTGTGGCAGGAATGGGAGTGGAGCCAGCAGGGGCGCACCCGCTCTGACTGCCGCCAGCAGTGCCACGGCTGCGGCGTCAACCTGGCCTTTGGCGACCTGTGGACGGCAGGCTGGCCCTGCCCGTCTCCCAAAAAGGAGGGCGGCTGATGCAGCGGCTGCGCCTCACCTACGCCGTCGATTTCCCGCTCCACTACGCCTCCGCGCTCGACCGGGCGAAGGTCTGGGAGCGGGCGACGCGGCGGGCCGGGCTGACCCTCGTCTATTCGAGCGGCTTTTCGCCGCGGCCGCGCATGCAGGACGCCGCCGCTCTGCCGGTGGGCTTTCGCGCCCAGGCCGAACTGCTCGACCTGTGGCTGGCCGAGCCGGCCGACCCCGCTGAGGTGCAGGCGGCGCTCTCCGCTGCGCTGCCGGCGGGTCTGACCGTGCGCCAGGTCGAAGAGGTCGCGCTGGACGAGCCAGCCCTGCCGGCGCAGGTGCGCGCCGCCGAGTACAGCGTCGCCGTCGAGACGGCCACACCCGCGGCCGAGGTGCGCTGTCGCCTTGCCGACCTGCTGGCAGCGGAGCAGCTCCCCCGCCAGCGCCGGGGCCGTCCTTACGACCTGCGCCCGCTCATCGAGGGGCTGTGGCTCGAGTCAGAGGGCGCAGGGGAAATCGTCCTGGCGATGATCCTGGCCGCGCGGGAAGGGGCAACCGGCCGGCCGGAAGAGGTGCTGGACGCGCTGGGCCTGGGCGACGACTTTTGCCGCGTCCGTCGCCGCCACCTGATCCTGGAGTCTGAGCGGCCAGGCGAAGGTCCATGAAAAAAAGGCCACAAGGCTTGTGAGCCCTGTGGCCTGCTGCAAACATCTGGTCGGGGCGCGCGGATTTGAACCGCGGACCTCACGGACCCGAACCGTGCGCGCTAAACCGAACTGCGCTACGCCCCGACAAACAGCCATATTATAGCCGATTTGGTCGATTTGGCAAGACTGGCCGTAGGGCAACTGCGAGCAGTTGCCCTACGAGAAGCAGGGACACTTGTCAGAACGAACCATTGTGTGTATCCTTGCAAGGCAATGATTCGGTGGCCGTTCTGCATCGTCCTGATCCTCGCCGTCCTGGCGGCGTGCACGCCTCTCCCCATCACCCCTGCGCCCGAGCCAACGCCCACCGCACCCCCGCCGACGCCAACCGCCGCCCCTCCCTCCCCCACCCCGCCGCCCGCCCCCCAAAGCGAGATCGTCATCCTGCTGCCCGAACTGCCCGAAACGCTCAACCCCCTCTACGCCCGCTCGTGGTCCGCCCGCGCCGCCCAGGACCTCTTTCTCGGCGGCCTGTGGCAGCTCGACGAGCGGCTCGATCCTGTTGCTGACCTGGCTCTGACCGTCCCCGCGCTCGACAACGGCGGCGTCTCCATCGACGGGCGCACGCTGACCGTCCGCCTGCGCCCCGACGCCGTCTGGTCCGACGGGCAGCCTGTCACCGCCGACGACGTCATCTTTACCTGGGAGATGGCCCGCGCCGAAAGCAACGCCATCCCCTCCCGCTTCCCCTACGACAGCGCCACCCGCTCCGTCGTCGCCCTCGACGCGCAGACCGTGCAGATCACCTTCGCCGAACCGTTTGCCCCGTGGGCCGCCACGCTCTTCTCCTTCCTCCTCCCTCGCCACATCCTGGAGCCGGTCTATGCGCAGGAGGGCACGCTGGACCAGGCAGCGTGGAACCGTGCGCCCACCGTCGGCAGCGGCCCCTATGTCTACGCCGGCGAGGACGGCGGAGACCTGCTCTTCGACGCCAACCCCCTCTACTGGCAGGGCCGCCCGGCCATCGACCGCGTCCGCCTGCGCGCCGCCGCTGCGCCGGCAGCCCGTTGGGCCGCCATGACCGCCGGCAGCGCCGACATGGCTGCCTTCCTCTGGCCCGAACCTCTGCCCGACCTGATCCCCCCTGACAATGTCCGCCTCCTCGCTTCCCCCTCCGGCTATGTGGAGACGCTGTACTTCAACCTCGACCCCCGTAGCGGCCATCCGGCGCTGCAGGACGCCCGCGTGCGCGCCGCGCTGGCCCAGGCGCTCGACCACCAGGCGCTGTGCCAGGCGCTTTCGGCCAGCCGCGCCCGCCCTGCCCTGACCCTCTTCAGCGGCACGGTCTTTGAGGACCCCACAACGGCGCTGCCCTCCGCCTCGCTCGTCGAGGCCAACCGCCAGTTGGACGACGCCGGCTGGCGCGACAGCGACGGGGACGGCATCCGCGACCGCCAGGGCATCGCCCTCACCCTGCGCTACGCCGCGCCGCCGCGCCAGGCCGCCGACCCGCTCGTGGACATGCTCCAGGCAGCCGGTGTGGGCGTCCTGGTCACCCAGGAACAGCAGCCGTGGGAAAATCCCGCCGCCTGGGACCTGGCCCGCTGGGCCGAACAGCCGGCTGGCTATCCCGACCCCGACGACCCGCGCTGGCTGTGCGTCGAGGCGCGGCCCGGCGGACACAACCCCGCCGGCGTGTGCAACGAGGAACTGGACGGCCTGCTGATCGCCCAGGCCCGGACGGTCGATCCCGACGAGCGCGCCGCGTTGCTCTTTCAGGTACAGGCGCTCGCTCGCGCCCAGGCCCTGTGGGTGCCGCTCTGCCGTTGGGAGGACATCTGGGCCGCCCGCGCCGACCTCGAAGGCCCACAACCCTGGCGCGGCGCGCCGCTGTGGAACATCAGCGCCTGGCGACCGTAGGCAACAACACAGGGCGAACTTTGCCGGGCGGCAGCTTTTCACCGCCGAGAGTGTTGAGCAAAAACTGGCTACCCGACAGTTTGAAATCAGGACACGGATACACACGGATTTCACGGATCAGCACGGATGAAATCTGTACCATCCGTGCCCATCCGCGTCCCATTGAACGGGAAACAAAGACGGGCATTTACGGGTTAGCAATCCGTGTCTATCCGTAGCATCCGTGTACTGCCCGATCAAAAGTGTCAGGTGACCAGGAGCAAAAAGAAAAACTCCGTAACTGCTCACCAAAGTACACAAAGGGTACAAAAACAACCTTGATGGGTCCAATCTTCGTGTCCTTTGTGTCCTTTGTGGTAGAGGAAAACCTGCTACGCTATGCAGAAGGTGTCCATAGTGAGCAGTTATAATTCTGCGCCCTCCGCGCTCTCTGCGGTAAAATGGTCGGGCGGCCTTTACTGCCCGCCCAGCGGCAGCGTGAAATAAAAAGCCGCGCCTTTGCCGGGCTCACTCTCCACCCAGATGCGCCCGCCAGCAGCTTCGACAATCCGCCGCGTGATCGCCAGCCCCAGCCCGCTACCCACCGTCCCCTCTTCCGACGATGGGACACGGTAGAACTTTTGGAACAGCCGCTTCTGCGCCTCGGCGCTGATGCCCGGCCCCGTGTCAATGACGCCGACCCTGACCTGCCCCTCCGCCACCTGCGCCTCGACCGTGACGCGGTCGCCAGGGCGGCTGTACTTGACCGCATTGGCGACCAGGTTGATCAGCGCTTGCTTGAGGCGCGAGCCATCCCCCACCACCACCGGCAGCGAGGACGGCAGCCGTGTCTGGAGAGCGACCCCCTTCTCCTCAGCCTGCGGCCGCAGCAGGTCCAGCGCCTCCCCGATGAGCGGCTCCAGCGCCACCTCCTCCTGCGCCAGGAACGTCCGCCCCGACTCCAGGCGCGCCAGGTCCAGAAAATCGTTGGCCAGGCGTCCCAGCCGCATCGCCTCCCGCTGAATGGTCTGGGCAAAGGCGTTCCGCTGTTCCGGTCCAATGTCCTCCCGCTGCAACATCTGGGCATAGCCAGCGATCGAGGTCAAAGGCGTGCGCATCTCGTGGACGATCTCGGCCACCAGGTCCGACTGCTCGAACAGGAGCGCGTTGTGAATGGCCACCGCCGCCTGGTCGGCCAGGATCGACAGAGTTTCGACATCTTCCTCACTGAACGACTCGCCGCCCAGCTTGTTGACCGCTTCCAGCACGCCGATCACTTTGCCCTTGACCGCCATCGGCACGGCGATGAGCGATTGGGTGTGAAAGTCGATCGATTCGTCGACCTGGCGGTAGAAACGCGGGTCGCTGTGCGCGTCCAGAACGATGACCGGCTGGTTGTGCCGGGCCACCCAACCGGCCACGCTCCCCTCCATCGGCACGACAACCGAGCGGATCTCCTGGCTGCGCACGCCCGTCGCCGCTTCAAAGTGCAGCTCGCCTGTCTTGGGATCGATCAGCATGATCGAACTGGCCGCGCTGTGGGTCAACTTCCGTCCGGCATCGATGATCTGCTCCAACAGAGGCGGCAGGCTCAGGGTCGAATTGAGCGAGCGGCTGATCTCGATGATCCGCTCGAGGCGGGCTATGCGTTCTCTGTCAGCCCAGGCGCTCATTCCGCCTCCTCCAGACAGCCAGCAACCAGACGCGGCAGGACCTCGGCCACGTCGGCACGCAAGACGGCCGCCGCGAAACTGTCGGCATAGGTGGGCTGCTGGTTCACGATCACCACCCGCCCGCCGTTGGCCTGCACCAGGGCCGGCCATTTGGCCGCCGGCATGACCATCAGCGAAGAGCCGACAACCAACACCAGATCCGCCCGGCGGGCGTGCTCCATCGCCGCCGTCACCACATCGAAGGGAAGCTGCTCGCCAAAAAGGATCGAATCGGGCTTGATCACCCCACCACAGACTGGGCAGCGCGGCACGTGACCCTGCTCCAGGGCCGGCAGCATCTCCTCGGCCGGCCAGCGGCGGAAACAGTCGATGCACGTCCCGCTGCGCACGTGCCCGTGCAGCTCCAACACCTGGCGCGATCCGGCCCGCTGGTGCAGGCCGTCGATGTTCTGGGTGATCACCGCCTTCAGGCGGCCGGCCTGCTCCAGGTGCGCCAGCGCCAGGTGCGCCGGGTTGGGCCTGGCATTCGCCATCAGCTCGATCAGCGGCCGCACCCAGCGATAGAACGCCTCGGGGTTGCGGCGAAAGGCAACGATCGAGGCAACTTCCATCGGATCGGCACGCTCCCATAGCCCGCGGCCCGGCGTGCGAAAATCCGGGATTCCCGACGGCGTGCTGATCCCCGCGCCGGTCAGCGCGATGGCGTAGCGGGCACTGCGCAGCAGCGCGACAGCACGCTCCATGTCCTCCTGCTCCCCCAAACTCACCTCACAAAAAACTCAACTGCCACCCAGGAAAAACCTGACCGCCCGCGACGCGGTGCGCCCAGCGCACGGGCTCGGGCAAGCGATAGCGGGTACAGCATCCCAACGCGATCTCGATCGCCCTTTCCAGCGTCATCCGGTGTCCGACCGAGACATAGATCGGGCGGACGCCGGCACGGGTACGCACCACCGCGCCGATCACTTCTTCGCCATCCTCCAAAGCAACCCAGCCGCCCTCCTCAGCAGGCACTTCCCCATGCTGCCCCCACAGGCGTGACTTGGCACAGCCAATGGCCGGACAATCGAGCAGGATGCCGATGTGCGTCGCCAGGCCCATCCGCCGGGGGTGAGCCAGGCCATGGGCGTCGAACAACCAGACGTCCGCCTGCCCCTCCAGGCGCGCCATCGCGCTCAGCACCGCCGGCCCCTCCCGAAAGGTCAGCAGGCCGGGCACATAGGGAAAAGTCACCGGCATTTCAGCAGTGGCGGCTTCCAGCGGATGCAGGTCGGGGTAGGAAAAGCGCACCGCCGCTGCCCGCGCCACGTCGCCCCGCACGCTCACATCGACCCCGCCCACGACGCGCAGGGGGCCCTCCGGCGGTTCCAGCCGCACCCGCCCCCGCAACTGCTGCTGAAGCGCCTGCGCCTCCTCCGGCGACAGGTCCCAGGGATGGGTCAGAACAGGCTGCATTGCCGCCGCTCACAGCGAGACCACAAACTCGGCCAACTGCCGCACCTGTTGGGCTACCAGGCTTGCTGGCTGAACCAGCACCATCGGCACTCCCATCTCGGCGGCCTGGAAAGCCTGCTCCGGCGCAGGCGAGAGCGTCCCCACAACCTCACGCCTCAGTTCTTCTTCGACAGCCACCTTTGTCATCGTCGTTGCCGAGGGCGCCTTGTGGACCAGAATGACGCCAACGTTTTGCCGCCTGACGTCAAGCGAATCGAGGCTGGTCAACAAAGCTGAAGCCATCCGTATAGCGACTTTATGCGGCTCCGTCACCACAAAGACATAGCGCAGCAACCGCAGCGCCATCTGGTTCAGCTCGTTCAATCCCATCCCCATATCCAGCAAGAGATAATCGGTCGCCTGCCCCAAGGCATTGAGAATGACCTCGCCCGTCTTGACATCCAGCCCAGGATGGCCGGCCTGCGGGATGTAGGCACCACCAAGGATCCTCAGCCCTGAAGAATAACGCTCTATCTGAGCAATGACCGCATCCGCATCCACGCTGCCTTTGCGTTCCAGCAACACAGCCAGACCGCGATGTCCTTCCAGCCCCAACTGGAGCGCCATCGAGGTCGAACTGCTGCGCAGTTCAGCCAGTATGACGCTCTTGCCTTCTGCCGGTCCTGCGGCCAGGGCGACGGCCACGTTCGTCGCCACAGTGGTCGTTCCCACCCCCCCCTTGCACCCCAAAAAGCCGATCATCTTGGCGCGGAGAGCGGCTTTGGCCCGCGCCCCAAGCCGCGCCGTCCGCGTCAAGAGCGCCTCCACGCGCATGATCAATTCGGCAGGGTGAATGGGTTTGGTCAGATATTCATCCGCTCCCGCCTCGAAGCCGATCACTTTATCCTCGACCTGTGATTTGGCGGTGAACATGATGATCGGGATATCCTGAGTCCGCGGGTCGGCGCGCAGGCGGCGGCACACTTCGACACCGTCTATCCCCGGCATCATCACATCGAGGATGATCAGATCGGGCGATTCCTCGCTGGCCTTGCTGAGCGCCTGCAGGCCGTTCTGGGCCGCGATGATCTGATGACCGCGCCCCTGGAACATCAGGCCGACCAGTTTGAGGCTCTCCAGATCGTCGTCTACGATCAGAAGTTTGCCCAT
>Ga0209018_1003110_pt1 | contig 10869 bp, 11 predicted proteins | sample YNPBryBLVA2012_FD_185814 | JGI IMG/M metagenome (GOLD analysis project Ga0209018, IMG submission 185814) | Anoxygenic and chlorotrophic microbial mat microbial communities from Yellowstone National Park, USA - YNP Bryant BLVA 2012 (SPAdes)... ...
GCCTGGAGCCGGCTTCCCGCCGGCGCCGCGAGGAAGGTTACCGAATTAACCTGAATTCGGGATAAGCCTTCGAACCGTCCCGCAGGCTCGATTTTGCCCATACCATTGCTCTAAAAAACCTTCGGGACGGTTATCCCGAACTGGCGTTTGTTAAACTCCATAAGCCGCCTGGTCCGCTTGAGCGGGGTTCGTATGAGCCCGCGCTGCTCAAGTATAATTACCCGAAGTATCCTCTCGATCAATCGGGGGGCGGGGTGTTTGGCACGGACGCCGCCCCCTGCCTCTTGCTTTCGAGAAAATACTCGCTGGCTATCTCTGAAGTCGAAAGCGATTTCCATGATTCCTGGTTTGGATGGACTACGCGCGTTGGCCTTCCTGGCTGTACTAGGCGGGCATACCGACAATTACTCGTTTGGCTGGGTGGGCGTCCAGTTGTTCTTCGTACTCTCTGGCTTCCTCATTACCGGCATTTTGGTACGCATGAAAGCCACCCTGCCGCGCAAAGCCTATTTTATCAAATTCTACGGACGGCGCTTCCTGCGCATCTTCCCGCTCTACTACCTGTACCTGGGCATTCTCATCGCCGTCAACCTGGCCCTGCCGCACATTGCCTTCAAGCCGCTGCACAAGGAATTCGACGGCAAGTTTTGGGAGCAGATTTGGTTTGCTGTCACCTACCTGTATGATTTCTTCCATGCCAGCGCCGTCTACGAACCGACCCGCTTCCTGACGCCGCTATGGTCGCTTTCGGTCGAGGAGCAATTCTACATCCTTTGGCCGCTGCTCATCTTCCTGACCCCCGCCCATCGCCAGAAACGCCTTTTCTTGACGGTCATCGGATTGGGGCCGCTCTTCCGTCTGCTGCTCAAACTGTTCTACATGCAGCGCCCCTTTGCCTTCATGTTAGACGACCCCATGCTGGCCTTGTACGTCTTGCCCTTTTCTCACATAGACGCCTTTGCCATGGGCGCTTACATTTCCCAATTCGAGATTCGCAGCCCGCGCCTGCAAACACTCTTGCTTTCGATTTTGGTCCCGCTGGCGGGCTTTTATACCCAATCGGCCGCCTGGGGAGAAATTCGCTGGGATTCGCTCGGCTACGAATTTCCCCTTCAGGTGGCTTACAAGGAAATCTGGGGCTATTCTTTGCTCAACTACTTCTTTGCAGTGCTGATCTACAGCGTGGCAAAGACCAACCTCCTGACCGCCCTGCTCGATCGTTTCCCCTTGCGCTACCTGGGCAAAATTTCGTATGGCCTTTACATTTACCATGGCGCGGTCATCTGGTTTACCTTGAAACTGAACCTGCCTTTCGACCTGGCTACCTGGCAAATGTTTGCCTTTACGCTGACGGCGACCACGCTGGTGGCCTCGCTCAGTTTTCACCTGTACGAAAAGCCCATCAATGACTTGAAAGACCGCTTCTTCCCCCTCGACCGCGCCACATGACTTCTGCCGCTGCTTGCGAACATGACATCCTCATCATCGGCGCCGGACCGGCCGGACTCTCGACCGCCCTGCATTTGGCGCAGACCGCTCCGCATCTGACTCCCCGCGTCCTGCTCCTGGAAAAGGAACGTCATCCACGCCCCAAACTGTGCGCCGGCGGCCTGACCCCAGACGCGGAGATTCTGCTCGAGCGCCTCGGCCTGGACGTGACCGAAGTCCCGCACGTGGACGCAGAGGCGGCCCGCTTCCTCTTTGCCGGGCAGGGGCTGACCGTTTCGATCCGCAAGCGTCACGCCTTGCGAATCATCCGCCGCGAGGAGTTCGACGCCTGGCTGGCCAAGAAAACAGAGAGTAAAGGAATAGAGATAAAGGAAGGGATAAAGGTTCGAGAGGTGCGCCCAGATGCGGAGGGCGTCAGCGTATTCACCGAGCAGGGCGAATTCCGCGCTCAGGTGGTGGTGGGCGCAGACGGCTCCAACGGCGTGACGCGGCGATGCGCGCTGCCCGGCGCGCCTCTCTACACGGCGCGGGCGCTGGAAGTGTTGACCCCCGTCTGCCCCCAGCCCGGCCCTCTCCCATTTTCTGCGAAAATTGAGGAGGGGAAAGAAGCGGTCTTCGACTTCTTCCCCGTGCCATCCAGCATTGCAGGCTACACTTGGGATTTTCCCACCCAGGTGAAGGGTCAAGCCATGCGCTGCTGGGGGGTGTACGATTCCAACCTGCTGGCGAACAGGCCGCGGCCGCCGTTGGCGCAGCCGCTGGCGCAGGAAATGGGGCGGCAGGGCTTCGATTTGCAGCATTACACGCTGCAGGGCCATCCGATCCGCTGCTTCGACCCGCGCAGCCCGCTTTCCGCGCCGCGCGCCCTGCTGGTGGGCGATGCCGCCGGGGCCGATCCACTCTTCGGAGAGGGCATCAGCCTGGCTTTGGGCTACGGTTATCTGGCGGCGGGGGAACTGGCGCGCGCTTTCAGCGTAGGAGACTTTTCATTCAACGGATACAAGCAGCGGGTGATGCGAAGCGCGCTTGGCCGCACCTTGCTGGCGCGGTGGGTCATCGCCCGCATCCTGTACGCCCTGCGCTGGAAGTGGTTCCAGGCTTTCTTCTGGCATCATTGGAAACCCATCATCCTGCCTGTGGCCTGGTGGGTGGTGTTGAATTGGGGGCGCTATCTTCCGCAATCGTTTATAATCGAAAAAAGTTCAGCAGGAGGTCCCTATGGCTAAGTCGGAGGAAGAATCCACATCCGTAGAAGAAATCGTACCGGCTGGGAATGCCGGCAGCGAGGGCGCGGCTGCCGACGAGGCGAGAGGGGAAGGCGTCTCACCCGATGCAACCGCCTCCCGCGCTCCCACGTTGGGTCAGCGGCTCAAATGGCTGCTGGGGTTCATGTTGCGCATATTCATTCTTTTGATTTTCCTGTCCCTGCTGGCGGTAGGTTTGGCTTATAGCCTGCCTTTGCTCTATCAGAAGTATGTCCGCCCGGTGCAGGAGAATAGCGGCCAATTGGCGCTCCTGAAAGATCGCCTGACGCAGGACGAGGCCGCGCTTGCTGCGTTGCAAGACAGCCTGGCAGCGCTGCAAGGCGAACAGGCCCAACAAGCCCAATCCATGGCGAGGCTGGATGAGAAAGTCCAAACCCTGGAGGAAGAGGTGGCCCGGCATACCCAAACGCTGGCCACGATCGAAAAAATCCAGGCTGCGCTTCAGGCCCAAGACGAGGCGCTGGACGCCGACCTGGAGCGCCAAATCGGTTTGATGAAAGCCATGGAGTTGCTGTCGCGCGCTCGGCTGTTCCTGTATCAAAGCAACTTCGGGCTGGCGCGTCAGGATGTTCGAGCGGCGCGCGAACTGCTGACCGCCATCCAGCCGGCTGCGCCCGCCGCTCTTGCCGATGATTTGGCAGAAGTCGTTCAGCGCCTGGACTTGACCCTGTCTAACCTGCCGGCGTTCCCGGTGGCCGCCAGCGATGACCTGGATATTGCATGGCACATTTTACTGACAGGCCTGCCCGAGTCACAGACCCAGCCGGTCACGGAGACGCCCCTCCCTGCCGCTACGATTACCGCGACCCCGACAGCGTTTGCCACCTTAGAGCCAACCGCCACGCCGTGAGGCGGCTGCCGCTTGCCCTACGTTGGCAAAGTCACAGGTTTTGGACTCCGAATCGGTAAGGTTCATTGGGAATTGCAGTGGTCTACCACCAGTTCTGGCGGTAGTCTCCCAAGGGAATGCTGGCGAAACAATCCCAGAGATTCCCAATGAACCATCGGTACATCAGGGCAGCGCGAGCGGATGTCGCGCTGCCCTGATCGATTCGTCGAACTGTTTTTCGTGTTCTTATGGCGTGGCTGTGGCCGCCGGAGCCGGGGAGGTGGAAAGCGCAGCAGCATCTTCGGCTGTGCGCGGCATCCCGTTCATGATCCAGCGCACCCACACGTCTATCACGTCCGCTTTGAGCGCAGAGTTGGGCGGCATGACGCCGATGATTTCCTCTCCCTTTTCGTCCAAAATGGCAGTTCGTTGAATGATTTGTAACAGATAGGAGTTCATGTCACCGGGGATGATATTCTTGTCTGCGTGTTCGCCGCTGGTCAAGATTTCTTCATAGGTGGTCATGAGGTAGTCGTTGTTTTCCTTGCCGGCACGGTGACAGGAAACGCAGTAGCGTTTGACAATGGGCGCAATGTGAACATCATAGGAGGGGACTTCGCCCTCGGCCAGCGGCGGGAAGAGCGGTTTGATTTCTGGCGCTTCGAAGCGGTCATCCCACATATAGCGCATGAAGGTCACGATGTAGTCAATTTGGCTGCGGGTCAGTTCGCCGCCGTAAGCCAGACCAAAAGGATTCATGCCCGCGCTGGGCCGTCCATAGGCAATGACTTCTTGCATGGCCGAATCGGTCAGGGTGTACAACACATCCCGGCTGTTGATGGGAGTGAGTTCTTCTCCTTCGAGCCCTTCTACGCCTTCGATGACGGCTACCGAGCCATCTTCGCCATGGCATTCGACACAATAGACGGAATACAAGTCTTGCCCGGCGAGGATGCGGTCGGTCAGGGTGATGGGGACCTCTTCTTCAGCGGCAGCAGGCCGGGGGGCGAAAAGAAGCGTGACGACTGTGAAAGCGACCATCAGCACAGAGGCGGTCGCGGCCGTCCAAATCATGGCTTTTTTGGCCCTGTCCTTGAGCGTAAACGCCATCAGGAACAACAATAAGAAGGCCACGCCAGGAACGACCAGCCCGCCCAGCGTTTGGGTGATGCCTGCCAGGTAGGGGCCGCTTTCGCTGGAGGTGGTGGGGACATCGGCCATCAAGGTCAAGGTAATCATGCTGACCACGAAGATGCCCATGACGCTGAGCGGCAGGACGCGCTTGCCATAGTAACGATAGGGAGATTTGTCTATGAACGGCAGCAAGGTCAACACGCCGATGGCCAGGCCGGGGATGATGATGGTGGCGATGAATTCGATTTTGCCTAGCACCGGAATTTGTCCATACAGCGCCAGGAATTTGAACAGGAACAGGAAATACCATTCTGGGCGAGGGACGTAGGAGGTGTCGCTGGGGTCGGCCTTGGGAACGTCATGGACGCCAACGAAGGTTGCCAGCAAGACCAGCAAGATGAAAAGCCCCAACGCCATCAATACATCTTTGAAGATACTGTCGGGCCAAAAGCGCTCGCCTCTTTGCAATTCGCGCTCGTACTTTTGTTGGATGGACTTCTTGATTTCGTCGTTCATGCTTTGCATTCCTTCCAAAATCAATCTTCCTTATCGGGGAAATGCGACTCGCCGTGCTTGATGATAAGGTAGAGATGCACGCCGATGAGCGCCGCCAGCAAGCCCGGCAATATCCAAATATGGGCTGAGAAGAAACGCTGGAGGGTCAGGGCGCTCAAGTCGGGGCCGCCGCGCAAGGTCTTCATAATGAAGTCGCCCACAAAGGGGGCGCTGCCGGCAATGCGCGTGCCAACTGTCGTGGCCCAGTAGGCCATTTGGTGCCAGGGCAGCAAATAACCCGTGAAGCCCATGCCAATCGTGAGCAGCAACAAGCCAATACCCACCAGCCAGGTCAGTTCGCGCGGGTATTTGTACGAAGCGGTAACGAAGACGCGCAACATGTGAATGAAAACAATCAAGACCATCAGGCTCGATCCCCAGTGATGGATGCCGCGAATGAGCCAGCCAAAAGCAACATCGTTCATGATGTATTGGATGGAATCGTAGGCGTGGTCAGGGGAGGGAGTGTAATAGACGGTCAGAAAGATACCGGTGAGGCCCTGCATGACAAAGAGAAACAGGCTGGCCGAGCCGAGCGTATTCCACCAATTGCCCTTTGGCTCGGGACGGTCGAGCAAGGCTTTGTACATATCGTTGAGGCCAAGGCGCTCATCCAACCAATCGAAGACATTTTTCCACATCGTTAGGCCTCCGACTTTTTCTCGATAGGGATAATGGTGAGGACGCCATCGGCGTCGACGTTGTATTCGAAATGACCCAGCGGTTCGGGCGGCGGACCATCCAGCACTTTGCCGTCTTTGTCGAACTTGGCGTCATGGCAGGGACAAATGAAAACTTGCGCTTCTTCCTTCCAGTTGACTGTACAGGACAGGTGTGTGCAGCGGCTGGATAGAACCAGGATGTCTTTGGGGTCCTCGGATTTGCGCAAGATGTAGCCTCCATAGTTGCTGGCGGTGCGTTCCCAGCCATTGACTTTGGTAATGGTGAACGAGAACGGATGGAATTTGCCAACCGGGATATTCTCCAGTTTGCCAATGGCGACCGGCGCACCGGTTTTATCTTCCCGCAGGGCGGGAGCAAGCAGATATCCAATGGCTGGGATGCCAAAGACTGCGCCAATGATTCCTCCCACAGCGCCGGTCGTCGCTTTGATGAAATCCCTGCGGTTGATCCGCTTCGAACCAGACATATCTACCTCCTGAATGAATTCCTCGTATCGTCTCCATCAATCGAGGCACGCTAAGCGCTGCTCACGCCTCCCCCTTGCCCCTTTGCTCGTGAGAAGATACAATTCCTATGACAAATATACCACTAAAGCGGCGCTTTTCGATTCGTTCGTTGACAACGAGAAAAACAGTCTGTGCGCGCGCAGACTTGCTTATCGTGATTATAAGTTTCTCTGCCCTGTTTATTAGAGGAAATCTGGAATAAAGTAAGCAGGATGATTGTCACTTTCTATGCAAAACTCTCCGTGTGATAATCATCCTGGACTGCCTATATCCATCGCAGGAGGCAAGCATGACTCTCAAACGTAATATCGGCGTAATCGAGGGATTACGCTACCAGGGAGGGGGACCGCAAATCGCCTGGCTGTTGCATCGCTTGAGCGGGCTGGGCATGGTGTTGTTTGTAGGTTTGCATGTCCTGGCATCGTTCATAGGAGGCGATGCCGGCGGGCTCATCAACCAAATTTATGAATCCTGGTGGTTTCAGATTGTGGTCGTATTCTGCGCCCTGTTTCATGGCATCAACGGCCTGCGCATCACCATTCTGGATTTGTGGCCGCAGTTACTCGAACACCAACGGGAGGCCATTTGGGCAGAGTGGTTTGTCTTCCTGCCTATCTTTGGACTGGCTGTATTGGTCATCGTACGCACGGCGCTGGGAGGTTGAAAATGAGCGAGCCATCGAGAACCCTGCCCCTTAACAAGCGCGGCTTGAATTTCGAGACGCTGATGTGGCTGTTTACGCGCCTTTCTGCTCTGGCGATGTACTTGTTTTTGCTGGTAGCAGTCATTGGAGCGCTGCTGATGGGCGCCCGCACCCAGATGAACCTGGCGGACGTGCTGCGCTGGGGATTTACCCCCAACGTGACGCATGTGCAAAGCACGAACGTGCCTGACCTGGCGCCATGGGCGACGCCCTTCTGGAAAGTGACGGCTTGCTTGTTCTTCTTTACCGCGCTCACGCACGGGCTCCATGGCGTGTTGAGCGTATTGGACGATTATTTTGCGCAACGCTCGCTGAGAGTGTTGTTCCGCGTCATCATCACGATCCTGGTACCTGTTTTATCCGTGATCGGCATCTACGTCATCTGGACTTCATAGGACGGTTGCCCATGAACATACATCAATTCGAAGTGGTGGTCGTTGGCGCGGGCGGCGCCGGGCTGATGGCTGGCCTGTATGCCTCTCGCACAGCCAAGACCGCCGTCATCAGCAAACTCTATCCTACTCGATCGCACACTGGCGCGGCGCAAGGCGGCATCGGTGCGGCGCTTGGCAATCTCGAAGAAGACCGCCCCGAATGGCATACCTACGATACGGTCAAAGGGTCTGACTACCTCGGCGACCAGGACGCCATCGAATTCATGTGCAATGAAGCGCCGCAAATCGTCTATGAATTGGAACACATGGGGCTGCCCTTCGACCGAACGCCCGAGGGCAAGATATCCCAGCGTCCGTTCGGCGGCCATACCAACAACGTGACCGGCAAACCTGTGCGGCGCGCCTGTCACGCGGCCGACCGCACCGGTCACATGATTTTGCAGACGCTCTACCAGCAGTGCATCAAGAACAACGTCACTTTCTTCGACGAATTTCAGGCGTTGGATGTGCTGATTGAAAATGGCAAAGCCGCGGGCGTGGTGGCGCTGGAACTCGCCACAGGCGAACTGCACACCTTCCACGCCAAAGCCGTCATCTTCGCTACCGGCGGACACGGACGCATCTGGGAAATCACCTCCAACGCCTACGCCCTGACCGGCGACGGCATTGCGCTGGCGCTGCGGCGCGGCATCCCGGCGGAGGATATGGAATTCTTCCAGTTCCACCCCACCGGCATCTACAAACTCGGCATCCTCATCACCGAGGGCGTGCGCGGCGAGGGCGGCGTGCTCATCAACGGCAAGGGCGAGCGCTTCATGCCCAATTACGCCCCCAAAGTGAAAGACCTTGCCTCGCGCGATGTGGTCAGCCGCGCCATCTACATGGAAATCCGCGAGGGACGCGGCATCAACGGCTCGAACTACGTCTATCTCGATGTGCGCCCCGAAACGGTCAACAAATTTGCCGCGCTCGACGGACGCACCAACCCCGACGGCACGCCCTACACCACCACCGGCGAGCAAATCCTGAAAAAACTACCCGACATCATTGACTTCTGCCGCACCTACCTGGGCGTGGACCCGGTTACCCAGCCCATGCCCATCCAGCCAACGGCGCACTACGCCATGGGCGGCATCCCAACCAATATGTACGGCGAGGTGGTGGTGGATGAAAAGAACACCGTCCTGCCCGGCCTGTACGCGGCGGGTGAATGCGCCTGCGTTTCGGTTCACGGCGCCAACCGCCTGGGAACCAACTCCCTGCTCGATATCGTCGTCTTTGGCAAACACGCCGGCTTGCGCGCCGCCGAATACGCCAAAGGCGCCGATTTCACTCCCCTGCCCGCCGACCCGCAAGGCTTTGCCCGTCAGCAGTTGGAAAGTTTCCGCAGCGCACAGGGCCAGGAAAACGTCTTCCAGATTAGCCAGGAAATGAAAAAGGAAATGTTCGACAACATGGGCGTCTTCCGCACCGCAGAGACGATGACCCATGCCCTGAACAAAATTCACGAGTTGCAGGAACGTGCCAAACACGTCAAACTGAGCGACACAGGCAAAATCTTCAACACCGAGCTGCTCAACGCCTGGGAATTGACCAACCTGCTCGACCTGGCCGAGGTCACCACCGCCTCGGCGCTGGCGCGCCAGGAAAGCCGCGGCGGCCACGCCCGCGAAGACTTCCCCAAGCGCGACGACGCCAACTGGCTGAAGCACACCCTGGCCTGGAAAAAAGACGGCAAGGTGGAATTAGGCTACAAGCCGGTTGCCATCACCAAATATCAGCCGAAAGAGCGAACGTATTAGTCGGCTTCAGGCATCCCAACCGGGCGACCCGATAATTGAATCACTGACGAATTGGATGCCTGGAGAACTGATTAAACGTCAAGTGGAGAATCTTATGAAGGTTACGCTTAAAATCTTCCGTTTCGACCCTGAAGTGGATAAAAAATGGCATTATGAGACGTATGTTCTCGACGCCGAACCGACCGACCGCGTTCTGGATTTACTGGAATATGTGAAAGGTAAGATTGATGGCACGCTCTCTTTCCGGCGTTCGTGCGCGCATGGAATATGCGGTTCAGATGCAATGCGAATCAACGGCTTCAATCGCCTCGCTTGCAAAACGCTCATCCGCGACACCGGCGCCAAGATCACGGTCGAACCCCTCCTGGGGCTGCGCGTCATCAAAGATTTGATCGTGGATATGGAGCCGTTTTTCGACAATTACAAGAAGATCCTGCCGTTCTTCATCAACGAAAGCCCTCTCCCTGCAGATGGCAAAGAACGCCTGCAAAGCCCCGCCCAACGAGAGCGTTTCGACGATACCACGAAGTGTATTTTGTGCGCTTGCTGTACCACCTCTTGCCCATCTTTCTGGGGAAATGACGATTACTTTGGCCCGGCGGCGCTGGTCAATGCGCACCGCTTCATCTTCGACAGCCGAGACGAAGCCGCTGCCGAGCGCTTGCATATTTTGTCCGAAACATCGGGCGTGACACGCTGCCATACGACCTTCAATTGTACGATTGCCTGTCCGCGCGAAATTCAAATTACCAAGGCGATTGGGGAGTTGAAACTGGCCATGGTGACCGGCAAGTTGGACTGATGCATCGAATTACACGAATGACTCGAAGGTTGTAGCAGGCTGCGCATAGCATTGCTCTGCAAAATCTATCACGACCGTGAAGATTTTTGTGGCGTGGCAATCATGCCGTGCGGGGCAAATCCCGCGCTACGTTTTGCGTCGAGTTGGGAATGCCAAAACCATCTACAAACAGGCCATGAATACATGAAGCCCATCCGCTGGTTAGTACTCGGCGATATTTTTGCCCTTGCCCTCGTCACGGTGATTGGCTTTGCCACACACGGCGAGACCGGCCTGGAGTTTTTCCCGCGCATGTTGACCACCTTCCTGCCTGTAAGTGTAGCCTGGTTCGTGGTTGCGCCGTTTTTGGGCCTGTTCCGGCCTGAAATCACAGCCAATCCACGCCAGTTGTGGCGGTCTTTCGTGGGGATGGTCTTGGCCGGGCCGCTGGCCGCGCTGCTGCGAGCCTTCCTGCTCAATACGGTGGTCATTCCCCTCTTTGCTGTCGTCTTGAGCGGTTCTGCCGGGCTGGGAATGCTCGTCTGGCGGGCGCTTTGGTGGATCCTTTCGAGGGAAAAAGTCCCCCCCAAAATGTGAATATAGGATGCGGCTACACGGTCATCCTTTATACTTCGGGCGCGGGCTGGCAGACGTTCTACCTCGGCCCGCAAGCCGCCATTATCAAAGGCGTGCTGCCCTTTTTACCCGGCGATTTGCTCAAACTGGCGCTGAAGACGCTCCCCCTGCCCGCCGCCTGGAGGCTGGC
>Ga0209018_1003111_pt1 | contig 10868 bp, 7 predicted proteins | sample YNPBryBLVA2012_FD_185814 | JGI IMG/M metagenome (GOLD analysis project Ga0209018, IMG submission 185814) | Anoxygenic and chlorotrophic microbial mat microbial communities from Yellowstone National Park, USA - YNP Bryant BLVA 2012 (SPAdes)... ...
CTCGCAGAACACATCGACGAAGGGCAACGGCCTGCTGTGCTGGCGGGCAAAATCTGCCACTGCGGGGATCATCTCCATGACGACCAAATCCACGTAGGCGTCGGTCCGACCGGCATACTCCGGCGGGACGGCGTGCGCCCCCAGAAAGGTTGCCACGACATCAACAGGGTGTGTGTCGTCTAGCTGGTAGATGGCTTCGAGCATCTTCAATTCGGAGGCTGTATCCAACCCGTAGCCGGTTTTGATCTCAATCGTCGTGGTGCCGGAGCGCAGCGCCCGATCAAGACGAGGGCGGGTCTCGTCGATCAACTGTTCGACCGACGCAGCGCGGACCTGCCGCACGGTGCTGTTGATGCCGCCGCCCGCCGCCATGATCTCCATATAGGTCGCCCCGGCGATGCGCATCTCGAACTCATGCGCACGGTCGCCGGCCCACAGCAGGTGCGTATGAGGGTCCACCAGGCCCGGCACGACGGCGCATCCCTGCGCGTCAAGCACATCGCGCGGGGTATAGCGGTCCGCCAAGCGGTCCTCCGGGCCGACCTCGACGATCAGGCCCTGGTCGATAGCGATAGCGCCACATTCGATGGCCCCCAGCGCGCCCAGGACGCTGCCGCGCTGCGGGCCGCCGTCCTGGCCCGGCACCGTGTACACCTGGCTCGTATGACAGATCAGCAGATCGACAGTTTTGCTCATATGCGGACAGTGTAGCACAGGCCAAAAGCGGATGGCAATTGTACGCCGCTCACCACCCCAGCAGCGCTTTGATTCCCCACCGCACTGGCGGTCCCAGCACCATCACCAACAGGGTGGGCGGAAGCATCAGCATGAGGAAGAGAGCCACACCCAACACAGCAGTCGTCCAGCCGGAGGCCCGTTCCCACCAAGCCGCTGCCCGCAGCGGAAGCGCAAACCGGATCAGCGCGTAGCCGTCCAGCGGGAACAGCGGCAGCGCGTTCAGCAGCGCCAGCGTCAGGTTGAAGCGCACCAGCACAGTCAGGAAGTCCGCCGGAACAGGCCAGCCGCTCCACGGATACGTGGGCTGGAGCGCCAGCGCGTCGAAGGCCGCCTGTCCGGCCAGCGCCAGTCCCAGGTTGGACAGGGGACCCGCCAGCACGGTCAGCAGCCCGCCCACCGGATCACAGAGGCGCATCCGGTGAGGGCGGATAGGGGTGGGACGGCTCCAACCCACGCCGATCAGCACCCCGGTGATCACCCCCAGGCTCTCGACGTGGCGGAGGGGGTTCAGAGTCAGCCGGCCCGACTCGCGCGGCGTCGGATCGCCCAGCAGAGTGCCCACCAGGGCGTGGGCTACTTCGTGGACTGTAAACGACAGCGGAACGATCACAGCTCGGCTCAGCAGCAGTGCGGCAGGGAGGTTATTCCACAGGGTGGTGAGCAGATCGCCGAACATGGCGACGATTATAGCAAACCTGCACTTGCCCCCAAAAGAACGGGAATGGCGCAGTTAAAGCATCGGGGGATGAGACTAAAGAGAGGGAGGGAGAGGCGCCGCCTTATCACCTCTCCCCCTATTCTGTGAAGAAGACCAGGGGTCTTGGGTTCGAAACTTGTCGCTGAGGGCGTGTTCAACAGCGGTATCCTGTGCCACCCTGACCCCATCAAGGCGCTCGCTGCAAGCCACAAGGATAGCGAGCTTCCTATACCATCGCCTCTCCGATCTCCCGCAGCATGGCGACCGTCTCTGCCGGCAGGACAGAAGGCTCGCGGCCCAGCAGGTGGCACGTGACCAGCTTCTTGGCCGTCTGCTCGATAGCGTCGCTCATGTCGGCGGCGCGGCGCAGGCTGCTGCCTGCCACCACCAGCCCATGATTCTGCATCAGCACCGCGATGCCCTTGCCCAACGCCGTTGCTACCGCGTCGGCCAGCTCCGTGGTGCCCGGCATGATGAACGGCACGCGCGGAATCTCGCCAATAAAAGCTGCCTCGGTCGAGATGGGCAGGAAGGGCAGCTCGGCCAGCGCCAGGACGGTCGCCTGCGGCGCATGGGTGTGGATCACGGCCTGCACATCGGGGCGGGCGCGGTAGATGGCGCAATGCACCTTGCGCTCGCTCGACGCGGCCAGTGCGCCCGGATCAAGCACCTGGCCATCCAGGTCGATCCGCACCATCATGTCGGCTCGCAGGTCGCCCTTGAAAATCTGGCTGGGGGTGATCCATACCTGAGTGGGATCGTCCTCCAAGCGTGCACTGATGTTCCCCCCGGTGGCGGTGATCAGTCCCATCTCGTACAGCTCGGTCGTCACCCGCACGATCTCATCGCGGATGTCGCCGACGCCTGTTCGCACCACCGCTGGGGCAGCGGCGATCCGCTCAACGGCAGGCGTCGCAGGCGCTGCCGCCGGAGCCGGAGCGGCCTCGATTGCAGAGAGGTCGCCCGGATCGCCCACCTCCTCGCGGGCCTGCGAATACAGCGCCGAGAGGTCTTTCTGAATGCGCTGGAGGGCCATCGCTTTCGAGGCGTCGCCGCTAAAGGAGAGTTTGCCAGACATCGCAGCCCGGGTGGGGTTGGTGCGGCCTGTGAACATCCCATCCAGGATGTCGGCCTTCATCCGCAGCTGAATCTCGGCGGGTTGATCGGGTTTGCCCAGCCTACCGATCACTGTCCCATCGTGGAAACCCATGATAAAGTCGATCCCCAGGTCAGACAACGTATAGTGCATGGTAACGTGTCGGCCCACCGAAAACTGCCGCAGCGACTCGCTGGCCGTCAGGGCGTCCAGGAACGCTGTCAGGATGCGCTCCATCTTGCCGCGCACATCATCCACACCGGACGAGGGGGGCAAGGGGGCAGGCGCTGATGTGGGCGGCGGCGCGGTTTCTTCCCTGCTGCCGACCAGCTTCCGCAGCCCAGAGAGGATTCCGCCGCGCTTCGACGGTTCGACGGGCGCGGAGCGCGCCTCCGGCGTCACTGATGGCTCTGCCGGCTGTCTTGCGCTCAGCTCCTGCTGCTGGAGATCGGACACAGCGGGCGGCGGCGCTGCTGCAAGTTGCGCCAGCACCTCGTCTGGCGGCGACCGGCGTGGACCATCCCACGTGAAGCTGAGCAGCGTCTCCGGGTTCCGGACGAAGCGCGGGCGGTCGCCGCGCAGCAGACGAGCCAGTTCGTCAGCCACGATCTGCCCCTGGTGGGCGGCGACCTCCGCCGTGTTGCCGCCGATGTGCGGCGTTGCGATCACGTTAGGGAGCTGGAGCAGGGGATGATCAGACCCCGGCGGCTCCACCGAGAATACGTCGAGCGCCGCGCCACCCAGATGGCCAGAGCGCAGCGCCTCAAGCAAGGCGTCCTCGTCGAGCAGCGCCGCACGAGCCGTGTTGATCACGAATGCGCCGCGCTTCATGCGGGCCAGAGCCTGCGCGTCCAGCAGGTTGCGTGTCTCGTCGGTGACGGCGGCGTGCAGGCTCACGAAGTCGCTCATCTCGAGCAGCCGCTCCAGCGACGCCCGTTCCGCGCCGCACAGCGCGGCTTGATCTGGGTCAAGGTATGGATCGAAAGCCAGGATGCGCGCACCGAAAGGCCGTAAGCGCTGCGCCACCTTGCGCCCGACCGCGCCCAGGCCGATCAGCCCGACGGTCTTACGCCATAGCTCCCTCCCGCCCAGCGACATAAATGCCTGGCCCTGCCTGCCAGCGTCGCCTGCCTCGATCCCCGGTTGGCGCAGGAAGGCGGCGGCGTCGACCAGCTTGCGGGCCAGCATCAGCATCAAAGCCACCGTCAGATCAGCTACGGCGTCGGCGTTGCGCCCTGGCGTGTAGATCACAGGGATGCCAAGCGCCGTCGCTGCCGCCACGTCCACATTGACCGGGTTGCCACGGCAGACGGCCACGACCCGCAGGTCGGGGAGCTGGCGCATGGAGTCGGCATCGACCACATCCACCTCGGTGACGAGCACATGGTAGCCCTGCAACTCCTCCACCAGATCGGGGCCGGCGAGCAGGCGCATCTCTTCACGGAAAGGCGCATAGCGCACCTCGCCCAGAGCGCCGAGGGCCGCCAGCGCCGCCTCGTCCACATCGGCTGTGATCAACAGGCGGGGCCGGAAGCCTGGCACGGCGGGCGCTCCGGGCTGGGGAGGAACTTCCATCATCGTCTGGAGAATCAGCCCAGCGGCGATGGAGTCGGCCTCGGTGTGAGCCTCGCGTACCTGCTGCCATCCGGCGTAAACCTCGTGATAGGTCCGCATCCGCGACTCATCTGGCGTGCGATCCTCCAGCCGCACCAGCGCCTGTGCGCCCTCAACCAGCGACCGGAACACGCCTGCCCCTACCCCCGCGCAGATTGCAGCGCCGAGCGCCGTCGCCTCCGGCGTGATCGAGACTCGCACGGGAGCGCCGAGCACCTCGCTGACCATCTGGGTCCACAGCCGGCTGCGCGACATGCCGCCCGCCACATGCACTTCGGGATGTGCAATATGGGACACAGCGCTGATCTGGTCGCTGTTGGCCCGCACTGAGCAGGCCAACCCCTCGATCACCGCCCGCGCGACATGCCGCCGCCGAGCCGGGTCTGCGGCGGCGATCAGGTGCGTCACGGTCAGATGGCCAATGGGCAGGCTCAGCGCAGCGGCGTTGAACACCTGCACCCCCAGCGTCGAGAGCAGCCCTGCCGCGCCCGGCGTCGACTCGGCAGCCTCGGCCATCAGCGCGCCTGCCGGGTTAGGCGAGTCGGGGTACAGCGCTGCCGCGATCCAGTCGAGCGTCTCGCCCATCGCGCCGGCATTGCTTTCAATCACCCACAGCCCATCGACGACGTGTAGGCCGGTCCACAGGCGGGCCTCAGAGTCGATCAGCGGGCGATCGACGACGAGCTGGAGCGGCGCGGTCGTCCCAGCAATGAGGCCCATCTGGCCTGGCATCACTGCTCCCGCGCCCAGCAGCCCACATTGCGTATCGCCGCCGCCCAGCGCCACCGGGATGCCGGGCGCCAGCCCCAGGTGCTCGGCGGCGTCCCTGGTCAGTGCGCCAATAGCCGCGCCGGGCTGCCGAATGGTCGGAAAGATTCGCTGGGGCAGTTCCAGCGAGTCGATCAGGTCCCAAGCCCAATCGCGGCTGTGCAGGTCGAACAGCAGCGTCTCACCAGCCTGGGATGGCTCAGCGGCGAGTTCGCCGCACAGCCGATAAGCCACCCAGTCGCTCAGGCTGAGCATCGTGCGGGCCTGGTCGAGCAGGTGGGGAGCATGGGCAGCCATCCAGCGCAGGCGTGCAGCAGCGAAGATCGGGCTAGGCCAGTGGCCAGTCCGTTGGTGAAACTCGCCGCCGCGCGACTCGCCCAGCGCCATGCCTTCGCTGGCCGCACGGGCGTCTTTGTTGGGCGTGGCCAGAATCTCACGGCCCTGTTCATCCAGCACAACCACAGCATGTCGCATGCTGGTGGCGGCAATGCCAAGCACCTGATCTGGGGAGGCCCCGGCCTGGTGCAGGGCTTCGCGCACAGCCTGGCCGATCAGCTCCCAGTTGCGCTCGATGGCAAAGTCGAAACCCCAGCCGCCGGTGTCGGGTGCAGGCAAGTGCGTCCAAGCGTGAGTGGTCACAAAAGTCTCGCCATCGTTCACACCAACCAGCAGGCAGCGTGCTCCGCCGCCTCCGACGTCTAGTCCCATCAGGTAATGTCGAGTCATGGTGTTCTCCAGCGATGTCAATCCACAGAGGTTGTCGAGATGCGTTTCCTCAGGCGCACTCAGCGAGGCCGGGGGGGGTGAGGCCGTGGACTGCCCACTTGCCCCCCGGCTTTGAAGTGCACCCGTTTTTGGGAAAAACTTCCAAACTAAACACTCAGGGTACACTATAATTCAGAGTCAGGTGTTTGATCAACAGAGCGCCAGCCGCAGGGCAAAGATAGCCCAGCCGGGTCGTCACTTTCCGGAGCGGGATGTGGTAGACTGAGCAAAAATGGGGCATCATAGACAACCATTCGAGTGGTCAAAGATTATGGCAGATCGCAAGCAGTGGTGGATTGCAGGGCTGATCGGGGTGGTGATCGCGACCATGCTGCTGGCTTCGAGCCTGGCCAACCTCCGGCTCGAAGCAGGGAACATCACCCTGGCTGTGTGGCCGCGCCAGGTGAGTCTGGCCCCTGGCTTCCGCCTGTCCACCCAGGCGCTGCGCGCCCTCTGGCAGACGGTCGGGACGGCGCTGCTGATTCTGCTGCCCATCGCCATCGTGTATGCGCTCCTCGATCCAGACATCCGCAAGAAAGCAGTGCGCAACGCGCTGATCATGGCTGCCATTGCCCTGGCTTACATGCTGTGGCTGCGCCAGCGGCCCCCGGTGAGCCAGGACCAGAATCTGGCCGCGCCGAATGCCGGGCTGGGCAGCAACACGCTCCGCCCACCTACCGAATTTATCCTTCACCCTCCGGACTGGTTGGCCATCCTGATCACGGCAGGCGCGGTGGCCGGGGCGCTGATCGCCTTATGGGCGTTATGGCGCTTCCTAACGCGCCGGACGGACGCGGCTCCCCTCGAAGCGCTGGCGGCTGAGGCTCAGGAGGCGCTCGACGACCTCCAGGCCGGGGCTGACTGGCATGACGCTGTGTACCGCTGCTACTGTGAGATGAACCGCATCCTCCACAAGAGGCGCGGCCTGCGGCGCGGGGAAGCCGCCACCCCACGTGAGTTCGAGGCGCGTCTCAAGGCCGCTGGGCTGCCCGGCCAGCACGTCGAGCGGCTGACTCGCCTGTTCGAGACGGCACGCTACGGCGCACACGACTCCAGCCCCGAAGAGCAGGCCGAAGCCAAAGACTGCCTGGCGGCCATCGCTGGGGCCTGCGAGAAGCCAGCATGAAGACGCTGAGACGCCGCCTCCTAGTCGGCGCTGTCATTGCCCTGATCGCCCTGGGGCTGACCCTGGCATTCGACCGCGAGGCGCGGCAGGCGTTCGTTGCGCCGATCCTGTATACTGTCTGGTCGTTGGGCCTGTTCCTCGATGGCCTGCCTCAGGGGGTCCTGTGGGCCGTTTTTCTGGCTGCGGCGCTGATCCTCGCCTGGCACAGCCTAGACAGACCCCGTCTGATCAAACCCTCCTCGTCCAGCCAGGAATCGGCGCCTGTGGGGCGGGTGGCGACTGTGGCCCGCTGGGTGTCCGAATCGGCCCACGGTGGATACTTCCGGCAGCGGTTTGCCCGCTATCTGGCAGGGCTGACGCTGAGCGCCCAGGGTCGTCACGAGCCTGTCGGCGACGCCCAGATCGTGCAGATGCTCGACCGTGGCGAGCTTCGCCTGCCCCCAGCTACCCGCGCCTACCTGGTGGACGCCCTCCAGATCGGCCTCAGCCCGCAGCCTGCTTCCTGGCTGGAACGCCTGTGGTTGATGGTCCGGCAGCTTCCCGCCCAGTTCCACGCTGAATACACCGTCGATCCGGGACTTGAGCAGCTTGTCCAACACCTAGAAGACGAACTGGAGATCCGGCATGAGCATCGAGATCGCTGAAATTGCTCCCCTCAGCCAGCGCATCCTGGCCGAGGTCGAGCTGGCCATCGTCGGCAAGCGGGCTGTGCTGAAGGACATCATGGCCGCCGTGTTGGCCGATGGTCACGTGTTGCTCGAAGACTTTCCTGGCCTGGGCAAGACGCTGTTGGCCAAGAGCTTCGCCGCTGCGCTGGGCCTGGAGTTCAAGCGAATCCAGTTTACGCCCGACCTGCTGCCGGGGGACATCACCGGCGGCTATATCTACAACCGCGACAAAAGCGCCTTTGAGCTGCGCCCCGGTCCCATCTTCGCCAACGTCATCCTGGCCGACGAGATCAACCGCGCCTCGCCCAAGACGCAGTCGGCGCTGCTGGAAGCCATGCAGGAGCATCAAGTGACGCTGGAAGGCGAGACCATGGCCCTGCCCAGTCCCTTCCTGGTGCTGGCTACCCAGAACCCCATCGAGTACGAGGGCACCTTCCCGCTGCCAGAGGCCCAGCTCGACCGTTTCATCATGAAGCTGTCCATAGGTTACCCCTCAGCGGACGACGAGCAGGAGATTCTGCGTCGCCGCCGCGAGCGCCAGCGCGACGAGGTGAGGCTGACCCAGGTGACCCACGCCGCGCAGGTGCTGGCCATGCGCCAGGCGGTCGAGACGGTGTACGTCGATCCCGACCTGGAGCGCTACATGGTGGCGTTGGTCAGCGAGACTCGCCGCGACCGGCGGATCGCAGTGGGGGCCAGCCCGCGCGGGTCGCTGGCGTTGCTCAAACTGTCGCGCGCCCGTGCGGCCATGGAGGGGCGCAGCTATGTGATCCCCGACGACGTGAAGCATTTCGCCCGGAATGCGCTCTCCCACCGCCTGATCCTGGAGCCAGAGCTATGGATGCGCCGCAGCGCAGCAGAGGAGATCATCGGCCAGATCGTCGAGAGCGTGCCCGTGCCGGTGCTCAAAGAGTCCTGACCATGCGACGGTCGACCCTGCTTGCCGTGCTGATCTATGGGCTGGCCTTCGCGGCCTTCACCTTGTTCGAGGGCCGCCTGCTAGTGCTGGCCCTACCGCTGATCATCGCGCTGGCAGCAGGTCTGTTGTATAGACCCCAGAAGCCCTGCCTGCGAGTCGAGCGCGTGCTAGAGAGCGACCGCGTGGGCGAGGGCGTCCCCGTCGCTGTCACCCTGCGCGTGACCAACGAAGGGCCTGCGCTGGAGGAGATCGCCGTGCAGGACGCACCGCCGGCTACGCTGCATGTCAACGGCAACACGTCGATGCTGATGGCGCTGGCTTCCGACGAGACAGCGGAAATCACTTACACGGTGGAAGGTCGTCGGGGCTGCCATGTCTTCGAGAGCGTGCAGGCAGAGGCTCGCGACCACTTCGATCTGTCTGCGCGGCGGGAGACGCTGCCCGCGCCGGAGCCATTGGCCCTGTACGTGCTACCTGCCGCACCCCATGTGCGCCGCGTCGCCATCCGACCTCGGCAGACGCGCGTCTACGCCGGTTCGATTCCCACCCGCGTGGGCGGCGCCGGGATTGAGTTCTTCGGGGTGCGCCTCTACCAGCCCTCCGACCCGCCGCGCCACATCAACTGGAAGGTCAGCGCTCGCCACACTGAGGCGCTGTTTACGAACGAGTTTGAGCAGGAACATGTGGCCGATGTGGGGCTGATCGTTGACGCCCGCCAGCGCGTCAATGCGATGCTGGCCAATCGAGAGCTGTTCGAGTACAGCGTGCTGGCAGCATCGGCGCTGGCGCAGGCGTTCTTGCAGGAGGGCAACCGTGTCGGGCTGCTGCTGTATGGCCGTTTTCTCGATTGGACCACCCCCGGCTACGGGAAGTACCAGCGCGAGCGCATCCTGCGGGCGCTGGCCCGCGCCGAATCAGGCGAGAGTCAGGTGTTTGATGGCCTCCAATATCTGCCGACCCGCTACTTTCCGGCCAAATCGCAGTTGGTGCTGATCAGCCCGCTGTGCGCCGACGATCCGCCGTTTCTGATCGCGCTGCGCAGCCAGGGCTATGAGCTGCTGGTGATCAGCCCCAACCCGGTAGCCTTCGAGCGCAAAGCCCTGCCCGATACCCCTGAGATCGGCCTGGCCGCCCGCATTGCGGCGATTGAGCGCACTATCACCTTCCGGCGGCTGCGGCAGGCCGGCGTGCGGGTGGTGGACTGGAACGTTGAGCACGCCTTCGAACGGACCCTCGCCACAGCCCTGGCCCACCAGCCGCCGAGAGTGCGTCCGCTGGGGATCGTGCGATGAAGACAGCACGCCGCCTGACCTTTGTCACGATCAGTCTGGGCACACTGGCGCTCCTCCTCGGCTACGCCCACGACGGCCAGTGGCCCTGGGTGGCGGCAGTGGCCGGGACAGGGCTGGGATGGGCAGCCAGCGCATGGCTGGGGCGGGAATGGCCCGAAACACTGGCCTTTGTCGCTACTGTCGGGCTGGCAGCGAGGGGTGTGGTGCAGTCGCTTCCAACAGGCTGGATGGTAGTCGCCGTGGTGGCCGGGTTGTCAGCCTGGACGCTGGGACACTTCGCTCGACGGATGGCAAGCGCCCCCCAGGTGCAGGACGCGGATCGGCTGGCCCGCCGCTTCCTGCTGCGCCTGCTGGCCGTGGACGCCCTCAGCCTGGCCGTCGCAGCCCTGGCGCTGCTGATCGACATCCGACTCACGTTCCTGCCAGCGCTGACGCTGGGAGTGCTGCTCTTCCTGGGCCTCACCCGGCTGGTGAGCGCCCTGCGTCGAGAGACCTGATGCCCTTGCGCTCATCCCCAAATTGACGAAAGTCAATGACTTCCCTTCGTTTTGTGATAGTGTACACAAAGTGGACCTGCACGCTGCATCCTGACGTTCGATGGGCGCTTATCAACTAACTAGGGGTGAACCATCCGAGATCGAGGGGAGGAGATGTGACCAAACAGGCTGACGCGCTGCGCCTGCTCAGACCTCTCCCGCCAGACGTGCAGGCCAGGTTCATGGGAAGCTCGCAGATTCGCACCTACGCCGCAGGTGAGACCATCTTCGACCAGGGCGAAGCTACCGCGGCGTTTTACCTGGTGATCAGCGGGCAGGTCAAGGTCGTGCGGGTGACGCCCGAAGGCTACGAGAACATCCTGTGCGTGCGTGGGCCGGGCGATCACTTCTGCCCTGTATCGCTGCTCGACCGGGGTCCCCAGCTCGGCACGGCAGTCGCCATGACTGCCGTCACGCTTCTGTGGATCGAGAAGGAGACTTTCCGCCGCCTGTGCGCCCAAAGCCCCGACCTGCTGTCCGCCGTTCAGGGCGACTGCCTGGCCGAAGTGCGGCGGCTGCTGCACCGGCTGGAGGTGGTAGCCTTTCGCAGCGTTCGGCAGCGCGTGGCTCATGCCCTGCTCACGCTGAGCCGCCAGCAGCCTGATCGCAGCCAGGCTCACCTCCTGCGCCTGACCCAGCAGGAGCTGGG
>Ga0209018_1003113_pt1 | contig 10861 bp, 12 predicted proteins | sample YNPBryBLVA2012_FD_185814 | JGI IMG/M metagenome (GOLD analysis project Ga0209018, IMG submission 185814) | Anoxygenic and chlorotrophic microbial mat microbial communities from Yellowstone National Park, USA - YNP Bryant BLVA 2012 (SPAdes)... ...
TACGCGCTCTCCGAGTTCTCGTGAGTGCCAACCTCGGTTCGCCAGTACGGGCTGCCGATGGTGTATGCGTTGTTGCAGTAGGTGGCGTTATTGCCCGGGTCGAGATCGACCAGTTGGTTGGAAGGAATAGTGTCGCTTTGGGTAGGATACGACCAGTAACCGGCATTTGTTCCGCCGCCTTTATAATAGGCAGCCTTATACCACTCGTCCTCGCTCGTCACCGCCCAACGCCATCCCGCCTTGCGCTGAATCCAGCGGCCATCGGATCCGGTATAACCATTGAGGTAATACGCGCCGTCCTCCGTGGTCGTCAAGTCCTGTGACCCCGTCGGCTGGCCATTGTGCAGCCAATTTGCGAAACGGCAGGCATCCCAGAAGCTCACGTAGTTCACAGGGCGATTCGCCCAATCGCTCGCCACGCTGTAGGAGTAGTTACCGCTGGTGCCGGTTCGCTCAATCTTGCAACCGTAAGCACTGTTCCACATGTAGACATTGTATAGGCCGTAGGTGTCGACCTTTGCCACGGCGTTCAGAAACGCTGCATACTGTCCGGCGGTAACTTCATACTTGCCAATGTTGTAGGTGTAGGATACGGAGCCATAGCCGGTGCTGTCGGACACGTTGCCCGGGTCGCCGACGGTGACGGTCTCCAGGCTTGCAAGTCCGGTCCACGATCCGTCTGGGTTGCGTGTTCCCCCCATGTTGAATACATCTGCTGTTGCGAAAACACTCAAGCTTAGCAGCATAAAAGCCGCTACTACTACACAGACTTTCCTCATCGTGTTCCTCCTTCGTATTGTTCTCTTCAAAAGCGCTATATTGTAGTCGTGCGGCCTCTAATTGCTCCGCTTTATGGTCCGCGGTATTCGAAACTAACGCCGAAAACCGTGCCCTTAACTTAACATTGTGTCTACCTTCTTGCGAATTTGTCAACGGCATTTTGCTTGCATTTGGCTTACCTGAGCGTGGGGCTACTGGAAACCTGGTAGAATTACTGGGGCACTAAGGATAATCGTTTCGATGGCGTTACCGACGAGCCGTTTCATCGGTCGGTGATGCGGGCTAGATCCTCCCCGTGCCAATCCGCGGTTTGCCACGCCCAACATTCGTGATAGCAATCCTAATTAAAGCACTGCTACTTGTTCTATCTTTATCACAATCGGCGGAGAAGGCTGATTTGTGCTTGGTTGAGGTATGGCCGTTTTTAGGGTGTCTGGTGCTAGAACCTATAACGTTTCTCCGGTCTCGGATCAGCTTCAACAGTGATGTTGCCGTTTGCGCTTTCGCCCATCTCACGTAAAGTAACCGTTATGTTTCCGGGATTCCTCGTAAACTGAGGCAAGCACGTGTCCGCTACCCCAAGAGTGTAGGTGCCGGGCGAAAGTCCGTCAAGCGCAAACCGACCGTCCGAATCGGTCCGAGTCAATGCTACGGAACCGTCCAGACCATTTGCGAAGACAATCACATCCGAAAGTGGTCTAAGAGGCGCGGATCCTTGGCGAAGCATCACCGTGCCGACAACGCAGCAGAGCCTGCTTACGGTGTAATCGACCCGCGTCGTCGAGTCAGGCTTTACCTGGACGATTCGACAAGCACGTCCTCTGAGTTGATACTGAGCGGGAACCGTCAACTCATCAAGGGTAATCGACTGGCTTCCGACTTTGACGGTCTCGACAGCGTATTCTCCTGAACGGCCAGTAAGGACGTCTCCAATGCCCAAACGCAGCCTAACTCCCTCTAGTGGAGTATCTTCGGCGTCAAACAAGCCGTTGGCGTTCGAGTCCCAGTAGACCCTTCCGGTGATCCGGCCAAAGGCTTCTCCGGGAGAATCTTCTAGCCTCCTGCGCGCGCTGGATGTCAATCCCCAAGCAACATTGTGAGTGAGGATAAGGTAGGCGGTCGTAGCGTTCTGGTCGTCAAAGAGGGTGTATCGATTCGCGGATCGTCTGACGCTTGCGCTCAGCACAGTATTGTGGGTCAACCGCCAGTCTAGTGATGCGGCTAGGTAGAACTGCGAGACAAACGACGGGTTGCGGCGGCCTTCCCTGCCGAGTTCGCCGCGCACGTAGACGGTCGGGGCGAGCTTGCTCATCAGCCCCACCGCCGCTAGAGAGTATTCCCTGCACCGATCTACCGTCTCATGTTTTTCCCAAAGCCGTCGGATCTTCAGATACGGTTCGTACAAGCCGGTCCGAGGGCCATAAAAGTCCAATCCGCCCTCGAAAGTATTGTGGCGATCGCCGGTTTCATACACGTCGATGCCCTTTCGCGCTGAAGCCCTGAGCTGGATTGAGCAAGTTCCAATTGGCGATCCGAAAGTCGCGTCAACCCGGCCGGCCGAAGACGATGATACGGAGGGAGAAGCCTGGTGAGCACGGTAACCGGAGACCGACAGTCCCAGCACTGCTGCCCGGAAGCAGTCCAAGAACCCGAAAACGGAGTATCCGGCATAGTCGAGGCTAGCGTCCGGTGTGGACTTGTGGCGCAGCTCGCCGGTTGCGTAGAGTGCCAATCGGTTACTGGGATCGTATGAACCGGTGAAAAGCCAACCGTTGGTGCCCAAAGTAAGTAGGTCCTCGGGAAACACGTATGCAGAACCTATGTTCTGATAGTCAATCTCCGCCGCTGCTTTCGGGCTCTTCCAAGCTATACCTAGAATCAACGATCTGGGGTTGCCGGGCTGTTTAGTGGTCGGCCATGAGAAGCCGACCTCGGATAGAAGGCTGATCCTTTCGGCCAAGGCATAGTTTGTGTCAATTCGAAACGCCTTCCCCGTAGGTAGTGGATTGCCTTCGAATATCTGATTGCCCTGGCTGGAGACCGCAGTGCTCGGTATGGCCAGTCGCGGACGAGGACGTGTGGTTGCAGTGACCCCATAGATCGACTGCGGGGTGATCTCCAACTCGCCTCCAACGATCCCCGTAATGAACGCCCTCCTTCCGGCAAAGACGCCCAAGGATGTATTATTCCGGCGGGTGCGCAAGTCAATACCGGTGAACGTGAGCCGGCTTGCGTAAGCATCGGCAAGCCACTTCGGCAGGTCCCGCAGTGGGAGTTGGTTTGTTCCGATGCAGAGTGCAGTCTTGCTGCCGTGCCAATCCAGATCCTGTGCTCCAACGGACCACGCGCCCAGCCTCTGACCCCCCGGCTGAGAAACCCAGTTCAGAGAGGAATGCAGTCTTGCCCCGTTATCCGTGTCCTCATACAGGTCTGCGCCCCAGACTGTTGCGTTTTGGGAGAAACCGGTTCCCTGAGTTTTGTAGGAACCTATGGACGACCTGACCCCAATTGTCCCGCGAATCGCTGCCTCGCTTTCGAGGTAGGCAATGGCTGTTACTAGGGTTGTGAGACCGAACGAACAATACCAGACCGTTCTACGCGGAATCCAGTATCGCAAACTACAATCTCCACGGTTCCAAAATCCAGGCTAGCCGTCAGAGTATAATCCCCCACAGGCAATTCGGTCGGACAGTCAGCGCGCAGTCGTATTCTAGCGCCGGGTAGCACGTGCATCTCGGGAACTGGGAATCTACAAGTTTCTATGCCTGCGGCGTTCCTTACGACAAACTGTCCCTTGGTTCGCGTACATCCTTCACCGGTGTTCTCCAAAGTGAGCAGAGCAACCGCCTTACCAGCCACTTCCTCCACGGAGAGCGCCGCGGGCCGCAAGGACGGCAAGGGCGATCCAACGGTGAGGATCGTTGGCACGACGATGCTGGCCTTGCAGTAACCTGCATCCGTCGTCTGTCTAGTCATCAAACTTGGTCCCGCAGTAAACTGTATGGCTGACCAGTAGGCGCCTGTACGTATACCCTGCGGCACGCACGCCGTGAACCTGACCAGTTGTTCGCTGTTCGGCGCCATTTCCATTTCGGACGGGGTAACTTTGAGCCAAGAAACCGAGGACCGAGAACACTCGGGACGGGGACCGAGCAACACAACTAGGTCTTCCGTGACCCACAAGTCAACTACGCGGACGCTAACGTGCGAAGTCGTTGGGGCGGGGTTTCGCACCCTGAATCCGTCATTGATGATCTCGCCGGGGTAAGCGATCTTCTCGACACGCGCAGGCACTACAACAAGACTGTGGATTTGAGCACCTATACTGCTGGAGCAGAAACACAGTAGAGTTGTCAGCCACAGACTTTTCACTGAGGCCCTCCGTTTCCTTGCGATACGTGGACCGGACTAGCGGTTGAGACTAGCCCGGTCTCGTAGGTCCTCTTCAAAGCACCGTTAGCAGGAATTGAGCTTTCGCGTGATAGGAATCAACCGCGTAGTCACCTGCTGCCAGAGTGAAGCTGAGCGTTCCGGTTCTTGTGCCCGGGCCTGTGAACGAAGCTACAGGCTGGGGAGTGGTGTAGCACATAAAACCGTCCACGAATCCTGCGCCGGTGGCGTGCCATGTCACATTCCTGCACGAAATCGTTCCCGTAGTGCCGATGAGGTCGCCGTCCGCTTGCGCGGTTACGGTTGACTGTCCTGCCGTGCCTTGGAATATCCTTACGGTGCACACCACTGGGTTGTCGCCCGGGGTAGGCAACGCCGGGTCCGTTGGGAAAAAGTTGACTGTGGATGGCGTGAGCGCGATGAATGCCGCAGGCTGAACATAAACGTTCATCTGCAATTCCGCCGACGCATCCACACCCGCAGAAGCGTGACTGTGCGAGCCTAGCACGGCCATCAAAACGACTCCCAAGACCAGTCCTCTCATTGACATAGCTCCCTCCCTAAGCTTCTTCGCCTGATCGTTTATTAGCGGCGACTTGTCGCGCGAATAATCCCCAAAACCGCATTTCGACAAACGCGGCGAGCTCTGAGTCCCGTTTAGGATCAAGCGCAGCGCACGACGCTTACTTCAATGTGTTACGGGGATCAACAGGAATAGAAATAACAACGACTCCTGGCTTGCCGAGTGTGTTATGATATCAGGCGAAAGAGAACCATCTCCAGCAACACCTACGCGTACCTATAAGTCCGGTGTGCGGCTGAAAGCCGGCGATAACGGCGACAACCAACGCGGGATGTTGACTCGCCAACAGTATTTGGTTATAATACCAAATACAGAGGAATAACCAGGAATGATTAGCAGGAGAGTATACAAAGAAAGGGCCAAGATTATCAAAGCCTTGGCGCATCCCAGTCGGCTCATAATGGTGGACGCGCTCGTCGAGGGCGAGAAGTGCGTCTGCGAACTGCGGGAATTGGTGGGCTCGGATATATCGACCGTTTCCAAGCACCTGGCTCTTATGAAAGAGGCGGGTATAGTCGAGGATCGCAAAGCCGGGTTGCAGGTTTTTTACCGATTGCGTTGTCCGTGCATAGTCAGCTTCTTCGGCTGCGTCGAAGCGGTGATGAAGTCCAATGCCGAGCAGAAGATGAAACTCGTCGGGTAGACGAGGCGTATTCAAACAAAATGAGCTCGGTGGAGTTCTTCTTTTTTGTTGAGCAGTTGACGACTCGGCCAAGTTGCCAACAAGCACGACCTTTCGCTGGAGGTTAAGATGAAGCGGATTCAGATTCTGGGAACCGGTTGCGCCAAGTGCAAAGCCCTGGCGGATAACGCGGCAAAAGCGATTGCAGAGGCCGGAGTGGAAGCTGAGATTGAAAAAGTCGAGGATATTAAAGAAATCATGAAGTTCAACATCTTGATGACTCCCGGCCTGGTGATCGATGGCGAGGTCAAAGCGGCCGGGCGCGTCCTGTCGACCGAAGACATCAGGAAGCTACTGCTTACGGACGGAGGCAGTTAATATGGCCAGTGAACTCGAACTACTCAGCCTTTTGATATGCGTGTGCGCCGTAAAGCATTTAGGATTTGCCAAGTTGATGTCTGCGATCTGGTCGGCCATGCCCGCATCGAGCTCTTCGTCTAACAGGATAACTCGGACAGATTTGCTGCGAAGCGCTTCTCGATAAGGGGAAAGGTATATCATCACGTCGAGGAGCGGGAACTGGAAAGTTACAGAGCGGCGCTCATCAGCGCTTACAAAAACCACAGGAGGCATTAGCGTATGAAGAAGGGTTACTACAAGTTCTCAATCGTCGTTATGGTGCTTTTGGTCGCGGTGCTTGCGCCTTTTGCCGTAAATGCGGCCAACAAGAAGGAGGTTAAGAAGCTGCCAAGGCTTCTTGAGCTTGGTTCGACCAAGTGCGTGCCGTGTAAGATGATGGCCCCGATCATCGAGGAGATTAAGAACGAATATAAGGGCCAGCTTGTCGTTCAGTTCATTGACGTATGGAGTGACGAGAAAGCCGCTAAGAAATACAAGGTGAAATCCATCCCCACTCAGGTGTTCTTCGATACCAAGGGTAAGGAGTTCTTCAGGCACGTCGGCTATATCACAAAGGAAGACATCCTCAAAGTATTTGAGCAACACGGCATCAAGTTCAAGAAACCAGCCGATTCAAAGAAGCCGGGTAAGAAGTAGAAGCCATGATGAACTGGAAATCCGAATGGAAAACATTTTTGCTTATCGCGGGTGTGTTCCTTACGTTCTTCTATCTTCCCATAGGCAATCCAAGGTTCGAAGGCGCGCTAATGGAATCGCTGCACCTGGCGAAGTGGTATGCGCGTGAGCACGTATTGCTGTGTCTGATTCCTGCGTTCTTTATCGCTGGCGCCATAGCGGTGTTTGTTAGCCAGGCTTCCGTGCTCAAGTATCTCGGCGCGAAGGCCAACAAAGTCCTCGCTTACGGTGTCGCGTCGGTGTCAGGTACAATCCTGGCTGTGTGCTCGTGTACTGTCCTACCTCTATTCGCCGGTATCTACAGAATGGGAGCCGGACTCGGTCCCGCCTGCGCTTTTCTATACTCCGGCCCGGCCATAAACGTTCTCGCCATCATATTGACGGCCAGAATACTCGGCCCGCAGCTCGGGATTGCCAGAGCTATCGGAGCTGTTGGATTCAGCGTGGTCATTGGCCTGCTGATGCACGTCATCTTCAGGCGTGAGGAAATGAAAAAGGCAGAGGATCAGGCAGCGTTGCCGGAGCCTGTAGTCATAAGAGTCCTGTGGCAAAACGCCGTCTACTTCGCATCGATGGTCGCTATTCTTGTATTCGCGAACTGGGGCAAGCCCGCAGTGGCTATGGGCTTCTGGAACGCTGTTTATTCCGCCAAATGGGCCCTGACAGCCGTTTTTTCCGCGTTACTCGGCCTTACGCTGATCGCTTGGTTTTCGATAGCGTGGTGGAAAGTGGTTCTGGCCGCTCTTCCCGCTGCGACAGCGGCCGTTATCTTACCAGGCCAACCGTTGGTTTCGTTCACTATTGGCGTGGTAGGGCTTTCGACGATCACCAGTACCGACAAAGGCGAGGCAAATGAGTGGTTCGGCTCTACCTGGACCTATGCCAAACAAATTATGCCTTTGCTCTTCTTCGGTGTGCTGGTTGCGGGCGCGTTGCTGGGTCGTCCGGGGCACGAAGGGCTCATACCTTCCGAATGGGTAGCGAAATCCGTGGGAGGGAACTCCTGGCAAGCAAATCTGTTCGCATCGGTTGCGGGAGCGCTAATGTATTTTGCCACTCTCACGGAGGTCCCCATCGTTCAGGGGCTTATCGGCAGTGGAATGGGCAAGGGGCCGGCTCTGGCATTGCTTCTTGCCGGACCGGCGCTGTCGTTGCCAAATATGTTGGTCATGCGCAGCATAATGGGCACGAAGAAAACAGTCGTGTTCGTAACGCTCGTAGTGTTGATGGCTACCTTATCGGGCTTGTTCTACGGCGCGTTTTTATGAAAGGAGATGGCTGGTGAAGTCGTTTGTCAAATGGCTGGGTATAGCGGTCCTTTTTGTTGCCATAATGTGGCTGGTCGGTCGCGCAAACAGAAGCGTGCCACAGGATACCGACAGTTGTGGGTGCGGGGTCTCGTTTAAGTCGCAGGCTGTGCCATCAAAGGTTTCGACTGACTGCAAGCCTGCCCCTTCGGCCCGTCACAGGGCGAAACCGGAGGCAGAGAATGCTAATCGCGATAGCAGCGAGTAGGAGCGAAAACACGTGAGGTTCTTCCTCGTTCCACTAATTATTCTCGTAATTGTTTTCTCGGCATCCTTTGCCGACGAGATCAAGACTACCGCAGACCATTATCCGTATCTTTGCTCGGGTGTCTTGCGTGACGCTTTGCCCACGAGCCTCGGCAACGGAGTTATCGCACAATGCGAGGGACTTGTAATTACTCAAAGAGACCTCGATGCCCAAATCGCGAAGCTCACGGGTTCCAAGAAAGAGCAGGCTCGGAAGTATCCGGTTTACATCTTGGAGCGATACCTCACGCAGCGTTTGCTTCTAAAGGAAGCCAAGGAATGGGCAAAAAAAAGCGGCCGTGTCGGAAACTCCGATGATCAGTTGGTGCGAAGCTATCTTGCCGCAAATACTCCCAAGTTCGACGTGGACGATGCAGAGGCCGAGGCATTCTACAAGGAGCACGCCAAAATGTTCGGCGGGTCGAGCTACGACCAAGTCAAGACAAGCATCGTGTGTTTCGTTCGCGATCAGAAGACCGCGGAGGCTGAAGACCAGTTTACGGGCTCTGTGGGCAAGCGGCACACGATACTGGTCTCGGATTCCTGGCTTCGTTCAGAACACGACCGGTGGTCCAAGAACCCGGTAGAGCAGGCCCGTCTTTCTGGCAGACCCACCTATGTCAACTTTGGCGTGATCGGTTGCTGCGACAAAATGAACCCCGTTACCCAGTCCTTACGTCAACGATACTCAAGCGATGAGCTCAATGTGGTCTTCATTCACACCGGCGAAGAGGAAGTTCTATCCGGTCTCTATGGCATCAAAACCATACCTGTTCAATTTCTCTTCGACAAAGACGGCAGACTATTGCTCCGGCACCAGGGCTACATAAGTCAGGATCAGGTTATTGCCGAGTTTGCCAAGCACGGAGTAGAACTGACCAAAGGAGGCGGTGGTGAATAGGCGCTCGTTAACCAGTGTCACGTTCTCATTTGTCCTGACGGCGATCTCGATTGTTGCGGGGACCTGCGATGTGTCCCTGGTTCAACAATCATACCCGTACCTATCCACGGGATCCCTTTCTTCGGCTAAACTCGTCGACCTTCCTACCGGCGTCGTGCTCCGCTCGGGCGAAATGAAGATTACCCAGAAGGACCTGGATGCCGAGATAGGCAAGGCGCCGAGCGACGTCCGCTCCCAGCTCAAGCGCAATCTGTTTTTCGTCTTGGAGAACAAGGCGATGCAGATGTTTGTTCAGTATGAAGCAAGCGAATGGGCCAAGGGTAAAAAACTCTCCGGCAGCCAGGAAGATCCGGTGGAATCGTATCTCGCAAGCCTCGCGCAAGGCCTTTCGGTAACCGACGACGAAAGCAAGGCCTTCTTCGATAGCAGCAAGGACGTGATGGGCAACGCGACGTTCGATCAGGTCAAGGACCAGATCAAAGAGCACATACTAAACCAGAAACGGCAAGACGCCGTGAAGGCCCATATCGCCACGATTAGCGACAGATATGAGATCGACCTGAACAAGGCCTGGGTCGCGAAGCAGTATTCGGCTGCAATGGCAAACCCCATCGACAAGGCTCGGCAATCCGGCAAGCCCACCATGGTCGATCTCGGCGCGGACGGCTGCCGCCCGTGCGAAATGATGACTCCGATCTTGGAGGAACTGAAGAAGCAGTATGAGGGCAAGGTCAACATACTCTTCGTCCACGTTCGCAAAGAACAGATCCTAGCGGCCCGTTACGGGGTGCAGTCGATACCTGTTCAAATCTTTTTTGATAAGGCAGGAAAGGAAGTCTTCCGCCACGTCGGCTTTTTCCCTAAGGATAAAATAGTCTCAAAGCTCGCGGAAATGGGGGTCCAGTAATTTGGAGCAACTGTTCGTGACGCTAACCAAAGCGATAGAGGGGACGGCCCCCGTAGCCTTGGGAGCTTCTCTTATATGGGGTGTGCTTAGTGTTGTCCTCAGCCCCTGTCACCTTTCTAGTATTCCGCTCATCATCGGCTTTATCAGCGATCAGGGAGACCTGACGACGCGCAAAGCGTTCGGGCTTTCGACGTTATTCGGCCTTGGTATTCTGGTAACCATAGCTGTGATAGGCATGGTGACTGCCGCCATGGGCCGTATGATGGGAGATGTTGGGCCTTGGGGAAACTATGCGGTGGCTGGCGTCTTCTTCGCTGTGGGGCTGCATCTGATCGGTGTTATCCCGATGCCGTTCTCGGGACCCGGCAACGTCGGTTTGAGGCGCAAGGGGCTTTTGGCATCGTTCGTTCTGGGGCTGGTGTTCGGGGTTGCCCTCGGCCCATGCACGTTCGCTTACATGGCCCCGGTGCTCAGTCTAACGCTCAAAACGGCTTCCACAAACGCTGTCTATGCGGTGTTGTTGTTGGCGATGTATGGCATCGGGCACTGCGCCGTCATCGTTACGGCAGGGACGTCCACCGAAGCCGTCGAGCGCTATCTTCACTGGAACGAAAAGTCGAAGGGCGCGAGCGTAGTGAAGCGTGTATGCGGTGCCTTGGTGATGCTGGGCGGAGTCTACCTGATCTATGTCGCCAACTAGCTCAGTCGCCTGTCAGAATGAGGCCGGGCTCCAACGAACGACTGCTCTGACCCTCATCCGCTGGTCCGAGCCTGACGTCGAAATGAACCTTCGCCTCGACGAGCAATTCGCTCAGCAAGCCGGACGAGCCGGTGCGCGCGTCCTGCGCCTGTGGTGGGGCGGTAGTCATCCCACTGCCGTCCTTGGCTGCGGCGACAAACCCGAGACAGCTCTGAACCTCGAAGAGTGTGCCCTCCGGGGAGTAGGATGGGTGAAAAGGGTGACCGGTGGCGGGACGGTGCTGCAGACCCGAGGCGTATTCAACTACTCCTACACCGCTCCCGATGCGGG
>Ga0209018_1003114_pt1 | contig 10860 bp, 7 predicted proteins | sample YNPBryBLVA2012_FD_185814 | JGI IMG/M metagenome (GOLD analysis project Ga0209018, IMG submission 185814) | Anoxygenic and chlorotrophic microbial mat microbial communities from Yellowstone National Park, USA - YNP Bryant BLVA 2012 (SPAdes)... ...
GAGCGAGAGACCGAAAAAGTGGGGGGGCTTTCCGGAGCTGCCAGGCGGTCTTTGCTGTTTCATCCGGTTCCTGCCCAGGTCTCTAGGCACCTCGAGCGCCTCGACCGGGACAAGATCCGCCTCGTCTCCTACGACGAGCCGGAATACCCGGACAGGCTTCGCAGCATCTCGGACCCGCCTCCTGTTCTTTTCGTCAAAGGCACGCTCCTGCCCGAGGATTCCAGGGCCGTGGCCGTTGTCGGATCCCGGAACGCCACTCCGTACGGCATTTGGGCGTGCCAGTTCTTCGCAGAAGGACTCGCTCGAGCCGGATTCTGCGTGGTGAGCGGATTGGCTGTCGGCATCGACGCAACAGCCCATTGGGCCTGCCTGGAAGCGGGAGGGCGGACGATCGGGGTGCTCGGCACAGGACTGGACAGAGTGTATCCCAAGGCCAACGCACGGCTGTTTGAACAGATCCCGGGCCATGGCGCCCTCGTGAGCGAATTGCCGCTGGAAACGCCTCCGGCCGCCTGGAATTTCCCTCGCCGCAATCGCCTGATCAGCGGGCTGAGCGCCGGCGTCCTGGTTGTGGAAGCCTGCGAGAGGAGCGGTACGTCTATCACGGTGCGAACGGCTCTCGAACAGGGCAGGGACGTGTTCGCCGTCCCGGGCGACATCCGTTCGCCCGGCAGCAGAGGGCCCCACCGGCTGATCCAGGAGGGAGCCAAGTTGGTGGAGTCTGTTGACGACATTGTGGCGGAGTTGGAAGGGATCTGCGGCTCGGCCGGCCCGAGGGCGGCTTTTCAAAGCGAAGGTCCAGACCGTCCAAAGGAAGAGAGGCCAGCCGGTCGCTCCGTTGGAGACATTGAGTTCGCGGGTCTTCCCGACGAGGAGACCCGCGCTCTTCTGGGTCACATCGATGACCGAGGAACGACTTTAGAAACCCTCGAGCGGCGAACCGGTTGGCCTCTGGACCGGTTGTCCTGGCTCTTGACAGAACTCGAACTTCTTGGGAAAGTGCAGAGGCTGCCCGGAAGTCGATATGGGCGCCGCGGTTGATCCGCCCTCCTGTACTCGCGCATTCCCCTGCTCAGGACGGTGTGATTCTCTGTCGAACCTTCATGCAGGCTTGCGTCCATGGCCAAAGCGCTTGTCGTCGTGGAATCTCCCGCCAAGGCGAAGACCATCTCGCGATACCTTGACGGGAATGTTTCGGTCATCGCAACGGTCGGTCACATCAAGGACCTTCCGGAGAGAGAGCTGGGCGTCGACATCGACAACCAGTTTCAGCCGCGATACGGCGTAATCCCCGGCAAGTGGAAGGTGATCAAGCAGCTCCGGTCCGCTGCGGAAAAGGCGGATTCGATCTACCTGGCGCCGGACCCGGACCGGGAGGGCGAAGCCATCGCATGGCACGTGGCAGAGGAAGTGAACAAGGACAAAAAAATCTACCGGGTTCTCTTCCACGAAATCACGCGCAGTGCCGTCCGCAGAGCCATGGAGAATCCTTCGACCCTGGACCGAAACAAGTTCGACGCTCAGCAGGCCCGGCGGATCCTCGACCGGCTCGTGGGGTACCAGATCAGTCCGATCCTTTGGAAGAAAGTCCGTCGGGGGCTGAGCGCCGGAAGGGTGCAATCCGTTGCAGTGCGCCTTGTCTGCGAGAGGGAAGAAGAAATCCGACGCTTTCAGTCCCAGGAGTACTGGACCTTAGACGCCCTGCTTGAGGGGGGGCATCCACCCTCATTCCGTGCCCGGCTCGTGCGCGTCGGCGAGCGAAAGGCCGAAATCCCGGACAGCGCCGAGGCTTCCCGGCTGAAGGCGCTCTTGGAAGGGTCGTCCTTCCGTGTGTTGAAAGTGGAGAAGAAAAGGAGAAAAAAAGACCCGCCCCCTCCGTTCATTACCAGCACCCTCCAGCAAGAGGCTTCCAGGAGGTACAGACTTTCTCCGAAAAGAACGATGCAGATCGCCCAGAAGCTCTACGAGGGGGTCTCTCTGGGCGAAGAGGAAGCCCAGGGACTCATCACGTACATGCGGACCGACTCGACCCGGATGTCCCAAGAGGCGGTGGAACAGGCCGGGCGTTTCGTCCGGGAGCGGTTTGGCCCCGAGTATGCGCTTGGGGCTCCCCGCTATTATGCTTCCCGAAAAGGGGTACAGGACGCGCACGAGGCGATCCGGCCCACGGACGTCCATCGGGAGCCGTCCCGGGTCAGGGCGTATCTCTCCCGAGACGAGTACCGCATCTACGAGCTGATTTGGAAGCGATTCGTTGCCACACAGATGGCGCCGGCCGAGTTCGACCAGACAACCGTCGAAATTCGCGCCGGGGATTGCCTGTTGAGGGCGAGCGGTTCCGTCCGAGTGGCCGACGGCTACCTCAGACTGTATGAGGAAACGGCCGAAAACGGAGAAACCACGGAGGAAGCGGACACCGAGCGTCTGCCCGAGCTCGCAGAGGGGGAAGAGCTGAAGTGCTTGGAGATTCTGGCCGAGCAGCACTTCACGCAGCCGCCTCCCCGCTATACCGAGAGTTCGCTCATCAAGGAACTCGAAGAAAAGGGCGTAGGCAGGCCCTCCACATACGCCGCTATCCTGAGCAACATTCGCGATCGACACTACGTCGAGCTCCAAGATCGGAGACTCCATCCCACTGAGCTCGGCGAACTGGTCAACCGTCTGCTCGTGGACCACTTCCCCGACATCCTCAACGTCGAATTCACAGCCAACATGGAGAATTCCCTCGACGCGATCGAGTCCGGGGAAAAGGACTGGGTGGGAGTTCTGCGCCAATTCTACGAAGCCTTTTCAGCCAGCCTCGAGAAGGCCAAGTCCCGGATGGCCGATATCAAGCGGCAAGGAACCCCGACCGAGATTTCTTGCGATCGCTGCGGAAAGCCCATGGTCATCCGCTATAGTGCGTCCCAGGCGTACCTCGCCTGTTCGGCCTATCCGAAATGCAGGAACGCAAAGTCCTTCGAAAGGGACGACGACGGCTCGATCCGGGTCCTGCCCGATGGAGAGGGCCCGGGGGAGCCCTGTCCTTCTTGCGGGAAACCCCTCGAAAGGAAGTACGGCCGGTTTGGTCCTTTCTGGGCCTGCACAGGCTTTCCGAAATGTCGATTCACCCGCCCGATCGAGCAGGGCAAGAACGGGACCCCTGACCCCGCCGAATTCGCCGAGGTCCCTTGTCCCCTGTGCGGAGGGAAGCTGGTCCTAAAACGGTCCCGCCTCGGGAACCGGTTCTGGGCCTGCGAGAGCTACCCAAAATGCAAGGGCGCCCGACCGTACCGGGTGGGCGTGCGCTGCGATCGATGCGGTTCCGGTGAGTTCCTCGAGAGGGCGGGAAGACGGGGAGGCGTGTTTTACTGTTGCTCGAATTACCCGTCATGCAGGAACACCCTGCGGTTTCGACCCGTTGCCCAGGCTTGCAGCGCCTGCGGCGCGCCCTATGTGCTGGAAAAGGCGCTTCCGGGAGGCGGAACCAGCCTATTTTGCCCCAACAAGAAATGTCCCTCCCATACGGACAAGCCGGCAGCGCGGAAAAAGACAGAAGCCAGCCCAAAGCGATGTCAGGCCGAGAAGTCTTGATTGTAGGCGGAGGCCTCGCCGGAGCCGAGGCCGCGTGGCAGGCGGTGCGGGCCGGCGTGGCGGCGACGGTGATCGAAATGAAGCCGTTACGCTTCTCCGCCGCACACCGCTCGCCCCTCCTGGCTGAGCTGGTGTGCTCCAATTCGCTGAGATCCCGATCGCTGGACCATGCCTGCGGACTCCTAAAGGAGGAAATGCGGCGCCTTGGATCCTTGGTCCTTCTCGCGGCCGACGAAACAGCCCTGCCCGCCGGCAGCGCTCTCGCCGTGGACCGGGAGGCCTTTTCCCTCCGTGTGACTGCTGCCCTCGAGCAGGCGGGCGTGCGGATCGTGAGGCAGGAGGCGACAGAGATTCCGGACACGGGGGGACCCGTGCTCATCTGCACTGGCCCCCTTTCTTCCCCAGCCATCACGAGGGCGATACAGGGCCTTACGGGCCGGGATTCGATGGCCTTCTATGACGCCATCGCCCCGATCGTGAACGGAGAAACGATCAATTTGGAAAAGGTTTTCTGGGGGTCCCGATACGGGAAAGGGGGAGATGACTATCTCAATTGCCCGATGGAACGGGATCTCTACGAACGGTTCGTGCACGAAATCCTTCACGCCGAAAAGGTGCCCCTCCATCCCTTCGAGTCCATTCCGCCTTTTGAGGGGTGCCTGCCGATCGAGGATCTTGCGGCCCGGGGCCCCGAGACTCTCGCCCACGGCCCCATGAGGCCCACCGGTCTTGTCGATCCAAGAACCGGCAGGAGGCCTTACGCTGTGGTCCAGCTTCGGAGGGACAACGCCTGCGGGTCTCTGTTCAACATGGTGGGGTTTCAAACCAAAATGACCCATGCCGAGCAGCGAAGAGTCTTCCGAATGATCCCCGGACTGGAAGGGGCCGAGTTCCACAGACTGGGCAGCCTCCATCGCAACACGTTCCTCAACGCGCCCCGGATTCTCTTGCCGACTCTGCAATCCAGGGCCAGACCCATGGTGTTCTTCGCAGGACAACTGACGGGGGTCGAGGGATACGTCGAATCGGCCGCCACCGGCATCCTTGCGGGCTTGAACGCGGTCCGCCTCGTCCAGGGCCTCGAGCCGCGCGTCCCCCCGAGGACCACAGCTCTCGGCTCCCTGGTATTCTATCTGACCCATGCCGATCCGGATACGTTCCAGCCCATGCACATTCATTTTGGGCTCCTGCCCCCGGACGAATCTGACCCCAGGAGGCCGCGAAAAGCCCACAGAATGGGCATGGCGGAACGGGCCCTGCGGGATCTTGACCGGTGGATCGAAAGTCTCCGGTGACCGATTCTGGCAGGGAACCGCCCATCTCCCCCTTGTCTCGGCCAGGACCGGGAGTAGAATAGAATTCAGAATCGGTGAGGGATCAGGCGTCGAAAGGGGAAACCCTGCAGGGGGGACCTTTTGGTCCGCGCGGGCTGGGAGCCCGATGAACACGAAAACAGCGGTCATCAAGAAACATCTGGCCAAGACCCACGGCTATTCCGAGAAGGACCTCGAGCTCGTCGACAAAGTGGAGGCCTTCACCCGGACGTTCTTCGCCGGCAAGAAGCGCCTGTCGGGCAAAGACTACCACGAGGACCATAACCTCTCGGTGGCGCAGATCGTGGCCGTGGAGATGGAGCTTGGACTGGCAGAGGTATGCACGGCCATTCTTCACGATCTGCTCGAGGAGACGTCCTGCACGCCCCGGGACATTGTCCAACTTTTTGAGGGGACTCCCCTGGACGGGGAGGAAATCGCGCGGCTGGTCGACGGCTTGTCCAAGATCGCGTACCTGGAAGAAGAGATCAACCTGATCTCGGACGTTGAATACATCCGCAAGCTCATGGCTGCGATCTCGGAGGATCTGAGAACCCTCGTGGTCAAGATCGCTGACGTGGTCCACAATACCCGGGATCTCCGCAGTCTGCCCAGGTACCGGCAGAAGAGATTTGCCTTGACGAACCTGGAAATCTGGTCTTGGCTCTGCATGCGGTTTGGCATGGGCAGGTACTTCCGAGAGCTGGCTCGCCACTCCCTCTGGGCCCTGGATCCCAAAGGGTTTTCGCGCATCCAGAAGCAGATCGCCGACCTGTACACGAGCAACCTGGAAAAAATCCACGTGATTCGCAAGGAGATCGAATCGAGTCTCGAGGGCGTGGGCTTCCAAGGCCACCGGGTCGTTCCTCTCATGCGTCACGTCCACAGCCACCTTCTGAAACAGAGACACCTGAAAGATCTGCACAACGTGACCTTTCGGAAGTTCTCCGATCTCGTGGACTTCGAAATCGTTCTCGCCTCGGACGACGAAATGGACTGCTACAAGGCGCTGGGAGTCCTTCACAGGCGCTACCGGGCGATCCCCGGCGAGTTTCAGGACTTTATCTCGGAGAACAAGTACAACCTCTACAGCGCCCTACATACCAAGGCCGTCCGCCTCGAGGACGTGCTCAACCTGCGCATCCTCACCCGGGAGATGAAGCGCATCGACGAGGACGGCGTCCTCTACTTCCTGTCGTCCAAAGAGGCCATGTCCCCCCGGTTCCTGGCCTACCAGGAGCTTCTCAAGGGTCTGAAGGATGAGCAGGAGATCCAGGCCTTCATGGGACATCTGAAGGACTTTTTGGTTCCCGAAGAAATCGTGGTCATCACGCCCAAGAAGGACCTCGTCTATCTTCCTGCCGGGGCCACGGTCCTCGACTTCGCCTTCCAGATTCACACCGAACTCGGCTTGCGGGCCGAGGCTTGCTCCATCAACGGAGAGCCCTCGTCCGTGTTCTCGGTTTTGCGCAGCGGCGACCGCGTCGAGGTGCTTCCGGCTCAGGAGCCCTGCGCCAAGGTGTTCTGGAAAGAGCACGTCCTAACCCCCAAGGCCAGACTGGCCTTGCAGAATTACTCCCATCGGATTTTTCACCAATTCGCCTGTGAGGTGGGCAGAACCCTTCTTGCCCACAAGGTGGAAAACCATGGGTCCCTGTTGGCCGAGTGGATCCGCCGGGACGGCGGGAAGCGTTCGGAGGAAGACGTGTTGGGGATGCTGGGAACAGGGGAAATCAGCCTCGGAGAATTCCTTTCCGCGGCCGGCAGAGGGCAGGGCAAGAAGATGCTTTGGGATTTTCCGGTCCTGCTGTCTCGCTGGTTCCCCGTTCATCGGGAGAGTCGGCCGCGGATCCGGGTCTTTCCCTCTCAGGTGGCTGTCCGTCTGGACCTCTGTTGTCAGGGCCAGCGGAACCGGGAAGGCCTGGTGGGTTACCTGGAGAGTTATGCAGTCGTGATTCACGATCCGCGTTGCAAGATGGGCGGCGACCCTAGGCTCCTGGAACGGTCCTTTTTCGTGGAGTGGGCAGATGAAGAGGAAAGCTACTCGCTTCTCGTCATCTCGGCAGAGGACCAGCCGGGGGTTGTCGCATCCATCACGTCTCTGTTGTTCGCCCGCCGCATCAACATCAAGAGGATTTCCTCGAAAGAACGGAAGGGACTGCCCGAAATCCGGTTTGTTCTGAACACGCAACGGGTGGACCGCCACCTTTTGGACGAGCTGAAAAGTCTTCCGGGCGTTGTTCACGTCACGTGCCAGAGCATCAAGCCGGCAGGCCTTTGACGGAGTCCGACCGGGCGCCTCGCGTGGAAGCGGGAAGGACGAGGAGCACAAAGAGGGCCAGGGCGCCGAAAGGAAGAGCCAGGACAAACCAGCCCCATCCGGAGCGATTTCGTTTCCGGCCGAGGATGGCGCAGAGCAGGCCGTACAAGAGGTGACAGAAAAACAGAGTCGTGATCTCGCTCGACATGGAAAAATCCTGCGAACCCACTGAATCTGCCGGATGGGGTCAGGGACGAAAGTCTCCTCGCTCTGTAACACGGACCGGAAAAGCCGATCAAGCCGGAAGCGCCAGGCCGTGCCTTGTCAGGCCGCGTCAGGCCGTGAACCAGCCGGGATGAGGAAGGCGCCGATTCGGAGGAGTCCTCCGAGGTCGAAAACGTCCTCGTCGAAAGCCGGCACGATGCACATCGGAACCGTTCCGGACAGCCTGCTGTTGAGCTCCCTCAGGCGTTCCGCTTCTTGGGAAGCCAGGCGGAGACATTGCCTGTAACACTCCATGAGCTGGTCGACCATGCCGGCCGGAAGCGCTCGCCTGTTCCGCAGGTATGCGGCGTCCAAGGCCTCGGGATGGCCCGAAGGGAGCACGGCAGGAGGCCCGGTCGAAGCCGGGGGCGAGACGCAGAGTGCATGAACTTTGTTCACGACACAGGCTCCCAAGGGAAGCCCGCCTTCACGAAGTCTCTGGAAAAAGAACGACGCCTCTCCCATCGCCACCGGGTCGGTCCGGGTCACGAGGACAAAGGCCGTGCCGTCACTGCGAAGCAGTTCGAGCACTTCGTCGGCCCGACTCCGGAAGATGTCGAATGCATCGGCCAATCCGGCAAGGAACTCCGAAACGTCCCGCAGGAACTCGGCCCCCGTGACCCTCTCGATCATGCGAAAGACCGTGCCAGTCGTGCGGTGAAAGACCCGCCAGCCCAGACGCCCCACGCGCAGGGTCGGCTGAAGGAACCACCCGCTGATCCTCCGGTCGAAAAAGGATTTTACCCGGTCCGGCGCTTCCAGAAAATCAAGGGCGTGTCGGGTGGGGGGCGTGTCGAGGATGATGAGATCGTAGCGGTCTTCCAAGAAGATCCGGTACAGGGTCTCGGCCGCAAGGTATTCGTGGGAACCCGCCATGGCAGCCGAGAGGTTCTGGTAGAACCGGTTCCGGAGGATATTGTCCCGCACTTCCTCGCTGGGAGCGTACCGGGCGATCACATCGTCAAAGGCGCCCTTCGTGTCCAACATCATGGCGTGGAGCGTACCGCGGGGGTGGACTCCACAGGCCAGGAATTTCTCCTCCGGAACCCTTGTCTCTGCATTGCCGATTGCCGATAGGCCCAAAGACGCAGCTAGGCGCCGGGCGGGGTCGATCGTCAAAGCGAGCACTCTTTTGCCTGCAAGGGCGGCCTGGACCCCAAGCGCGGCAGCCACCGTGGTTTTGCCCGTACCGCCACTGCCGCAGCATACGAGGATTCGTTTTTCCTCCAAGAGGGAGGCCAGGGCCACGGTCATGGCTCCTTTTCGTGCGGGCGCTCCAGGGAGGCTGCAGCCAGGCACTCGGCCAGCCTTTCCACCAGGGAACGCGGGCTGTCGACCCAGGGAATCCACGGCAAGTGGAGGATCTGATTCGGAAAGACTTTCCGCATTCGTTCGAGATATCCCTCTTGCAGCTCTCGGCGTTTCCTCCAAGATTCGGCGCACGCCAGAAGCTTCCTCTCGCTTTGAACCGCCAAAGGCAAGACGGATTTCGGGGATTCGGTTTCGGCTTCCACGTGGGCTTTCCACCGGGTGAATCGTTCGAGGGACTCCCCGGAGAAGAAAGGCGGGGCGACCTGGTTGACGAACAGGCAGCCGATGGGCAGGCGAAGTTCGAACCGACCCTTCTCGTAAAGCTCGAAAGCTTCGTTCACCGGCATTTCGGAGGGCAGAGTCACGATATTGAAACTCGTTTTGCGAGGGTCTTGGAGGAGGTCCGCCACCTTTTGGGCTTCTCGGTGCACGAACCCTTTCTTCAGGGTCTTTACGGCCGCCATGGGCATCCTCAGGTAGGAAACGGCGTGGCCGGTCGCGGGCATGTCGACAATGAAAAGGTCGTAACGGGGACGCCCGGTCCCGGGCAGGGTCTTGTGTTCGAGATCCCAGATCTTGCCCACGGCCATGAGTTCCTTCAGGCCGGGCGCCACGTTAACGAAATACTGGTACAGGGGACTGCGGAAGATCCGGGCCGCCAGCCTCTTGCTCTTGAGAACGATCTGGAGATACTCCTCGAGGCCTGAACGACCGTCCACGTGAAGGCACGACAGATTGGGAGCCAGGGGAATCTCCGTGTACGTGGGACCTCCCGGGCTGCCCAACAGGCCCGGCAGGGTCCCGACGGTGTCCATTTCGACCAAAAGGATTCGTTTTCCCTCCCGAGCGCCCATCCAGCCCAGGGCCGCGGCCAATACGCTCTTGCCGACTCCGCCCTTGCCAGCCAGGATGAGGACCCGCCTCGACAAAACGTCGTCCAGGGTCACAGGCGGCTTGCCTCGCTCGGAGGCGACCGAGGATCTCAAAGGGGTGCGCTGGGATTGGGAGTGCTCCAAGGATCTCCCCACGGGGGGATTGCCCGGCCCGCCCTTCTGAGGCCGGCAAAGAGGGCCGCTGCTGGATAAGCCCTCGCTGCCGGGGGCACGGGGACTCAGGAATCGGAAAGTCTTTTCTCGAGTCGGACCACTTCTTGTTCCAGATCTTGGATTTGTTTTTCGATCTCGTCGAGGCCCGTGAGGTGGAAAAAGAAGTATCGGATTCGTTCGTCGATCCTCTTTTGAAGCAGGTCGAGTGTCTTCTGGGGGGTGGTCATCCAATCCCTCAGGAGTCCCGAGCCTTCCTCCCGCGCCTCGCTGCCGCGCTCGAACAACCTCGAGATCTGTTCCTCCGCCTCGGATTTCATGCTCGCCAGGGATTCCTTGCCCTTTTGCAGGAGGTCCAGGAGGGATTCCCCTCCCTGCTCGACGAGATTCCGGAGCAGGGAGTGAGGCAGGAAGCTTTTGCGCCTTTTTTCCTGCTCGAGCATGATCTGGGTGAACGTGACGTTCGTGAGGTCTTCCTGTGTTCTGTTGTCCACGACCTTGACGTCTTCACCCCGGCGGATCATGTTGGAAATTTCTTCCAGCGTCACGTAACGGCTCTCGCGCGTGTCATACAGTTTGCGGTTCCCGTACCGCTTGATCACGCGGGGCGTTCCGGCTGGAATGGGTTCCTTCTTGCGTCGTCCCAAGGTTTGGTTCCTTCTGCCCTGTTCAAGTGCGGCCGGCGGCGGACGGGCATTCGATTACACGCAGCAGCACCCTTCGATCCCTCGGGCCGTCGAATTCGCAAAAAAACACGGACTGCCAGGTGCCCAGGACAAGTCGGCCCTCCTCAACGAGCAAAGACACCGACGAGCCGATCAGGGCTGCCTTGATGTGCGCATCCGCGTTTCCTTCCCTGTGGGCGTAAGGCCCTCTCTGAGGAGCTGCCGACGCGAGGTGCTGGAGAATATCCTCCCGAACCGATGGGTCGGCTCCCTCGTTGACGGTGACGGCCGCGGTCGTGTGAGGAACAAACAGAACGCACAGGCCGCTCCGAATGCCGGACCGGGAGATCGCCTGTTGAACGGAGCTCGTGATATCGATCCACTCGGTCCGTCTGCTGGTCCGAATCTTCAAGGATTCCATCGCCATCAGG
>Ga0209018_1003115_pt1 | contig 10857 bp, 10 predicted proteins | sample YNPBryBLVA2012_FD_185814 | JGI IMG/M metagenome (GOLD analysis project Ga0209018, IMG submission 185814) | Anoxygenic and chlorotrophic microbial mat microbial communities from Yellowstone National Park, USA - YNP Bryant BLVA 2012 (SPAdes)... ...
GAAGCGGGCGTGCAGTTCGGCGCCCTCGACCGCAAGGGTCGCGAGCAACTGGTGCGCTCCTGCTTGCGACCCGCGATCGCCAACGAGCGGCCGAGCATCCGTCATCCGCCGACAGGATGTCATCGACCGCATCGTGCAGCACCTGGCATTGCCGCTGACCCCCACGCACCTGGGCCACGCCGACACGGTCGCCTTCGAACGTGACCGGTGAGCTCATGCCGAGCTGGGTGGAGGGCGTCGATCCGGAGTCCGAGCCCGAGGCTCGCGCTCCGCCCAACGATTGGGACGGCGTCGATTCTCTCGCGCCCGACTTCTAACGGGACCAGGTGCCGGCGTGACGGGGGATGGGCGTGCGCGTGCTTGCGCGTCACGAGGCGTCGAGGTGTGCGCACAGACCGGCGGGCGGCGCGAAATCGGCTGGCGAACGGCTGCGACCCGGAGGGCAGGTGGCGTTGCGTTGGCTACGCGCCAACGAACTCGACGACCCGATGCGCGGCCTGCTCGAGGCGGTCGGCCGGGTTTCCACCGAGGTCGGCCTGCTTGAGTCCTTCGACGAGCTGTGGGACGTGCTTGCGCCCGAGGAGCGCCTCGACCTCGTGCGCCTCCTGGTCGAGCGCATCGACGCGGACCTCGACGCGGGCAAGCTCGAGCCGCACCTGCACGACCTGGCCGCGCCCTTGGAGCAGGCTGGAGGCCGCAGGCCGGAGGCTGGAGGAGAAGAACCAAGATGACCGATTCGCCGAAGCCCGGCGCGAGCCCGCTTCTACAGCCTGCACAGTCTGCAGCCTGCCGTCTCTCGTCTTCCGCCTCCAGGCTGTCCCTTCCGCACCCGTTGCCCGTCACCGAGCGCCACCTACGGCAGGTGCTCAAGAGCCCGGTCTGGGCCGAGCAGCGGGCGGTATGGCGGCGGCTGCGGCCCGCGCCCGAAGACCGACCATCCTAGCTTTTCTGCCAGATACTGTCAGATCGCAGTTGATATTCTGGACTGCTTTGGACTAGATTGCCCTCGCTGACCCCACTTGCGAGGAGAGGTCTGCCACGTGGACTCCCCTTCGATGACTGTGCATGACGTTGCTCTGTATCTGAAGGTCGACGAGAAGACCGTCTACCGACTGGCTCAACGGGGGGAGCTGCCGGGCTTCAAGGTCGCCGGGACTTGGCGCTTCAAGCGCCAGGACATCGACGCCTGGATCGAGCAGCAGAAGGAGCGCGTCGCGGAGAAGAGGGATGACGACCAGAACGCATAGAGCCGCGTCCTCTGCGCTCGGGAGGGGAAACGATGCGACCTTCTGACTGGCTCAGGGAGCGGATCGAGGCAGCCGCGCGCCACCAGAAACTCGTCTGGGTCGAGGATCCGTACCGCCTGCTTGAAGCCGCAGACACCGTCGCGCTACGCGAAGCGCTCAGAAGTTCTGGTCACACGCTGGTCGTCGTCACCAACGCCTTTCGCCTGCGGGAGGCGCTTGCGGACCTCGATGGCAAGGCTGCCGCAAGCAAGGTGGTGGTCGTCGACCAGTCGTACACGCTGCGCGATCCGCACCTGCTGCCCAAGGACGCGAAGCCCTCGGACCTCAAACCCCTGCCAGCGCCCGACTGGAAGCCGCGTGTCGCGCCGGATGCGCTGCTACGTCCAACCGTCCGCGATTTCTTGGTGTCGTCGACGGGCGTCGACGACTGGCCGTCCGAGGTCAACATCTATCCGTACGAGCGTCTTGCCCGCGAGAGACCCGTGCCCTTTGTTCGGGCCTACGAGACGTTCCGGCGGACAGGGCAGACGCTCACCTCGGATGCACTCGTGGTCGTTGGTGCAAGCGCGATCTTGGGAGTTGATCTCTTCGACATCCCGGGCCCGATCATGGCGTTGGAGCTCGCATTTCACGCGGGGCCTCGATGGCGCGAAGTCGCCGAGTATTTCAACACGGAAGAGCAGAGGATCGTTCGCGAGCATCTGCGGCGGCTACCTGCTCCCCTGGGCGAGCTGTTCGGCGACAACGCCGACACCGCGCGATCCGTCGTGGTTTCGCTCCTCGTGCTGAAGCAGCACTTTCTCGATTCGCCGGGGAAACAGCTTCCCTTCTTGAGTCCGGCGCTGGCCGGCTACCGCGACTGCGACGTCCTTCCTGCCGGCGAAGCCCCGCCATGGCTCATGGAGGTCGAGATCCCGCGGTTCGAGAAGCTCCTCAGCAAGGAGTTCAAAGACCACCTGCGCGAAACGCTGAAGCTCAACGACGCCGATTTGGCCAGAGCCTTTGCGCAACGCGAGCGACTCTCACGCGAGCTCCGCGGCCTCGTTCCGTTCGCGGCGAGCACACCGCCACCCCCTCCCGGTGGCACGGCGGAGGACTTCCGCCTCGCCCATCTCGTGCCCGAGTTCCTGCAGCTCAAGCGAGACCTGGAGGGAATCGTCAGCGCGACCAAGGCGGTGACGGAGAACCTGCGACTCACGCCGCTGAAGAACCAGACGGCCCGCAGGCTCCTCGACATCTTCGTCGACAAGGGGGTCTACCGGATCGATCGACTGCTGGGTCGGCTGGGGAGCCTCATCTACTACATCGAGGGGCCCGCTCGCAGCCAATGGGAGTCCGTCGCCGGCTTCGAAGACCGGTGGACGGGCGAAGTGCGGGCCTGCCGTGAGGCAATGGACGCGGCGACAAGGCTGCGCGACGACCTCGACATGTCTTTTGGCAAGCTGCTCGAGGCAAGGTACGCGGAAATCGTGCCCAACGAGGTGCTTCCCGCGGATCTTTTCTACGAGAAGTTCATGGGCCCGCGCCGCCGGACCGATTCGGCCCACCTCAAGAGGGCGGTCGTGCTGCTCGTCGACAGCATGCGCTTCGACATCTGGCGTGAGCTCCTTCGCCCTGCACTCGAACGCGACTACGAGGTCGAGGAGACCGTTGGCTTCGCCCTGTTGCCGTCGGAAACCCAGGTGTCGCGGAAGGCGTTCTTCGCGGGCAAGCCGCCCGCGGCGCTGCCCGCCGCAGGCCGCGAAACGGAGATGTTCGCGCAGCTCGTCTCGTCGATCCACGGGAGCCCGGTGGTATTCGAGGACCTCGGGCGCCAGCGTCCCGGGATTGCCTTTGGCGCCAGGACCAAGGACCGCTCACTGCACGTGGTCGTCTTCGACTTCCCAGACGTGATCACGCACGAGGTCGACTGGGATCCATACACCCTTCAAGAGGGGCAGCGGCACCTGCTCACCGAGATCAAGGCCCTCCTGGCCGAAGTAGGCCCCGACGCGCTCGTGTTCATCACCGCGGACCACGGCCACATCCTCCAGCAGCGGGGCGTGCCCGTCTCGATCTACGGAGCGAAAGACGTCGGCTACCGTTCTGCGTTGGTCTCGAACAAGATCGAGGGATCCGCCGCAGCCCACCTGTTCCAGATCCCGGCGCGGATTCTTCGCCACACGTCGTCCGGCTGGTTTGTCTTCCCCCGCCCCGGCTATGCATTGCGCGATGGCGATGACCCTCAGAAGCGGTTCCGGCCGTCGGCCAACTACCGACACGGCGGCTTGAGCATGTTCGAGGTCGTCGTCCCCATCGCTTGCCTGAAGCACCGCGCCGCAAAGGCGCAGGTGAAGATGGTCGCGCGCCCCGCCGAGGCGCTCGTCGTGGGGAAGACGTCGGTCATCGAAATCAGCCTGTCGGCCGACAGCGTTCTGTCGTCGCCGGTCACGTTGACCTCGGACCAAGCCTCGATTGAGGCTGCGGTCGTGTGCGGCGTGAGCCCAACGCCCCAGACCGTAAGGATCCGGTACCTCCCGGCTGGGCCCGGGAAACATCGACTGCAGGTCGCCGCGCAGCTCGCAGGCGAGAAGGTTGGCGAGACGGTGTTCGACGTGCAGGTCGCGCCCGCGGCCGCCGAGCCCGATACTGCGCGGGAGAAGCTCAACAAGCTGTTTGGAGACGACAGATGACCGCTGAGGCGAAGCCACGCGAGGTGTTCGGGCGACTGGTCGTCGAGAAGAAACGCACGCGGCTGTCCGACCTGAAGGAATTCCCTCGCTACGTTCTGGAGTACCTGATCAACCAGTTCTGCCCTGGCGAAGACTTCGACACGGAGATCGGCCGAGTCCGTCGCAAGCTGGCCGAGAACTACGCCTCGCCCGCGGACGCCCCACGCATTCTGCACGAGCTCAAACAGAAGCGACGGCTCGACCTGATCGCTCGCGTCGAGGTGCGCCTCGAGACCAGCGAGGACAAGTACTGGGCGCAGATCGCCGCGCTCAACGAGCGCCACATCCACATCGACGAGAACCTGATCAACAAGTACCCGCGCATGATGGGCGGCATGTGGGGCATAGCGGAGCTGTCCTACGACGAAACCCAAGTCTGGAAGGGGAAGGTCACGCCCCTGATGCTAACCGACTTCACGCCCTTCCAGCACGGCAAGATCGACGTGGAGGAGTTCCTGCACAAGCGGTCGCAGTTCGAGCGCAACGAGTGGCTCGACTTGCTCGTGAACACCATCGGCCTCAACCCCGACGTGCTGACATTCCGTCAGAAGCTGCTGATCATCCTGCGGCTCGTGCCCATGGCCGAGCGCATGGTCCATCTCATCGAGCTTGGACCGCGCGAGACGGGCAAGAGCTACGGCTACAAGAACCTCTCGTACTACTCGTACATGCTCTCGGGAGGACGGGCAACGCCTGCGGCTCTCTTCGTTCACGGCGGAACGGGCAAGCCTGGTCTCGTGGCGCAGTTCGACACGTTGGTCTTCGACGAGATCGCCAACACCGAGTTCAAGGATCCAACCGCGACCGTCTCCATCTTCAAAGACTACATGGAGTACGGTAATTTCAGCCTTGGCAGATTCCAGGTCAAGGGCGAGTCCTCGGTCGTCTTCATTGGCAATCTCGACGTCCTCGGCGCCTTCCCGCACGAGAAGTACGATCACCTGTTCGAGCCGCTTCCCGAGGAACTGGTCGACACCGCGCTCTTCGAGCGCATCCACGGGTTTTTGCCCGGTTGGGAGATGCCGAAGCTCACCGACCGATCCTTCGCCGAAGGCTTCGGATTCACCCTCGATTACTTCGCAGAGCTGCTCCACCTGCTCCGTGGGTCTCTCCTGCCTTCGGACCCGGCCCAGCGCTACAAGCTCCACAACGCAAAGGGTCGCGATGTCGAGGCGATCAACAAGGTCGTCCGCGGTCTGATGAAGCTCCTGCACCCAGATGGTCGCGCCAGCGACGAGGAGCTCGCCGACTACCTCGCCTTCGCGGTCGAGGCTCGCCAGCGCGTGAAGGACCAGTTGTCCGTCCTGGCGCCGGGCGAGTACCCGACCTACACCATCGAGTTCGAGATCGGCGGCAAGAGAACGCCAGTCAGCCCGCCCGAGCGCGCTCGCCGAAGAGCACTGCGCATTCCCGCCCAAGACGAGATCGGTGTCGTCGTAGGGCTCGCGGTGTCCGGCGATGGTGCTGGTAGCCTCCAGCTCATCGAAGTCGTCGCCCAGAAGGGCCACGGTGGACTTCACCGACTCGGGTCGATGGGCAAGGCCATGAAGGAGTCGGTCAAGGCCGCGTATGAATACGTGTCCCACCACCGCAAATCGCTCCAGATCGTCGCCGAGTTCAAGGACGGCTACGACCTCTCCGTGCTCGCGCTGCAAGGCGGCATCCCCAAGGAAGGCCCCTCGGCGGGGCTCGCGTTCGCGGTCGGCATCATCTCGGCGCTGACGCAGCGCCGGGTCCGACGGGACGTCGCGATGACTGGCGAGATCACGCTCCACGGCAAGATCCTCGGAGTGGGGGGCATCGCGCAGAAGATCGCAGCCGCCCGGGACGCGGGTGCACGCCTGGTGATCCTGCCGAAGGAGAACGAGCGGGAGGTCAGTGAGCTCCCGAAGGACGTCTACCGCGGCCTCAGCCTGCTTTTCGTCGAGAAGGCCGAGGATGCGCTGAAGGAGGTCCTCATTTGAGCCTGGCCATCTCTCAGCGGCACCGGCGCACCTACTTCGACAAACCTCTCATCGAGGAGAGCCTCCGCTACCTGCCGGCGGCCGTCGATCACCCGACATCCGTGGAGTTCCGCGACTATCTCGCTGAGAACCTGCACCAATCGAGCGCCCAGACGCGCAAGCGCCTTGCCGAGTACATCGCGCAGCGCTTCTCGCACGATGGGCAGATGAACCTTTCCCTGGCGCGCGCGCTCGCCAGGTTCGGCGACTCTCGCACGGGCCGGGAGATCCTCTACTTCGAGCTGCTGCAGTCCGCGCCCGTGCTGCACGACATCGCGTCCCTGTGGCTTGCGGAGCAGCCAGAGACCGGGGCTCCCAGGTCGAGCCTGCTGGCGTTCCTGGAGAAGCGCCTCGGCGGAAGGAGCGCCGATCAGGTGGCCGGGGCCGCCGTGGCGGCTTTCCGGCGTTGCCGCAAGCTCACCTCTCCGAAGCCGGCCGTCTATGTTCCGGTGTGGAGCGAGCCGCCGCTCGAGGCGTTCCTGTACATCCTGGCCAGGCTCTATCCGGAGCGCACGATGGTACGCTTCGACATCTTCGCGGGCCAGCCGCTCGTTCGCGCTCTCCTGTGGCCTCGTCCCTGCCTGGCTCCACTGCTCGAGAAGGCGCGCCTGGCGGGCCACATCAGCAAGATCTCGGAGCTTGATCAGTACCACCAGTTCACGCTGGCAGACGCGGGAGCGGCACGTCTGGGGTGGCTTTTCGGCGACCCGCATCCGGAGATCCTCGTCGCTCGCGAACCGACGGTGCCTTACGACACGCCGTCGCCGACCAAGACCGCACCCGCGAAGCCTCCCACCCGTCGCGTGGTCACGAAGAAGCCCGGGAAGAAACCTGACCCGGCCGCGTCGCGCACCAAGAAGGCCACGTCGAAGAAGAAGGCCAAGGGTGGGCAGAAGTCTTCGCCACAGCAGCTCTTGCTGCTCCCCAGGGAAGAATAGGCCAAGGCATGACGACGAGAGCCGCACCCGGTATCCGCGCCCTGAAGCCCTCCGAAATCCTGCGTGAGCTTGGCCTTCTATTCGGCGAGCAGGCTCACGATCGGCACGTCTACTGCGTCTATGGCCCCTACGCGAAACTCCAACCTTTCGCCAAGAGGCTGCGCCAGGAGACCGAGAAGGGCAGCCTGAATACGCTTGGCAAGGTCGAGTTCCTGTCGCTCAACGGCGACCTCATCGCCTACCTCAAGGCCAAGGGAACCTACGAGGAGGCAGCCTCTCTTGCGGACAAGGGGCGCGACCGGTTCAAGAGCGTCCTCTCTGCGGCTTTCCGCGATCTGGTCACCAGTCGCATCGAGGCCCCCGGAGTCGTGGGTCTCGTGCTGGCGGACTTCGAGTTGCTCTACGCCTACGACCTCGGCGGCAACGACATCTCGCTCGTCAGGCAGGTGGCGATCAACGGCAAGCGAGTCTGCCTCCTCGTGCCAGGCGCGTTGCGCGATGGTCGGCTGTGGATCTTCGATGACGACCCCGAGTCGCGCCGGGAGTTTCCCGAGGCGCTCGTGTTCAAGAACTCAGGCTGGGTGTTCGAGCTGGCGGACGACCGGGGAGGCAGACATCCATGATCACGAAGATCCGCGCGAAGAACTTCAAGGTCTGGTCCGACACGGGTGACCTTCGGCTTGCTCCGTTGACGGTTCTCTTTGGTGCCAACACCGCGGGGAAATCCAGCATCCCCCAACTTCTGCTTCTCCTGAAACAGACGGCGGAATCCCCGGACCGAAAACGCCCCTTGCAACTCGGCGACGAGAAGAAACTGGTCGATCTCGGCACGTTCCAGGACCTCGTGCACGCCCACGATCTCAACAATTCCCTCGCGTTCGAAATCGAGTTCTCGTTGGCCGAGCCGATGACCGTGTCCGACCCGATCTCGAACAAGCGGTTCACCGGTGACCGGATGCGCTTCTCGGCCGAGCTGAAAGCCGAGTCGGACGAGCAACCCAGGGTTCAGCGACTTTCCTACGGGCTTTGCCAGGAATCGGCCGAACAATTCTCGGTAACGATGACCCGCCGCGGGAACACACAGAAGGGGGACTACGATCTCGATGCGGCCAAATACAACCTGGTCCGGCACCAAGGGCGCGCCTGGCCGCTTCCTTCCCCCGTGCGGTTCTACGGCTTTCCGGACGAGGTCGTGGCGTACTACCAGAACGCGGCGTTCACGGCGGACTTCGTCCTCGCTCTGGAGACCATGCTGCGGGGCATTTACTACGTCGGGCCGCTGCGCGAGTACCCCAAGCGCTACTACCTCTGGTCGGGCGAGGTCCCCGACCACGTTGGCACGCGCGGCGAACGCGCGGTCGAGGCGCTCCTGGCCGCTGGCGAACGGTCCTTTAACTGGACAGCGAGGCAAAAAACCAAGACCCTTCCCCAACTCGTGGCCGAGCGACTGAAGGACATGAAGCTCATCGAGTCGTTCGAAGTCAAGCGACTGAGCAAGGCGGGCAAGGTTTACGAAACGCTGCTCCAGACGGCGCCCGGGCTGCCCAAGGTGAAGATCACGGATGTCGGGTTCGGGTTGAGCCAGATCCTTCCGGTGATCGTCGAGTGCTTCTACGTGCCGCACCGCTCGATCGTGCTGTTCGAGCAGCCCGAGATCCATCTCCATCCACGGGTACAGGCGGATCTCGCGGACCTGTTCGTGGATGCCGTACGGGCGCGCGAGCAGGGCCGCGAGAGGGACTGCCAGTTCATCATCGAGAGCCATTCCGAGCACTTCCTGCGGCGCTTGCAGCGACGGATCGCCGAGGAGGAGATCGCGAAGGACGACACCGCCCTCTACTTCGTGCATACCAGGGGCGGGGCGGCGCAAATCGAAACGCTCGACGTCGACGACTACGGAAACATCCGCAACTGGCCTGAGAACTTCTTCGGTGACGAGATGGCCGACCTCGTCGCGCGCACCGAGGCGCAGGCGAGGCGGACGCAGAAAGGGGGCACGCCGTGAGCGCCTCAACACTGCCACTCGGCTGCGTCGTCGACACCAACGTGGCCACCACGGCCAACGGCGCCAACCCCGGCGCGCCTCCGGCGTGCGTGGTCGCGAGCGGCAAAGCGCTGTACCAGGTGATGCAGCGCGGCCACGTCTTTCTCGACGCCGGCGGGCGGATCGTGGCCGAGTACCGCGATAATCTTTCAGCGCGCGGGCAGCCCGGGCCCGGCGATGCGTTCTTCAAGTGGCTGCTCACGTTCGAGTGGAACGAAAAGCGCGTGACACGGGTTGCGATCACGCCGTGCGACCGGGGCGATGGCGAGGACTACGAGGAACTCGCACCTCCGCCCAAGGGCGTCCGCTACGACCCGTCGGACCGAAAATTCCTCGCGGTCGCCGCCGCTCATTCCGAGCATCCGCCGATCCTCCAGTCCTTCGACAGCAAGTGGTGGGGCTGGCGCGGTGCGCTCGACCAGGCGGGCGTCCGTGTGGTCTTTCTGTGCGAGGACGACATCCGGCGCAAGCACGCGGAGAAGATGGCGTGACGGACCTCGTGCGATTCCCGCGGACACCGCACCTCGCGTGGCTTGGCAAAGGCACGCCGCGCGAGGACAAGGTGCTCTCGACCGCCGAGCGAAGCGCGTTCCTTTCGGGCGAGCTCGTGGTCGAGGAGAAGGTGGACGGCGCGAACGTGGGTATCGCGGCGAGCGATGAGGGCGGACTCCTGGCGTGGAATCGCGGGACCCTTCTCCATCGTGGGCAATGCCATCCTCAGTTCGGGCCCCTGTTCCGGTGGATGGCCGAGCGCGAGGCGGCGCTCCTTCGCGTGCTTCGCCTCGACCTCGCGCTCTTTGGCGAGTGGTGTTACGCGGTCCACAGCGTGCGCTACACCCGGCTGCCCGACTGGTTGCTCGTCTTCGACGTCTACGATTTTGGCCGGGAGCGATTCTGGTCCACCTCGCGGCGCAACGCCCTGGCGGCCGAGCTCGGCTGCAGCACCGTGCCGGAGCTGGCGCGCGGTCGCTGCGACCTGCCGGCCTTGCGCGCCTTGTTTTCGACCTCGCGCCTCGGCGAGGCTCCGGCCGAGGGGCTCTACCTCCGTCGAGAAACCGACGAATGGCTTGTGGAACGAGCCAAGCTCCTACGTCCGGAGTTCATCGAGGGGATCGAGGAGCACTGGCGCAAACGTCCGATGGAGACCAATCGCCTGGCGACCGGACCGGCCAGGGTGCCAAGGGAGGCGTGTCCATGACCAGAACCATGACCAGGACCAAGCGCGGTGACGAGAGGCAGCAGGGGCTTCCGCTCGGCGGGGCAGCGCGTGCCGGATCACCGAGGACCTACGAGCCCTTCGTCCCGGGGCCCAACCCCAGGCTGCCCGAGTTCATCGCAAAGCACGCGACGCCCTACGATCCGGAGACGGACACCTACGACGTGCCCGCGTTCGACCGGGATCTCGTCGTGGACAAGGCCGCGCCGCCCAAGGCCATCTACGACATGCACACCTATTGGTCCAAGAAGCATTGGGCCGCCATCCGCGAGTACATCCGGCATTACCTGCCGGAGAAGCACTACCCGAGAGGGACCGGGCTCGTGCTTGACTGCTTCTCGGGGTCGGGCATGACCGGCGTCGCCGCGATGATGGAGGACCGCCCCTGTGTGCTCATCGACGCCTCGCCCGCGGCCGCGTTCATCTCGCACTGCTACACGCACCCGGTGGACCCGGACGAGCTTCAGGCCGCCTACGACCGGATGATGACCGAGGAGTATCCGACCGATCTCAAGGACAGGCTGCGAAAGATTGCCGGCCGCGAGATCAAGAACCTCACCGAGGAGCTCGACTGGCTTTACGAGACGCGCTGCGACCGATGCGAGGGTCCGGCAACAACGGAATATGTGGTCTATTCCGAGCGCTTTCAGTGCCCGGCCTGCGCCGAGGTGGTGGCGCTCTTCGACTGCCCCGAGGAG
>Ga0209018_1003116_pt1:0-2500 | contig 10856 bp, 7 predicted proteins | sample YNPBryBLVA2012_FD_185814 | JGI IMG/M metagenome (GOLD analysis project Ga0209018, IMG submission 185814) | Anoxygenic and chlorotrophic microbial mat microbial communities from Yellowstone National Park, USA - YNP Bryant BLVA 2012 (SPAdes)... ...
ATAAAAAACCAGGTCAAAAAGGCTAAAACCTAACGCCAAGCTACCCGTATCTACCCAAAACAAAACCCCCTGAATCGCTCCAGAGGGCTTTGGGAAGGTTTTCCTGGCATCGTGCTATTTTCACAGGCAGTTACCCACCTACTATCTTCGCCGCAGCGGCGTTTCACCTCCGAGTTCGGGATGGATCGGCGTGGTTCCACCGCGCCATAGACACCAGAAAAGGTTAACCAAACCCTGAAAACTGCATAGGGATAGATAGTCAATCACCAAATGAACAAGTGATACGGTCTGTTAGGACATCTCGGCTGAATGCATTACTGCACGTACACCTGATGCCTATCAACAGGTCGTCTGCCTGTGACCTAGGAGTACTCATCTTGAGGTGGGCTTCCCACTTAGATGCTTTCAGCGGTTATCCACTCCGCACATGGCTACCCTGCGTTTACCGTTGGCACGATAACAGGTACACCAGCGGTGCGTCCCTCCCGGTCCTCTCGTACTAAGGAGGGCTCCTCTCAATACTCCAACGCCTATACCGGATATGGACCGAACTGTCTCACGCATGGTTTTCCGTATCACTACGGGCATGGACTATATCTTCATCCTGTTTCTCACCCTTAACGAAAACAGGAGCCGACATTTGAATACCTTGATGCACAAGGCTTCTCGACTTACGCTGAGGGGTTAACTCAGCCTGGGTCTCAGTCTCTACGGGATTAGGATATGCTGTACACGCATGAATTCTGCCACCTGACTCGATTTGATGGTGCGCTTTTTGGAAGCATTCAACTCCTCAAAAACATCCACTTTTCTTGCCAGGGTCAAAAAATCCTGAGGGGACAAATGGGCAGAATACTTCAACTCCGCCACAATCTCCAACATTAAATCACATTGCTTTTGCTTCAAGCGAATATAGGGTTTAAGTTGCGTCAAAATCCTTTCAACCGATTTGACATCCACTACACCATATTCACTCATCCCATCCTTGCGTTCTCGAATGGAACCAGCCCCTAAGACCGATTGCAACCATTCTAAAAACGCCCGGTGTTTTTGCTTTTGGAAGAAGGTAATACTGGGTCGTATCTGATAGCCCAGCCGGTAGTCCTTACGACGCACCAACTGCACATTGATACACCCATCCCCGTCCAAAAAACCAGCAATGTAACTCAATACCTCTGGACTCGACATGGTACAGGTATCCTACTTACCCTCGGTATGGCCTTACCCCAGGGTTCGGTGCCCAGAATAAGGTTTTACCGATTTTAGTCGGTTTGCTACTGCACATTACTGCACAGTGACGCAATGATTTACGTTCTGAACCCAGCTCACGTACCGCTTTAATGGGCGAACAGCCCAACCCTTGGGACCGACTACAGCCCCAGGTTGCGATGAGCCGACATCGAGGTGCCAAACCTCCCCGTCGATGTGGACTCTTGGGGGAGATCAGCCTGTTATCCCTAGAGTAACTTTTATCCGTTGAGCGACGGCCCTTCCACGCGGCGCCGTCGGATCACTAAGGCCGTGTTTCCACTCTGCTCGACTTGTAGGTCTTGCAGTCAAGCTCCCTTATGCCTTTGCACTCTACGGCTGATTTCCGACCAGCCTGAGGGAACCTTTGCGCGCCTCCGTTACCTTTTAGGAGGCGACCGCCCCAGTCAAACTGCCCACCTGAAACGGTCCCCCGCCCGGCTCACGGGTCAGGGTTAGAATCTCAGCCTGCTCAGAGTGGTATTTCACCGTTGGCTCCAGCACCCCCACAAGGGCACCTTCACAGCCTCCCACCTATCCTACGCAAAGCAAGCCAAAACCCAATTCCAGGCTACAGTAAAGCTTCATAGGGTCTTTCTGTCCAGGTACAGGTAGTCCGCATCTTCACGGACAAGTCTATTTCGCCGAGCCTCTCTCCGAGACAGCGCTCTGATCATTACGCCTTTCGTGCGGGTCGGAACTTACCCGACAAGGAATTTCGCTCAGTTTGTCCTTGCTGTTTCCAACAAAGCTGGACTTTATCTTGTACGACTGCGATTCATTTGGGCAGTGATCTGCTGAATTTTGATGATGCCTGCTTCCGTCAAATGCTCACCCGCCTGACAGAGTAAAACCACATCCCGAAACTTCAGGAAATCTATGTTTTTACTCGTCTTTAACGGATGATTGAGGAAAAAAGGCACAATCCGTTGAGCAAGATGTTCGATACTCCTGACTCGATAGGCCATGCGGTCACCGTGATTGACCCGCACCACCCCACAGCCAAAATAGGCTTTCAAGCCATGAAGCACCTGCACATCCCGTTGGTGTTGCACGACAGTGAATTCGGGTAACACTTGATACCCAACCGCTATTTCCTTGTGAGGATTAATGCTCACATGAAAACAGCCTTCCCCATCCACAAAACCAACGACCCACTGCGTTTCCAAATTCATTAGCCGTACCTGAACATTAAGTCTCTGGGGATTCCTGGAAATTGCTTTCCAGGTCTTTCCTGCGGATTGTCCCCCTG
>Ga0209018_1003116_pt1:7500-10856 | contig 10856 bp, 7 predicted proteins | sample YNPBryBLVA2012_FD_185814 | JGI IMG/M metagenome (GOLD analysis project Ga0209018, IMG submission 185814) | Anoxygenic and chlorotrophic microbial mat microbial communities from Yellowstone National Park, USA - YNP Bryant BLVA 2012 (SPAdes)... ...
CCCCTTGGACTTTAATTTCGAGGGGAATGCGGCGGATGTGACCGGTGCGGGGATCAACGTAACCATCGGCATCGCCGGGGGGGTCACCGGCTTGCACCACGTAGGATTCTTCGGCACGGGTGAAGGGCAAATGGTTATAAAATCCCTGTTGCACCAAATCGAGAAAATTTCCAGCGGTAATGGGGGCGTTGTAGCCGTCTAAAACCACGATTAAATCCCCTTTATTGGTCACGATTTTGACCGTCGCCCGTCCCAATAGTTGGGGTAAGTGGGCGTATTCCGCTGGGATTTGGAAAGGAAATTCCCGCACCATCAGGGCTTCTAATGCCCCGACTTGGTCCAAAAGGGCATCCTGGGCGACAAATACGGCAATTTTATCCCGGTTGGGGACTAGAGCCGCCAAATCGGTTAGCCCGGTGCTGAGGGCGTTGAGCCGGGTTTCTGCTGTCGCCTGGTTGCTGGGGGCAATATGGTTGAGGATGTCCTGGCGGTGTCGCTCCAGGGTGCGTTGGGCGGTTTTCACATCCCCTTCGATGGCACGCCAGCGTTTGAGGCGCAGTTGGTAGCGAATATCTTCTAAAGTGTTTTGAATTTGGCGGATGTTGGGTTCATCCACGGGTAGGGCGAGGCGCAGTAGGGCTTTGGGGTCGGTGACGGGGTTGCTGGAAACCAGCAGTCCACCGGCGGCATGGGCGGGAGCGTGCCAGCCTAACCCCAGGATTAATAAACTAAAAGCTATGAGACATGGGGTGATGAGCCGAGTGATCACAAATTGACAATGCTGGGGCTGTTCCTTCGCTCTGCCTTGGTTGTCGGTTGACATTATTGACATGATCACTCTCCCACAAGTACCCGTGCTGGTATTTTCCCACACCGGGGTTCGCAGGCTCAATGGGGGCACCGGAACGCTGGGGCGCAAGGGATTTGGGCGGGAAACGTCCGTCATGGCTGGAACCGGGAATATTACAGAATCATGAGAAAATTTGCATTACGGGGGGTGTGGGTAAGTTTACATGACATTTACTTGGTCAAACCCGGTAGCCCTGCTTAAAATATAGGTATCAAAATTTATTGAGCGAATTGCGATGACTGTCACCCAATCTCAGCCAGGTATTTTGGTAACGCCCGCCGCCCTGCGCCATTTACAAAATTTACGGCAACAGAAGGGGGAAGACCTCTGCCTGCGGGTGGGGGTACGGCAAGGGGGCTGTTCCGGGATGTCTTACATGATAGATTTTGAACGTCCAGAGAATATCCGCCCCGATGACCACGTGTTTGACCAGGATGGGTTTAGGATTGTGTGCGATCCCCGCAGTTTGCTCTATCTCTATGGTTTGGCGTTGGATTATAGCGATGCCCTGATTGGGGGTGGCTTCCAATTTACTAATCCCAATGCGGTGCAAACCTGTGGTTGTGGCAAGTCCTTTAGTACCTAAATCCCATGCTGAAAAAGTGGTTTCGGGGTTGGACATTTGATGATTGGATGAACCACATTTTATTTTTTGGTTCTATCCTGTTTTTGAGTAAATCTCTGTTTTTTACGGGTTAAGTTATTTCCCTCCTAATTCGCTTTTGCTTTTAACTCCTTTCTCCGGTTCTGGGACAAGAGTTGAGCGTAAGGGCGAATATCTCAAATTTATTCGAGTTTACTGGCTATTTCATGGATTTTGTCAGCCTTCCCTCCCCCTGTCTTATGTAAAAAATGCAATATCTCTTTTTGTTTACTCTTGTGACCAAATCGTTCTAAAACAATATGACCATCTTGCCGCCGAAAATAAAGACGATGGGTTTTCCCTATTCGATACTCATAGTGACCAGATGCATTCCTGCTTAAATGCTTGATGTGATAAGCGTCAGGATTATTTGCAATTTTTAGTAAATAGGACTGTAAAACATGGAACTTTAAGCGCTCATGATGGAAGGTATGTTTAATATCTTCTAAAAAAGGTTCAGTAACCCAAAATGGGTGCAAATAGGGAATAATAGTTTTTATGGTGCGAGTGGCATTCTTAGCTTTTTTGCGAGCAGTCTCGAAGGCCGTCCCTATCTCAAACTCATTTCCGCTTTCTAAGAGTTCTAATAACTCTTCATGGATTTTTTTCAATTCTTCCTGTTCATTTCTCAATTCCTCCGCCACTTGGCTAATGGTGAATAATTCGCCTATAGATTTCCAGTCACCCCTACATTCATAGAGGTATTGCCGCTCCAAAGCATTAATGATCGTGGCAAATAACTGATATTTATTGGTAGGTTTGAGTAGATAACCTAAAGCTCCCCATCGGCTGTAACTCTTAACCAATTGCATATCACGAGCAGCCGTGATAACAATAAAGCCATCTTCAGGATAGTCCTGACCAAATTCCTCAGAAATTTCCTCCAAAACATTAATTCCTAAAAAATTTCCATCTAATTGATGATCCAACAAAATTATATCAAACGGCTTATCATCTCCCTGCTCACTGAGCCAAATTTTTTGCACCGCCTCTTCATAGGTGTATGCTTTTTCACTCGTGTGCTTTTCTTCAGCCAGCCAGTTCTCCCAAGTTTCACAATTCGCCAAGTCATCTTCAACAAGAAGAAAGTGAGCCATGATGTGTACCTCCTTCATTCAACTGTGAACAACGTTTCTCATTCAAACATTCGGTTGGACATTCAACAATTGGAAAAGAAATCGTCACTCTTGCACCAATAATTTTAGCATTATCATCATCACCCTCTTTAAGATTCTCAACTTTTGCTTTCCCATTATGAAAGGATAAATAAGCAAAAACAATCATACTTCCATTGCCACTTGCCCTACCATTTGACTGATTTAACCGTTCCGGTGTTTGATAAAGTTTATCTAAATATTGTTCAGGAATACCACCCCCGTTATCCTCAATGACAATCTGAGCTTCATTTTTATCTTTAATTACGGAACAATAAACCTTTATTTGAGGTTGGAAACTTTCACCAATCCGTACTCTCCTTATCCTCAGTCTGATTAATTCCTTACGAGAGTTGTATAGAATATTTTTTAATATACTTCTGAAATGCCAACGGTTGATATTGATGTAGTAGTCACAGTTTTCACGAATAAAAGATAGTGGTATATCTCTAACGTTATTGGGTAAATTTCTTTCAAATTCGTCGAGTAAATCACTTAGCTTATATGTTCTTTTTTCTAAAGAAATCATTTCATCTAGGTTATTAATTACCTGGTTGATGATTTGAATACTGTTATCAATTCTTGTGATTATTTCAACGAGTAAATCTATTTTTTCATCCCTTGAATCTGTTCGCCTAATTCTTTCAAGTGCCTCTCTAATTACATCTAATGAACAGAGTAGAGGAGCTTTACGAATGTCATGCGTGAT
>Ga0209018_1003117_pt1 | contig 10855 bp, 11 predicted proteins | sample YNPBryBLVA2012_FD_185814 | JGI IMG/M metagenome (GOLD analysis project Ga0209018, IMG submission 185814) | Anoxygenic and chlorotrophic microbial mat microbial communities from Yellowstone National Park, USA - YNP Bryant BLVA 2012 (SPAdes)... ...
CGGCGGCAACTGGTGTTCCCCCTCGCCGCTGTATCGCCAGCTTGCTCCCAAGAGCAACACCAACGCGCGCATGATCGATATGACGTCGTTTGATTTTGTCACGGCGACCTGCGGGAACTGTCACCCCGGCGGCGGCCCCCTGGAATACGACCGCGCCGGAAACCGCTATGACACGTTCATGCGCGAGCACGGCCTGGCTTCCGGGGGCGACAACGGGCTGGATGGGGATTACTACAAGGCCAGGTGGGACCAGACCGGCGTGATCGAGGCGGACTGCCTGTTGTGTCATATGCCGGCCTACGACCCCCAAGCACGCAACGCACAACTGGCAAACCTGAACTTCCGGTGGGCGGCGACGGAGGGGGCGGGCCTCGGCAAGGTCCGGGGCAACGTGGCGGCGGGCGAGAAGCCTGAGGTCGCTTATGATATCAGCAAGTTCGACGCCGAGGGAAACCTCGCCGTGAACTATGTGCCGGAGCCGCGCAACGAGACCTGCCTGGGTTGTCACGCGAAGCCGGGCTGGAAGAAACGCGGGGCGTCATTCTCCGGGCGGACGGACGTCCACATGAAGGCCGGCCTGCGTTGCGTGGACTGCCATGCGGCGGGCAGCAAGGCCGCCGACGCGAGGATTCGCGGCCGCGAGGAGCACCAGTTCGGCAAAGGAGACGATCCTTCCGGATGGGTGCGAAACGACCTCGATGACACGGTGCGTTCGTGTGCGGACTGCCATTTGCGCGGCTGGAACAACGCCCCGCGGGCGACGCATGAATGGTTGCCGCCACTGCACATGGAGAAGTTGTCCTGTCAGGCCTGCCACATCCCGGCGCGGCCGGTCAAAAGCGCGCTGGTGCAGGCCAGCGACGTTTATAACCACGGCCCGCGCATCACGCCGCCGCCCAAGCACATCTGGACGTTCTACGACCAGCAGATGAACTACTGGAACCACTACGGCGAGCTGGAGCTGTTCACGGTTCACGATCAGCCGACGAATGTTTCGCAACCGACGCTGGCGGTGTACAAGGGGAAGATCTATCCCGTGAACCGCGTCCACAGCATGTGGGTCGGTTATGAGGAAAAGGGCAAGCCGGGCCTGAATCAGCTCTTCATGAAGGACTTCTTCATGATGTGGAAGGAGCATCTGGCGAATCCGAAGGCCAACGGACCGGAGCTGGCGTCCATCACGGACGACAACGGGGACGGGGCCCTCGAGGTCAACCGCCCCGAGGAGATCGACGCGATCCTGGCGGCGACGAAGGCGTATCTCGAAAAGACGAAGTTCCCGCTTGACAATCGACGGCTGGTGTGGGTCAGCGACGACAAGGCCTACTACTCCTCGACGGAGTACCGGAACCTGCCTCGCGAGCCCTACGAGGCGACGCCGTATGCCTCGGTGTACAAGTTCTCGCACGATGTGGCCCCGGCACGGGCGGCCCTGGGCGCCGGCGGGTGTACGGATTGTCACCGCCTCAATTCCGCCTTCTTCGACCGCCAGATTCTCGCGATGGCGTTTTCCCCCGCGGACGGAAAACCTCGATGGATGCCCAACTACACCCTTCTCGGCGTTTCGAGATTGGGCGTAACCGTCGGGGGTCTGCGCGAGGAATGGCTCAAGCCCATTCTATACGCCCTCATCGGGCTCGACGTCTCCGCCTGGATTGCCCTGCTCGTCCGGATGCTGGCTGCTCAACACGGAGCGTTCCCGGCCGGCGCGGCGAGGGCGCTGGGCCTGCTGGTCTTTGCGGGAGCGATCGTCATGGGAGCATTTGCCGTGGCGACCCCCGATCTGCTGGAGTACATGACGGTCCGACGCTTTACGCTGGATGCCAATCACTTCTGGATCAGTTGCTTTGTCCTCCTGATCGGCTTGATCCTGGCGATCCGCGAATCCGGCCCGGTGCAGACGGTTCGCAGGTCTCGCGCGTGGGCCGTGCTGCTGTGGGTGGCCATCGTCTTCTCGGCCGCGTGCGGCGGACTCATCCTGCTGAAGGCGCAATCGCTCCAGTTTGTGGTCCGGCCGGCCTACACGGGGCTTGATCTGGGCCTTACTGTGCTGGCAGCCCTTTGCTTGCTGACGCTGCTGGGCGATCTGGCCACGACCCGACCCGGTGCGCCGAGCGGGCCGCATGCCGCGGGAACCGGCCCCCGGCATGCCGTCGAGGCACAATGAGAGAGATCGAGGTCATGGTCGCTCTCGCCGATACATGCCGACTCGGTACCATTCTCACCGCGGCGGTCTTGTATGGCGGCCGCAGCGCGGTGGTCGCCTCCGGCGATGAAACCGGCGGGCTGACGGCGACGACCTCCCGCCCCGCCAGCCGGCCGGCGGTAGAACAAAAGAATTACTTCGTCCGTCCCAAAGCGTGGGGCGCGACGTTGGATCCCGAACCCCCCGACTACGTCCGCCGCCTGAACCAGGTGGGCGTCCCGGGCCTGGAGTCCGTGGACTGGCTGGAGTTCGGCGCCGAGCATCGCACCCGATTCGAATTCCGGGATGACGACTATCGGCGCAGCGTACTCGCCCAGGATGAGCAGTTCCTCCTGCGGTCGCGCGCCTACGTCGGCATCCGCAGGATCCTGGATCCCTTCCGGTTCGGCATCGAGTTCCAGGATTCCCGCCAGTTCGCCAGTCGGTTTCCCGAGAAACCCACCGACGTCAACGAGGCGGATTTCGTCCAGGCATTCGCGGAGTTGTACTTCGACGATGCCCTCGGTACGAACCGGCCTTTCCAGTTCCAGGTCGGGCGTTTCACGCTGGATTACGCCGATCGCCGGCTGGTCAACCGGAACCGCTGGCAGAACGCCATGAACACCTTTGATGGGTTTCGGTTGAGGCTCGGCCAGCAGAAGAACGATTGGCAGATCGACGCCTTCGCCACGGAGGTCGTGGACGTGCGCCTTCGGCAGTTCGACCGGCCGGATGAGCAACGGTGGTTTTCGGGCGTCATCGGGGCCTGGCGCCGATGGTCCCAGGTCATCACGCTGGAGCCCTTCTGGTTCTACCTGGACGAGCGCGAGATCACCGATCAGAGGGAGGATCGCGAGCTCCACACGGCGGGCCTGCATGGGTACGGGCCGATCGGCCGGAGCCGATTCGACTACGACTTCAGCGCCGACTTCCAGTTCGGCCGGGATGGGTCACGAGAGGATCGCGCGTTCGCAGCGTACGCCGAGTTGGGCTACTCGTTCGATCACCCGTGGAATCCGCGTGTCAGCGTCTCGACGATGTACGCAAGCGGCGACCGCGACCCGGACGATTCGATCCAGGAGCGATTCGACCGGCTCTTCGTCACGGCGCGTCACTGGTCCACGCTCTCGCTCTTTACGCTGGAGAACGTCATCGGGCCCAAGCTCCGGGGAAGCATTCGCCCGACGAAGTGGCTTTCCTGCGACGCCTACTACGGGGCCTACTGGCTGGCCAGCGACAAGGACGTGTGGCCCATGGCCCGCCGGCAGGATCCCACGGGACGCAGCGGCGACTTCGTGGGCCAGGAACTCGACGTCCGCCTGGTTTTCAAGCTGAACCCGCGCGTCGATATCGAAGCGGGATACGCGTGTTTCCTTCCGGGCCCCTTCGCCCGAAACACCGGCCGGGGGCCCGACAGTGAGTTTTTCTACGTGCAGACGGTCGTTCGTTTGTTTGAGTGAGCAGGATCCGTAAGATGGAGCAGGTGCGGAGATGCATATTACGCGGCGGGTAGAATCCCGGGCACGCAGCGCGAGGCAAGGCCCATGATCGAACGACTCTTCGAGATTCTGACGCACGCGGTCGAGGGCACTCCGCTGATCGCCCTGGCGGCGTCGTTCATCTGGGGCATCCTCAGCATCATCCTGAGCCCCTGCCACCTGGCGAGCATTCCACTCATCGTCGGCTTCATTGACCAGCAGGGGCAGATGACGACGCGCCGGGCCTTCGGAATCTCCACGCTGTTCGCCGTGGGCATCCTGATCACAATCGCCTTGATCGGTGCCATCACGGCGGCCGCGGGCCGGATGATGGGCGATGTCGGTCGCTACGGCAACTACTTCGTGGCGTTGATCTTCTTCGTTGTCGGCCTGGTGCTTCTGGATGTGATCCCCATGCCGTTCTCCGGCCCCGGCCAGGTGCAGATGAAGCGCAAGGGCATGGTCGCCGCCTTCATCCTCGGGCTGGTCTTCGGAATCGCGCTCGGCCCATGCACGTTCGCGTACATGGCGCCGATCCTGGGCGTCGCGTTCAAGGTGGCGACAACCAGCGCCCTGTACGGCGCCGTCCTGCTGCTGGTCTACGGCGTCGGCCACTGTTCGGTGATCGTGGCCGCGGGAACGTCCGCGGAGATGGTGCAGAGGTACCTGAACTGGAACGAGCAATCCAAGGGCGCCGTCATCCTCAAGAAGATCTGTGGCGTCCTGGTGCTGCTCGGCGGCGTGTATCTGCTGTATACGGCTCACTGAATGGGGAGGCATGAGCGCATATGCGTGCAAACATCGATTGTGCGTGCGGCGCGGCGCCCACGCTCATCTTCGCGTGCTCCGGGTCGTCGGATGTCGGCGAGATCGCCGACCGGGCGGCCCGGAGGCTGATGCGCGACGGGGCGGGCAGGATGTACTGCCTGGCCGGCGTCGGCGGGCGCGTCAGCGGCATCCTGCTGAGCACGCAGGCAGCCGAGAGCGTCCTGGCGATCGACGGCTGCCCGCTCGCCTGCGCGAAGCACACGCTGGAGAAGGCCGGAATAGCACGTTTCCGGCACGTGCAGCTCGGCGAGATCGGTATGGCCAAGGGCAAGTCGCCGGTAAGCGAGGATCGCATCGCCCAAGCGGCAGCCGCGGGGATCGCCGCCCTTGGAAACGGACAGCCCCGAACATGACCGCGAAACACGAACACGCAACGGTCTCGCGTATGCGAGCGGCCTTTGGCCCCATCGCGAAGTTCCTGGGCTGGTGGGCCGGCCTGTTCGGCTTCATCGCCGCCGGCGGCGGCTCGGTCTGCCCGTGCTGCGGCACGACCGGCTGCCCCGCGGCCCCTGTCGCGGCCGGGGTCCTCGGCGGCATCGTAGCCGTGCTGCTGTTCCTTCCCCGGTGGCTCATCCGGCGGCTCAGACGCAGGTCCCACGGGGGGGCGGCCACCGCCGGGGTCCCGGGAAAACCGGAATGAACGATCCTACGTTGACGCACACGGGTGCGCCGCCGGTCCGATGTCCCGGCATCAGGCGTTCGAACATACGGAGAGTGCCTCGTGACGATTGAAGTGCTTTACCTCGAGGGCTGTCCGAGCTATCCGCCGACCCTGGCGCTGATTCGCGAGGTGATCGCGGAACTCGGCATCCCGGCTCGCGTGATCTCCATTGAGGTCAAGGACAGTGCCGATGCGGAGCGACGCCGGTTCTTGGGCTCGCCGACGGTACGCGTCAACGGCGTCGACATCGAGCCGGCCGCGAGAGACCGAATTGACTATGCCTGGGGGTGCCGGCGATACGGCGACGCAGGCGTGCCCCCAAGGGAGATGATCGCCGCCGCGATACGCGCCCGAGCGTGACGGAGACGGCAAGGATGTGTTCGGCATCGGATCCGCGCGTCGCGGCATCGTGAAGCGGGTACACGACTGCGGTAGACTCATTCGTACGATGACAACCGATAACTCGAACGCGGCAAACGGCGGTCTCCTCCGCGGCCTGGGCAGACGATTGTGGCTGTTCACCAAGGTCGTGCCGGTGATCGCCGTCGTGGCCGGCGTGGTGTACTGGTTGCGGTTCGCGCCGGTCGCGGTGGTCAGGCATGAGGTCGGCCGGGGCGAGATCGTGGCCGAAGTCATGGGCACCGGGACGCTGGAGACCCACTTCCGGGCAACCATCAGCCCGAAGATCTCGGGGCTGATCACCGAAGTGCTGGTGGACCAGGGCGACCCCGTGAAGGCGGGCCAGGCGCTGGTGAAGCTGGACGACCGCGATCTGAGGCGGCAGGTCGAGGCCGCCGAGGCGTCGGTTGCGGCCGCCGAGGCGTCGGTCAAGCGCCAGGAGGCCGACCGCGTGCGGGCCGGCGCGGTGCTGGAACAGGCAAGGCTCTACGTGGAGCGCCTCAACGCGGCGCTGGGCGGGGCCGTGTCTCAGGTTGATCGCGACAAAGGTGTCGAAGCCCTGAACGTGGCGCAGGCGGGTTTCGCCAGCGCCGAGGCCGCGATCCTCGAAGGGCGCAAGCAACTGATCGCCGCCGAGCGGACCCTCGATTTCCATCGCGTGCGGCTTTCGGACGCCCTCATTACCGCCCCCTTCGATGGGCTGATCGTCCGCCGGGATCGCGACCCCGGCGCCGTAGTCGTCCCCGGCACATCGATTCTGTCCCTCGTCTCGCTCAGCGAGATCTGGATCAGCGCCTGGGTAGACGAGACGGAGATGGCGCGGTTGAAACCCGGCCAGCCGGCCCGCGTCGTGTTCCGATCCGAGCCGGATCGCTCCTATAAGGGCGAGGTGGCCCGGCTTGGGCGCGAGGCGGACCGCGAAACGCGGGAGTTCGTGGTCGATGTCCTGGTCCGCGAGCTCCCGAAGAACTGGGCCGTGGGGCAGCGGGCGGAGGTGTACGTCGAAACGGCCCGCCGGCCGGATGTTGTGATCCTTCGGTCCGGCGACATTGTCTGGCGAGACAGCGGCCCCGGCGTGTTTCTCGACCAGCAGGGACATGCCCGGTGGCAGCCCGTGAGACTCGGTCTGCGGGGACGCGAGACCGTCGAGATTCTGGAGGGGGTCCAAGCCGGGCAGTTTGTCCTTGTGCCGGCGGACGCGAAGGTGCCGCTTCGCGATGGCCAACGGGTGAAAAGCCGATGAATCTTGCCTCACGCGACGTTCGACACCATTTCGGGCGCTTCGCCCTGACGACCGTCGGAGTGTCCATGCTGCTGATGATCGTGATGGGCATGGGCGGGATCTACCGAGGGCTGGTCTACGAGGCGACGCTGCTCATTGATCGTCTCGGAGCGGACCTCTGGGTCGTTCAGGAGGCCACGCGCGGCCCGTTCGCCGAAATATCGCGCATCCCGACGAACATGGTGGACCGGGTCGCCGCCGTCCCGGGGATCGCCCGGGCTCAGGAGTTCGTTTACACCACGATTCAACGACAGTATGACGGCAAGCCGCTGCGGATCGCGATTCTCGGCCTGGATTGGCCGGGCGACAGGGGCGAATGGCTTCCGCTGAGCGCCGGCCGTTCCCTGGCACAGGCCCACTACGAGATGGTGGCCGACCGCTCGCTCGGCTTGAGACTCGGCGAACGCATCCGGCTTGGCAAGGACTCCTATGCGGTGGTCGGGCTGACCAGCGGGATGACGGACCCCAGCGGCAACGGGTTCGCCTTCTTCAGCGTGCAGGATGCGCAGGCGATACAGTTCGACCTGCCGGGTGAGGCCATTCGGCTGGAGCGGGAGACGCGCCGGCTGCGGACGGCGGAGAGCGATGTCGGCTCCGTGAATCCGGCGCTGCTCGATCGGGCGGGAGGGCCGGCGGCCAGGATTCCCGTGCTGCCGAAGAACTACATGAGCGCCGTCGTGGCCTGGGTCCAACCCGGCGTTCCCATCGAGCACGTCAAGAGAACCATCGATCGCTGGCCGGATGTCTCGACCTTCACCCGGAGCCAACAGGAAGATCTGCTCCTCCAAGGAGTGGTCGAGAAGGCCAAACGGCAACTCGGGATGTTTCGAGTGCTCCTGACCATCATCTCGGCCGTCATCATGGCCTTGATTCTCTACACCATGACCCTCGACAAGCTGCACGATATCGCCGTGCTCAAGCTCATCGGCGCATCGAACTGGGTGATCCTCGGACTCATCCTCCAGCAGGCCCTTCTGCTGGGCGGGATCGGATACGGCCTGGCCTACCTCCTCGGTCAGTACCTGTTCCCCATGTTTCCACGGCGTGTCGTGTTGATCCCTGATGATTTGTGGCAGCTTGCCTTTGTGGTCCTGGGCATTTCCGTCGCGGCCAGCCTGCTCGGCGTGTGGAAGGCCCTGCGCGTTTCTCCGAACCAGGCCCTTGTGGGATAGCCGGATGTCATGAACGAAACCCCCGCCATCCAGGTCGCGAATCTGACGAAGGTGTACGGGAGCGGCCACACGGAGGTCGTCGCCGTTCGCAACGCCGCGCTCACCGTCCGGCACGGCGAGCTCGCCGCCCTGCTCGGGCCCAGCGGCGGCGGCAAGACGACGCTGCTGACGGCGATCGCGCTGATCAACCCGCCCACGTCCGGACGGATCTATATCGACGGCCGGCTCGTGATGGAGGGGCCGCAGGCAAAGGTGAACGTCCGCACATTCCGCCGCCGACACATCGGGTACGTGTTTCAGTCGGCCAACCTCATCCCGTTCCTCTGCGCCCGCGAGAACGTTCAGGTCGCCATGGAACTCAACGGCATGAGTCCCCGGGCGGCCCGCCGCAGGACCCTGGAGCTCCTGGAGTATCTTGAGGTGGGCGATCGGGCCGAGCACTACCTGGATGCGTTGTCGGGCGGAGAACAACAGCGGGTCGCCGTCGCCCGGGCGTTGGCGAACGAGCCGTCGGTGATCCTCGCGGACGAACCGACGGCCGCCCTGGACAGCCGGCGCGGGCGCCAGGTGATCGACCTCTTCCGCAAGGTGACGCACGAGCGCGGGGCGGGCGTGCTCGTCGTGACGCATGATCACCGGATGCTGGATCTTTTTGATACCGTCTACGAGATGGAGGATGGGCAGGTGCGGGTTCAACGAAGCGCGGCCGCGGCGACCCATTGACGGAGACGGAATCGGCGTACGCGCTCGCGCGGGCGCCGATGGACACGTAACCCCCTTTTGAGGAGACATGCAATGAGACGGGACTTGTCACGACGCGGGTTTCTGGGCGCGGCCGGGACGGCGGTGGCCGCCGGCGCGGTCGCGGGGGTGAGTGCTGCCCAAGCGGCGGAGAAGCCGAACGGCGGCAAGCTACGGATCGTCGGGGTGTGCTGCAGCCCCCGCAGGGGCAAGACGACGGCGGCGGCGATGCAGGCGTGCCTGGATGCTGCCAAGGCGGCGTCGCCGGGGGTCGAGGTGGAGATGATCGAGCTGGCCGGATTGAAGATCCCCGGCGAGGTGGCGGCCGGCGTGCCGCTGGGCCCGGGCGAGAAGGACGACTTCCCCGCCGTCGCCGCGAAGATCGGCGCTCCCGACGTCGCCGGGATCATCATCGGCACGCCCGTCTACTTCGGGAACATGAGCTCGCTGTGCAAGGCATTCCTTGACCGGTGTATTGTCTTTCGCAAGAATGAGTTCGCCTTGCGGAACAAGGTTGCCGGTGTGCTTGCCGTGGGCGGCGCGCGGAACGGCGGGCAGGAACTTGCCGTCCAGTCCGTCCTGGCGGCGATGCTGTGCCAGGAAATGATCGCGGTCGGTGACGGACGGCCTACGGCCCATGTGGGCGCCACGCTGGTGAACAACGGCAAGGACGATATCAGCGCCGATGATTTCGGTTTGTCCACGGCCAAGAACCTTGGGCGCCGGGTGGTGGAAGTAGCGATGCGGATCAGGCAGGGCGGTCGGGGCGGAAACTCGAGTGGAGACGACAGTGGAGGTTGACGCGCTCCGTAACGTCGTATCTGAGGCGGGACGCGCGGTCAACAGGAGAGTCATGATCATCGCGTTGAACCTGTTTGACGTCGTTCCGGGCAAGGAAGCGATGTATGCGGAGTATCTCCGGCGTGTGCGTCCGATCCTGGAACGTCACCGCGCACGCGTGCTGTTCTACGGCAGGACGCGGGCGCGATTTCTGGGGTCGTGCGATCAGGGCTACTGCGGCATCATCGCCTACGAAGATCCGGCGGACCTCGCCCGGTTTTCGCGCGATCCCGAGTTCAAGGAAATCAGATCATTGAGGGACGGTTCCACGGCCAACTACGTTCTGACGGTTGCCGAGGAGACGGGCATCGCGGAGACGTTTCCGCCGCCCGAGTCCCGCCGGTGAAACCGCGGGGCGCTCCGCAAACAGCGGGGCAAGACGTTTCGGATTGGCCGGAGCGCAGTTCTGACGGCTCGCGAATCCGGGGATGGCCGCAGCGAAGGGGGTCGGCTTGACGTCATGGGCGTAGGGACTATAATTCGTCAATTGGCGAACTGGCGGAGCGTAGGTCGTGCAAGAGTTTCTGAACATCGCCAAGGCCCTGGGGGACGAGAGGCGAGTTCGCGCGCTCCTTGCCTTGCGCGGCGGCGAATTGTGCCTGTGTCAGATTATCGAACTGTTGGGGCTCGCCCCTTCCACGGTCTCGAAGCATATGGAGTTGCTGTACCAGGCTGGACTGGTGAAGCGGCGGAAGGAGGGGCGATGGCACTATTTCCGGCTGGCAGATCAAGAGGCGAGGCCGGTAGTACGGCGGGCGATCAAGTGGGTGTTGGAGTCGTTACAAAATGAAGCTGTCGTTGTCGGTGACGGGAAAAGGTTGCGCCTTGTCCGGCGGAAAGACCCCCGCGAAGTGAGTGCGTGCTACAGGAGTAGAGGCGGTGGCAAGAGCGAAGATTCTGTTCCTCTGTACGGGTAATTCGTGTCGAAGCCAGATGGCCGAGGGCTGGGCGCGGCATCTGAAGGGCGACGTGATCGAGCCGTACTCGGCCGGCATCGAAACGCATGGGCTGAATCCATACGCGGTGAAGGTGATGGCCGAGGCGGGCGTGGACATTTCCGGCCACCGGTCCAAGAACGTGGCCGAGTTGAGCGACATCCCGTTTGACTATGTGGTGACGGTCTGCGGCCACGCCCATGAGACCTGCCCCACGTTTCCCGGCAAGGCGAAGATCGTGCACGTAGGTTTTGACGATCCGCCGAGACTGGCAAAGGAAGCCAGGACCGAGGAAGAGAAGCTCGCTCACTATCGTCGTGTCCGGGACGAGATC
>Ga0209018_1003119_pt1 | contig 10851 bp, 12 predicted proteins | sample YNPBryBLVA2012_FD_185814 | JGI IMG/M metagenome (GOLD analysis project Ga0209018, IMG submission 185814) | Anoxygenic and chlorotrophic microbial mat microbial communities from Yellowstone National Park, USA - YNP Bryant BLVA 2012 (SPAdes)... ...
CAGGTTGCGCAGGATGGTCGAGCGCTCTACCCCCAGGCGACGCGCAATCTCGGCCTGTGTCAGGCCTTCGGGGTGCGCCAGCAGGAGATTTTCGATTTGGATGAGACGAGATACTTTGTTTTCAGCACGGCTCATATCGTTTCCTCCACGGATTAGGCCTGCGAGAGTTTCCCCATTGGGTGTGGATGAGCTGCGGCAGAATTCGCCAAGAGAGTGGCAGACCATTCTTGGCAAAAAAGGCATTTGTCAAAACTTTGGAGGGAGACTGCCGCGCCTTCCTGACGGGCTAAACATACCCTCTTGGGGTAAGTATAGCTCAACTTCTGCTTTAGAGTTGAATGGTTGGGGATGGATGTTGCCCCTGACATCCATCCCCCCTGTTGCGTTTTTCGATAGTATAGCACATCCGGTGTGCGAATTCTGCAACGCGGCCGCCATTTGCTCACCGTTTGGCGCGCCGGAACGGCCACAAACCGCCGCGTTCGTCCTCGCTCACCAGCCATCCCTTATCTTCCAGGGCCGGCAGGGAGCGGGTCACCTCCGAGCGGTGCAAGCCCAACAGACGCGCCAGGAAACCGGCACGTTCGCCAGGGTGCTCTTCGATGCTGTGGTAGATGCTTTCGAGCCGTTCTTCATTCGAATGACGAGCCATGACGATACCTCCTGCAAAGTAGTTTTCTCTACTGTACAGGAGGCGTGTTGCGAGTAACGCAACACCCCCTTCAATCCCCCGCGACGACACTTGCGCCTGCTGGCAAAGCGGTTTATCATTGCGCCCATGAGTCGTCTCTCTCCCCAGGAACTCGAAGTGTTGGTGACCGACATCGCCCGGCAAATTCTGGCCGAGGGGCGCGACTTGCGCCAGGAGCTGGTTCAAACCATCGTCGAGTTGTACCAGGTTCAACTGATCACTGCCACAGGCGGTAATCTGAGTGTGCGCGTCCCCGGCCGGCGCCAGGTTTGGATCACCCCGGCTGGCCTGTACAAGGGCGACCTGCGCCCTGAGTTGATGGTGCTGATTGACCTGGATGGGAATCCGCTGCAAGCGGGCGCGCCGGCCCCCTCCAGCGAGCGGTTGGTGCATACCGAGATTTACAAAGCCCGTGCGGATGTCCACGCCGTCATCCACACCCACGCCCCTTACACCACCCTGCTCGGCTTGAGCGACCTGCCGTTTCTGCCGGTCACCTCCGAGGCGGCGTTCGTCAAGGAATTGCCGCGCGTGCCGTTCATCATGCCCGGCACGCGCGAGCTGGCGCTGGCGGTTGCCCGCAGCTTGGGCGACAATCCGGCGGTGCTGATGCAAAATCACGGCCTGGTGGTGGCCGCTGGCAGTTTGCGCAAGGCCAGCAACCTGACACAGGCCATCGAGCGGGCGGCGCAGTTGATCTGGGGTTGCTATGCGCTTGGGCGGCAGCCCGCGCTCATCCCGCCCGAAGCGGTGCGCCGTTTTCAGGAAATGGGAGAAGCAATGGCGTAGAGGAGCTTGGCTGTGCCGTCAGGTTTTGAGCAATTGAGGGGGAGCAGCCTGCGGCTCGTCCTCGCCGCCGGGGGGGGTGAGGGGCGGCAATTCTAGCAGGGAGTTCAAACCGAAGTGTTGCAAGAAATCTGGCGTGGTGCTATACAGAATTGGCCGCCCGGGGCGTTCGGCGCGGCCCACTTCTTGCACCAGCCCCTTGCTGAGCAGGCTCTTCAGCACGCCGTCGCTGTTCACCCCGCGCACGGCGTCAATCTCTGGCCGCGTGACCGGTTGTTGATAGGCGATGATGGCCAGCGTTTCCAGGGCGGCGCGGCTCAAACGGTTGGTGGCCTCCAGGCCCAGGAACTTCTCCACCAACGGGGCGGCCTCGGCGGCGGTGGTCAATTGCACGCGCCCTTGATGACGCTGCAAGCGCAGGCCGCGTTGGCTATATTCGGCCTCCAGCGCGGCCAGCTCTGTTTCCACCTCTGCGGCAGAGATGTCCAACGCCGCGGCCAACTGCTCGGGGGTCACCGCCCCCGGCGCAACGAAGAGCAGCGCCTCCAGACGCGCCATCAGGCTGAGTGCTGCGGGTGAGGGAGTTGGGTCGGACATGCTATAATCAAGGCAAACGTATCGTGGATAAGCGCGGATGAGATTATACCACCCTCGATTTTGCTTCACGCTGTTGCTGCTGGCGCTGTTAGCTGCCTGCACTGCCCCCAAAGTCACCCAGGGGCTGGTGACCGTTTACGTCACCGCTGAGGGCAAGAGCTACACGGTGCAGCTTGCCCCTGGCAGCACTGCCCGCCAGGCCGTCGAAGCGGCCGGGGTGACTGTGACCGACCTCGACCGCAGTGAGCCGCCGTTTTACACGGTGATGACCGAAGGCGCAACCGTGCGCCTGATCCGGGTGGTGGAGGAATTCGAGGTCGAGCAGGTGATTGTGCCTTTCGAGCATCGCACCATTCGCAACGAATCCCTGCCCGAAGGCGAGACGCGCCTGGCCCAAGCGGGGGTCAACGGTTTGCAGGAAAACACCTACCGGCGGGTGCTGGAAGATGGCGTGGAAGTCTCGCGCAGCGTGGTCAAATCGGTGGTGGTGAGTGAACCTGTGCCGGAGATACTGATGGTGGGCGGGCAGGCATTGTTCGCCCCGCTGCTGATCCCTGGCCGCCTGGCTTATCTCTCTGCCGGCAATGCCTGGTTGATGGAGACTTCCACCGGCAACCGCCGTCCCATCGTCACCACGGGCGACCTCGACGGGCGCATCTTTTCGCTCTCGCCGGATGGCCAATGGCTGTTGTTCTCGCGCACAGCGCGGCAGGCCGGGCAAATCAACGATCTGTGGGCAGCGCGGCTTTCAGGTGAGACGGTATCGCTGGTTGATTTGCGCATATCCAACGTGGTGCATTTTGCTGCCTGGGCGCCTAACTCCATCAACATCGCCTATTCCACCGTCGAGCCGCGCCGCGCCGCCCCCGGCTGGCAAGCCAACAACGACCTCAAGATCATCGGCGTCAGCGCCAGCGGCTTCGTATCCAGCCCCAATGTGGAGTTGGAGGTCAACGCCGGCGGCATCTATGGTTGGTGGGGTACGAGCTTTGCTTGGTCGCCGGATGGCAAAGCCATTGCCTACAGCCGGCCCGACGGCATTGGCTTGGTGGATAAGCGCGCCCACAGCCTGACGCCGTTGTTCGACATCGTCCCCTTACAAACCGGCAGCGATTGGGCCTGGTCTCCTGGCGTGGCTTGGGGGCCGGATGGCAAGGTCTTGTACAGCGTGGCGCACGTCAGCGCGCCGCAAGATAGCGAACCCGAAAAGTCGCCTGTTTTCGACCTGACCGCCATCCCCCTGGAGGGCGGGCTGCCGTTGCGGCTGGCGGCTGATGTGGGCATGTTCGCCTATCCATGCCCATCCCCGTTGGAGGCTTTGCCTAGCGGCGAGACGGCTTACCGCCTGGCTTATCTGCAGGCCATTCAACCGGCACAAAGTGACGTTAGCCGCTACCGCGTGGCCGTGATGGACCGCGACGGCTCGAACCGGCAGGTGCTTTTCCCTGCCCAGGATGCTGCCGGACTGGAACCGCAAAGGGTCGTCTGGTCCCCCACGGCGATGGGCGACCCGCCGGCGGCGTATATCGCCGTGGTCTATCAGGGCAATATCTGGCTGATCAACAGCGTCAGCGGCCAGGCGCAGCAAGTTACCGGCGACGGCCTCACCAGCCGCCTGGATTGGAAGTAACTCTCTCAGACCTTTTTGCCCCCGCACAGTTACTTCTTGCTGTGGCCTCGGGGTAAGCCGATACTTGGAGGTGCATGTGCGTATTCTCATTACCGGCGCAGCCGGTTTCCTTGGGTCTCATCTGTGCGACCGTTTGCTTGCAGATGGTCATGAAGTCGTGGGGATGGACAATTTCATTACTGGCAGCCCGGCCAATCTCGCTCACCTGGCCGGGAACCCGCGCTTTCTTTTCATCCGCCATGATGTGTCGAATTTCATTTTCGTGCCCGGCTCGTTGCAGGCGGTGATGCACTTTGCCTCGCCAGCCAGTCCCAACCCGGCCTCGCCTTTTGGCTATGTCAACCTGCCGATCCAGACGATGAAAGCTGGCGCATTGGGGACGCACAACACGCTCGGCGTGGCGCGGGCGCATCGAGCGCGCTTCCTGCTGGCCTCCACCAGCGAAATCTATGGCGACCCGCTGGTCCATCCCCAATCCGAAGATTACTGGGGGCACGTAGACCCTATTGGCCTGCGCTCGGTTTACGACGAAGCCAAGCGCTTTGCCGAGGCACTGACGATGGCCTATCATCGCTTTCATGGCCTCGACACGCGCATCGTCCGCATTTTCAACACTTACGGCCCCCGCATGCGTCTCGACGACGGCCGCGTCGTGCCGAATTTCTTGCAGCAGGCGCTGCGTGGCGAACCCCTCACTGTCTATGGCGATGGCGCCCAAACGCGCAGCTTTTGCTTCGTGGACGATTTGGTGGAGGGCATCGTGCGGCTGTTGTTCTCCGACGAGCATGAACCGGTCAATCTCGGCAATCCCACCGAGACCAGCATCCTCGAATTTGCCGAGACGATCAACCGTTTGGTGAACAACCCCGCTGGCGTCATTTTCATGCCAGAGAACCGCGTGGGCAGCGACCCGCAGCGCCGCCGCCCGGATATTTCCCGCGCTCGCCGCGTGCTGAACTGGGAACCGAGAGTCAACCTGGAAGAGGGCCTGCGCCAAACCATCCCTTACTTCCGCCAGAAGTTGGGCTTGAACGTATGACTGTTCTCTTGACCAATGCCCGCGAGCGCAATCGCTTCCTCAAATTCGCCGTCGTTGGAGCCATTGGCGCGGTGGTGGATTTCGGCCTGGCCAATACGCTCATCTACACCCTCCATGCGCCTTTGGTGTTGGCCGGAACGGTCTCCTTCATCGCCGCTATCCTCAGCAATTTCATCTGGAATCGTTATTGGACTTACCCCGATTCGCGCTCAAAACCGGTGTGGCAGCAACTCGTTCAGTTTGCGTTCATCAATGTCATGGGCTTGTGTATTCGCGTGCCGGTTTTGCGTTTCTTGGAGCCGCCCATGAAAAGCCTGTTCACCGCCCTGGATTGGCCGCTGTTATCGCCCAATTTTCTCGGCAAAAATGTCACCCTGGCGGTGGCCGTGATCCTGGTCATGTTTTGGAATTTCTTCGTCAATCGTTATTGGACCTATAACGATGTGAGCTGAAAATGGCCGAAATATCCCCTCTCGCCCAGCGTCTCATCACGGCTAACCCGCGCCGCTCTTTCGTTACCCTCGTCAGCCTGTTGCTGGCTTTTTTGCTGGGCGTGTTCGACGCCGTCATCGAGCCAGATATTTCCTCGACGGTTCTCTATTTGCTGCCCATTATCCTGGCGAGCTGGTATGCGGGCTTCGAGGTGGGGGTTTTCGTGGCGGTGTTTGGTGTGCTTGCCGCTATCGCCGGCGATTTGTTGACCGAGGTTCAATACCGTAATATCTTCGTCCCGCTGTGGAATTTCGGCTCGCGTTTCATCGTCCATGTGTTGATTGTCTATGTGTTCACCATCCTGCGGAAACACCTGAATGTCACCGACGCGGCGGCGCGCACCGACGCTCTCACTGGCCTGGGCAATCGCCGCCACTTCTATCATGCCGCCGAGATCGAATTGCGCCGCCTGAAGTTCCATCCTGCCATGCTGACCGTGGTTTACTTCGACCTGGATAATTTCAAGTTGGTCAATGACCGTTACGGGCATCAGATGGGCGATCGGGCGTTGCAAAAGATCGGCGAAGCCCTGCGTGCCAGTTTGCGCCGCTCGGATGTGGTGGCGCGCATCGGCGGGGATGAATTCGCCGTTCTTTTGCCCAACACCCCACCTGCGGCGGCTAACGAAATCCTTGCCCGCGTGCGCCAAAACCTCAACCGCACCATGCAGGAAAACCGTTGGCCGGTGACCTTCAGCATTGGCGTAGCCACCTTCTCTGCCAGGCCAAATAGCGTTGACGAAATGCTCAACGCCGTGGATCGCTTGATGTATGTGGTCAAATCACAAGGCAAGAATGGCGTTTTCCAGCGCGTCATCGGCCATGCCGATTTGTCGCCTGAGAGCGGACGTGCTGTAAACCAGACACACGGAGAGATTCTATGACCCAATCTCCCTTTTTCGTCCCTATCTACACCACGCGTGGCGATGTGGGCGCTTACCTGGTTTATCCCTACCTCGTCAACCGGCAGGGGGAGTGGATTGGCTGGGTGACGCCCGATCGCCAGGTCTATTCGGTACATGGTCATTATGTTGGCTGGCTGAGCGATGACCCGCGTGTCTTGCGCAAGTTGTCCGATAGCTTTGGGCGCGGGCGGCGCAATCCTCCTCCCCCGCCGCCGCCCCTCCGCCCGCCAGCCTCTACCCCCTTGGCACCGCTCATGCCCGAGCTGGCCTACGGCCTGATTGACGTGTTGCAAGATGAGCTAGATTTGCTGCCCCCGCTAGATTTTGGCGACTTGCGCGAGGATTTGGCCTGAGCCAGGTGTGCTAAAATATTTCTATCCCCTTGCGAGTTTTCTCTCTATGGACGAAACTTCTCCCCCCTCTCTGCCTGCGTCGGCTGCGCTCCCTCAACCCCCTCCCACCGTGCGTTCGCTGCGCGAATTGATTGACCTGGTCTCGGGCCGCGGCCTGCGCTTGCCCTCTGGCGAGGAAGACGCTGGCCTGGCCGAAGTGTTGCCCTTCCCTTTCCTGGCAATTGTTGGCCAAACCGAGATGAAACAGGCCCTCATCTTGTCGCTGATCAACCCGGCGGTGGGCGGCGTGTTGCTGATTGGGCCGCGTGGCACCGGTAAGACTACCGCCGTTCGCAGCCTGGTGGATTTGCTCCCCCAGGTGCCGCGCAGCCTGTGCCATTACGGCTGTATGCCCGAAGATGTCGAAATCGGCGGCATAGACGCTGTCTGCCCCGATTGCGCCAAGAAATACGCCATGGGCGAGCCATTGGCCGAGATGGATTGCGTGCGGCTGGTTGAGCTGCCGCTGAACGCCCGCCTGGAAGACGTGGTGGGGGGCATTGACGAACGTGCCGCAGTTCACGAACGGCTGCGCTTGCGGCGTGGTATTCTCGCTCAAGCCGACCGCAACCTGCTCTACGTGGACGAGGTGAACCTGCTGAGCAATGAGATTGTGGACGCCATCCTGGATGCTGCTGCTCAGGGCAGTTATACCGTGCGCCGCGGGCCGCTCTCGGCCACCTACCGCTCGCGCTTCATCTTCGTCGGTTCGATGAACCCCGAAGAAGGCCGCTTGCGCCCGCAAATTATGGATCGCTTTGGCTTGCGCGTGGTGGTGCAGGGCCTCGAACGCCCCGACGAGCGTCTCGAAGCCTATCACCGCGTACAGGCTTATCTTGCCCACCCACGTCAGTTGGATCGCCAGTACGCCGAAGCCACTGCCCTGGTCAGAGCCGAGATTCAGGTTGCTCGCGACAACCTGCCCCATGTGCAATTACCCGAAGAAGTCGCCCGCCTGGGGCTGGAGATGGTCCATCGTTTGAAGATCGATTCCCTGCGGGCGGAGATCACCCTCTTCGAGGCTGCTCGCGCTTACGCCGCCGCCGATGCTCGCCTGACCGTCACCGCTGACGACTTGCGCGCCGTGGCGCCTATGGCTTTGCGCATGCGCCGCTCGCCCTTCATGAAGGAGTTCTTTGCCGCTCAGCAGGTTGAAGAAGAAGAATTACGTGCCATGCTGCGCTCTTGATTCACTTGGTAACGGAGGACACCCGCTTGACCCCCTCTTTCACCCACCGCCAACGTTTAGAAGCTTGCCTGAGCGGCGCAGTCTTGGACCGGCCGCCGGTGGCCTTGTGGCGGCATTTCCCCGTAGACGATCAATCTGCCGACAGCCTTGCCGCCGCCACCCTCGACTTTCAACGTGCTTACGATTTCGATCTGGTCAAGGTTACGCCAGCTTCGTCGTTTTGCCTCAAAGATTGGGGCGCCGATGACGAGTGGCGCGGTGCCAGCGAAGGAACGCGCGATTACACCCGCCGGGTGATCTTTTCCCCCGAAGATTGGGCGCGTTTGCCCGTGCTCGACCCAACCGCCGGGCGGCTCGGCGAACAGTTGGATTGCTTGCGCCGTCTGATCAAGGCGCTCGACCCAGCCACGCCCGTCGTCCAGACCATCTTCAGCCCCCTGGCGCAGGCCAAAAACCTTGTCGGGCGGGAGGAACTGCTCGTTCACCTGCGCCGTTATCCCGATGCTTTGCGCGCTGGCCTTGAAATCATCACCGAGACCACCCGCCGTTTCGTCGAGGCGGCTCGCCAAACAGGCATCGCGGGCGTCTTCTACGCCGTTCAACACGCTCAATATGGCCTGCTGTCCGAAGCTGAGTACCTGAGTTTTGCCAAACCCTACGATCTGGAAGCGCTGGCCCCGGCGCGCAGCCTGTGGCTGAATATCCTTCATCTCCACGGCGAAAACATCTTTTTCGACCTTTTCACAGATTACCCTGTGGCGGTGATCAACTGGCATGATCGCGACACCTCCCCCACGTTGAGCGAGGCCCAGTGCAAATTCGGTGGCGTGGTTTGCGGCGGTTTGCAGCGCCAGCGCAGCATGGTTCTGGGCACGCCAGCTTCGGTCACTGCCGAGGCGCACGACGCCTTGCGTGCCACCCGCGCCCGGCGTTTCATCCTCGGCACCGGCTGTGTCTTGCCGATTATTGCCCCACGCGCCAACATCCTGGCGGCGCGCCGCAGCGTCGAAACAATGCCGCCATGCGAGTGATCGCCGGTAAAGCCCGTGGGCGCAAACTGCAATCCGTGCCGGGTGAGACCACTCGCCCCATCACCGACCGGGTCAAGGAAGCGCTCTTCAACATCATCGGCGCAGATATCCGGGGGGCGACATGGCTTGACCTGTTTGCCGGCACCGGTGCGGTGGGCATCGAGGCGTTGAGCCGCGGGGCAGCTTTTGCCTGTTTCGTAGACCTCAATCGCCAGCCCATTGCTACGGTACGGGCCAACCTGGCGCATACCCAACTGAGCGACGATGCCGAGGTGTTGCGCGCCGACGCTTTTGCCCTGCTGGAACGCCCGGCCCACCGTCGTTTCGACTACGTTTACATTGCCCCGCCTCAATACCAGGGGCTTTGGGCGCGCGCCCTGCACACGCTCGACGCCCACCCCGATTGGTTATCAGCCGATGCCTGGGTCATCGTTCAGATTCATCCCGTCGAATACGAACCGCAGGATTTGAAAAATTTGATAGAATTTGACCAGCGTAGTTATGGCAGCACTTTGTTGATTTTTTACGAAACACGCTCTGAGGAGGCCTCCAATGGTCAAGCACATTGCGCCGCGTAATGTCATCCGCCGTGCTTTTCCGGGAATTCGGGAAAACGAGGCGGATGAGATGATTGCTGTCAGCAAGATTTGCTCCTATCCGCCGCAAACCATTTTGTGCCACGACGGCGCTGTGGAGAGCAAGTTCTATATCATCCTGGATGGCGAGGTCGAAGTGACCAAAGTCATCAATGAAACGGAAGTGCGTTTTCTCAATTACCTCCGCTCCGGCGATTTCTTCGGCGAGATGGCGCTGATTCACAATGCGCCGCGCGTGGCTACTGTGACGACGATCTCGCCGACGACGGTGCTGGAAGTTGACAAGGATGATTTCACCCGTTTGCTGGAACACAGCGGCAGTATGTCGCTGGCGATGGTGCGCGAAGTCAGCCGCCGCCTGCGTGAGAACGACCAGATGGCCATTGGCGACCTGCGCCTGAAGGCCCGTGAGCTGGCCGATGCCTATCAGCAGCTCGCCGAACAGGAGTATGCCCGCCACGAGTTCCTCACCACCATCGCCCATGAATTGCGCACTCCCCTGACGACAGCAAACGGCTTCTTGCAGATGATTCGCTCGGGGGCCTTGTCGGGTGAGATGCTCACCCAGGCGTTGGATACCGTTGCCCGCAATATCCAGGACATCGTCTCGCTGGTCAACGACATCCTCTTCTTGCAGGAAATGGATTTGATTCTGCCCGAATTCCAGCCAACCGATATTGGGGCGGTGGTGAAGACGGCGGTGGAGGCTTTGCGCCCGCGCGCCAAAACGTGTGGCGTCAATCTCTCCCTCGTCGTCCCTGCCGATCTGCCGGAGATTTCCGGCGACCCTAAGAGCCTCGAACGCGCCGTGGCGGCGATCGTGGACAACGCCATCAAGTTCAGCCCCGACGGGGGGGATGTAACCGTGACGTTGGAGGCTAAGGGCGATCAGGTGTGCATCGCGGTACAGGATCACGGGGTGGGCATCCCGCCGGAGGCGCGGCCGCGTATCTTCGAGCGCTTTTTCCATGTTGATCAGGTGGGGGTGCATTTGTTCGGCGGTGTGGGGCTGGGTCTTTCGATTGCCCGCCAGGTGATCGAACTGCACAACGGCTCGATCACGGTGGATAGTGAGTTGGGCCGCGGCAGCACTTTCACCATTTGCCTGGGCGGCGTCAGACGTTAAGCCAGGGTGGGGGCTAGCGCCGGGGGCAATTTCTGCCTGGTGTGGAGCGTAACGCCGGCTTCCAGCCGACGAACCGGCTTCCTCCAGTGGATGGAGCAATCCAGCACATCCGGCGGGGGAACAGTCCAGCGCATCCGGCGTGGGCATCAATCCCCCGCCTCAGCACATGGAAGGCGGCTGGAAGCCGACTCCGCGCCCCCGTAGGTCAGGCTTTTAGCCTGACCATGACCAAAAGGCTTTTAACCCGATAATCTCTGCCTCAAAGCGCCAGCAGGGCAGGCGCAGTCCGCTTATGGAGTTTAACAAAATAATCTGGCAACTTTCTCTCCGCATCCGGCGGGGGGATCAATCCCCCGCCTCAGCACCTGAAAGTCGGCT
>Ga0209018_1003121_pt1 | contig 10848 bp, 7 predicted proteins | sample YNPBryBLVA2012_FD_185814 | JGI IMG/M metagenome (GOLD analysis project Ga0209018, IMG submission 185814) | Anoxygenic and chlorotrophic microbial mat microbial communities from Yellowstone National Park, USA - YNP Bryant BLVA 2012 (SPAdes)... ...
GCCTTCGTCCAGCCCGCGGGATCCTCGGGTGGCAAGGCAGGATCCGGCGGTCCCTCGCCGGCAGGCGGTTCATCCAACGGAACGCCGGGTGTCGATGGCGCAGCGGGGATCATCCATGTCTACTGAGCTCCATACCAAGCGCGCAATGTCTCTCTGTCGCCGGGCCGCCACGCTCGTGTCGGCCTGCTCTCTGGTCGGCCTGGCCGCCCTCTCCGAGGGGTGCGGCAGGACCGACGGCAGCCTGCCCTGCGACTACACCGGCTGCCCTTGCGTTTTCGCCTCGGATTGCGCCCAGGGGTACGACTGCATCGACCAGGTTTGCACCCTTCACACCGAGCCGGAAGCAGGGCCCGATCAGGTCAACCTCAAGGGCTTTGGCGAACTGTGCACGGCGAACGAGGAGTGCGAGAGTGGCTATTGCCTGCCCGATCTCCAGGGCGCGTTTTGCTCCAGACCCTGCACGCCTGACTGCCCTGCGGGCTGGATCTGCAAGCTCGTGGCCGACCCGCGCGGCGGACCCACCCCGGTGGGGCTCTGCGCCGTAGACCGCCAGCGGCTCTGTCAGAGCTGCACCGACGACTCCACGTGCAACCCATCCGGCGGCGATCGCTGCTTGGCGTTCGGCGAACAGAAGGCCTGCGGACGCGACTGCACGTTCTCCGATTGTCCCGTGGGGTACCAGTGTTCGGTCGTCAGCAGCGATGGTTTGAGTTCCAACCAGTGTGTGCCGACGAGCGGCACGTGCGAATGCACGGACGCCTCGGCTGGACAGGTGCGTGGCTGCCAGAAAGAGAATGATATCGGCATCTGCACCGGGCAGCAGACCTGCGACCCCGACAAGGGCTGGTCCGAGTGTTCGGCGCACGATCCGGCCTCCGAGACGTGCAACGGCGTGGACGACGACTGCGACGGGGCGATCGACGAAGGCATGGTCCCCACGCCGTGCGCCAACACCGCGGGCGGGTGGAGCTGCCCCGGCATGGCCTTGTGCCAGGGCGCCGACGGGTACGTCTGCAACGCGCCCATCCCGGAAGCCGAGCACTGTGACGGTGCGGACAACAACTGCGACGGGCAGGTCGACGAAGGGTTCGTCGACGCCAACGGCCTGTACTCGACCAAGCAGAACTGCGGAGGCTGTGGCATCGACTGCGACGTCCTCATCGCGCATTCCACGGTCACGCAGTGCGTCGTCGACGCGGGGAAGGCGTCGTGCAAGGCGACGGCATGCGAAACGGGGTACTTCGCCTACGACGATGGAAAGGTCTGCTTGCAACTCCCGGAGACGCTGTGCGAGCAGTGCGCGATCGACGTCGATTGCGTGGCGCCGGGGAGCAAGTGTGTCGAGTCGGCCGGGGAGAAATTCTGCGGGCGGAGCTGCGACCCGACGTCGCCGTACGGAACGGCTTGCCCGGCGGGCTATGCTTGCAAGCCGTGGCAGGGCGGGCTGCAGTGCTTCCCGGTCACCGGGACGTGCATCTGCGACGCGACGCAGTCGGGCGCGGTACGCTCGTGCCTCGTGGACACCTGCCAAGGGCGCCAGACCTGCACGCACACCGGCGGAAGCTGGTTGTGGAGCACCTGCGACATCAGCAGCAACGTCGAGATCTGCGACGCTCTCGACAACGACTGTGACGGCAGCATCGACGAGGGCTTCCTCAATCCGTCTACGGGCAAGTACGACACGACCGCGAACTGTGGATTCTGCAACAACGATTGCACCAAGTACTGGTCGGCAGACGTGCAGCACGCGACCGGTGCCTGCGATGCGTCCAAGCCCATGCCGGCGTGTGTCATGAAGTGCATCAAGGAGAACGTGGGCGGCGTCACCTATGAGTGGGTGGACACGAACCTTGACGCCAACGATGGGTGCGAGTGCCGGCGAAAGAACGGCAACCTGACGGTTGACGACCCTGACATCGGCGTGTTCCCGACGTCGGGCGCCAGCTATGTCGACGAGAACTGCGACGGGGTCGACGGGGTGATCGGCGATGCGCTGTTCGTGTGGTCGGGCGTGAAGGGCATATCGGACGGCACGCGGCTTCACCCGTACAAGACTATCAACCAGGCGCTGGCGGTGCTGCCGACCTCGGGCAAGAAGTACATCTTGGTGGCGGAAGGCGTCTACGACGAGAACGTCGTGCTGTTCAACGGCGCAGCGCTGTACGGTGGATATGCGCCGGACTTCTTCGGGCGCGACATTCTTTTGCATCCAACTATCATCCAGGGCACGGCACCGACGGCTCCCACGCAGGTCGGCGCGGTGACGGCGAGTGGCGTGGGCAAGGGAAGCGGCAAGGCCGTGCTGAGCGGCTTCCACGTCATCGGACGCGACATCCCGGACAACCCGGCGAACGACGTCGACGGGGCCGCTACAATCGCCGTGTATGTGACCGACTCCGGAGCCGGCTTGCGCATCCAGGACAACGTCATCGTGGCAGGCCGCGGCGGTCGCGGCGGCCGGGGCAGCACAGGCGAGGCCGGCTATGGCCGACAGGTGTCTACTGCGCTCGACGGCAAGGGAGGCACCGACGGGGAGCGGAGGCCAGGCAGTTGCAATAACGTCACGAGGGCCGGCGGTCTGGGCGGAGTGAATGCCACCTGCACGAGCGGAAACGCCCATTCCGGCGGAGGCATCGTTTGCCCCTCGTACGACATGGCGTCACACCAGGGGCATCAGCAGGAGTATGTCAACCCGTCGACGAGCGACGGTGCCGGGGGATTCGACTGGACCTTCGACCAGCTCAGCGGATTCGATTGCACACATGTGACCGAGAGCGGTTGGCCGTCGGCGATCCAGAGCAACAATGGGCAGGACGGGTTGAACGGTGTGGACGGTGCGGTCGGCGTGGGCGGTGCTGGTTGTTCCAACGTGTTTGGGTCGATCGCGCAGAATCGCTGGGTGCCTCCGACGGTGGGGGCCAAGGCAGGTGGCGCTGGGGCTGCGGGCAAGCCGGGCGGTGGCGGTGGGGCTGGTGGAGGCACGGCACGGTACCTGTTTGGTGGCTGCGGTTCCTACGAGCTTGGACCCACGGGCGGTGGTGGCGGCGCCGGGGCCTGCGGAGGAAATGGCGGGCGACCGGGCGGGTCGGGGGGCGCCTCGATCGCGGTCATGTTGACCAACATCCCCGGTGCGCAACCCTTGATCCAACACAACCGTATTCGGCGCGGTCCCGGTGGAGACGGCGGCATGGGCGGATTCGGCGGACCGGGCGGACAAGGTGGCCGGGGAGGCTTTGGCGGGCAGCCCACCACCTGGAGCGGGTCGGCAGCAGGCAAGGGAGGCGACGGCGGCAATGGCGGCCCTGGCGGAGGTGGCGGAGGCGGCTGTGGTGGGCCGTCGATCGGCTTCCTGTCGTTTGGGGTCAACCAGGCGCCGTTGCCGAACGAGTACGACTACGACGACACAATCATCACGAGCGGCAGTGGCGGTCCGGGCGGCGGAGCGGCCGTCGGCAGTGCCGCAGGAGCGAACGGCGTGGCGGGCAAGTCCGCGAACGTGCTCCGGTTGTCGAAGTGCGCTGCTGGCATCTGCCCGGCGGGTTCCACCTGCGACGCCAATCAAGTCTGCATTCCCAATCAGTAGATCCGGCCGGTCAGCCCCTTCCCTCGTCGGCACCGGAGACGCACTCCCGCGTTGCCCGGCCCCGTCGAGGCCGACTTCGCGTGGTTCCTGGCGCAGGCGGACGTTCCGGGCTTGCATCGTCCCGTGTGCGTGCGGCAGAGGCGGAAGGCAGACGGCCTTCGAGATTTCGCACGGGTCGCCGAATCCTTCGGGCCGCTCGATACTCAATTAAGAAGACCGAAGACGTTGGATTCGACCAACGTCGACGCACCCTGTGCGAGTCAACCGGTCCCGAGGTGCGCAAGCCTTCCGCGACTTGCGACCGGGCAGCGTGTCCGTGGTTGGTGGCGTGCAGGGGAAGGAGAAGCCCAATGCCCATGCAAGTCGTTCATGATAGCGCGTCCTTCCTGGAGTCGCTACGTGCCAGCGACGCACCTGTCGTGCTTGGTTTTTTTGGCGAATTCTCGGAGGCCTCCCGCCGTGCGCGGCCAGCCTTCGAGCGCTTCTGCGCGCAGCACCCCGACCAGCCGGCCTGGATCGTCGACGTTGGTATCACCCGCGACGTGCATCAACGTTTCGGGGTCGGATCCGTTCCGACCGTGCTGGTGGTCAAGAGCGGCGCGGTGCTGCGCAAGTTCGTGGGGGCCCAGCCCGACGGATTCTACGATTGGGCCCTGCTCGACCACGTCAAACGCTCCCCATCCGACGGCGATGCCGACAAGAAGCCGTCGCACAGCGTCACGGTATACGTGACCGATACCTGTCCGTGGTGCACCAGAGTCAAGGCATACCTGCGCAAGAACGGTGTTCCGTACCGCGAGGTCAACGTCCAGCGCGACGAGCAGGCGGCCCGGCGCATGGTCCAGAAGAGCGGACAACAAGGTGTGCCGCAGGTGGACATCGACGGCGAGATGGTCGTCGGCTTCGACCGTCAGCGGATCGACACGCTGCTTGGAATCAAGGGGAGCGCGGACACGTGAAACAGGGACGAGGGGCGGACCGCTTGTCCTGCAGGTGTCCGTGCCTGCGACGAAAGGAGCCTTGACAATGAATCTTCAGCCATTGAATGGTCATGTGTTGTTGCGCCTGATTCAGGCGGAGGAGCGGACCGCCGGGGGCATCATTCTGCCCGATACCGCCAGGGAGCAGCCGGCCGAGGGCATCATCGAGGCCGTTGCGCCAGGCGGTACGGACGAGGTCGCCATCGGCGACCGGGTGCTGTACAAGAAGTCCGCCGGCGAGGAGATCCAGGTCGACGGCGTGAAGATGCGTCTCGTACCCGAAGGGGACTTGCTCGCGAAGTTCGTGCAAGCCGACGCGATTCCGGCCTAGAATCCCGGCGCGACGGCTTCGCGATGGGCGACCGGGACGCTGCGGGGCCCTGGGGAGCACCGTAGCGCACGCGGGCTCCGCTGCTGGAGGACGGCGCATTTGCGGCTGCCCCGCCTCGACGATAGTATCCAGTCAGCGTGCGTGGTAGGGATCCGTGCATGCCGCAGGATACCCCTTTGGCGCCAGACAAGGTCGAGCTTGCCAAGAAACGGTCCGAGTTCGTCAAGACCATGAGCGAGGTTGTGGCGGGCGTGCAGGAGCTTGCGGCCGCCGTCGGCATGGTTCATCCCGCCACCGCGCTCGACCGCGCCGACGAATTCCTCGAATCCGTGGACTTCTTCCTCGCGCGCATCGACCTCGCCGCCGTCGGCGCCAGCAAGCGCGCGTGGCTCAAGACGCGTCTCACCTTCTTCATCGGCGCCTGGCTCACCCGCCAACATGGTGGCACGTGGTTCCTGCAGGAGGATCCGCAGGCCAAGTTCTACCTGAAGACCGTCGTCGGGGGGTTCGAAAGCGACGCATCGCTCACGGTGGATCCGGCAGCGATCGCGGCGCGTGTGCTGTCGACATCGCCGCCCGGGAATCTGCGCACCGAGCTCGCCAACATCGGCCTCGATACCAACGATACGGCTCCCCAGGTGGACATCGAGAGCGTGACAGCGCGTCACGCCGCGCTCGTTCCCAAGATCCGCTGCACTTGCGGGAGGGCGATCTGGGACTTCTCAGGCTCCCGCGCCGCCCGCGTGACCTGGGTGACCGAGGCCGAGATCGACGCGCTCGGCGCCGAGATGGGGCGGCTTCTCGCCCAGTGGACCGCCTGCTCGACTGACGTGCAGAGGCAGGCTTTCGCGACCGACGTGCTCGGCCTCGTCGCCAACGAGCCCGTGTCGGACGACCGCGCCGCCCAGGAAATCGCTGCCATCGCGCTTGCGAGCGTGGGACGGCACGCCTACGAGTGCGAGGGATGCGGCCGCGTCTGGATCGCCGCCGACAACGACGAATTTGCTCCCTACCGACCGGAGGGATCTCGTCGCAACGTGCTCTCGGGCAGTACTGCACGCACGATCGGTCCCCCTCCGGGACGACCCTGACTGCCATTCCTGCACGGGCGGTTCCTCACCTTTTCGGTGCGCGGCACGGGTCGCAGGGCCGGCGAAGAGCCATCCGAACGGTGGTGCGTGGAGGCGGCTTCCGGCTCGAAGCCTGCTGTGCGATTCGTTGGTGGCTTGTCTGTCCCGGCCCCTCTCGCGCAGCAGGCGATTGCGCCAACGTTTCCACCGCTGTCTACCAGGTCGCGTATCCCAGGTCGGCCAACTGCTCGATCGTACCAACGTAGTACGTCTGGCTCAGCGTGCGCACTTGTCCTGCAGTGAAGCTTGCCGGGCCTCCGGTGGACAACCACGCATGGAAGTTGAGGTTGCCGCAGGCGTCATCGCCAGGATCCGCGCAATACGTTACCGTCTCCAGGTTCATGCTGATGGGGCCCCCTACGGGAATGGCCACGCCGATGTCCCGTCCGAAGATGTTCCAGACGAAAACCGCGTAGTCGTAGGGCCCGGCGTTGCAATGCGATCCATTGAGTTGCTCGCACAAAGCACCGGGGATCGAGAAAGAATCGTGCGGTGCAATCGGGCCGTGCATCGTCGCTCCGCGACGCAGATACATGCGAAGGCCTCCCATCCGTGCGACGGACCGGCTCAAGTACAAGGCTTGTTCGGCGGACCAACTCTTCCACGCTTGTGCAAGGCGCGACCGATAGCGCACCATGTTCTTCCAGACGATGGTCGCGCCGTGGGGCGTGTCCACCAGTGCGCCCAGGACCGCCATGGTGACGTCATCGAACAGGTAGCCGCTCGATTCGCATGGACTGTGACCGCCCGGAATGCTGTGGATGTGATCCGAGTACGCGGGATTCCAGCCCGTCGCGATGATGTTGTGACCATCGTCGGTGCAGGGATTCGTGAATCCCCACTGATAACCCGTCGAATTGCCCGCCGCTTGGTTGAAGACAAGGATGCCGACACCGCCGGGCCAGTCCTCGATAAGAAAGCTGGTCTGCCATCCAGCGCCGGCACCGCTGCGCGCCTCGAGTACGTTCACGTAGTTCCCGGGAGAGTCGTTGTTGAGCAACTCGAACTTGGCACCGATCCCGCCGAACCGTTGATCCACGCCGACCACGGAGGTGACCCGACTCCCTACCATGCCGACCTGCGTGTTTGACTCGAGCGCCTCCACCCATGGAACGTGGCATGTGAGCGATGTAGCCTCCAAGTCAGGCAAGGGCGGCTCCACGAATGCGGGAACGCAGGCGCCACAATCTTCGGGACAGCTCCCGCAGGTTTCGCCTACGTCGCAGTTCGAATCCGCGCAGCTGGCAGGGGGCGTCGTTCCCGCGTGACCCGCTGCGCCCCCCGATTCGCCTTGCCCCGCCATACCTCCTGCGCCAGCCGCACCCCACGAACCACCGGCTTGACCCGCTTCGTCCGCCTCGCGCGACCCGTCTTGCATCCCACCGGACGCACTGTCTCCACCTCCATCCGAGTCGTGCCACGCGGACGCACGGCTCTGCCCCGCGCCTTCGTCGCAGCTTCCCGCAAGCATGGCGAACACCGACAGGACGAAAAGGCGAAGGTGGCAACGCGCAGCCATCTTACGATTCTGTGCTTGGTTGTCGGGACCGTCAACGACACGAACGCGCTCGTGCTGCCCTTGTGTGGTGCGGCCCGGTCCGCCGCTGGCGCGAGCCATCGCGGCAGTTCATAGACGTGAACGGCACGCAACACGGCGGCATGGGCGCGAAAAAAAGGGAACGGTCACCATGGCGCCAGGGAGGGATGGCCGCTCCGTACGCGCGTTCTTGCCCCCCATGCCGTTGCGTGCTTTGCGAACCTTCACCCACCGTTCGAGACACGGCCGGGGGCGCAGGGTTGACGAGCACTTGCCTGCGCTTCAAGCATCGAAGGATGCCAACCGATACCAAGGATGCACCTGGACCAAGCCGCGCGCGGGATGCCGCCGGTTCGGAGCGTGCTCCGCGATGCGCTTGCCGAATGTCGAAGACGATGCCCTACTGCGATGGAACCCACATGCTCCTTGCGCGTGCGGTGGTGTCGGAGCCCACGCCGGCTGGGGACTGCGTCGTGGTGATTGTTCCAGGGGCCGCAGACGCGTCAGGGGGTGGGCCGTGATCGCTCTTGTTTCCTACCTGTGAAGAGATTGCATACCCGATTGACCACCACGGGGCGCCGTTCGCGGCGGATGCGACAACCGTCGAGCAGGCACGCATCCTGCTCTGTTCGGGTGCATGCTATCAAGCACTTCGGCGCGAAGGCCGTGGACTGGGCGGGATCGACGTTCGCACCGTCGTGCGCCGGTCTCCGCGGAGGCGACATTCATCGTGCATGGCATCCCCTATCCTGCCCATTGCATGAATCTGTCGCTGGGAGGGGCCGGGCTGCGCAGCGATGCACGAGTTGCCGCTGGCGCTGTCGTCCGCCTCGCCATCGACCTCGGCGGCGGACGTCGTGTCCAGGCGTTGGCGGAGGTGGTACGCACGAACGGAACGGAGGTCGGCGCGCGGTTCATCCAACTCGACCCGTCGTCCATGGTTGCCATTCTCTCTGCCGTGCGCTGACCGGCGGAACGGTCAGGGGCAAGCCTCTTCGGCGTGGTCGTCGCGGATGCTGTCGATGAGTGCGAGCGCAAGGCTTCGCCGGTTCGTTCCGCTCTCTTCGGGGGGGCCGACGCACGCTGGGCATCCGTCGTCACAACCGCAGCCTGCGATCAGTTTGCGCGCGCGTTCGAGCAGTTCGTCGGCGCGCTCGTAGATGCGCTGGGCGATGCCGACGCCGCCAGGCACATGGTCGTAGAGGAACACCGTCGGATCGAACCCCGGGCGAGGTCTGTGTCCTGGGTCGCGACCTGGCACGTCGTCTTCTCCAGCCTTGTCGCCGAGGGTCTGGCCGATGTCCGTCGGTTCGCACATCAAGGCGAGGGCGGCGACCGCTTCGAGGGCACGCCCCACGCCTCGCAAGGCATCGATGCCGGCAGCCCGCCCCCCTCCGACTTGCAGGCAGACGTGCTCGGGGACGGTGAGCATGAAGGCGGTGGTGTGCATCTGCATGTCGGGCAGACGCACGTCGCCGAACCCCACGTTTTCGTGGGTGTGGAACTTGATCTTCTTGTAGCCCACCACCTTCTCGACGATGCTCACCTCACCCCAGGCTGCGTGCACGTTGCCGACGGGCTTTTCGTCTTCTTGCTCGATCACGCTCACGCGCGTGTAGGTCATCGCGTCGGTGTAGTAGTCAGGTTCGACCTTTCGGACAAACGCCTTGTGGTTCTCGAAGTCGAGGCGTTCCACCTGGTACTGCTCGCCGTCGTGCTGGTAGATGGCCTGTTCGTGCAGCATGGTGTGCGCTGCACGCCAATCGAGCTCGGCGATGGTCTTGCCCCGGGCCACGTCGATGATCACGAAGTTGTCCCAACCCACGCTGCGCAGGGATACATGGTTGGCAGGATAGGCGTCGGCCGACCAGTGGAATCGTCCTCCAGCTTCGTGAACCACCCCATGGCTCGCCAGGAACGACAGGGCTTCCTTGGTTTCGTCTTCGCTCAACGTGGCATACCGGTCCCACGCTCCCTGGGCGTCGGGGGTGGGCTTGCACACGAAAGGCACCTCGAAGGCGGCACACTTGAGGTGCTGCACAAGGATCTCCACGTTGGTCGGGTCGATGCGCGCTTCCTCGGCGGAAGCGTGGAGCAGGAAGTCGGGGTCGCGCGCCAGGTACTGGTCGACCGGCGCGCTGCGCCCTACGAGAATCGCTGCAGACAGCTCCTGACGCCGTCCTGCACGGCCGAAGCGCTGCCACATGGCGGCGATGGACCCCGGGTAGCCGGCGCAGATGACGGCGGACAGGTCGCCGATGTCGATCCCGAGCTCGAGCGCATTGGTAGCGGCCACGCAAAGGATGCTGCCGTCGCGCAGCCCGCGCTCGATCGCGCGCCGTTGTTCGGGCAAGTACCCGCCCCGGTAGGCCATGATCGACGACTCTGGCACGGTATCACTTAGCGAATCACGCAGGTATTTGAGCATGATTTCGACCGAGTTGCGGGACTGTCCGAAAACGAGGGTGGGCACCTGGGCGCGGACCAGGTCCGTTGCCAGGCGCACGGCGGACTTGACGTAGCTCGCTCGGATGCCGAGTTCGGCGTTGACGACGGGTGGGTTGTAGAAGAAGAAGCGTCGAGGTCCCCTGGGGGCACCGGATTCGTCGATGAGCGCCACCTGGTTTTCGGGCACGCCCACGAGTCGTGCCGCGTGTTCCAGCGGATTGCCGATGGTCGCGGTGGCGCAGAGGAACACCGGGTTGGACCCATGGAACTCGGCGACGCGCCGGAGCCGCGCGATCACGTGGGCCATGTGGGAGCCGAACACGCCGCGATAGGTGTGCAGCTCATCCAGAACCACATATCGAAGCGCCTGGAACGTTCGCGCCCAGCTCGCGTGATGCGGCAGGATCCCGGTGTGCAGCATGTCGGGATTCGTCATGATGATGGGCGACCGCTCGCGAGCTGCGCGTCGCGCGTCGCCCGGCGTGTCGCCGTCGTAGACCACGGCCGGGATGGACAGGCCGGCATCGCTGATGAGCCCGTGCAGGCTGGTTTCCTGGTCGCGCGACAGGGCCTTGGTTGGGAACACGTAGATGGTGCGGGCTTCGGGATCCTGAACGATGGACTGCAACACAGGCAGGTGGAAGCAGAGGCTCTTGCCGCTGGCGGTCGGCGTGGCCACCACCACGCATCGTGCGCCGCCTGGAAAGCGGCCGCGCGGGTCCGGCTTGCCGCGGGCCAGGGCGAACGCGCGCGCCTGGTGCTCATAGAGCGCATCGATCCCTCGCTTGCCGAGCGCATCCCGAAGCGCAGGCGCGAGGTCGCGCGGGATCTCCGCGTAG
>Ga0209018_1003122_pt1 | contig 10837 bp, 7 predicted proteins | sample YNPBryBLVA2012_FD_185814 | JGI IMG/M metagenome (GOLD analysis project Ga0209018, IMG submission 185814) | Anoxygenic and chlorotrophic microbial mat microbial communities from Yellowstone National Park, USA - YNP Bryant BLVA 2012 (SPAdes)... ...
CTGAGCGGCAACGCGGACAAGGTCGAGATCCAGCTCGGCTGAGCGACAGTCGTGTACTGATGGCGTGGTGCTCGGGCGGCACCGCAGCCGGACAAGCGCGCAGCCCGTGGTGTTGCATGGAGCACCAACGTGCGTCACACCACGCCTTCTCTACCATATTTCTAGCCTGAGCGCGACGCGTTGCCCGTTGCAACAGCCATGTAGCGATTCGCATCGGCGCGCCCATGTTGCCACCGGACGGCGAAAACGCTATCCTGACGCTGGATGGTGAGCGACTGCTCCTCGCCCCGGGCGCACGCCCGGTCCATTCTGTCAATCGAATTCGGCCCTAGCCCACCAGGCGCGGAGCACCTGTTCCCGTCGGCACGACCCGGCGGTGTAGATGGTCTTGGTGTACCCTGCTCCCGGACGGTGCCCTCACACGCGGGCACCGTCCCGTACGCAGCGAGACGGAATCCATAGGGCGGGCGAACCATGGCGGCGACACCGGCACAGGAGGGGCTGCCCCAACAAGGCAAGAGCGACGAGCCCGACTTCGGCGAGGTCGATCGGGCCCTCGCGGCACGCCCCAGCATCTCCATCCGGCTCCGTATCGCCGTCAGCATGAGTCTGTGCTTCCTGCTGACCGCTGTCGTCACCGTCGCGTGGATGGTCTCCGTCCGCGAGGTGGCCCGCTCCCAGGAGGACTTGGAGCGTGTCAATCGTTACGCTTTCGAGCTCGAGCAGGCCCGCCGGTACGAGAAGAACTTCCTTCTCTACGCCGCCAGCATGGACGAGGCCCTCGTCCATGTCGACGCCGCACACCGCCTTCTGGTCGACGCCCGGCGCAGCATGCGTGCTCGCGACGGCACCGACTTCGATGCGGTGGAGAAGAACCTGCTCGCCTACGGCTGGTATCTCGAGCAGCTTGGAAGCGCGCGGCGCGACGCCGCCGACGCCCGGACGGCCAATGCCGGCGAGCTCGAGCGCGAGTTGCGCCGCACCGGTGCCCGCGCCGTCGAGGACGCCAGCACGCTGACCTACCAGCAGCGCCTCGGCATGCACACCATGATCCGCACCAGCGAGATTGTCGCCTGGGCCGGCCTCATCATCGTCCTGCTCGTCATCGCCTATCTCGCCAACAACCTCGCAAGGCAGATCCTCCGTCCTCTCGGCCGCTTCGTCGCCTACACCCAGCGGATCGCCGCCGGAGACTTCTCCCCCATCGCCCCCGCCCGCCGCTTCAAGGACGAGTTCTCCGACCTGGCCCTGGCCGTCAATCGCATGCTCGCCCGGCTCAAGGCTCACGAGGTCCAGCTCGCCCGCTCCAGCCGCATGGCGGCCGTCGGCACCCTCACCGCCGGCATTGCCCACGAACTCAACAACCCCCTCAACAACATCGGCCTGACCGTCGAAGCCCTGCTCGACGGCTTCGACGACTACGACAAGGCCGACAAGGTGAAGATGCTCGAGGACGTGTCGACGCAGCTCGATCGGGCGAGCGCGACGGTGCGCAACCTGCTGGACTTCACGCGCGTGGATAGCCCGGTGTTCGTGCCGGTGTCGCTGGCCGAGGTGGCTGCAGAGTCGGCACGGCTGGTCGGCAATGAAGCCCGGCTCTCCGGCGTGCGGATCGACTTGGCTCTCTCGCCCGATCTGTGCCCCGCCCGCGGCAACCCCCGCGACCTGCAGCAGGTCTTTCTCAACCTCTTCCTGAATGCCATTCAAGCCATGCCCAAGGGCGGCACGCTCCGCGTCGACGGCGCCGTCTGCGAGGACCGCACCCTGCGCATCGACGTGTCCGACACCGGTATCGGCATCCCTGAGGAGCACCTGGCGTCGATCTTCGACCCCTTCTTCACCACCAAGGAGGTCGGTGTCGGCACCGGCCTCGGCTTGTTCGTCAGCTACGGCATCGTGCAGAAGCACGGCGGACGGCTCGAAGTTCACAGCAAGGTAGGCGTCGGCACGACCTTCACGCTCTGGATTCCTTGCGCCGACGCGCCCCCGAAAGACGACGGGCAGGCGGCCGCGCCCTCCGCCCTCTGATCCGCTTGCGAGGTCACATGGGATTCTCGATCTACCTCCCCATCGCTGGCAACTCGGTCGATGCGCTGTTGCTCGTGGGCCTCGGCGTGCTCGTCGGCCTGATGTCCGGCCTGTTCGGCGTCGGCGGCGGCTTCCTGATGACGCCGCTGCTCATGATGATCGGTATTCCGCCCACCGTCGCCGCGGCGTCCGACTCCAACCAGATCGTCGCGGCCTCCGCCTCCGGCTCCTACGCCCACTTCCGCGCCGGCAACATCGACTTCCGCATTGGCGCCATGATGCTCCTCGGCGGCCTGGCCGGCGGCACCCTCGGCGTGCAGGTCATCAAGCTGCTTCGCGCCCTCGGCCAGGCCAACTTCATCATCACCATCGTCTACGTCCTCATGCTCGGCGGCATTGGATTCTACATGTTCTTCGAAAGCCTCGGCTCCATGCGCGGCAAGGTCGCCGATACCTCCGCACGCGCCGCCGGCCCCTCCGTCTACCAGAAGGTCGTCGACGCTCTCCCCTTCAAGATGGCCTTCCCACGCTCCGGCGTCTCCATGTCTGCCATCGTGCCCCTCGGCCTCGGCGTCCTCGTGGGCCTGCTCGCCGCCATCATGGGCGTCGGCGGCGGCTTCATCATGGTCCCTGTCATGGTCTACCTGCTCCGGATGCCCATGCACGTCGTCGTCGGTACCAGCCTCTTCCAGATCCTGTTCACCTGCATCAACGTTACGGTCCTGCAGGCGTACATGAACCATACGGTCGACTTCATCCTCGCCCTGCTCCTGCTCCTGGGCTCCGTGGTCGGCGCCCAGATCGGCGTGCGTCTCGGCAAGCGCCTCAAGGCCGAGCAGCTCAAGATCCTCATGTCAGTCATGGTGCTCGGGGTGATGGGCAAGATGCTCCTGAGCCTGCTGCTCGCGCCCAGCGTGCTCGTCGCCTACAAGGGAGGGCATTGACGCCCATGGCCCGGCTCGCTTTCGCCCTCCTGCCCCTGGCGCTGTGCCTCGCGTTCTGCAAGCCGGCTCGCGCGCAGCAGCCCTGTGCCTCCCCCCTCGACGTGCAGCCGGCGAGCATCCCCATCGACCTTTGGTACGGCGGCTCCAGGGTCCGCGTGACCGCGACCGTCCCCCATGGCGCAGGCCTGGCCCTGGTGCTCCAGGGACCCCGCGGGCAGGTCGCTCTCCGGCGCAAGGGCAAGGTCGGCGGCGTGCTGTGGATGAACGTCGGCGACGTCGAGCTGCGCGCGATGTGCCTTCTGCCTACCTGCTCGCGACCACCGGCCCCGTCGACGGGCTCGGCACCCCCGAGGCGCGCCGCCAGCAGGAGGTCGGCTACGAGGCAATCGGCGCCGGCGTGCGCGGCGATGTCGATGTGTTCCCGGAGCTCATCAAGCTCAAGGAAGAGGAGGGCGTGTTCTCGGTGCAGCAGGGCGCTCTGCGTGTCACGCCAGGCACCGCGGGAGCAGATACGGTATCCTACGACATGCCCATCTCGGCCCGTGTACCTGAGGGCACGTACGACGTTCGCCTCGTGGCGTTCGAGGGAAGCCAGGCTCGCTGCGTGGGGGCCGGCAGCGTGTCGCTGACCCAGACCGGCGCGGCGAAGGCCCTGCGGACGCTGGCGATGGACCATGGGCTTCTGTACGGTATTGCGGCGGTGGTCATCGCCATCGTGGCTGGGCTCGCCACCGGGCTGGTTTTCGGCGGCGGCTCGAAAGGACACTGACAGGACTGCCCATGAGCTGGATTCGGAACCTCTTCTTCGGCCGTTCGGGGCCCGGCGCGGTCGACGCGCTGCGGGAGAGGATTGCCGCGTTCCGGCGCCTGCTCGAGGCCAACAACAAGGTGCTCGAGCTGGTGGGCGACGCACGGGAGAAGCTCGGCGGCGAGTTCCTGTTCGACAGCCAGTACCTTCGCACGCTCGACGAGGACCTGGCCGCGGCGATGTCCTCGCTGCTCGACGAGTTCGACGTGGTGACCGGCGGGCGGCACCCGGAGCTTCGCGCCGCCTACGCGCGTATCCGCCAGGCAGTGCTCGACAGCCGCGTCCCGCGCTCGGTGGCTTTCGACGGGCCGCCGATCCTGGAGCTGGCTCGTGTGGGCACCGAGCAGGCCTGCACCGTGGGCGAGAAGATGGCCCGCCTGGGCGAGATTCGCAACACGCTCGGCGTGCGCGTGCCCGACGGGTTCGTCGTCACCGCCAACGCGTTCGCCCAGGTCATGGCGTTGCCCGGGAACAAGGCGGGGCTCGACGCGCTCATCGCGAGCGATGGAGACAGCCAAGCCGCCGAGCGGCTGCGGACGTCGATCGAGTCGACGGAGCTGCCTGCGCCGTTGGCCTCGGCCCTCAAGCGCGCAGTCTCGTCGCTGCCCAAGGGCGCGCGGTTTGCGGTGCGCAGCAGCGGGCTGGGGGAGGACGGCGAGGCGAGCTTTGCTGGTATGCACGAGACCGTGCTGAACGTGGCGCGCGACGACGTTCCTCGCGCGTGCCTGACGATCATGGCGAGCCTGTTCGGCCCTCGCGCCTTGGCCTACCGCGCCGCTCGCGGGCAGTCCTGGGACTCGGCCACCATGGCCGTCGGTGTCGTGCAGATGCTCTCGCCCCGGTCGAGCGGCGTGCTGCATACGATCGACCCCGCGGATCCCTCGCAGACCGAAATGGCCATCAGCGCCGCGTTCGGGCTCGGCGTGGGCGTGGTCCAGGGCGATGCGCCGGTGGACCGCTACCGTGTCGGGCGCGAGCCTCCGCACCGCGTGGTCGCGGCCCATGTCGCGCACAAGGCCAGCGCCTTGCGCGCCGCGCCGGGCGGCGGCGTCGAGGCCGCCCCCCTCGATCCCTCTCACGCCGAGGCCAGGTGCCTGTCCGATCGCGAGGCAGCCGATCTGGCAGCGATTGCGTTGCTCATCGAGCGTCATATGAGGTGTCCGCAAGAGATCGAGTGGGCGGTCGACCACGACGGCAAGCTCGTCGTGCTGCAGGCCAGGCCGCTGCGCGTCGTCTCCGAGACCGTCGCACGCCCTGCGGATCTGCAGCGTGTGCTCCGCGGCCGCCATGTGCTGCTCGAGGGGCGGGGCGCGGTCGCGTGCCGCGGAATCGCGGCCGGATCGGTGCACCTCGTGCGGCCCGACGACGACCTGGCGAAGGTTCCGGACGGGTGCGTGCTCGTGGCGAAGTTCGCCTCGCCGTCGCTGGGCGGAGTGCTGGCCCGCGCGCGCGCGCTCGTCACGGACACCGGGGCGGCGGCGGGGCACCTGGCCACTCTCGCTCGCGAGTACAGGATTCCCGCCATCGTCGGTACGGCCGAGGCTACCACCGTGCTCTTGCCCGGCATGGCCGTCACGGTCGACGCCGAGGAGAACATCATCTACGAAGGTGTGATCGAGGAGCTCCTGCGCTTCAGGCTGCTGAGGAGCGAGGTGTACGACGATACGCCGGAGTTCCGCGCGCTGCGCGGCATGCTCGAGCGCATGGCCCCGCTGACCTTGCGCGATCCCGCGTCGCCGTCGTTCACGCCCGAGCAGTGCGCGACGTACCATGACATCCTGAGGTACGCGCACGAGACGGCGGTGACGGAGCTGTCGGACTTCGGCGGGCTGAAGCTCGGGTCGCGGACCTCGGAGCTGAGGCGGCTGGCCCTGGGGATCCCGCTGGACCTGGTGCTGGTCGACATCGGCGGCGGCGTGTCGTCGGACGCGTCGAAGTCGACGGTGGAGCCCGCGGCGTTGACTTGCGAGCCGCTCTCCAAGCTGCTCGCGGGGTTGATGGCGCCGGGGGTGTGGGCGACCGGCCCGGCGGAGATGGACCTGAACGGGTTCATGGCGAGCGCGACGCGATCGGCTGCGCTGACGCTGCCCGGCGCCGCGACGGTGGAGCGCAATCTGGCGATCGTGTCCCGAAGCTACATGAACCTGAGCCTGCGCCTCGGATACCACTTCAATGTGATCGACTGTTATCTCGGAGAGCGGGCCGAGGACAGCTACGTGCTCTTCCGGTTCATGGGCGGGGTCACGGAGATGACCCGTCGCGCGCGCCGCGCCAGGCTGCTCGAGGATATCCTGCGCAGGTGCGATTTCCGCGTGGAGCGCAGTGGCGACCTGGTGCTCGGCAGGCTCGCCGGAGCCCCCCGCCCGGTGGTCGAGCAGAGGCTGTGCATGCTGGGGAGGCTCGTGGGCTTCACCAGGCAGCTGGACATCCGGCTGCGAGACGAAACGACAACACAACGTCTTGTGGACGCCTTCCTCGCCGGGAAGTGCGACCTGGACGCAACCCATGGGGAGGAGGCGAGCATGTCCGAAGCGACGCAGGTGCTGGTGCTGGATGACGAGCCTACGGTAGGCGATCGGCTCAAGGACTTCCTCGAGAAGAAGGGGATGGCGGTGGAGACGTTCGTCGACAGCGCTGCGGCCATCGAGCGGCTGGCGAGCAAGCATTTCGACGTGGTGGTGACGGACTTGCGCATGAAGGGGCCGACGGGGCTCGACGTGCTGGTGCACGTGCGCCAGCGCAACCTGCCCACGCAGGTCATCATCATCACCGCGTTTGCAGACTTCGAGGCGGCTCGAGGCGCGGAGATGGTCGGTGTGTACGAGTTCGTGACCAAGCCGTTCAAGATGAGCGACATCCACGAGCTGGTGAAGAAGGCTGCGGGCAAGGCCCGCAAGATGCGCGTGTGAGGGAGCCGCCCGGGCGGCGACCGGTGGACATGCAAGTACGAAGCGCACAGGGACGTCGGGACAGATGGTGGCCCTCGCCAGGGGGGAGGACGACATGACGACGGAAGTTCGGATTCTGATCCTCGACGACGAGCGGATCGTCTGCGATCGGCTGCGGCCTGCTCTGGAGAAGCTGGGCTACCACGTGGAGGCGCTCACGGACAGCCGGGCGGCAGTGGAGCGCCTGTCCAAGGGCCGTATCGACGTGCTGGTGACCGACCTGAAAATGCCCGGGGTAGGGGGGATCGACGTGCTGCGATTCGTGCGCGACCACCGGATGGCGACCAAGGTGGTCGTGATCTCGGGGTTCGCCACGGCGCAGACCGCGCACGAAGCGATGGAGCTGGGGGCGGCGGCTTTCCTGCCCAAGCCGTTCAAGCTGAGCCAGCTCCGCGACGTGGTGGTAAGGCTGGCGGGGGAGCTGCACCCGGTGACGCCGGGACAGTGAGGGAATGCACCCGGCCCGGCCCGCGGCCGGCAGCCGGCGCAAGGAGCGCAGAGCATGTCTATCGTCACGATCTCGAGGGGAACCTTCAGCGGCGGAAAGGAGCTGGCCGAGTGCCTCGCCAGCAGGCTCGGATACGAGTGCGTGAGCCGGGAGGTGATGCTGGAGGCCGCCCAGAAGTACGGCGTGAGCGCCGACGCCATCGCCGCCGCGATCGAGAAGGCCCCCCGCTTCCTCGACCGCCTCGGCCGCCAGCGCGACGCTTACGTGGCATTCTTCCGCGCAACCCTGTGCGAGTGGGCCTTGCGAGGCAAGCTGGTGTACCACGGCAACGCAGGCCACTTCCTGCTGGCCGGTGTGGGGCACGTGCTGCGAGCCAGGGTCGTGGCTCCCATGGAGTACCGCATCGCCGCCGCGATGAAGCGCCTGTCCGCCTCGCGCTCCGAGGCGATCGCCTACATCGACCGGGTCGACCGGGAGCGCACGCGCTGGACGCAGTTCCTGTATCACGTGTCCTGGGAAGACCCTCACCACTACGACATCGTGCTCAACCTCGAGAGCATGAGCATGGATACGGCCTGCGAGGTGCTCGCCCACATGGCGCAGCGGCCTGACTTTCAGCCCACGCCCGAGTCCGAGGCGGCGATGCACAACCTCGCCGTCAAGAGCCGCGTGCTCGCGGCTTTTGCGGCGGACCCGGCCACCAGCGACGCGGCCGTCGACGTGCTGGTGGACCACGGGAGCGTGACGCTCAACGGCTGGGTCAAGAGCCAGCAGTCCATCGATTCTCTGGTGGAGGTGGCCCGGCGCGTGGAAGGCGTGCGGGAGGTCACCAGCCAGCTCGCGTTCAAGTCCGGCGTGCCGTTCTGAGGCGAGACGAGCCGCGAGCCGTCATCCCCCCGGTCTCCTGACAAGGCACGCCCGTCTCGTCACTCGGCGCAAACGCGCCGACGCCCGCTTCCTCGTCGCGCTCGACCAGATCCACGGTGATCTTGCGCTCGTTGAGCCGGACGTTCTCGCTCGGCGGCGCGAACAACTCGCGGGCGGAGCTGAATGCCGAACGATGGACAGACGGGTGCGTGCACGCCGCACGACGGCGCGTGGAGGCGCGAGGCTGCGAAGACGCGAGGAGCTACGCCACGTCGCAGCCCGCGAGCTGCGAGTCGTCGAACAAGTGGGGTACCTTGCCCGGGCCGGCACCGGCGGTGTGGACGGCAGGCCCATCGACTCGAGGATGGCGCGTATCGGCTCGGGCTCCGTGATGACGGCGAGCATCCGAAGCTGGCCGGCGCACCGAGGGCACTTCAAGGAATCGATGCCGTAGACGCGAGCCAGCAGCGTGTGCCAGTCGATGTAGTTGCCCGCGGCCTGCGGGCAGCCGCGGGAGAGCTTGCCGTCGGTACTGGGAGGGTCGGGTTGCTGCGGAGCAGCCATCGGCGTGCGCGACGCATCGGTGGTGCGAACCGCAGGCGCTGTGTCGGACGCTGGCGGTGGAGGCTGGTCATGGGCCTTGGGGTGGGGGCACGAGCCGTCGCGATGCAGGCCTGGCACGACATGCTCGCGCCACTTCGAGGGGCTCGACAGCACGCCGACGTAGCGCACCAGCGGGTGCCTGGGGGCGGCAACCAGGGCGGCCAGACGTGCAAGCAATTGCAACGGCTCCAGCAACAGGTGCGTGCGCGAGGGGCTGCGCGGGTACTTGACGAGGTAGCCGATGCGGCCGTCCCTGGTCCAGCACATGCGCTCCAGGCTCAGGGCGTGTCGCAGCGCGTAGCGACAGAGCCGCTCGCGGCCTTCGCTGTCGCCTGCCGCAATCGTCACAGCCGCGTGCAGACTCCAGCCGTGGTACTCGGCCGAGCACGGCGTGCCCTTGCGCACGCCAAAGCGCGCATGGTCGGGGTCGGCCTCATGGGCCAGGCCGTCGGTGTCGACGTAGCCGAGCTTGCCCAGACGCAGGCTCGGCTGCGCGCAGGATGCTGCAGTTGACGGCTGCTCGTCGAGGCTGTCGTCTTGGTCATCGCCTGGGCCGTGGCGCTGCACCCATCGCAGCACGCGCTTGTGCATGCGCTGCACGACGTCCAGCAGCTCGGATTGAGCAGGGGCTCGCGTGGGGGTGAACACCACGTGCTGGCCGTCGACGGCGGTGCTGTAGACACCGTCGAGTCCGAGCACGTGTTGGTGCGGATTCAGGTTCGAGGAGCCGCCGAAAAGCTGAATCGCCGCCACCTGGCCCGTGGCCCCGCGCCGCACGCCGCGCTCCTGGCCGAGCCGTTGAAGCAGCCGTTCGATCTCCGAGCAGAAGATGCGTGGGACGGCTGTGAGAAGCGCGGCATCACGGTCCATCGGGATTGTCAGATCGAACGGCGCGCTCAAGACCCACTGCCTGAGCGGCACGTCTGGCAACACCCGATCCACCAGGTTCGCCGCCGTCTGGCTGGTGCGCCTCGCGCCGCAGCTCGGACACAGCGCGCGTGTCTTGCAGGAGAACGCCACGAGCATCGACGCTCCGCACGCCGAGCAGAAGGCACGCGCGAAGCCACAAGCGAGGATTCCGCACCCCAGGTAGCGCCGCAGCTCGTTCAGCACGTAGCGCGGAAGGCTCCCGGCATATGACTCGGCAGCGGCTTCGAGCAACGTCTCGAGCCAGCCGTGCACCGCTTGCCAGAGCACGGTGGTCTCGGGCTCGCGTCGCTGATAGCGCGCAGCTTCGCGTTCGTGGGTACCAGGTCCGGTGCGCACGCCGGCTGGGCAGGATTCGATGGCACGAGCCGACGCGCACAGCCAGGGCCGTGCCGTCACGCAACCGGCTTGATGTCTCGCACTTGGCGAATGGGCGCAGGTGGCGGTCTGCCAGCCTGCAAGTCAGGTCGCGCGGCCGATGGGCATCTGGCGTTGCTGCAATCCAAGCGCTTTCCGCACGAAGTGGCGGTCGCCAGCCCCGAAGTGGCGGCCGCCACCCGTCGCGTCGGGACGTGCCCGAGCCGCGTCGGGCACCGTGCACACGAGACACGCGCGGGTCGTGGATCCGGAAATCCGCGTGCTCGCCGCGGCCCACCGTGCACCTGGTGCGGACGGCGAGGCGGTCGGTGGCGCCGAAGCCGGCGGCGGGACCGGGCCGGGCCAGCAAGAGTGCGGGGACTCGCCGCGGCTTGCGCTGCGCCTCGCCCGTGGTGCGGCGGGGGTCGACGACAGTCTTGTCGCTGCGCGAGGTCGGCATGGCGCGAGCATACCGAGGAGCCGTTGCGAGCAAACACGCACCTGGGCGGGCGAGGCGGCCACCGAGTCTGGTAGGCTGGGCTTCCTCCGCATCGGGAGGAAGCGGACTCATGCCACGGCTGGTGCTTCATCAAGGTCGAGAAGACGAGACCGTATTCCCGCTGCACGAGGGGCTCGAGCACAATCGGCCGGGCCGAGACCAGCGACGTGTTCGTGCTGCACAAGAGCCTGTCGCGGCAGCACGCGCGCATCTGGCTGTCCGGCACCGAGGCCTTCGTCGAGGATCTCGGCAGTAAGAACGGCACGACAGTGGATGGCGCGCGGGCGCACGAGCACGCCCCACGCTCCTCACGAGCACGAGCACGCGCACGAGCACGCCCCACGCTCCTCACGAGCACGATGATGCGCCCGCCCGTCCCAGCCACGCCATCGAGCCCGTCGGCGTCCG
>Ga0209018_1003126_pt1 | contig 10819 bp, 7 predicted proteins | sample YNPBryBLVA2012_FD_185814 | JGI IMG/M metagenome (GOLD analysis project Ga0209018, IMG submission 185814) | Anoxygenic and chlorotrophic microbial mat microbial communities from Yellowstone National Park, USA - YNP Bryant BLVA 2012 (SPAdes)... ...
TGAACCACGTGCGTCAACGGGTTGAGTTCGGCTAGCACGAGGCCCATCAGGAGCTGGTCCTCATTTGTCGACGGCTGAGCCAAGCTACGCCGCCGGTGTCCACGGCCAGAAGCAGGATGTATCCGGCGACGGTCGAAACCGCCAGCGTTACCCGATCCGCGGGACGAAGCGCCAACAGTGTCAGCAGCAGGGCGATCGTAACCAGGAAACGCAGCACCATGCCGCCCAGCAGCCCCTGCACGCGGCTGCGCGGGCCGTGCCGCAGGCTGAGCACCATGGGGACCAGCCCGAGCAGAGCGGCCACCAGCGCAATGCCTGCGCCCAGGACCAATGCGACCAAAGCCCCGCTCCCGGCCAGTGTTCGCACCGGGTAGGAGGCGATCGCCCCGGCCGTCAGGACGGCCGCGCACGAGAGGCCCGCCAGCCGTCCGAAAACGCTCCAAGGCCGCAGGTCAGCCTGGCGTTGATCCGTCATCGTTGCGACGTTCTCCTTGGCCTTTGCTCGGTTCGGTCGGCGGCCGGCTCATACGCCACGCGTCGCGGAGGAAGTTGTACAGTCCGCCGATGACGCCCAGCGAAGCCCCGACCACCACTCCGACTGGCCGGGTGTGGAAATGATAGTCGACCCACAGCCCGGTCAACGTCAGACCGACGATCGCGGCGGCGAGCTCCGCGCCCAGCCCGGCGTACCGCAGCAGGTTCTGGCGCGCGGGCGGGACGCCGGGTCGCTTTTCTTCCTTCGGCTTTTTCACGCAAGCGCCCGAACATCCGCCCCCGGCTCGACGACCCCGGGCCCACCCGGGCCGGGTACCGACTGAGCCGTGCCCGGCCGGCGCGGGCGGCGTCAGACCGCGTCCCGATCGCTTCGGGAATGTAGCGCCCCGCTCGGCAGGCGTCAAGCAGCGCGTGGCGGCGGCGCGGTCCCGTGGCGCCGGCGCTTGGAAATGCGACCCGTTTCCGGTATGTAGAGGGCTGGCAGCCACGCCGCGTGACGGGTGACCGGCCGGCGGTCACGCCCACGGCAGAGCTGGCGGCAACACGCGACAGAATGCGAATACTCGTTCTTCGGGATGCTGGGAACGCGGCGGAGCGGCTGCTCCCGCAACTGGCCGCGCAGGGAGAGGTGCGCGTCGTCAGTTCGGTGGCGGAAGCGGTTGCGGCCTTGCGGGACAGTCAGTTCGACCTCGTTCTCACGGGCAGCTCGGAGTTGCTACCACTCACCGTGACGGCTGCGCACGAACGGGCTAGCCGGGTGCTGGAGGGAATCGCGCAGGGCGTGTGCATCGTCGCGCGCGATGGGAGCCTGATTTGGGCCAACACGACACTCCGGTCCTATCCGGCGCACGTCCTGGATGCGGTTCGGGCGGCGTGTGCCGCGGTTGCGGCCGAATGGGGGGCTGAGCCGGCGGCTTGCGAGAGTGTTCCCGGGGCGGATCTGCGCCGCCCGCGCTGTCGACAGCAGGCCCTGCGCGTCGGGCAGGAGTATTGCTTCGACCTGTCCGTGTCGGCGTTACCCGGCGGGGGGAACGGGGTAGAGGAAGTACTTGGGCTGTGCACTGACACGACGGCCGTCACGCGCTTGCGGGAGAAGCTGGACGCCATCGATGCGGCCGGTCAGGAGCTCGTCGCGCTGAACGTTGACGAAACGTCGCTGCTGGATGTGGGGGAACGCTTGCGTTTGCTTGAGGACAAGCTGATTCGCTATTGTCAGGATCTGCTGCACTTCACGCACTTCAACGTGCTGGTGCTGGATCCTCAAACCCGAAGACTTCAGACGGTGCTGGCCGGGGGGTTCTCCGAAGAAGCGAAGGCGATCGAGATTTACGCGGCGGAGACGGGCAACGGTATCAGTGGTTATGTAGCCGCCACCGGCAAGTCGTACATCTGCCCCGACATATCGAAGGACCCGCTATATCTGCCCGGCTTCGAATGTGCCGCCTCTTCGCTGACGGTGCCGTTGCGTCTGATCGACCGGGTCGTGGGGGTGTTCAATGTCGAGTCGGATCAGCCTGCCGCCTTTACCGACGAGGATCGCCAGGTCGCGGAGATCTTCGGACGGTACATCGCGGTGGCGCTGCATACGCTCAAGCTGCTGGCGGTCGAGCGGATCGATGCGGCGGGGCAGGCGGCGGCGGGCGTGACGTCCGAGGTGGCGGAGCCGCTGGACGGAATCGTCAGCGAAGCCAGCCGGCTGCTGACTGGCCCGGTAGACACGGAGGAGGCCCGTCAGCGTCTGCGCGGGATCATTGACCGTGTCGATCGGGTCAAGCGGGCGCTTCAGGCCGCACGCCGGCCGCCTGCGATCCGCGGTCTGGTGCCCGAGGCTTCGGCCGTCGACCCGTTGTTGTGCGACAAGCGCGTGCTGGTGGCTGAAGATGAGGACATCATTCGTGACACGCTGGCGGATCTGCTGACCCGAGCCGGGGCCTTGGTGGTCACGGCGCGCGATGGGAGCGAGGCGCTCGCGATGCTGCATTCGCAGACCTTCGACCTCGTGCTCTCGGATATCAAGATGCCCCACAAGAACGGGTACGAGGTCTTCGCCGCCGCCCGCGCCATCAACAAGGCCTGCCCGGTGATTCTCATCACCGGGTTCGGGTACGATCCCGAGCATTCGATCGTGCGGGCGAGCCGCGAGGGGCTGGCCGCGGTCCTGTTCAAGCCGTTTACGGTTGACCAACTGATGGAAAACATCCACAAGGCGCTGTCCAGCGCGGCACCCGCTGCCTGAGCCGTGCCCAGGCCCGAGACGAACGATGGTCGTCGCGGCAGCCCGGGCGGCGAGTGAACGCGCGCCGGCGGTCGCGCGGCGTTCCCAACCATGAGGCCCCAACCCATGCCGGAAGCCCACGAACTGGACGTAAACATCCATCTGCCGACCCCGCTGTGCCGTGACGTCGAAACCGCTTTGCAGCGCGAGTGGCTCGTGACCAACGGCCTGGGCGGGTTTGCCGCGGGAACGGTCGCGGGGGCGCTGACGCGGCGGTATCACGGACTGCTGCTGGCGGCGCTGAAGCCGCCCGTGGGCCGCCGACTTCTGGTGACCAAACTCGATGACACGGTCGTCTGCGATACGGAGAGGTACGCGCTCTACACGAACGTATGGCAGAGCGGCATCGAGCAGCCGGCCGGGTGTCGCTTTCTGGAGCGTTTCGACCTGAATGCGAATGTTCCCACCTGGACGTATGCGCTGCCCGCGGGGCGGCTCACGAAACAGATCTGGATGGAGGCGGGCCGCAACGTCACGTTCGTGCGGTACGCTTTGGCACCCGGCGCGGCTCCGGTGGTGCTGCAATGCCGACTGCTGGTCACGGACCGCGACTATCACCACCTGCTGCCCGGGGCGCATCGCACATTTCAGGTTCAGGCGACCGGCGCGCGGATCGACGTCCGGGCCGACCCGGACGGGACGCCGACCTGCGTCCGCTGCGCCGGAGCAACCGCCGCGCAGGCCGAGTGGCAGGTGGATTACACGTGGTGCCACGGTTTCCATCTCCGGGTGGAGGCGGCACGGGGGTATGACCACCTCGACAGCCACCTGGTCGTCGGGCTGTGCTGTGTGCCGCTGCAACCAGGTGATGAAGTGACCTTTGTGGCCGCGACCGTCGAGCACAGCGAGGTTGACGTCGATGACGCGCTCGCGCGTCATCGCGGGCGGATGCGCGGTTTGCTGGACACGTGGGCGCAGCGCACGACGCGCCCGCCGAAACAGGCCCCACTGCCCGTGCGCCAGCTCGTGCTGGCCGCCGACCAGTTTCTCGTCGCGCGCCCGGCACCCGAGGAGCCGGACGGGCACACCGTGATCGCCGGCTATCCGTGGTTCACCGACTGGGGACGAGACACGATGATCTCGCTTCCCGGGTTGACACTGGTCACCGGGCGTTTCGAACTGGCCCGCCGGATTCTCCGCACCTGGGCGCGGTATGTGGACCACGGCCTGATCCCGAACCGGTTCCCCGATGTCGGCGACCGGCCGGAGTACAACACCGCGGATGCCACGCTCTGGTACCTGTGGGCGATCGACCAGTACGTCCGGGCGACCGCGGACGTGAAGACGCTGGCCGAGCTGTTCCCGGTGATGGAAGAAGTGGTTGCGTGGTACCGGCGCGGCACATGGCACAACATCCGCGTTGACCGAGACGGGCTGGTGGCCGCGGGAGAGCCGGGCCTGAATCTCACGTGGATGGACGCCAAGTACGGCGACCAGGTTTTCACGCCCCGCCTGGGCAAGCCGATCGAACTCAGCGCTCTGTGGTACGACGCACTGTGCAACCTGGCGCGGCTGGCGGATCTGCTCGAGAAATCCGACGCGGAGTACATGCGGCTGGCCGGCGCGACACGCAAGTCGTTCGCCCGTTTCTGGAACCGTCGGCGGAATTGCTGCTTCGACGTACTGGACGGGCCGGACGGGAACGATCCGCGGATTCGCCCCAATCAGATTTTCGCGGTGTCGCTGACGCACAGTCCGTTACCCCGGCAGCGGCAGCTTGCTGTTGTCAAGGTGTGCCAGGAGAAGTTGCTGACCTGGTTCGGGCTGCGGACTCTGGCGCCGGAGGAGCCGGGATACCGCGGTCGCTACGTCGGGAATCTCTTTGAGCGTGATTCGGCGTATCATCAGGGCACGTCGTGGGGCTGGCTGCTGGGGCCGTTCGTGCTGGCGCACTACCGCGTACACCGAGACCGGGAGCGCGCCCGCGAGTTTCTGGCACCCTTGCTGGGCCAGCTTTGGAGCCGCGCCGTTGGAAGTCTCAGCGAAATCTTCGACGGCGACGAACCGCACACGCCGCGCGGGTGTGTGGCCCAGGCGTGGTCGGTGGCAGAGGCGTTGCGGGCGTGGTGGATGACGCAGCGGTAGCGTGGGCGTTTGCGCTGCCGGGGGCGGGGTCGTCGAAGCCGGTGGACCGAAAGACGACGTGGAAGCCGTCAGACGCCGCGTACTGCGTGCGGCCAGAGAATCTTGTGCAATTGCAGGCCGACGCGGACGTCGAGTCGATCAGCCAGTACCCAGCCGGCCAGGTCCGCCGGATTCAGGGTTTGGTGGACGGGCGCGAAGATGACGGGACAGCGGGCCGGCAGTTGAAAGCGCTGCACGATTTCGCGGGCCCAGTCGTAGTCGGTGCGATCGGCCAGAACGAACTTCACTTCGTCGCGCGGGGTAAGCAGGTCGATGTTGGGCCAGTGGTTCCGTGCACTTTCGCCGCTGCCGGGGCACTTGATGTCCACGATGCGGACGACGCGGGGGTCGACGGTGGCGATCGACAAGGCACCGCTGGTTTCGAGTAGCACAGTCGGGAACTCGTCGGCCAGCCGGTTCAACAAAGGATGAACGGCTGGCTGGAGCAGCGGTTCGCCGCCGGTGACCTCCACCAGCGGGCATCCGAAGCCGCGCACCTGCGTGAGGATTTCGTCCAGCTCCATCCACCGGCCTTCGGTGAAGGCATATGCCGTATCGCACCAGGTGCAACGCAGGTGGCAACCGGTCAACCGGACGAAAACGCACGGCAGCCCGACGCGCGTACCCTCGCCCTGAAGCGAGTGAAAGATTTCGTTGATCCGCAGTCGCAGCGCCGCCATCGCGCCGCGATTATAGGCCGGGCGTGCCGCTGTCGGGCCTGCCGGTCCCCCCAGTAGCCGCGGCGTGGCGCCTGCCGCCGCGAGCGCCACCTGCCAGTGCGGGCGGGCAAGCGCCCGAACCCCGCACGGGAGTGCGGGGCAGTCCGCTATGCGTGGATCGGCCGGCCATCTACTGCGAGGGCCGCTTCCTTGAGAGTCTCGGCCAGCGTCGGATGCGCGTGGCAGCAGCGCGCCAGGTCTTCGCTGCTGGCCCCGAATTCGATGGCGACCGCGGCTTCCGCGATCAGATCCCCGGCCCGCGGGCCGATGATGTGGACGCCCAGCAGGCGGTCGGTCTTCGCGTCGGCCAGAACCTTGACGCGCCCGTCGATCTGCCCCAGCGCCCGCGCCCGGCCGTTGCCGCGAAAGTGAAAGACCCCCACGCGATACGCGCGATCTTCTGCTTTCAACTGTTCCTCGGTCCGCCCCACGGCTGCGATTTCCGGTTCCGTGTAGCAGACTGCGGGGATGGCGTCGTAGTTGACGTGTCCGTAGCCGGTAACGATCCGTTCGACGCACGCCACGCCCTCTTCCTGGGCCTTGTGAGCCAGCATCGGCCCGCGGATCGCGTCGCCGATCGCGTACACGCCGGGTGTGCCCGTCGCGAAATCCTGGTCCACCGGAATGCGGCCTTTTTCATCCAGGCGGAGACCAACCGTTTCCAGCCCCAGGTCAGCGGTGTTCGGCGTGCGGCCGACGGCCAACAGGACGCGATCGCACCGGATCGGCGGCAGACCCTCGCACTCGACTACGCACGGAAGATCTTCGTCGCTTTTGCCGTCCCGCCAGGCCTTGGTTACACGCGCCCCGAGGTGGAACTCGAGCCCCTGACGTTTGAACAGCTTGAGGGCCTCGGCGGCGATCTCGGCGTCCGTTCCCGGCAGGATGCGGTCGAGGTACTCGAGCACGGTGACACGTGCGTCCAGTCGGCGCCAGACCGAACCCAGCTCCAGACCGATGTAGCCGGCGCCGATGACGACCAGGTGCCGGGGAACCGCCGTCCACGACAGGGCCTCGGTACTCGTGCCGATGCGGTCGTAATCCAGCTCCACACCCGGCAACGGTGCAGAGACGCTGCCGGGGGCGAGGATGATGTGGCGGGCCTCCAGTTCCAGTGTGGCGGCGCTGCCTGCTGGCGGCCGTGGCGTGGGCCCGCCCGGCGTCACGACCACGCGACCCGGACCCGCCAGGCGCGCGTGGCCGGTGTAGCGTGCGACCCGGTGCTTGCGAAAGAGCGCTTCGATCCCTTTGACGTTGGTGGCGACGATCTGATCCTTGCGGCGGAGCATAGCGGGCAGGTCGAGCTCGACCTGCCCGACGCGGATCCCGTGCTCGGGCAGCGCGCCGCGGATCTCGGAAAACCGGGCGCTGGATTCAAGCAGCGCTTTGCTGGGAATGCAGCCGACACGCAGGCAGGTGCCGCCGAGGGCGGCCTCCCGCTCCACGCAGGCAACGTTGAGGCCGAGCTGGGCGGCGCGGATGGCAGCGACGTAGCCGCCGGGGCCACCGCCGATGACGATCAGATCGTGCTGGGGCATGGTCGACTGGTCCTAAGCTACCTTGAAGGTGATGGCGTACGGTTGATCAGAAAAATGTCCGTTGGGGGTGGTGCGGATTCCGGGTCGGCGCGCTGGCCACCTGTTCTTCCGCTGCGTTAGACCTCCACGAGCATCCGGGCCGGCTCCTCGATGCACTCCTTGATCCGCTTCAAGAACGAGACCGATTCCCGCCCGTCGATGATCCGGTGGTCGTAGGTCAGAGCCACGTACATCATCGGTCGGATCACCACCTCTCCGCCCCGCGCTACCGGCCGATCCTGGATTACGTGCAGGCCCAGAATGGCACTCTGCGGCGGGTTGATGATCGGGGTGGCGAGCAGCGAGCCGAACACGCCGCCGTTCGTGATCGTGAACGTGCCGCCCTGTAGCTCTTCGACCGTGATGCGGCGTTCGCGGGCGCGCGTAGCGAGGTCGGCGATGGCCAGCTCGATCTCCGCGAAGCTGAGTCGTTCCGCGTTGCGAATCACGGGCACTACCAGGCCCGCATCCGTGCTGACCGCCACGCCGATGTCGTAGTAATTCTTGTACATGATATCCGTGCCGCGAATCTCGGCGTTGACGGCGGGCCAGCGCTTGAGCGCGTCGATCGCCGCCTTGACGAAGAAGGACATGAGCCCGAGTTTGACATTGTAGCGTTTCTGAAAGGCCTCGCCGTGCTGCTCGCGCAAGCGCAGCACCGCGCTCATGTCGATCTCGTTGAAGGTCGTCAGCATCGCCATCGTCTGCTTCGCCTCGACCAGACGCTGGGCGATGCGCCGGCGGAGCATCGTCATCGGAACGATTTCTTCCTGCCGGTCCGACGCTACCTCGGCCGACGACGCGGCCGCCGGCGCTGCGACGGTCGGCTCGGCCGGTGCTGCGGCCGTCGGCTCGGCCGGTGCTGCGGCGAGGTGACGCTCCACGTCTTCCTTCAATAATCGTCGTCCCGGCCCCGTCGGCGTCACGTCGGACGCCTCCAGACCGGCCTGGGCCAAGGCCCGGCGCGCGGCCGGCATGACCCGCACATCGTCCGTCCGGCTTGCCGACCCCTGGGTGGCTGCCTTGGCAACTCCCGGCGGGGGCGCGACGTGCGCCGGCAGTGGCGTCGTCGGTCGCTCGGCTTCCTCGATGAGCGCGATCACTGTCCCGACGGGAACGACTTCGCCGGCCTGTCGCACGTGCTTCGTCAGAAAGCCGCTGACCGGCGCGGGCAGTTCCATCGACGCTTTGTCCGTCTCGATTTCGACCACGGCTTCGTCGCGTTCGACGTAGGCACCTTCCGGTTTCAACCAGGCGCCGATCTGCACCTCGGTGATGGACTCGCCGGCCGAAGGGACTCGCAGCTCAACCGCCATAGGTTCGCATCTCCCGCATCAGACCCCGCGTGTGCGGAACACCCGCGCCGCCGCGCCGGTGCGGCTAGGACTCGGCCAAGGCCTGCTCCAGCAATCGTTCCTGCTCAAGTCGATACGCGCCCGTTGAGCCACTGGCGGGACTGGCCGCCGCCGGCCGACTGATGACGGAAAACGGTCGTCCCAACAGGCTCGCACCCCATCGTAAGCGGAAGTAGGGGGCGGCGCCCATGTTCGCGGGCTCTTCCTGCACCCAGGCGACCGACGCCGCGGCGGGATACGGGCGCAGGGCGGCCGCCAGCAACTCGTCCGCAAGGGGATAGAACTGCTCGACCCGCTCCAGCGCGAGATCCGACCGACCGCGACGTCGCCGCTCCTCCGCCAGCTCGTAATACACCTTGCCGCTGCACAACAGGATGCGCCGCACATCCGTCGGCGTCACCTCGGGATCGGGCAACACGCGCTGAAAACGCCCCTGCGCCAGCTCGTCCAGACCGGATACGACGGCCGGGTGCCGTAACAGACTCTTCGGCGTCAGCACGACCAGCGGCTTGCGCCACCGTCGTACCACCTGGCGTCGCAAGACGTGAAAGTACTGTGCAGGCGTGCTCGGCTGCACCACCTGGAGGTTGTCGTCCGCCGCCAGCATCAGGAACCGCTCCAGCCGGGCGCTGGAGTGCTCCGGCCCCTGGCCTTCCTGCCCGTGCGGCAGGAGGAGCACCAGGCCGCTGAGACTGAACCACTTTTCCTCGGCACTGGCGATGAATTGATCGACGTACACCTGGGCGGCGTTCACGAAGTCTCCGAACTGCGCCTCCCACAGTACCAGCCCGTCGGGGCACGCGATGCTGTAGCCATACTCGAACCCCAGAACGCCGGCCTCCGACAGCGGACTGTTATAGACGTCGAAGGATGCCTGGTCAGGGCTTAGGTGGGCGAGCGGCACGTAGATGTGATCATTCTCGTAGTCGTGCAGCACAGCGTGCCGCTGGCTGAACGTGCCGCGGGCGCTGTCTTGCCCGCTCAGACGCACGCGCGTCCCGTCCACCAGCAGCGTCGCGAAGGCCAGCGCCTCGGCTGCCGACCAGTCCACCGGGCGCTCGCCGCGTGCCATCTGGCGACGCTGCTCGATGAATCGCCGCAACTTGGGATGCAGGTGAAAGTCGGCCGGCAGGCGGGTCTGAGCTTCGAGCAGCGCGGCCAGGCGCTCGCGCGGTACCCCCGTGTCCACCTCGGGCACATCCGCGTCGTGTCCGCCCGCGTAGCGGCTCCAGAGTTGACCGAGAACACTGGCACGGGCAGGGACCGCCGCACCCTCGCTGCGCGCTCCGGCCAATTCCCGCTCCAGATCCGCGCGTCGCCGGGCGGCCAGTTCGTCTGCCTCCCGCTGCGTTACCCCCCCGAGCTGCCGCAGGTGAGACAGGTATCCGTCGCGCACCGACGGCCTTTCCGCGATCCGATGATACAGCACCGGCTGCGTGAAGGACGGCTCGTCGCCTTCGTTGTGCCCGTGGCGACGATAGCAGTACATGTCGATGACGACGTCGCGCTGGAAGGTGCGGCGGAAGTCCAGCGCCAGGCGCACGACCTGGGCGACGGCCTCGGGATCCTCTCCGTTGACGTGGAAGATCGGGCTCTGGAGCAATTTGGCCACGTCCGTGGCGTAAAGCGAGGAGCGGCCTTCTTCCGGGTTGGTCGTGAAGCCGAGCTGGTTGTTCACGATCACGTGGAGCGTGCCGCCGACCGTGTAGCCCGGTAGCGCGCTGAGATTCAAGGTTTCCTGCACGATCCCCTGGCCGGCAAAGGCGGCGTCGCCGTGGATCAGCAAAGCCATGCTGCGTTGGCGCGACTGATCCCCCAAGCGGTCCTGTTTGGCGCGTGTCCGACCCAGCACTACCGGGTTTACGAATTCCAGGTGGCTGGGGTTGAAGCACAGTGCCAGATGCACCCGGCGGCCGCTTTGGGTCACCCAATCGCCGTGATAGCCCTGGTGATACTTGACGTCCCCGCGGCCGACGTACAGTTCGGCGTCGAGGTCTTCGAACAGTCGGAAGATCTGGCGGGGGCTCATGCCCAGGATGTTGGCGAGCACATTCAGCCGCCCGCGGTGGGCCATGCCGATCACGATTTCCTCGACCCCCTGCTCGCCGGCGTGCTCAATGGCCAGGTCCAGCAGCGGGATCAGACTCTCCGCGCCTTCCAGCGAGAACCGTTTGGCCCCGACGAACTTCCGCTGGATGAACTCCTCGAAGATGACGGCGTCGGTCAGGCGCGTCAGGATGCGGAGTTGCTCAGCGCGCGACAAGGCCAGCCGGT
>Ga0209018_1003128_pt1 | contig 10813 bp, 7 predicted proteins | sample YNPBryBLVA2012_FD_185814 | JGI IMG/M metagenome (GOLD analysis project Ga0209018, IMG submission 185814) | Anoxygenic and chlorotrophic microbial mat microbial communities from Yellowstone National Park, USA - YNP Bryant BLVA 2012 (SPAdes)... ...
CGAGCGCGGCGTCCTTTTCCACATGCTTGCGGTATTCGTCGAGCGTTGTCGCGCCGATGCACCGCAGCTCGCCGCGGGCCAGCGGCGGCTTGAGCAGGTTGCCGGCATCCACCGCGCCTTCGGCACGACCGGCACCAACGACGGTGTGCAGCTCGTCGATGAAGAGAATGACGCCCCCGTCGCTTTCGACGACTTCGCGGACGACGGCCTTGAGCCGGTCCTCGAACTCGCCGCGGTACTTCGCGCCGGCGATCAGCGCGCCCATATCGAGCGCGACGACGCGCTTGCCGGCCAGCACTCCGGGAACATCGCCGTTTACGATGCGCTGCGCCAGACCCTCCACAATGGCGGTCTTCCCGACGCCCGGTTCGCCGATGAGCACCGGGTTGTTCTTCGTGCGGCGGCTGAGCACCTGCATGCAGCGACGGATTTCCTCGTCACGGCCGATGACCGGATCGAGCTTGCCCTGACGCGCCATCTCCACCAGATCGCGTCCGTAGCGCTGCAGAGCCCGGTACGTGTCCTCGGGGTTCTGCGACGTGACCGACTGGCTGCCGCGGACACTCTTCATGGCGTTCAGAATGTTCTCGCGGGATGCGCCGGCCATGCTCAGGACTTCCTTCGCGTCGGATTTCACATCGGCCAGCGCCAGGAGCAGATGCTCGGTGGAGACATACTGGTCCTTGAGGCGATCGGCTTCCTTCTGGGCACGATCGAAAACCTGCTGCGTGGTCGGGTCCATCGCAAGCTGACCGCCGTGCGCTTTCGGGCGCCGGTTGAGTTCGGCGGCGATGAGCTGCCGAATTCGCGGCACGTTCACCCCGACCTTCTCGAGAATGGGTATGATGATCCCGCCGTCCGACTCGGCGACCAGCGCGTCGAGCAGGTGAAGCGGCTCCAGGTTGGGATGGCCGGCGGCCTGCGCGCGCTCCTGGGCGGCGGCGACGGCCTCTTGGGCCTTGACGGTCAGTTTATCGAAACGCATGGCCACAACACATCCTCCCGGCACCGGCCCTTTGGAGCCGGTTCCCGTCCACGGTGCAGCATGCAAGCGGCATGCCGCCGGATACTTGTGCGTAACGCATTGTTTGCGAATGAGTTACAACACGGCGAGCGGCTGTGTCCGATGCCAATTCGGCAGGCGACCACCGGCTTTGGCAAGACGCCGGGGCGGCCAGAAGGGGGGGCGTTGGTGGCGGAAACCCCATCGTTTGCTGATGAGAATTCCGCCATCTTCTGCAGGATCGCGCCCTGGCTGCCCGGCGAAGCCTGTCGAATCCCGCTCCTAACGATGTCGTTTCGTGACAATCGTCAGACATCTGTATTCTGCACCACCTGGCTCCTGCTTTCAGCCGATACAATGCTCGCGTGCGGACAAGGGCGGGAACCGGCGGGGATCGCAATGCGAGTCGGCATTCTGACGAGCGACGACGTACGACATCGATACTTCGTCAACGCGATGCGGGCGAAGGTCAACGTCGTCGCGGTATGTTACCAGGACACACGCTACCACCCGGCGACGGCGGCGGCACGCAAGATTGCCGAGACCGCGTCGTCGTCTCAGGCAGCGGCCCCGGCCGGCGTCCGCGAGGCAGACGCCGAGCGGATGGCGAAGGTCGTGAAACAGCATTTCGACGAGCGGACGCGGCAGGAGCAGCGATTCTTCGGGCACGATGCCGAGTTCGTGATGGATTCGTCCACATGCCGTGTGTTCACGGCTACGCCGGCGACGCTCAATTCGCCGGAGACTGTCGCACAGCTCAGGGATGCCGGCGTGCACGCCGTGATCGTGTATGGCACGAGCCTGATCAGAGAGCCGCTGCTGAGCGCGTTCGCCGGCCGGATGATCAACATGCATCTGGGACTCTCGCCATACTACCGGGGAACGGCGACGAACTTCTATCCGCTGCTCAACGACGAGCCGGAGTATATCGGCGTGACGATACATCACATCGACTCCGGCATCGACAGCGGGGCGATCATCCATCAGGGTCGGCCCGACATCACAGCCGACGACATGCCGCACACGGTCGGTTGCAGGGCGATCGAGGTGGGCATCGAGCTGATGATCCAGACGATGCGGGAGTTGGAGGCGGGCATGCTGAGGAGCGTTCCCCAATGGCCGGTGCCGAACCCGCGGTTGTACCTCCGCAGGGACTATCATCCGTCCCAGGTCGTGCGGCTGTACGAGATGATCGCGGATGGTCTGTTTCCCCGTTACGCGGCCCGCAAAGATGAGGTTGCCCCGCGCGTGCGGCTGGTGCCGTAGCTGCCGCGGTCCGAAAGGGCAGAGCTTCGGCGCGGGGTCGAGGTCGGATGCAGGCAGACGGCAGGAGACCGCCGCGCAGCTTCGGAGTGCTGTGCCCCCGTCCCGACACACGTCGACCGCAGGTCTCGGAATGACGGCTCTCGGATCGATGCACCACGGGCATCCGGGAAATACCGGACGAGCCGTTTTTCAGCGGGCGGCTGCTTCCGCGTTCTCCATCCGGGCGTTGTGCACGCTGATCTGGCCGGCGAGGTTGGCGATGACCTTCATGGCCGCGTCGGCGAGGCCCTCGCCGCCGTCGGCGAAGACGTCGGCGGGCGTGCCGCGGTCCCCGGCGATGCGGATGGCGACGTTGATGGGCAAGGAACCCAGGAAGGGCACCCCCAGCTCACGGGCGACGATCTCGGCGCCGCCTTTGCCGAAAAGATCGTATTCCCTGCCCGTATCGGGGGCGACGAAGTAGCTCATGTTCTCGACGATGCCGAGTACGTCCACGTCCAGGTGCTGGTACATGCGGGCGGCGCGTATGGCATCGGCCAGAGCGACACGCTGGGGCGTGCACACAACGACGGCGCCGGTCATCGGCACCGACTGCGACAGCGTCAGCGGCACATCGCCGGTGCCGGGCGGCAGATCGACGACAAGGTAGTCCAGTTCGCCCCACTCGACTTCTTCCAGGAGCTGCTTGACTGCGCGGTGCACGAGCGGCCCGCGCCAGATGACCGCCTGATCCGGCGGCACGAGGAAGCCGATGCTCATGGTCCTCACGCCGCAGGCTTCGAGGGGTCTGAGCTTGTTGCCGTCGTCGGTGACGGTCGGCTGTACCCCCTCCAGGCCCATCATCTTCGGCACGGACGGGCCGTACACATCAGCGTCGAGCAAGCCGACGGCGGCGCCCGTTCGCCGCAGGCCCACGGCCGTCAGCACGGCCAGCGTGCTCTTGCCGACGCCGCCCTTGCCTGCTCCGACGGCGATGATGTTCTTGACGCCGGGAATGGGCGCAGGCCGCGAGGGGCCGCCGCGGACGCGCGCGCTGAACTCGACCTCGACCTTCGCGTCCGCCTGGAGCGTCCGTACGGCCGCCTCGACATCTCGCCGAATCGGTTCTTTGAGCGGGCAGGCGGGCGTGGTCAGCTCCACGTGCACGCGGACGTGGCCGTCGCACACGGCAACGGTCTTGACCATGTTGAGCGTTACGATGTCGCGGCCGATCTCGGGGTCGTTGACGGTTCGCAGGACGTCGATGATCTGTTCTCTGGTCAGTGAGGCCATCGGGCACTCCAATTACCGTCGCAAAGGCACCTGTGTCCTCGGGCCATGCAGGTTGCGCGGCAGATTACCTGGGCAGGATGGCTGCACCACATGCATTCGAGTATAGGTACGGGCCCCGGGTTATGCCAGGAACCGGATTGGCGTCGTCGGTTTCCCGGCGGGTGGGCTGGGGCGTTCCTCGTGCGGTCGCCAGCGTGTCTTCCGCTTTGGAGCGGCGTGCGGCTTCTCTCAGAGTTTCGTAATGCGCCAGCGACAGTGGACGGCCTGCAGGTCTGCGAGCAGGCGGTCCGCATCGTTGGTGCGAAGCTGGAACGTGGCCGACTGATGGCCCTCGGCGGAGACGTCTATGGCCGCGTGTTTGGCCGCCCGCCGAACCTCCATCCGGCCCGGCGCGCTGAGCGGATAGGTGCGATAGACGGTGTACTTGCGAAACACCAACCGCTGATTCGTCAACACCACCCCCGCGGCACCGACTTCCGTCCGGCAGAACTCGACATCGGGATAAAAGCGGACGAATCGTTCGCCGCCCCGGGACTCGAACCACTGTGTCAGACGGTGTCGGGTGTCCGCGCTGAGTTCGTGGTACGGATCGCGCCGGAGGTCCCGCTCCTCGACGAGACGGCGGTAGTCCGGGTGCTCACGACCGCCATTGGCGCGATAGAAATCGACGGCCACACCCAATGACGCGATCGTCAGCCGGCACAGTTCAGCCGGCCCGTGCGTGAGGACACGTCCGTGCACCTCCCACGAGGCATGACAGCGGTTGCACGTGAATATCGGAAACGGCAGGTTGAACGGCGGCCCGATATGCCGCGAGGCGGGCAGTTGTCGCAGCAGCGCGGCGGTCGACGGCTGTTCGAAGGCGTCCAGCATGCCGACGACGGCATCCTCGTGTTCGCGCCATCGGGCCGCGTCCTGCTGCGACATGCGCTCAGGCCAGTGGAGCAAATGCACGTTCAGAGCGGTTTTGGCGCCGCAGCCGACACATTTTCGCGGGAATGCGTTTCGCAGGTCCTCGTCGGCGAGCGCCGCGGCCGGAAACTCGAAATGCGCCCCGTCCGCGTCGATCCGCAACAATCGGACGCGCACCTTCTCCGGGGCGGGGGCCTCGGGCGGCGTCGGGACAGGCGGAGCGGGCGTTCTGGTGGCCTGGGGCGACGGCGCAGGCGTGGCGGCCGGCGGCTGTTGAAAGATACCCGTCGAGCCCATCACCGACTCCGAAGACGGGTCGTCTTCCGTGATCCAGGCAACGATCGTGTCATCGTCGAGCGGTTGTGTCGCGCTGATGCGGAATTCGGTACGGCAGGTCTGACAGCGTGCCCGGCGTCCCACGACGGTCGGGCTGACGCGGTACTTCTGCGAGCACGCAGGACAACGAATGACCACGCGTTCCGCCATCGTCACTCTCCGGGAAGCGTCGTTCGGAAATGCTGCGCACAGAATTCTATCCCCGGCGGGCGGGGCTTTCTACGAACGGGCCGGGCGGGGTTGCCCGACGGACTGCGGGCGCATATGGTTGGGACTGCCGGCCTTCTCCGTCGGTCCGAAAAAAACGCGCGGACGCAATGCGGTCTTGCCGGTTTTTCAGGGAACATGCATGAAGCTTCCGCTGCCTGATCTGCTTATCCTGGGCGTCTACCTCGCCTGCGTCGTCGGCATCGGTATCCGGGTCAAGCGCCGCGCAACCCGCGGCATCGAGTCGTACTTCCTCGGGGCGAGACAACTGCCCTGGTGGATGATCGCCATGGCCGGCTCGTCGAGCTACTTCGATATCACCGGGACGATGTGGATTGTCTCGATGTTTGTCGCCTACGGCTTCTGCGGCTATTGGATCCAGTGGATGTGGGGCTTCCTGATCGCCGCCTTCTTTTTTGCGTACATGGGCAAATGGATACGGCGAAGCGGCGTGCTGACCGGCGCCGAATGGATGGTGCTGCGGTTCGGCAGAGGCCCGGGCGGCGAGGCGGCGCGGCTGGCGTACACGTTGTTCGCCGTGCTGACGCTGACGGCGTTCATCGGTTACACCGCAGTGGGCATGGGCAAGTTCGGCGTCGAGTTCCTGCCGGTCAATCAGTGGCTCGGCCCGCGATTTGCCGCCCATTCCGATCCGATCTGCGCGGCGGGAATCATCGGCATCACCGGCGCGTATGTCATCATGGGCGGCTTCGTGGGGCTGACGATCGTCGAGTTCATCCAGACGATCATCCTCACGTGCGGGGCGCTGATGATCGCATATCTGGGCTTCGCCGCGTTCGACGGCGCGAAGGTAGCATCCGCCGTCGCGTCGCTCGCGGTCGGGGAGAACCGTCTCGTGCAGGTCGAGCCGGGCACGTGGTATACCCTCATGCCGTCCTGGCGGATTGCCAATGACAGGGACATGTACGCGTGGTTCGGGCTGGTGGTGCTCACGTTCGTCGCAAAGGGGTTCGTTCTCGGCGCAAGCGGCCCGGAACAGCTTTATGACTTCCAGAAATTTCTCGCGACACGCAACCCGCGGGAGGCCTCGCTGGCCGGGATGCTGTGGGGCGTCGTTCACACGATTCGCTTTCCGATGGCGATGGCGATTGCGGTGCTTGGGCTGGTAGTAGTTGCGGGCCGGACAGGCACGAAGTTCGACCCTGAGAAAGTGCTGCCGCACGTCATCGCCCATGTGCTGCCGATCGGGTTGCGGGGGCTGGCGCTGGCCGCGCTCCTGTCGGCGTTCATGGCCACGTTCAGCGCGATGGTCAACGGGGCGGCGTCCTACCTGATCCGCGACATCTACCAGCACTACATCTACCCGGCCGCCTCCGAGCGTCACCTCGTGACGGCGAGCAAGATCGCATCCGTCCTGATGATTCTCGTCGGCATCGCGATTTCGTTCGTGTCCAGTTCGATCAACACGATGATCACGTGGATCCTCGGCTTCCTCGGCTCGGCCATACTCGTGCCGAACGCGCTGCGGTGGTACTGGTGGCGCCTCAACGGAAGCGGGTTTGCCGCGGGCATGTTCACCGGCATGGTCCTTTCGCTCGCCCAGGCGCTGGCGGAGCAATGGAAGCTGATCCCCGCGTGGCCGGTGTACGTGGTGATCCCGCTCCTGGCGGGGGTCAGCACGCTCATGACGGTCTGCGTCTCATTGCTGACGCCGGCGACCGATGTGGAGACGCTGGCGGCATTTTACCGGACCACGCAGCCGGCCGGGGCATGGGGCCCTGTTCTTACTCATATTCGGCGCGAGCAGCCCGATTATGAGAAGGAACAGGCGTTCGGATGGGATGTACTCAACGTGTTGATCGGCCTGCCGTGGCTGTTCGCCCTGTACGTGGGGCCGAGCTATGTGGTGGTGCATCGGTGGACGGCATCGGCCGTGTGCCTTACGATCGTGGTGCTCGGGGCGATGGCTCTACGCCAGACGTGGTACAGGCGGCTGCCACCCGCGCGGAGCGGACCGGCATGAAGCAACATCCGCCGGCCTTCATCGGATGCTGCCGGAGGTCACGAGAATGAGAACGTGGACTGTACGCACGAGGCGGGGGCTTGCGCTTCTTCGTTGCGTTTCTGTGCCCGCCGTCATCATGGCATGCGGCGCGCTCGGCGCCGCCGCGACCGCGCAGAGCATCAACTGGGACGCCGACAGCGGCACCATAACAGTCTCGGGCACGGCCGGTCCTGACGTAATCAGCATCACCGACGACGGGACGTTCATCGACATAACCATCAACGGTACGCCCGCCAACAATGTAGCGCCGAGTGCCTCGGTGCGTCTGGTGGATGTGGCCGGCGGCGGCGGCGCGGACGTGATTGACTGCGCGACCCTGAACACGCCCTGTCGCATCGACGGCGGCGACGGCGACGACACGCTCAAGGGCGGCGGCGCAGGCGACACGCTCATCGGTGGAGAGGGCGATGACACGACCGACGGCGGCGGCGGAGCCGACACCATAAGCTACGGCACGAGTTCGGCGGCCGTCACGGTAAGCCTGGCCGCGCAGGGCGGCCCGCAGGACACGATCGGTGCCGGCACGGACACCATCAGCAACTGCGAAAACCTCACCGGCGGCACGGGGAACGACACGCTGACCGGCAACGCGGTCGCCAACACGATCAACGGCGGCGGCGGTGATGATGTGATCGACGGCGGCGACGGCAACGATACCCTGCTCGGCGGCCCCGGTAACGACACGCTCATCGGCGGCGACGGCAACGACGCCGCGGACTACAGCACCGCCCCGTCGGCCGTTGCGGTCAATCTTGCCGTCACGACCGCTCAGAACACCGGCGGCGCCGGCACGGACACGATTACCGGTTGCGAGAACATCACCGGCTCGCCGTTCAACGATACCCTGATCGGCAACGCGGCCGCCAACGTCCTTTCAGGCGGTGCCGGCGACGACACCCTCAACGGCCGTGGCGGGAACGACAGGATCGACGGGGGGGACGGTACCGACATCAGCGATTACCGGAACGGCGTCCTCGCCGGTATAGCCGTCGATCTGCCGGCGGGAACGGCGAGCGACGGAGAAAGCGGAACGGACACGCTTATTGCTATCGAGCACTACCTTCTGCCGCCGAGCCCGCTCGTCGCCAACGCCGGTCCCGACCGTGTGATCGTGGCGGGCGACACGACGACGCTTGCCGGAAGCGCCAGCGGCGGTAATCCGCCGTACACGTATGCCTGGACGCCTGCCACCAATCTGAGCTCGACCACCGTTGCGCAACCGTCGGCAAGCCCCACAACAACCCGGACATACACACTGAAGGTTACGGATTTTCTGAATCAGATCGCGACCGACACCGTGACCGTCACCATCAACCCACCGTTGACCGCCAGCGCCGGCAGCGACAGATCGATCGCGCTCGGACAGAGCGTCGTGCTCGACGGTGTCGCACAGGGCGGCGTTCCGCCGTATACGTATGTCTGGCAGCCGGCCACGGGCCTCAGCGCGACCAACGTTGCCAGGCCGACGGCATCGCCCACACGGACGACGACATACATATTCGGTGTGCAGGACAGCGCCTCGCACACGGCGTCCGACTCGGTGCTCGTCACGGTTACGGTGCCGCCCGACGGCGGCGGCAACGACGGCGGCGGCCCGACACCCGTGGCCCTCTGCGGGGCCGGCATGGCCGATGCGCTTATCGGCGCCGGCCTGGGGCTGTGGCTGTTGATCAGTCGACGGCGCACATGAGATGAAGACGGTCCTCACCTACAGCGGCGGGCTGGATTCGACGGTCCTGTTATACCACCTGCGTTCGCAAGGCAACACGATCCGGTGCCTCGGCATCGACTATGGTCAGCGGCACCGACGCGAGCTCGACGCGGCGGCGATCATCTGCCGCGATCTGGAGATCGAATACCGCATTGCCGACCTGAGCGCTGTCCGTCCGCTGCTGGCGGGCAGCGCGCTGACGGACGACGTCGCCGTGCCGGAGGGCCATTACGCGGCCGAGTCGATGAAGCTTACGATCGTGCCGAACCGCAACATGATCATGTTATCCGTCGCCATCGGATGGGCACTGAGCCTGAAATACGACGCCGTGGCATACGCGGCGCACGCCGGCGATCATCCGATCTACCCGGATTGCCGGCCGGAGTTCGTGGAGGCGATGGACAAGGCGGCGTCGCTGTGCGACTGGCATCGCATCCACATCGTGCGACCGTTCATCACCATGACCAAGGCGGACATCGTCCGCCTCGGAGCCGGGCTGCGGGTGCCGTTCGAACGCACATGGTCCTGCTACAAGGGCGGACCGTTGCACTGCGGCAGATGCGGCACGTGTGTCGAGCGACGGGAAGCGTTCCAGATCGCCCGTCTCCGCGACCCGACGACGTATGAGGCGTGACGTGCCGGGGTGGTATTGCTGCCGCCTCGCGTTCGCGGCCCTTCTCTCATCCGGCCGCGACCTACCGCGCAAGATGTTGTCGCACCCGACCCCAGTAGCTCCGGGTACGCCACTCCGACGCACCCATCGGCCCGCCATTGTGCACGCGTGCGAGAGTCTGCCAGTCTCGTCGCGCAAGAGCAGACGGGCAATAACGCTTCCAATATGCGATCATGACCCGCTCGGCATAGGCTCTGTTGCGGACCCACTCGTACCGGCCGGGCACTCCGCTATCGCGCCAGTAGGCTCGGGTGATCTGATACGGGCCAAGTGAGCGGCCGCCGTCGCCCACCGCATTTGTCGGGTCGGCCGAGCTGCCCGTTTCAACCTGCCGTATCGCATCCAGAAGGCCGCGCAGACTTGACGCGGTCGGGGATACGATGGCCAGCGTCAGGCTCATCATCCAACCCGCGAACATACCCATCTCCCGCCAATCGGTTTCGCTATCGTTTGTCGAGGGCCGCGCATACGTGACACTGGCGCAGCCCGCACCGGATCATAGACCTCGTTCGCCACATGTTCCACTGATTTCGCTGCACTCGCACGTCGATGTGCCGGGGAAAGCGTCTGAAGGTTTCGCCAGTTTCACACGCATCGTCCGTACTCCGCCAGAGCCGGACACTCGCGTCGTCGGACGTGCGGGTCGCCCCGTTGGCACCGTTGCGCTTGCGGCGTGTCGCGGTCGAAAACAACGACAACTTTCGAATACGGCGATGGTTGACGTAGGGGTCGCTAACGAAGGGGACCGGCCTGTCGCGGTCGGCGATACTGGTAAACGAGCTTCCGACGATCGCACGGCGCATGGAGTGAGCGCGGTCCACGTCAATTGCGCGGGCCGATCGGGCGGGAGGAGCTTCCCCTGCCGACGGGCCGGCTCGCCTCCTGCCAACGAAGTTCGGCGATGATCTGCTTGAACGCGTGGTAGCTCTTGCGCGGCGTCAGGTCGTCGTTGACGAGACCGTAATCCCCGCCGCGATCGGGGTCGCGCAGGCACAGGTAGTGCGCCATGGTCACGTAGAAGTATCTGGGATCGTGCAGTTCGCGGATGGTCTTGACGAGCCGCTCGGATTTCGTGTCTTCGTCTTTCGTGTTCCAGCCGAATTCGGAGATCCAGATACCCTTGTGCGCGTCGCCATGCTCGACCATGACGCGGCGGGTGTCCTCGATCGCGCGGTGGGAGATCGTGCCCTTCGAGTCATAGGGGTGGATGCTGAAGGCATCGAAGTAGTCCTTGGCGCCCTCGCGGTACATGCCTTCCAGATAGGTGCACCCGTCCTTGACGTTCTCGTGGTAGTCGAGCGCGCCGGCGGCGAGAACGCAGTCGGGATCTTCGCTTTTCATGGCGGTGTACCAGATCTTGAGCCATTTCGTATAGAGTGGATAGCCGTCCGTGTTGCCGCAGCCATC
>Ga0209018_1003133_pt1 | contig 10806 bp, 8 predicted proteins | sample YNPBryBLVA2012_FD_185814 | JGI IMG/M metagenome (GOLD analysis project Ga0209018, IMG submission 185814) | Anoxygenic and chlorotrophic microbial mat microbial communities from Yellowstone National Park, USA - YNP Bryant BLVA 2012 (SPAdes)... ...
AAGCGGTCGATCAAAGAAAGACGATTGATCACGCCGACGACGCGACCGTCGTCGACCACGGGCAATACGCTGCGTTGCGGCTGAGACTCGAACAGCTCGAACGCCTGGTCGTTGGTCGTCTGGGGCGAAATCGGCGGCACGAATTCGAGCAGCTCGCGCACGCTGTTCGCTTTGTGCACCAAGCGCTGCGGAAAGACCACGAGCTGGCTGCGCTGCAGCAGTGCGTAGATGCCGTCATGCGGCTGGCGTTCCGGTTCGGGGGCGGGGCGGGCGATCAGATAGCCTTGCCCGTGAGTGATGCCCAAATCGCGCAGCGTGGAAAACTCGCTTTCGGTCTCGATGCCTTCGGCGATCAGCTCGCTATGGGTATTTTCCGCGATGTCGCGCATGGCCTGGACCAGACGGAATTTGAGCGGATCGTCGGCAATGCCGCGGATGAAGTGCTTGTCGATCTTTACGAATTCCGGGCGAATCTCCGACCACAGGCGCAGATTGGCGAAACCCTCGCCGAGATCGTCGATCGCAAACCGATAGCCGGCGGCGCGATGGCGCTCCATCGTTTCGTGCAGCGCAGCGAAATCAGTGATTTTCTGGTTTTCCGTGATTTCGATGACGACGCGTCCCGGCCGCAATCCGAGTTCCTGCAGCAATTTTCCGGTGTGACCATTATGGATGAAATGGGGATTGTGCAGACAGGAAGCGCTGACATTGAGGAACAGGAGCCCCGGCAAATCGAGACGCGCAAAGGCGCTCAGCACGATTTCCCGGCAAAGTCGCTCGAATTCCTCCGCCAGGCCGCAGCGGCGCGCGAGACAAAATAACGCTTGCGGCGCATGCAGCGGCGTGCCGGCCGGCCCGCGAATCAGGCCTTCGAAGCCGGTGTAACGATGTTGCCGGTAATCGAGGATAGGCTGGAAAACCGCATGAAGCTGCCGTTTTTCACAGATGCGCCTGAAGCTCTCTAGAGTTGCTGGCGTCAGGCAAGCGCATTCTTGCGCATCGCAAGGCGTCGTCGCCGCTTGGTCCGACCGCGCGCAGGCGTTTTCGAATCCAATCGTGGGGTCGGTGGATTGCCATGGCGGCGCATCCGAGAGCGGTAAAGGCGCAGCAATGGCTGGAGAAATGATGCTCATGCCATGTCCTCCGATAGTCACGCGCACTGAAATCCTATGGAGGGCGAGTGTCAAGATGATGACAAAAGCCCCGCCTGAGGTGACCCTGCATGGAGAGGGCGCAGATGGCTGTCACACGCGTGAAACGTTTCGCTTAAAGAATCTCGGCTGCCTCCATAGCTCCTCCTTTGCCCGGCCTTGCTGCCGGGCTTTTTTGTTCCTGACGTTGCGCCGCGCTTCAGGCGTAAGTGTCGTCGGCAACAAGACGCTCGCTGGGAAAACGCGCGGAAAAAACGCTGCCTTTGCCGGGCTGGGAGGCGATCGACAGACGGCCGCCATGGCGGGCGAGCACATGCTTGACGATCGCCAGACCCAGACCGGTGCCGCCCGAAGCGGTCGAGCGGCTCTTGTCGACCCGGTAGAAGCGCTCGGTCAGGCGCGGAATGTGTTCTGGAGGAATGCCGATGCCGGTATCGGCGACGCTGAAGGTCGGCGCGCCGGCATCACAGCGCCAGGCGAGCGTGATCTTGCCGCCCTCGGGCGTATAGCGCACGGCGTTGAAGACCAGATTGCCGAACGCGCTACGCAATTCTTCCGCGCTGCCGCGCAGCTTGCCGGCGGAAGCGTCGCTGATCTCGATCGCGTGGCGGCCCGCCGACAACGCGATCGCTTCCGCGCGCAACGCATCCAACAGCGCCGGCACATCGACGATTTCCTCGCGCGGCGGGGCATCGCCGCTTTCCAGCCGCGACAGGGTGAGCAGATCCGCCACCAGGCGGTTCATCCGTTCGACCTGGCTGGTCATCAGACGAATGAAGGTCTGCGCGGCTTCGCCGGCAGGCGGTCGTTCGCCGGCGAATTGCTCGAGGAAGCCGGTGAGTACGGTCAGCGGCGTGCGCAGCTCATGCGAGACGTTGGCGATGAAATCCCGCCGCATCGCCTCGCTGCGCATCTGTTCGCTGACGTCGCTGGAAACGAGCAACGCGCCGCTGGCGCCAAAGGGCAACAGCGCGAGCGACAAGACGCGTTCGCCGCCGTGCGCGCCGACGCGCAGCAGGGCCGCGCGTCGGCCTGGATGCTGCCGGAATGCATCGAGCAGTTCCAGGAACTCGCGCTGACGGAGCAATTGCTGCACCATTGTGCCGCCATCGCGCGCTGCGTCGAGCCCGAAGTGCTGACAGGCCGCAGCGTTGAGCCATTCGATGCGCATTTCCTGGTCGAGCAGCATCACGCCATCGGGCAGCGCCTGCACGGCGAGACGAAAGCGCTCCAACGCGTTGCCGAGTTCATCGAGCCGCTGCTGCGCCTGATGGCGCTGCGCGCGCAGCCGCGCGAAGATTTCGCCCCAGGCGCCGTCGTTGGCCGGCAGGGGGCTCAAGTCCGGGGCGAGCAGCCAGGCGCGCAGCGCATTGCGTTGGCGTATCTCGCGCCAGAGCGCGCCGCCCAGCAGCGCGAGCGCGAGGAAGACGAGCGCGAGGCCCGCCGCGTTCATGACGCGGGAAGCGTGAATTTATAGCCCACGCCGCGCACCGTTTCGATCAACGCCTCGCCCGTCGGGCCGAGTCCGGCGCGCAGGCGACGAATATAGACGTCGATGGTGCGATCCTCGAGGAAGCGATGATCGCCGCGCAGCGCATTCAAAAGCTGGTCGCGCGTATAGGCGCGGTTCGGATGGGTCATCAGGTAATGCAAAAGATCGAACTCGGTCGGTCCGAGCGCGACGCTGCGGCCGTCGCAGACGACGGTGCGCGCGCCCGGATCGAGGCGCAGCGGGCCGATTGCGACGACATCGCCGGCAAGATGCGGGGCGCGCCGGCGCAGCACGGCGCGGATGCGCGCGATCAGCTCCTTCGGCGAGAAAGGCTTGCTGACGTAATCGTCGGCGCCGAGGTCGAGGCCCTGCACGCGATCGGCTTCCTCGGCGCGCGCGGTGACCATGATGATCGGCAGATCGCGCGTGCGCGGCTCCTGACGCAACCGTTTCGCCAGCGCGCTGCCGGACAGGCCGGGCAGCATCAGATCGAGCAGCACGAGGCCCGGCAATTGCCGACGGATTTCTTCGAGCGCGGCCTCGGCCGTGCCGACGACGACGGCGGCGAACCCCGCTTGCTCGAGCGAGTAACGCAAGAGCTCCTGGATCGCGACTTCGTCCTCGACGACGAGGATGCGCACGCGGGCGCTCATGGCGCGTCATTCTCCTCATGCGCCGGCTTGCCCACTGGCATGTGGCGGACATCCTCGCCCTTGGCGACGAAGATCACGTCGCGCGCGATGTTCTTGCAGTGATCGCCGATGCGCTCGATGGAACGCGCGATGAAAATGACGTCGAGCGCGGTGCTGATCGTGCGCGGGTCTTCCATCATGAAGGTGACCATCTGGCGCACGATGGAGCGGAAGCTCTCATCGATCTCCTTGTCGCGCGCGATGATCGCGAGCGCGCTCTCGGCGTCGACGCGCACGAAGGCGTCGATCACGTCATGCAGCATGGCGAGCACGCGTGCGCCGACGAAGCGCAGCTCGGTGACCTGGGCGAGACGCGCGCCCATGCCTTGTTCATAAATCTTGCGCGCGCCCTTGGCGATCTTTTTCACCTCGTCGCCGATGCGCTCCAGGTCGGTGACGATCTTGCCGACCGCCATGATCATGCGCAGGTCGATCGCGGTCGGCTGGCGGCGCGCGATGACGTGGGCGCAAGCGGCGTCGATGGCGATTTCCATCTGATCGACGCCGGCATCGCGCGAGATGATGGTTTCGATCAGCTCGCGATCTTCGCCGTCGAGCACGGTCAGCGCCGCGCGCATCTGCTCTTCGACCAGACCGCCCATCTGCGTGATGCGCGCGCGCAGATCGTCGAGCTCGGCGTCGAAGCGCTTGAAAATGTGTTCGTGCATGCTCTCTCTCCTCTCAGCCGAAACGGCCGGTAATGTAATCCTCGGTGCGCTTGTCCTTGGGCTTGATGAAGACCTCGTCGGTCGCGCCGCACTCGATCAGCTCGCCGAGATACATGTAGGCGGTGACATCGGAAATGCGCGCCGCCTGCTGCATGTTGTGCGTGACGATGATGATCGTATAGGCGCTTTTCAGCTCGTCGATCAGCTCCTCGATTTTCGCGGTGGCGATCGGATCGAGCGCCGAACAGGGTTCGTCGAGCAGCAGAATTTCGGGCTGCAGCGCGATCGCGCGCGCGATCACCAGGCGTTGCTGTTGACCGCCGGACAGGCTCATGCCGCTTTCCTGGAGCCGATCCTTGACCTCGTCCCATAGCGCGGCGCCGCGCAACGCGCGCTCGACCGCTTCATCCAGCGTAGCGCGGTCTTTCACCCCGGCGATGCGCAGCCCGTAGGCGACGTTTTCATAGATCGTCTTCGGAAACGGGTTCGGCTTCTGGAACACCATGCCGACGCGGCGCCGCAACAGCGCGACATTCACGTCACGATCGTAGATGTTCTTGCCGTCGAGCAGAATCCTGCCCTCGATGCGGCAAGAATCGACCAGATCGTTCATGCGGTTGAAGCAGCGCAGCAGCGTCGATTTGCCGCAACCGCTCGGGCCGATGAAGGCGGTGACGCGATGGCGCGGGATGCGCAGATCGATGTTCTTCAGCGCGTGATTGTCGCCGTAGTAGAGATTCAGTTTCTCGACTTGCAGCACGTAATCGTCGGAAGGCGCCTGCAGCGTGCGGCCGAGATCGCCGAACTGCAGCGCATGGGTTTTATCGGCAATGGCATTCATCGGGTCTTTCTTCCTGGAAAAAAATACGGCGCCATCTCACACCCCTTCGAGGCCGCGCATCTTCTCGCGCAGACGGTGGCGCAGGCGGATGGCGAACAGATTGAGCGTGACGATGATCAGCACCAGCAGCAAGGCCGTGGCATAGACGAGCGGGCGCGCCGCCTCGATGTTGGGGCTCTGGAAGCCGACGTCGTAGATATGGAAGCCCAGGTGCATGAACTTGCGTTCGAGATGCAGAAACGGGAAATTGCCGTCGAGCGGCAGACTCGGGGCGAGCTTGACCACGCCGACCAGCATCAGCGGCGCGACCTCGCCCGCGGCGCGCGCGATGGCGAGGATCAGGCCGGTCATCATCGCCGGGCTGGCGATCGGCAGCACGGTGCGCCACAGCGTCTCGGCCTGGGTGGCGCCGAGCGCCAGGCTGCCTTCGCGGATGCTGCGCGGCACGCGCGCGAGGCCTTCCTCGGTGGCGACGATCACCACCGGCAGCGTGAGCAGCGTCAGCGTGAGCGACGCCCACATCAGACCGGGGCTGCCGAACACCGGCGCCGGCGCGGCTTCCGGATAGAACAGCACATCGATGTTGTGACCGAGGAAATAGACGAAGAAGCCCAGGCCGAATACGCCATAGACGATCGACGGCACGCCGGCGAGGTTGTTCACCGAAATGCGGATGATGCGGATCAGCGGGCCTTGTTTCGCATATTCGCGCATGTAGATGGCCGCCATGACGCCCAATGGGGTGACCAGCGCGGCCATCAGCAGCACCATCAGCACGGTGCCGAAGATCGCCGGGAAAATGCCGCCCTCGGTATTCGCTTCGCGCGGATCCTCAGATGCGAACTCCCACAGCTTGCGCACATAGTGGCGCAGTTTCTGCGGCAGGGTCATCGCATTGGCGAGATAGGCGTCGGCGACGTTCGCGAGCGGGATGTCGATGAGGCGACCATCGGCGATTTCGGCGCTCAAGCTGTCGCGCTTGATTTCCTGGCGCAGTCGTTCGAGCTTTTCCTGCCAGCCGAGGAAGTCCTTCTGCAACCGCTCGCGCTCCTGCGCGATCTCGGTGCGCGCGGCGTCGCTCAAGCGCTGCTGCAGCTCGAGCTTGCGCTCCTTGAGGCGCAATTTTTCGAGCGCGTAATTGATGTTGCCGATCTCGACCTTTTCGATGTGGTAGATCTGCTCGAACAGCCCGTTCGAGCGCGCCAGGCGGCGTTGCAGCTCGGGCCAGGCGGCCTCCCCGCTGGCGACGGTCTGGCCGGCTTCCTTGACTTCTTTCAGATGCCCGTAGAAGTTGCCCCACTCGCGCCGCTCGAGCGTGATTAGATCCGCGGGATGGGTGAAGCGACCGAGCAGCGGCGCGGGCAGCCATTTGAAATCGCTGCCGGTGATGTCGCGGTTGCCGAGCTTGAAGAGGAAACGCGTGGTGAATTTCTCGGCGCTGTCGATCTTGAAGCCGGCCTCGCGCAGCCTCAGCAGCGAGACTTCTTCTTCGCCTTGAATCTCGCCGATCACGCGCCGCTGACGACCGTCGTTTTCCGTAAAGGTCGTTTCGATCACCGGATGCGGCCAGAAATGACTCAAGCCCCGCGCGGCGGTCAGCCAGATCACGGCGATGACCATCACCAGCGATAGCGCGACGGCGCCGGCAGTCATCCAGATCCAGGGCTCGCCGCTCTTGAACCAGTTACGCATGACGAGATTTCCTCACAAAACGCTGTATCTCTCGCGCAGCCGCTGGCGCACCAGCTCGCCGGCGGTATTGGCGATGAACGTGATCACGAACAGCACCAGCGCAGAGAAGAACAGCAGCCGGTAATGCGTGGTGCCGACGGCCGCCTCGCTGATCTCGACGCCGACATTGGCGGAGAGCGTGCGAAAGCCGGTGAAGAGCGACAGATCCATCACTGCGGTGTTGCCGGTTGCCATCAGGACGATCATCGTCTCGCCGATCGCGCGCCCCAAGCCGATCAGTATCGCGGAGAAAATGCCGGGGCTGGCCGTCGGCAGCACGACGTTGTAGAGCGTCTGCCAGGGTGTTGCGCCGAGCGCGAGCGAGCCGGCGGTCAGGTGTTTCGGCACGCTGAAGATCGCGTCTTCGGCGATCGAGAAGATCGTCGGGATCACCGCAAAGCCCATTGCGATGCCGACCACCAGCGAGTTGCGCTGCTCGTATTTCCAGCCCAGCTCGTGGCTCAGCCAATGCGGCATGTCGCCGCCGAAGAACGCCGCTTCGAGCGGGTGGCCGGCCGCCAGCGCGAGGTGTAGCGTGACCAGGATCACCGGGATCAGCAGCGCGGCTTCCCAGCCGACGCCGATGCGCTGCGTCAGGCGAGCGGGGATCAGGCGCCAGAGCCAGGCGGCGAACAGGAAGGAAAACGGCAATACGCAGATCGCGAGCAGCGTGCCGGCCAGGTTGTTATCGACGTAAGCGGCGAGCCACAGGCCGGCGAGAAAGCCGAGCACGACGGTGGGCAGCGCCTGCATGATTTCGATCGTCGGTTTGACGATGCCGCGCATGCGCGGGGACATGAAATAGGCGGCGAAGATCGCTCCCAGCACGGCGAGCGGCGTGGCGACAAGCATCGCGTAGAAGGCGGCCTTCAACGTGCCGAGGGTGAGCGGCGCGAGGCTGAATTTCGGCTCGAAATCCGAGTTCGCTGCGGTCGATTGCCAGATGAATTCCGGTTCGCCATAGCTTTCATACCACACTTTCTGCCAGAGCGCCGAGAAGGAGACCTCCGGATATTCGTTATGCACGCGCGCGACGGTCAGGCCTCCGTCGGCCGTCATCGCCAGCAGCGCATTCGCGCGCGGCGCGAGCCCGACCATCACGACCGGCTGCTCGCCGATGCGCTGCGTGAGCAGCTGGCGTTGCGAAGTGGCGTAGTAGAGACCGAGATTGCCGCGCTCATCGCCGGCGAGGAAGCCTTTGCGGAAATATTCCGGCGCGATGACCGTCACCTTGCCCGGCAGGGAAGGGAACATACGGATCTGCGAGAGGTGATAGTTGTTTTCCGCGTCGCGCACCAGGAACCATTGGGCGAGATGGCCTTGGCTCGAGCCGACGATCAACGAAAAGCCGCCGGAGAGCAGCGTCGCGGCGCTGACGGTCTCACCCGCCGGGAAGAGCTCGACGGTCTGCGTCAGGCGCGGCTGGGACTTGTCCATCACATCGTAATGGCTGGCGAAGCGTCCGTCGTGCAGCACATAGAGATCGCGCTGTTTCACTTCGAGCAGCAGCTGCTCGATTTCGCCCTGCGGCACGGGCGGGAGCTGAACGGTGTTCTGCTCGATGCGCGTTTCGCCGGTGACCAGGTTGGCTTTGCTGCTGATGCTGGTCAGCAGCAGTCGGCCATCGTCGGTCAGCGCAACGACGGTGGTTTCATTGTCACCGGACTGCAACGCGATCTTCTTCAGCGCACGACCCGCCGCATCGATGACGAGCGGCGCGGGACCGAGCGGATACTCGAGCTTGGGCTGGATGGTGCGGATGTCCTTGTCGGGGCGCTGCGGGTCTTTCCTGAAGCTGACGTCATAGGCGGTCTTGACGAGCAGCAGCTTGCCGTCTTCCAGGCCCCAGCCGGCCACCCCTTTGGCCGGATCGCCGGCGGCGAAGCTCACCGGCGCGCTGCCGAAGGCGAGCTTTTCGACGGCGATGGCGCGCCCATCTTGCATCGCGAAGAAACGCACCTCCCCCTGCCGGGTCATGCTCACGCCGATTTCCGCTTGTTCTTCGGCGCTCAGGAAAACGACGTCGGCGCCGTGCGCGTTGGATGGGAAAGTCAGCGGCTTTTCCAGGCGGGGCGGCGTGAATATCGGTACGACGACGCTGATCAGATAGAAAAAAATCAGGCTGATCGCGATGATCACGAACAGGCCGCCGAAGGTCATCACGTGTTTGAACAGCTTGTCTTTCGCCATGCGTCGGCCGGTGAGCCCGCCGACTTTGCTGATATTCGCCTCGATTTTTTCCATGATCCACCCTACTCGAGCGCAGGGACGCCGCGCAGTCTATACCGCAAAAGCGGCGCCGCACCATCCGGTCGGGACGGCGCGGCGCATACGCCCGCCCCGGGCGTCATTTCTTCTGGTGCAGTTTCTTGAAAGCTTCGATCAGCGCCGTCGGGGAACCCTGATTCTTGGTCTTCTTGTTCAGGTAATAGACGACGGTTTCCCCTTTGGGCCCGACGCCGATCTCCGTGTAGGCGTAGGGAACTTCCATGTGCTGCAGGAAGGCTTTCATGTCCTCCCAGGCGCCGAAGACGTAATAACGGCCGTTGTAAATCGCTTCGCCGTAGAAGGGAGCGACGGCGTCGATCTTGCCGTCGAAGAATTGCTCCGTCTGCGTCGGTTTGTCGAGCGGCAGCTTGGCTTCCTTCTTGGTCAGGCCGATGATCACGGTCTGACCGGCGGGGCCGCCGCCGATGCGGGTGCGCGTCAGCGGCACTTCGTCGTGTTCCAGGAACAGCAAATAGAGCGCTGGGTCGCTGAAGGCATAGAGACGGCCATTTTCATGGAAAACCAAAAAGTAATTGGCGCGTTCGGCAACCGCGGCTTCAGTCGGCTTCGCCGCGGTTTCGGCCGGTTTGGACGCCGCGCCGCCGCTCGTGGTCGTCGGCTGGCTGGCGCAGCCATTGAGCGTCAGCGAGCCAAGGGCCAGCAACGAGATGATCGCGCCGGCGAGGATTGGTGATGTCTTGTGCATGATGAAAACTCCGGTCGGGGGCGGCGGAGCGCGTCACGGCGCACTCCGCCAGGCAGCCAAGCTGATCAATGGATACCCAGGTCGGTCAAGGCCTTCTTCGCCATCGCGGCGGGCAGCGGCACGAAACCGTCCTTGACGACGACCTGCTGGCCTTCCTTCGAGAGCACCATCTTGAAGAATTCACGCTCGAGCGGCGGCAGCTCGGTGTTCGGGCGCTTGTTCACATAGACGTAGAGCACGCGCGCGAGCGGATAGCTGCCATCGATTGCATGCTTGGCGTCGGCCTCGACGAAAGGCTCGCCCGTCTTTTTGGAAAGCGGGACGGCGCGCACGCTGGAGGTCTTGTAGCCGATGCCGGAATAGCCGATCGCATTCAGTTGCGTGCCGACGCTTTGCACCACCGAAGCGGAGCCGGGCTGCTCGGCGACTTCGCGCTTGAAATCGCCTTTGCACAGTGCATGCTTCTTGAAGTAGCCATAGGTGCCGGAGACCGAGTTGCGGCCGTAGAGCGCGATCTTGCGGGTCGCCCACTCGCCGGTCAGCCCCACCTGGCCCCAGGTGGTGATGTCGGCCGGCACGCCGCATTTGCGCGTGGCGGAGAAGATCGCATCGACCTGCTGCAGCGACAACCCTTTGATCGGATTGTCTTTATTCACATACACGGCGAGCGAATCGATCGCGACCGGCACGGCGGTCGGTTTGTAGCCGTATTTCTTCTCGAACGCTTCGATCTCCTTCGCGTTCATCACGCGGCTCATCGGCCCGAAGTTCGACGCGCCCTCGATCAGCGCAGGCGGCGCAGTCGATGAGCCGGCGCCCTGGATCTGGATATTGACGTTCGGATAGAAGCGCTTGAAGCTTTCGGCCCATAGCGTCATCAGGTTGTTCAGCGTATCGGAACCGACGCTGGTAAAGTTGCCGGAGACGCCGCTCGCCTTGGTGTAGCTGGGCAGCGCCGCATCGACCTGCGCGCCCTGGGCGGCGGCGGACGGCGCGATGAACGCGGCGGCGCCGATGAAGCTCAACGCCGCGACGATTTTCTTGAGTTGCATGATTGGACTCCTTTCGTTTGGAAAACGCCGACAGGACGATCGAGCCTGCCCGACGGGTTTCGGCATGCTAGGGCGGGAATGTGACGAAATAGTGACGAAAAAGTGACGAAATCGTGACGATCGAGACGCTGATCACCCAGCGGCTTTTGGCCCTGAAAACTCGGCGCTGGCAGGACGGCACGGCCGTCGCGCGCGCCCTTGTCCG
>Ga0209018_1003135_pt1 | contig 10805 bp, 7 predicted proteins | sample YNPBryBLVA2012_FD_185814 | JGI IMG/M metagenome (GOLD analysis project Ga0209018, IMG submission 185814) | Anoxygenic and chlorotrophic microbial mat microbial communities from Yellowstone National Park, USA - YNP Bryant BLVA 2012 (SPAdes)... ...
GTCTCGAGAAGGGTTTCCGGCACGGCGCCGCAGTTGATGCCGACGAAGGGGCCTGCCGCGCGGCGGCTTCGCTGATGAATCCATTGGGCCATGAGTTCCTTGCCCGTGCCGCTTTCGCCTTCGATCAACACCGGCGCGTCGCTTGCGGCCACATCGTCCAGCCGGGCCATGACGGCTTTCATGGCTGGACTTTCCGCCACGATTCGATCGAGGCCCGTTTCTTCGGCAAAACGCCGGGTCAGATGATCCACCTGACGGCGCAGTTGCTGGCGTTCCAGAGCTTTTCGCAGAATCCGCGCCAGGAGCTCGGGATCCACGGGCTTGGTGAGGTAGTCGTAGGCGCCCCGCTTCATGGCTTCCACGGCGCTTTCCACGGACCCGTAACCCGTGATGACCACCGTTTCGGCTTCCGGCCGCAGCTCCCGCACATCGGCCAGAACCTCCAAACCGCTGGCATCTCCCAGGCGCAGGTCCGTAACCACCGCATCAAAGGGCTCGTCCCGAAGCGCTCGGCGCGCTTCCGCCCGTGTGGACGCTGCCACCACCGCAAAGCCCTCCTGCTCCAGATATAGGCTTTGGGTCAGCCGTAACGACGCATCGTCTTCCACAAAGAGAATCTTCGGCAGCCGCATGGATGCCACTCACCCGGAAATCGCAAAACTATCCTTGGGTTCACGCCATTTTGGTGGTAGGTATATGGCATTTTCGCCGGTTAGGGGCAAGATGACATCTCGGAGTGGACGATGAAGCCTTCAAGGAACGTGTGTGACCCCAGCGGAAAAGATGGCGCCGGTCTGAGGTCCGAAGATCCCGATACGGAAAAGATGTGTCCCAGATGCTTCGGGACAGGGCTCGTGTGCGGCGTTGAGCCCGCCATCGGTCCGGGGGCATGCTGCGCAGATTACGCCAACGCCGTGTGCCCGGAATGCGGCGGCCGCGGCAAGAAACGTTAGGAGGCTATCTCAAAACATTTTTTCTATCCTTTCGGCCCAGGATGTCGGCCCAGGGCCTTGCCCTAGGATAGCCCCCCATGCCCCAAAGGGGCAAAGGATGTCAGCCGAGGGCTTTTCCCTAGGGGAGGTCCTCCACGCCCCAAAGGGGCACAAGATGGCAGCTCAGGGCGAAGCCCTGGGTCGGGAAGGTCGGTCCCATTTTTACCAGTTCTTAAGCCCCGAAGGGGCGTAACTCACCCCCCATGAACCATCCCCATGCAATGGGGGACCTCCCTAAGCCATGTGTTTCGCCCCTTCGGGGCTTATGTTTTCATGGCAACGGGCGCCCCGACCCGGGGCTCCGCCTCGGGCTATGATGGTTCTCCCCTTTTGAGGCGACCGCCCCCCCACGCACGCCGTCACACGCGGCTGCCGAAAGGATCCAAGATCTTATGGGAGCGGCTTTAGGGGCGACCCTGCGCCATGCCCTAACCGATTTTCCCCAAAGGTCCGGCCAAAGGCATTTTCGCACAGGCTCCCAGGAGCTTGTCCGAAAATGGCTTTTTCAGTCGACTTGGGGAAAGTAGGTTAAGGCGTGGTGCGGGGTCGCGGCTGAAGCCGCTCCTACAAAATGTGTTTTCGGACACGCTTCTACGTGTGCCGGCCGTCGTCCCGGGCTGGAATCCACAGCCAGCGGGAAGACAGGAGCACGACAACCGCAAGCACCGTAAAGACCGCCGCAAGGCCTCGGAATCCCGCGTGAAGGCCGCCTCGAGAGGCCGCGGCAAAAAGGGGCATGCCCGCGGCGAAAGCCAGATTGACGGCCAAGTTTTTCAGGCTCAATACCGTTGCCCGTCGCTCGCTGGGAATGCGCCGATGGATTTCCCCTTCCACGGTCAGGGTCAAAAAATACATGCCGGAAGTCACCACGGGCACGAAGGCAATGCCATAGAAAGGAATCATGGCCGCCATTCCCCAAAACCCCGCCGTCATAAGGGCCATCATGACCATCGACGCGCGGAAAAACCCGAGCGCGCGGTCCACCCCATAGGCGTTTTTGGAAACCACCGAGGTGATCAGGCGTACCCCGACCCCCACCACCCCAAACCAGACCACGGGGATGCGCAGTTCCTCATAATAGAGGGAATTGTGCACGAGAACGATCCGTGCTCCGGTGTCCCCTACGACGATCAAACCCACCAAGAAAATCAGCGCCCGGTTGCCCGTAAGATCTCTGAGGCTGTCCATGAGCAGGCGTTTTTCATCGCGCCAGGTAAACCGGTGCGCCGAAGCCGTGGGTTCTCTGAAGAAAAGCGACACCACAGCCGCCGCCGCCATGCATCCGGCCGTGGCCCAAATGGGGAATCGAATGCCCCACGTGTACAGGTAACTTCCAGCCATGGTGGACACGGACCCCAACGTGAGGCCGTAAAATTGGGCCGTGCCGAGCCATTTTTTGTATTCCCCTTCCCGGCCCCGCACCTTCAGCGAATCGTAAAGCAAAGCCGAATCCGCCCCGGAAGCCAAACTTTCGTTGAATCCGCTGAGAACGCGGTTCAGGGCGAACCCGACCACGCCCGTGGCCGTCGCAAAAACGATCATTTCCAGCACGGCGAGGAAAGCGGCCAACCGAAGGGTCGTCCTTCTGCCGATGGTATCGGCCAGCATTCCGGAAGGGACCTCGAAGACAATGATGCTCAAAGACCACAGCCCTTGAAGCCAGGCGAACTGCTCCAGGCTGACGCCCGCGTCCCTATAAAACAAAGCGAAGACGGGATAGTAAAAGCGCAGATTGAAAAGCACTCGGTAGGCCGTAAACAAGCCGATATTGCGATCCATGGGATGGAAAGACATCGGGCCGCCCGCCGTTGAGGATGGGTCCACGCACCAAAACGCCCAAAAAAACCCCTTTCCCCATACCAGGGAAAAGGGGGTCGTGTCACGCCATCCAAAGCCCCGAAGGGTCGCGGCGAAAACGGAGGGCGAGACGCCCCCCGTTTCGAGACACCGCCAGCCTGCACTCGCCGTCACTCCGCAGGCGGTGGACTCGGCTCCTGTGCCAAAGCGGCCATCCGGCGGCGCGCCTGGTCCAAGGCCTGTTCCAGATTGCTCGCATAAGCTTTAAGCCACCCGATTTCTTCCTCCCGGCTCAGTGGACCCCAGGCTCCGCGGCCCCACGCCGGACCAAAACCAGCCCACGGTCCCCATGCACACCGCATTCCGAGCCCGCGCCGGCCCCGGCCGAAGCCGAACCCGGCAGGATAGGCCCGAGGAGCCGTCCCCGGCGGCGCGGCGCACCAACCCATGCCTCTTCCCGTTCGAGGCCCCGTTCCCCACGGTCCTGTTCCATCTCGTCCCGGCATCTTGTGTCCTCCTTTTGTTGAAAGAATTTCCCTGCGCTTTTCTTTAAGGCAAACCTTATGCCGGGTAGAAAAATGGAGGTTTCGCCTCGACGGCGGGCCGTCCGCCGCCGTTTTCCGTGCCGCCACCCGCTGCCTTTTCGGTGCATCGTGCACCCAAAACGGGCGCAGAATGGGTGCAGCCCGCCTCATAGCCCGAGCCGATGCCGATAGTGGCGCACCAAGCCAACCACGACCCCGAGAATCTCCACTTTTTCCGCAGGAACCTTCAGAGAAGCCATGGCGCTGTTCGCCGGCCGCAATTCCACGACAGCCCCCTGAAGGAAGAATCTCTTCACCGTGGCTTCCCCGTTCACCAGGGCGACAACCGTTTGCCCGTTTTCGGCCGTGGGCTGTTTTTTCACGATGAGGATGTCTCCTTCCCGAATCCCTTCTTCAATCATGGAATCGCCTCGAACCCTGAGGGCGAAGTGTTCTCCACCGGCAAGGAGACTCTCGGGCACGTCCACCGTTTCCGGCACTTCCACCGCTTCGATGGGCGTTCCGGCCGCCACCACCCCCAGGAAAGGGATGGACGTGCCCCCGCTGCGAAGTTCGACCAGCTCAAGAGCCCGCTTTCGGTTCTTGCCAAGGCTTCGCACATAGCCGCGCTGTTCCAGCTGTTTGATGTGTTTATAGACCGCGTTCAAGGACCGGAAGCCCAAGTGCTTGCGGATTTCCTCGTACGACGGGGCACAGCCGTGGACGGCCATGTAGGTGAGCAGAAAATCGTGCACCCGTTTTTGCGCCGGACTCAGCGTCATGGATTCCCTCCTGAATTCAGGAATTTTTTCTTTGCCATAGAACTTAAAGTGGATATTCGGTGAAAGTCAAGGGGTCTTCTCGACTCGCCGCCCAAAACGGTCCTAAGCGGCTTGTGCATCGGCCCCTCAAGGTGTATGGAAACGCCAGGCGTCTTTCGAGATGCATGGCGCCGTGTGAAGCCTTGGTGAAGGGGGAAGGAAAGGGCACAACATGGTGGAGCCGCGGTCTTATCGAGGGCCGCGCTTTTTGCGGAATCCTCACCTGCAGATGATTGCGGCCAATCAGGTGCGCTGGGTGCGCGGTGTCGCCTACGAACGGGAGAGACTGGAAACCCCCGACGGCGATTTCCTTGACGTGGACTGGTCGTGTGTGGGGGCGCCGCGCGTGGCCGTCTTGTGCCACGGTTTGGAAGGCCATTCGCGGCGGCCTTATGTGTTGGGCATGGCCCGGGCGCTCAACCGGGCGAGCTGGGACGTGTGTGCCGTCAACTATCGGGGATGCAGTGGAACTCCCAATCGCAAGCCGTTTTTCTATCACAGCGGGATGACGGAAGACCTGGAAACGGTCGTGCATCACGTGACGCACCGGGTAGGCTATTCGACGGTCGCCCTCGTGGGCTTCAGTTTGGGCGGCAACCTCATTCTGAAGTACTTGGGGGATCGCGGCCGAGACGTTCCCGCGCCGATCCAAGCCGCGGTCGCGTTTTCCGTGCCGTGTGATCTGGCGGGTTCGGCCCGGGCCATTTCCCAGCCGCGGAATCGTCTCTATCTTCAGCGCTTTCTGCGAAGGCTTAGGAAAAAAATCGAAGCCAAGCAGGCTCTTTTCCCGGAGCTTCTCAGCACGGCCGGGTACGAATCCATTCGGACCCTTGAAGATTTCGACAACCGCTATACGGCGCCGCTGCACGGTTTCCGAGACGCTCAGGACTACTACGCCAAGGCAAGCGCCAAATCCGTCTTGGATCGCATCGCCGTGCCCACGCTGCTCGTCAACGCCCTGGACGATCCGTTTCTCAGCCCCGAATGTTTCCCATACCGGGAGGCGTATCGCAGCCCCCTTCTGGTTCTCGAAACGCCTCGCCATGGCAGTCACGTGGGCTTTTTCGACCTGGGCCGAGACGGCACGCTGTGGTCGGAGCGGCGCGCCGCGGCCTTTCTGCAGGATCAGTCCTTGCCATAAATGGCGCAGGCCGTGGCCACCCGGGCGGCTTCCTGAAGGGCTTCGGCAAAGGTGGGATGGCCGTGCATGATCCGGCCGATATCCGAAGCCTTGGCGCCGCATTCCAAGGCCAAGACGCCTTCGGCGATCATGTCCGAAGCCCGGGGCCCAATGATTTGAATGCCGAGCACACGGCCCGAGGCAGCGTGGGAGAGGACTTTCACGAACCCTTCCGTTTCCCCCATGCAGCGGGCCCGTCCCGCCCCGGCGAAGGGGTAGGTCCCCACGCAGTAGGGGACACCCAAATCCCGCAGCTCTTCTTCGGTCTTGCCCACCGCGGCCACTTCCGGCCACGTGTAAATGACGGCGGGAACGGCGTCGTAATTGACTTCGCTTTCCATCCCGGCCATGGCTTCCACGCAGGCGACGGCTTCCGCCGAGGCCTTATGGGCCAGCATGGGGCCGGCGATGAGGTCCCCGATGGCGTACACGCCGGGAACGGACGTGCGGTAGCGGGTGTCCGTGAGAATATGGCCCGTTTGTGAATGGGTCGCCACGCCTAAAGCTTCCAGACCCAACCCGCGGGTGAGAGGCCGGCGGCCCACGGCGACCAACAGGCGGTCGAAAACCAACCGCTCTTCCCCCGTCTTGGTCCGGATACGGACGGCCACTTCCCCTTTTTCCACGGAAGCGTCCACGACGCGGCTTTCCAGAAAGAATCGGATGCCCTGTCGGCGCAGCGACCGTTCCAAGGCGCGGGAAACCTGGGAATCCAGGAGCGCGGCAATTCTCGGAAGCATTTCGATCACGGTCACCTGGGACCCCAGCCGGTTCCACACGGATCCCAGTTCCAGGCCAATATACCCACCGCCCACAATTCCCAAGCGCTTGGGCACGTCTGCAAAAGACAAAGCCTCCGTGGATGAGACGATAAACTTCCCGTCAAAAGGAATGCCGGCAACGGCGACGGGTTCGCTCCCGGTTGCCAGGATGATGGAGCGGGCTTCCAGTTCCAGGGACTCCGTTTCGGAAAGGGCACCATCGACCGTGACACGGTTCGGTGCCGTCAGACGTCCCGTGCCGTGAAAGACCGACACTCGGTGCCGTTCCAGAAGTTTTTGAACGTTTTCCGTGAGTTCCCGAACGACCATGTCTTTTCTGGCCATCATCACCGCAAGGTCCGGCTCGAGTCCCTGGAAGCGAATGCCGTGCTCCTGAAAGCGCCTTCGGGCCATGTCGTAGAATTCGCTGGAATCCAGGAGCGCCTTGCTGGGGATGCATCCCACGTTGAGGCACACTCCGCCGAGTCGCCCGGCCTTTTCCACACAGGCCGTCTTCATGCCCAGTTGTGCCGCACGCACGCAGGCCACGTAGCCTCCGGGGCCCGACCCGATAACCACCACATCGAAGCGCTTTTCCGACGTCATTTTCATGTCCCCAGTTTTTCGAAACCGGCTTCGGCCTAAATGCCCACGAGGAGCCGTTCGGGATCCTCGATGCACTCCTTGATGCGCTTGAGGAAGGTCACGGCTTCCCGGCCGTCGATAATCCGATGATCATAGCTCAGGGCCACGTACATCATGGGTCGAATGACCACCTGGCCGCCCAGGGCGATGGGGCGATCCTCGATCTTGTGCAGGCCCAGGATAGCGCTTTGGGGCGGATTCAGAATGGGGGTGCTCAGAAGCGACCCGTAAACGCCGCCATTGCTGATGGTGAACGTGCCCCCTTCCAGATCGCTCAGCTTCAGTCGGTTTTCCCGAATTTTCTGGACAAAATCGCCGATGGCCTTTTCGATTTCGGCAAAGCTCAATCGGTCGGCATAGCGGATCACCGGCACCACCAGGCCCCGTTCCGCCCCCACCGCAATCCCCATGTGCACATGGGTATGATAGACGATGTCTTCGCCGTCAATGAACGCATTGACTTCGGGAATTTCCTGAAGCGCCTGAACGCAGGCCTTGACGAAAAAGCTCATGAACCCCAGGGACACCCCATACTTTTCCTTGAAGGCGTCCTTGAAACGGCGCCGAAATTCCATGACCCGGCTCATGTCCACTTCGTTAAAGGTCGTGAGCATGGCCGTGGAATGCTTTGCCTGGAGGAGTCTTTCGGCGATGCGCTTACGAATGGGACTCATGGGCTTTCGCGTCTCTTCGGGGACGGCTCCGGCGGCGGGGGCCGCCTCGGCAACCGGTCGGCCATCGGGCGGTGCCGGCGGCGGGACTTTTTTCTCCTTCCCAAGAGATTCGACTCCTTCGGGGGCGGCGGGAAATCCCATGGGCACAGAAGGCGCTGCTCGCCCCTGGGATTCCCAAAAAAGGAGCACATCGCCTCGAGTGATGCGCCCGTCAGGTCCCGTGCCCTTGACGTCGGCAAGGTCCACACCGAGCTGCGCGGCGAGTTTCGCCGCCGAAGGAAAAGAATCCAGCGCCGAGGGAAGCGGTCCCGTCTCTTCAGAGCGTTTCAAAACCGCCGCTTCCATTGCTGGTTCGGGCGCGGGCGGAGGTCCTTTGCCCAGGTCCTCGTGCGCCACCACAGGCGCCACCCGGAAGGTCGCCACATCCCGAGGCCCTTCCGGAACGGGGGGCTTTTCCTGAGCTTGCGGCACCGGAATTTTCGCGGCCTGATCCGTGTGAAGGCGCCCGACCACGGCGCCCACGCTCACCGTCTCGCCGGCCGGCACCAGAATTTCCACGACGCCGTCCGCTTCCGCCGGCACTTCCAGAGTCACCTTGTCGGTTTCCAGCACGAAGAGGACCGTGCCCTTGGTGACGTGTTCGCCCGTCTTGACGAACCATTCCGCTAAGACGGCTTCCCGTACCGATTCCCCCACTTCGGGGATGACGATATCCTGATGCATGAGCCGCTCCTTGTCAGTCAGTGCCGAACACCTCGCCGGCGATGCGTTCCTGTTCTTCCTTGTGGCGGCGATGGAACCCCGTGGCGGGGCTGGCCGATTCGGGTCGGCCGATATAGGCCGGCTTTTCCCCCAAGAGTTTCTCGAGGCGAGGGCATACGAACGCCCAGGCGCCCATGTTGCGCGGTTCTTCCTGCACCCAAGCCCAGCGCCGTACGGCGCCGTACTTGGAAAACACGGCCTTCAGAGCGGCTTCCGGAAAGGGATGGATTTCCTCCAACCGCACCAGTACCGTATCGTCCCGCTTCCGTTTTTCCCTCCATGCCGCCAGTTCGTAAAAGATCTTTCCCGTACATAACACGCCCGAGGAAGCCGACAACGATCCTTCGGGATCGTCCAAGACGGACTCGAATCGGCCGCGGGTGAACGCTTCCACAGGGGAAACCGCCTTGGGGTGTCGCAGCAGGCTCTTGGGTGTCATGACCACGAGGGGCTTTTTCACGGGATGCAAGGCCTGGCGGCGCAGCAGATGGAAGAATTGCGCCGGTGTGGAAGGCTGACAGACGCGCAGGTTGTCTTTCGCACACAGTTGAAGGTAGCGTTCGAGCCGGGCGCTGGAATGTTCGGGTCCCATGCCTTCGTATCCGTGGGGCAGGAGCATCACCAGCGCGCTGGGAAGTCCCCACTTGGCTTCGGCGGCGCTCAGGTATTGATCGATAATGGTTTGAGCGTTGTTGGCAAAATCGCCGAACTGGGCTTCCCAGAGCACCAGCGTCCTCGGGTCCCTCAGGGAATAGCCGTATTCGAAGCCGAGCACGGCGTACTCCGAAAGGCTGCTGTTGTAAACCGCAAAGGGCGCCTGGTTCGGCCCCAAGTGGTTCAGCGGAATGTAGGTCGCCTCGGTTTCTAGGTCATAGAGAATGGCATGGCGGTGGCTGAAGGTGCCTCGGCCGCAGTCCTGGCCGCTCAGGCGCACGGGATAGCCGTCCAGAAGAAGGGAGCCGAAAGCCAGAAGTTCGCCGGTGGACCAATCCAGGTCTTTTCCCACTTCCACCTTTTCCCGCCGCTTTTCGAGGATTTTTTGCAGTTTGGGATTGACGCGAAACCCTTCGGGATAGGAATGGGCCGCTTGGGCGATGGCACGAAGCCTCTCCCAAGGGACGGCGGTTTCCAAAGCGCCGGCTGGAACGGCCGTTTCGCGAGCCAAGGCGTCCCAAGCGTCCGAGCGAAAGTCCTGACCGAGCACGCAGCCGGCGCTTCGGGCTGCTTCCAGGGCCTTTTCCAGGGTCGACAGGATGCGAGTTTCCAGGCTCTGAACCTCTTCCGGGGTGACGATGCCTTCATCCTGAAGCCGTGCCGCGTAGAGCTCGTTCACAGGGGGGCGGTTTCGAATCCGTTCCACCATGGTTGGCTGCGTATAGTAGGGTTCATCGCCTTCATTATGCCCATAGCGGCGGTAACAGACCACATCGATCACCACGTCTTTGCCGTACCGGGATCGATAGTCGCAGGCGAAGTGCATGACGTGGAGGGCCGCTTCGGGGTCTTCTCCGTGCACGTGGAAGATGGGAGCCGGGAGCATCTTGGCCAGGTCGGTGGCGTAACGGGTCGATCGGGCCTCTTCGGGCACGGTGGTGAAGCCGATCTGGTTGTTGATGATAAGGTGGATCGTCCCTCCGGTGCGGTATCCGGGAAGCTGAGAAAGGTTCATGGTTTCGTAGACGACCCCTTGGCCGGCAAAGGCTGCATCGCCGTGGATCAAGACCGGAAGGACGCGGCGGAAGCCGTCTTGGCCGAGCGCGTCCTGAAGGGAACGGGTCAGGCCTTCCACCACCGGATCCACCGATTCCAGATGACTGGGGTTGGGGACCAGAATCGTGCGAATTTTTTGAGAGCCGTCCGGCGTGACATCCACCGTGCCCATGAACCCTTTGTGATACTTCACGTCGCCGCTTCCCGTTTCGGATTCCGTGTCGCAGCTTTCCTCGAATTCGGAAAAGACGGCTTCCGGTGATTTTCCCAAGACGTTCACCTGTACGTTCAACCGACCTCGGTGGGCCATCCCCAAAACGACGGTGTCGCAGCCTTGGGCAGCCGCGTGGCGGATCAGGGCGTTTAGCATAGGCACGATGGTTTCGGCGCCTTCCAAAGAGAAGCGCTTCTGGCCCAGGTAGGTCTTGTGCAAAAACTGCTCGAACCGATTCGCCCGCCACAGTTTTTCCAGAATCCAAAGGCGTTCGTCGGCCGAATAGGAAGGGTGGTTGCGGGAGGATTCCATGCGTTCCTGCAGCCAGCGACGTTCTTCCGGGTCCAGCAAGTGCATAAATTCCACCCCTACCGAACCGCAGTAGGTGGCTTTGAGGAAATCGATCACCACGTGAAGGGGCGCTCGATCCCCCAAGGGAAGGTCGGCTGTGAGGAAGACGCGGTCCAGATCGGCCGCATCCAGACCGCAGGCCTCCAAAGTGAGCATGGGGTGCTCCAGGGGGCACGGTTCCAAAGGATCCAGGCAGGACAGGAGGTGGCCGAGCTCACGGTAGCGCCGAATGAGGTCGGCGACCCGCATGTGGCGCAGGACGTTTTCGTCCGTGGGCGCCTCAAGGGTCGGGGGAGCACCTTCGGAGATCGCCCCCAATTCGAAACCTTGAAAAAACCATCGCCAGTCCTCGGGCACACTGTGTGGATCGTCTT
>Ga0209018_1003137_pt1 | contig 10790 bp, 13 predicted proteins | sample YNPBryBLVA2012_FD_185814 | JGI IMG/M metagenome (GOLD analysis project Ga0209018, IMG submission 185814) | Anoxygenic and chlorotrophic microbial mat microbial communities from Yellowstone National Park, USA - YNP Bryant BLVA 2012 (SPAdes)... ...
CGAGGGCAGCCAGATGTAGGACGGGCCGCCGGCCCGTCCCGAGGGCAGCCAGATGTAGGACGGGCCGCCGGCCCGTCCAGAAGGCGGGCCACCGGCCCGTCCAGAGGGCGGGCCAGCGGCCCGCCCTACAAAGGGGAGACTATGAAAAAAGCGCTGCGTATCGTCCTGATCGTCCTGGCCGTCTTGCTTGTGCTCATCCTGGTCGGCCCGTTCCTGGTGCCGGTCCCGCCGCTGGAGGGGACCGTGCCGCCGGAGCAGTTGGCCGACGCCGACAGCCGTTTCGTCACCGTGAACGGCGTGCGCGTGCACTATCAAACCACCGGCGTGGGCGAACCGACGCTGCTCCTGCTGCACGGCTTCGCTGCCAGCCTCTTCTCCTGGCGCGAGGTGATGGGGCCACTGGGGGAGCAGGGCACGGTCGTCGCCTTCGACCGCCCGGCCTTCGGGCTGACCCAGCGCCCCATGCCCGGCGAGTGGAGCGGCGAGAACCCCTACAGCGCGGACGCCCAGGTCGAGCTGACCGTGGGGTTGATGGACGCGCTGGGCGTCGAGCGGGCGGTGCTGGTGGGCAACTCGGCCGGCGGCACCATCGCGGCGCTGACCGCCCTGCGCTACCCCGAGCGGGTGCAGGCGCTGGTGCTGGTGGACGCGGCGATCTATCAGCAGGACGGACGCTTCCCTTCCTGGGTGCTGCCGCTGTTGCGCATGCCGCAGATGCGTCGCCTGGGCCCGCTGTTCGTCCGTTCGATCCAGGAATGGGGGCTGGAGTTCGGCCGCTCGGCCTGGCACGACCCCTCGCGGATCACCCCCGAGGTGTGGGCCGGCTACACCCTCCCGCTGCAGGTGGAGAACTGGGACCGCGCCCTGTGGGAGTTCACCATCGCCAGCCGCCCGCTCGACCTGCCGGAACGGTTGGGCGAACTGACCATGCCGGTGCTGGTGATCAGCGGTGACGACGACCGCATCGTCCCCACCGAACTGAGCGTCCGCCTGGCCGGCGAACTGCCCAATGCCGAATTGGTCGTCGTCCCGCAGTGCGGCCATGTGCCCCACGAGGAGTGCCCGGGGCCGTTTCTGGAGGCGGTGACGGAGTTCCTGGACGGGCTGCCGTGAGAGAACCCCACAGGTGCGGCTATTCCATCGTCGGGGCCGGGATGAAGGACGCGACGATCTGCAGCAGCACGGGACGGGTGTTCGCCAGGTAGTCCTCGTAGGTGCCGGGGAGGGGAGCGGCGCCGTACTCGATCCGCGTGCCGTCGGGCAGGTTGAGGACGAACGTCTCGTTGTGGCACTCCAGCGCGTCGCACGGCACGCTGTCGCCGATGAACTCGAAGCCGCTGGCGGTGTACGACTGGCCGGCGATGACGATGGTCTCGCTGCGGTCAATCATCTGACCGACGCCGACGCCGGTGCGTCCGCAGAGTACGTAACGGAAGCCCTCGTTAGCCGGGGCGGAGACGTTGACGTATCCCAGCCCGTAGTTGACGCTGACGCACAGGTTGTTGCCGTACATGGCCTGTAGTTGGGCGAAGTACTGGTCGGGTGTCATCCCGGCGGGCAGTTCGTCGGTGGGGTAGCCCATCACGCTGTACTCCTGGATCGTCGCGTCGGGCGGGTAGGAGAACTGATAGCCGAACAGGCTATTGGTGTAGACCAGCCAGCCGGCGGGGGGCTGAGCCGCGCCCTGCTCCGTCACCTGGCCGGCGGCATCCACGGTGCCGCTCCACGCGAAGCCGGTGACGGCGTTGCTCACGGTGACGTCGTAGGTCACCGATGGTGGGGGCACCACCGGATAGGAGACAGTGACGCTCCAGTCCCCACCCGTGAAGCGCCAGCTCTCCGCGCCGGCCAGTCCTTCCGGGGTGGTGCGCTCCGCCGTCCAGGCGGCGGGCGGCGACTGGCCGTGGGTTTGGGCGACGAAGGATAGGGCCGCGTCGCGGGCCATCATTGCCTCCTCCGGCACCTCCACGCCGGGCTCCGTCGGCGGCGCGGTGGGGAATTCCGTCGGCGGCGCGGTCGGCGGGGCGGTCGGCGTCGTCCGCCCGCAGGCGATAGCGACCACAGCGCTCAAGACGAGCGCGAGTCCCAAAAGACGCAGTTTGTTCTTCATTTCCTGGCCTCCTGATGGGGATGGTCCCTGAGCGATAGTATAGCACCATATCCGGGAAGTATCTACCTACCCCCTACCCTCCCACAGGTTAGAAAGTACATCGTCGGCATGGCTGCTGGGCTGGTCGGCGCTGTCCACGCCCCGCTCACCGCGATTCTCGTGCTGTTCGAGATGACCGGCGACTATCACATCATCCTGCCGCTGGTGTTTGCGGTGGTTGTGAGCATGCTGACCTCGCAGGCATTGCAGCGCGAATCGGTCTACAGGCTCGCCCTGATGCGCAAGGGTATCTGCCTGGAGCGGGGACGGGATGTGGATGTCATGGAGTCGGTCACGGTGGGCGAGGTGATGCTGCACGAGACCGTTACCCTTCCTCTCCGTTTCCCGGTATCTGCTCTGGCTGACAAGGTCATCCAGACAGGGCGCCGCGGCTTTGCCGTGCTGGACGAGAACGGGAATCTGTTTGGCATTATCTCGGTGGAGGACTATCGCCGGGCGACGAGTGGCGAATGGGGGCCGCTGGAGCGATTGACGGTGGGTAACATCGCCACGCGGGACGGGATCGCGGTTTTCCCCGACGAAACGGTGGGCACGACACTGCGGCGGATGGTCCCCCGCGGCCCCTCGCCGGGGTGACAGTCACGGTTGAGGCGATTCTCCGGCCCGCTGGCTCAACAGTTCGACTAGCGGTGCGATCAGCCCGTTGACCACGCCGCGTCCCATGCCGCCGGGACGTCCCCCGCCCGGCATCCCTCCGCCGGCCTCGACCGTGGCGCGGATCGCCGCCCGTTGCTCGTCGGACATACCCTGGCCGCCGAAGCCGGCGGGTAGAGTGCCCATCGGGAATGGATGAGGGGGGTTGACCGGGGCGCAGGCGATGGCAAGCCGCTGCTGTTGCCCGGCGGCGAGTTCGTTAGGGTCGGTGGTGCGCGATCGGCCAGCCCTACTGCTTCCAGCACTGCCCTGGCGCGCTCGAGCGGTCAAGACCAGGCTCCGAAACCTGCGGGAGGGTTCCTCACCCCTGCGGGTTCTCCGCCAGGGTCACCGGTATCGTCAGCGTCTCCCCGTCGCGGATGACGGTCACCTCGATCGTGTCGCCGACGACGGTGTGCGTTTCCAGGTAGACGGTCAGGCTCTGGAAGTCCTCGATGGGCTCACCGTTGATCGCGATCAGGATGTCGCCGCCGATGGGCACCTGGTAGCTGCCGACGCGCACGGTGCGATGGCAGCCACGGATGCCCGCCCGATTCGCCGGCGCCCCGTCCACGGCCTCGACGACCAGCAACCCGCTCTCCGTGGTCAGGTTCATGCCCGCCTCGCGGAGCACCTGCGCCGTGCTGGGGGTGATGGTGACGGTGCGGATGCCCAGCCAGGGGTGCGGATAGTGGCCGCGGGCGATCAGTTGCGGGACGACGCGGCGGACGGTGTTCGCGGAGACAGCGAAGCCGATGCCGTTGGAGGCGCCGCTGGGGCTGAGGATCTGCGAGTTGACGCCGATCACCCGCCCTTGCAGGTCGAGCAGCGGCCCGCCGGAGTTGCCGGGATTGATCGCCGCGTCGGTCTGGATCGCCTCGCCGATGAAGCGGTTGTCCTGCGGGCTCTCGATCACCCGCCCCAGCGCGCTGACGACGCCGGTGGTCAGGGTCTGCTCCAGTCCGTAGGGGTTACCGATGGCGACAACGAACTGGCCGACGCGCAGGTCATCCGAATCGGCCAGGGCGAGCGGCGCCGGCAGGTCGCCCCCCGCGTCGATCCGCAGCACGGCCAGGTCATTCGTCGGGTCGCTGCCGACGATCTCGGCCGGGTACACCTGGCCGGTGGACAGGGTGACGAGGAGTTCCTGGGCGTTCTCGATGACGTGGTAGTTGGTGACGATGTGTCCCTCGCGATCGTAGACGAAGCCGGAGCCGCTGCCCTCCTGGGGGATCGCCTGCCCGAACCAGCCGTAGACGGTGCTGCGGTTGGTGATGTTGACCACGGAGGGGGCGGTGGCCTCGTAGACAGCGATCGTCTGCGCCTGCAGATCGTTGAGCGCCGTCGTCTCGTCCGCCAGCGGGGCGACCGCTCCCGTGGCGGCGGGCGTCGCCGTGGGGGAGACGACAGCGGGCGCGACGCTCCACCCCGTCCCGCTCACGCGGCACCCCAGCGCCCCGACCAACAGGGCCAGAATAGCTATTCCCAGTCTCCGATCCAGGGTCCCAACACGACGCATACGCATCACTCCTCTATTCGATTGGTTCTTTCCACGTCACTGCTCAGCTCACCCTCCCGCAGGTTTGGGAGTGACCGAGCAACGCATGGGCGTGGCCATTGCAGTGCGATTTGGGCTGCAACTTGCGCCCAAACCTGCGGGAGGGTAAGCAGTCACCTTTCCACAAGGTGGGGGGAGCGCCGCCGCGCTCCCCCCAGGTCATATTCACGCCTCCTTTGCGTGTTCGTGGCGGGGGCTCAGTCCCCATCAGTAGGCAGACGATTCCCGTGCCAGCCGCGGCCCCTTCCCCGCAGGGGGAAGAAGCCCTGCTCCAGCCCTTCGAGCAGCCAGTCGGCCTGGTCCTGGCTCATCGTCCCCTCCTCGACGGCCTGCTCGATCCTCTGGCGCATGGACTCGGCGCGGGCTGCCTGGATCGCGGCCTGCACGTCCTCGATGGCCACGCCTTGCGCCTCGGCCACTTCGCTCAGGGTCTGACCGTCGTGCAGGGCGGTGAAGAGCTCCACCGGGGTCATGCCGAGGGCCTCGGCGGCGGCATCGAAGGTGCTCCGCCAGTCGCCGCCCCGGCCGAAGAAGCCGAAGCCGCCGGGGCCGGGTCGGCCACGATCAGGACCGGCGGCCAGATCGCTGCTCGACGGGGGCACGTCCGTCGTGGGCTCCGTCTCCTGCGCCAGCGCCGTCGCCACGCCCAGCGCGCCGGTCAGCAGCAGCCCTACCAGCACTACCCCCACAACCCCCAAGATGACCAGCCAATGCTTTTTACCCATCCTGCTATCTCCTTATTCCTGCAGTTTCGTCGGTATCTGCCGACTGACCGTTATGGTAGCAGAACAATGTAAAGGCGGGATGAAGAAGCTGTAAGAAGCTGGTATACAGGCAGTTACCTGCCAGGCCGATCCGTCAGAGAGGAGGGGTCGTCTCCCGGCAGCACGGTCAGGGCGGCGGGAGATAGGGAGAAGGCGAGCGGTTCGCCGGGGTCGGGCAGGGGCACGCTCGCCGGGAAATCGAGGGCCAGTTCGATCCCGCTGGCGTGGCGCACGGTCAGCCGGCGGAAGCCGCCGCGGAACGAGACGTCGGTGACGGTGCCGCGCAGGCCGTTCGGGCCGTTCTCATCCGGACGGGCCGCTTCCGGGCGGATCAGCAGATGGACGGCCTGCCCGGTCGCGCCGTGGGCATCCCCGGCCTGTAGTTTGCCCAGCGCGGTCTCGACCCGCCCGTCGCCCACTACCCACGCCTCCAGTAAATTGGTCAATCCCAGGAACTGCGCCACCCAGGGGGAGGCTGGGCAGCGGTAGACCGCCTCTGGCGTCCCCTGTTGCACGATCCGACCCTCGTGCAGCACGACCAACCGGTCGGCGATGGCGAAAGCCTCCTCCTGGTCGTGGGTCACAGTGATCGTGGTCACGCCGACCCGCTTGAGGATGGCCGGCAGCTCCTCCAGCAACCGCTCGCGTAGCGTCCGGTCGAGCGCGCCCAGCGGCTCGTCCAGCAGCAGCAGACGCGGCTGTGGGGCCAGGCTGCGCGCCAGGGCGACGCGCTGTCGCTCGCCGCCGGAGAGCTGGCTGACGTCGCGGTGCTCGAACCCGGCCAGTCCGACCCGCTCCAGCACCTCGCGCACGCGCTGGCGAATGGCCGCCCGCTCCCAACCGAGCATGCGCAGTCCGAAGGCGACGTTGCCGAAGACGTCCTTGTGCGGGAAGAGGGCGTACTCCTGGAACATCAGCCCGAAGCCGCGCCGGTGGGGGGGGAGGGCGGTGACGTCCTCCCCGTTCACCCAGACCTGCCCATCCTCCGGCGTCTCCAGCCCGGCGATGAGCCGTAGCAGGGTCGTCTTGCCGCAGCCGGAGGGGCCGAGCAGGCAGGTGACCTCCCCCTCCTCTGCCGTGAAGCTCACCCCGGAGAGCGCCCAGCCGTCGGGGTAGGACTTGCGCAGGTTACGGATTTCGAGGAACATGCTAGAACTCCCCCCGGAACCGCTCGATCCCCACGAACCCCAGCGCGCAGACGAGCATCAGCAGCGCCGACATCGCCAGCGCCTGGCCGTAGTTGGACAATCCCGGCTGGCCCAGGAAGCGGTAGATAGCGATGGGGATGGTGGGGAACTCGGGCCGCGCCAGCAGCGAGGTGGCCCCGAACTCGCCCATGGAGATGGTGAAGGCGAAGACCGCGCCCACGGCCACCGCCCGCCCGATGATGGGCAGGTCAACTTCCTGCCAAACGCGCCAGGGCGACGCGCCCAGCACCGCCGCCGTCTCCCGCAGGGCCGGCTGGATGGAGCGCAGCGCCGGCAGCACGGCGCGGACGACGAAAGGCAGCGCGACCAGAGTGTGGGCCAGGACGATCAGCAGCGGCGAGGTGCGTAGGTTCAGCGGCGGCTCGTCCAGGGCGATGATGTAACCCAGCCCCAGCGTCACCGCCGAGGTGCCCAGCGGGAGCATGAACAGCGGGTCGAGCAGGCGGGACAGGGGGGCGCGCTCCCGTCCGCGCCCGGCGATCGCCGTCGCCGCCGGCAGCCCCAGCGCCAGCGCCAGGCCTGTCGTCGCCAGGGCGAACAGGAGGGAGTTGCGCACGGCGGCCAGCGGTGGGACGTAGAAGAGCGAGCCGCCGGGGTCGCTGAACAGCGCCCGGTAGGCGGCCAGCCCGCCGTCGCCGACCGTCAGCGAGCGTTCCAACAGCGCGCCCAGCGGGGCCAGCAACAGCAGCGCCAGCGGCAGCAGGCTGACGGTCAGCAGCGCCCATTCGGCCAGGGCGCGCGGGCGGCGCTGGGTGACCCGCCGCGGGCGCAGCGACTGCGGCACAGCCAGGCGGGTCTGCAGCCGTGTGTAGACGGTCATCAGCGCGAAGGTGAAGAGGATCTGCACCAGCGCCAGCGTCGCCGCCAGCGGCAGGTTGGGCAGGTAGACGGTGCGGTAGTAGATCTCCACCTCCAGCGTGGCGTAGCGGCCGCCGCCCAGGATCAGCACGACGCCGAAGCTGGTGAAGCAGAAGACGAACGTCAGCAAGGCCGCCGCCCCCAGCGACGGGCCCAACAGCGGCAGCGTCACTTCGCGGAAGGCCCGCCAGCGGTTCGCGCCCAGCATCCGTGCCGCCTCGACCAGCGCCGGGTCGAGGTTGGCCCACTGCGTCCCCACCATGCGCACCACCAGCACGGCGTTGTAGAAGACGTGGGCCAGCAGAATCGCCGTCAGCGTGCCCTGCAGCTCCAGCGGCGGGCGAGCCAGTCCCAGCAGGTCCATCAGCGCCAGGTTGAGCCAACCGCGCGGTCCCAAGAGCGCGGTGAACGCCACGGCCACCACCACGGTCGGCAGCACGAAGGGGACGGTGAACAGCGCTTCCAGCAGCGGCTTGCCGGGGAAGACGTAGCGGGCGAAGACGTAGGCCCCCGGCAGGCCGACGAGCACCGTCAGCAGCGTCGAGAGCGCCGCCTGCCAGGTGGTGAACCACAAAGTCTGGACATAGTATGACGAACTGACCAGCCGCGCCAGGGCGGAGAGGTCGATCCGTCCCTGCGGCGCCAGCGAGAGGGCGAGGATGGAGACGAGGGGGTAGAAGTAGAACAGGAGGAGGAAGGCGAGGGGGGGGAGGAGAGACGCGGTGACGCGGTGACGCGGTGAGGGGGTGACGCGGTGAGGGGGTGACGCGGTGACGCGGTGAGGGGGTGACGCGGTGAGGGGGTGACGCGGTGACGCGGTGACGCGGTGACGCGGTGAGGGGGTGACGCGGTGAGGGGGTGACGCGGTGACGCGGTGACGCGGTGAGGGGGTGACGCGGTGACGTAGAGATCTTCTCCGTGTCTCCGCGTCTCCGTGTCTCCGCGTCTCCGTGTCTCCGTGTCTCCGCGTCTCCGCGTCTCCGTATCACCGCGTCTCCGCGTCACCGCAGCACTGTCTCCACCCACTGCTCCACCCACGTCTCCCGGTTCGCCTCGATCTCCGCCGGGCTGACCTGGGCGGGACGTTCGGGGATCTGCGCGAAGCGGACGAAGACATCCGGCAGGGCGGCGTTCTCGTTGACCGGGAACATGAACATGTGCAGCGGGATGTCCTCCTGGAAGGCCGTGCTCAGCATGAAGTCAACCCACGCCTCGGCCAGGTCACGCTGCGCGCTGCCGCGGAGGATGCCGACGAACTCGATCTGGCGGAAGCAGGAGCCATCGCTCACGACCACGCCGGTCGGCGCTTCACTAAACTCCTGCTCGGCGAAGTAGACCTCCACCGGTGGGCTGCTGGCGTAGCTGACGACGATCGGCCGATCGCCCTGGCCACCGGAGCCGTAGGTGAACTGGCCCCAGTAGGCGTCTTCCCAGCCGTCGCTCACCCGCACCTCGTTGGCGCGCAGGTCGGCCCAGTAGTCCAGCCAGGTGTACGCTCCGCTCGTGCCGAAGTGGCCGATGGTCGCCAGCATGAAGGCCAGGCCGGGGGAGGATGAGGCGGGGTTCTCGACCACGGTCAGGCCGCGGTAGGCGGGAGCGACCAGGTCCTCCAGCGTGGCCGGCGGGGTCAGGCCGCGCTCGGCGAACCAGCCCCGGTCATAGTTCAGGCACACATCGCCGAAGTCCACCGGAAGCAGCCGGTGTTCGGGGTCGAGATCGAGGCTGGCGGGCACCTGGGCCAGCCGCGGCGAGTCGTAGGGTTCGAAGATATCGGCGGCCAGCCCGCGGCTCATGAGCGTGTTATCCACCCCGTAGAGGACATCGGCCAGCGGGTTGTTGGCGCTGAGGATGGCCTGGTTGAGCATCAACCCGGCGTCGCCCGACTTGAGGATGACCACATCGGCGTTATGGGCGGTCTCGAAGGCGGCGATGACCTCCTCGCTGATATCGAAACTGTCGTGGGTCATCACCGTCAGCGTGCGCGGCCCGGCGGGGGTCGCCGGCGCACACGCCGCCAACAGCACAAGCAGCAGAAACCCTATCACACCACTCCTCTTCATCTTCCCTTCTCCTCTGCCCACTTGCCCACTTGCCCACTTGCATACTTGCATACTTGCATACTTGCATACTTGCCTACTTCCTCGTCACCACACACACCACCACCCCCTCCCGCACCGTCACCCGCGCTTCCCGTCCCAGGAGCACGTTGGAGACACCGCGGGCGGGCCCGAAGCGGAGCGTCTCGTCGTGCAGCGGCCAGCGCAGCCCCGCGGTCGTCACGCCGTGGGCGTCGCCGCCGAGGGGGATGAGCGAGACCGTGTCGCCGGGCTGCCCCTCGATGCGCGCCTGGTCGCGGATCAGGAAAGCGGACTGCGGCCCCTCGACCAGGCGCACGGTCGCGCCGGTCAGCGCCGGGTGGGCCAGCAGGAGCAGGTTGGCGACAAGTTGGTCGAGCCGGCCGCCGAGCGCGGCCAGGACGAGGATCTCCCGCGCGCCCTGCTCGACCGCGTAGAGGAGCGCCAGCTCCAGGTCGGTCTCGTCCTTGGCCGCGGGGCGGGTGACGAAGCGTGTCCCGGCGGCGGCCAGCTCATCGCGCAGCGACGGCGGCAGCGAGTCCATGTCGCCGACGACGACGTGCGGGGTCGCGCCGGCGGCGCGGGCGTGGGCTGCTCCGCCGTCGGCAGCGATGAGCAGGTCGTCGGGCCGGAGCAGGCCGCGATGAGCCTGCGGGTCGGGGAACTCCCCGTTGGCGAAGATCACGGCGCGCATATACAATCGAGCCGTCCCACCAGCGGGACGGCTCGTTCTCCTTTTGAGTTCTCTCCCTCCGCTGGCATGACCCAGGTCAGGTTCGAGGGGTCGGCGTCGGTTCGTGGACGCCCTCTCAGTCCGGCTCCCCCGGACTCCCCCGGAACGGTGTTTGGTTGTGCGATCAGTATAGCATAGACGGGGTAGTTGTCAATTCACGGTCGGTAGACGTCACGGCGATACCACACGCGTACAACGATGACCTCCCGGGCGTCGTCGTCAATCTGATAGAGCATCCGGTAATCGCCCACGCGGATGCGCCAGCTCGTCAGATCGCCCACGAGCTGCTGCACCCCGGACGGGCGGGGGTTCTGCGCCAGCGACAGGATGGCCGCGTTGACGCGGCGGAAGACGTCCGGCGATAGTCGGCGCAGGTCACGCTCAGCGCCTCTCTTGACGAACAGCCGGTAAGCGACGTCGTGCGTCATCCCTCGGCCTTCTTCTCCGCCAGGAACTCGTTGTACGGTCGGTATGGCTCGTCGGCGGCCTCCCGTAGGCTGGCCAGGTCCGCCGGATCCTCCAGGCGCGCCATCAGGGCTTCGTAGGCCTCGTAGCCCAGCGGGACGATCGTGGGGCGGCCGTGCTGGGTGATGTAGACCGGCTCGCTGCCGCTGCTGGCCTCGGCGACCAGTTGGCCGGTTTGCCGACGAAGATCGCTGATCGGTACGATTCTAGCCACCATTTTGTCCCCTTGTACGTAACTGCCTACTCTTTACCAGGCCTGGTGCTGGCAGGGCCGGTGTGCCGGCCCCTCACCCCACCCCCTGGCCCCCGCCCCTCTCCCGCCGGGC